>Ga0315280_10006010_pt1 | contig 16964 bp, 29 predicted proteins | sample YL17G06_40_MG_FD_203697 | JGI IMG/M metagenome (GOLD analysis project Ga0315280, IMG submission 203697) | Sediment microbial communities from Yellowstone Lake, YNP, Wyoming, USA - YL17G06_40 | ecosystem: Environmental > Aquatic > Freshwater > Lake > Sediment | place: USA: Wyoming | collected...
TTGCGGTTTGCGATTCGGGAGGGGGGACGGACGGTGGGTGCGGGGGTGATCTCCGAGATCCTCGAGTAATCATTCCCCGGAAAAACTCGAAGCCGCTGCCCTTCAGGCTGCCGTCCAAATCAATAGATATTGAGAAAGAATAAAGAATGGTGACCAACAGTCAAAAGATACGAATCCGGCTGAAATCTTACGATCACAGGCTGCTCGACCAGTCCACCAAGGAAATTGTGGATACGGCCAAACGCACGGGAGCGCGGGTGGCTGGGCCCATCCCGCTGCCTACGTCGATCAATAAATTCTGCGTGCTGCGGTCTCCGCACGTAGACAAGAAATCCCGGGAGCAGTTTGAAATCCGGACGCACAAGCGACTCCTGGACATCCTGGAGCCCACCCAGCAGACCATCGATGCCCTGATGAAGCTCGACCTGGCCGCGGGGGTGGACGTGGAGATTAAATTATAATTCGCATTCAGCGTTCAGCCATCAGCTTTCAGCTAAAGGACAAGGTTAAAAATTCTTATATTCTAAACCCTGACGGCTGAACGCGGGAAGCTGTTACTAAGGTTCTGGCAATGTTGAAAGGAATCATTGGAAAAAAATTGGGAATGACTCAGATCTTCCACGAAGATGGAGCTGTGGTGCCGGTGACGGTTGTGGAGGCGGGTCCCTGCACAGTGGTGCAAGTGAAGACTCTCTCGGGCGAAGGATACGGAGCCCTGCAGCTGGGCTTCGAGGAGCGGGATAAAAAACGGACCAAGAAGCCTCTGTTAGGTCGCTTCGAAAAAGCCCAAGTACCTGCATTCCGCCATCTCAAGGAGTTCCAGGTAGCAGATCCCAGCCCGTTTAAGGTGGGTCAAGTCATCACGGTGGAGGAATTCAAGGCTGGGGATCTGGTGGATGTGGTTGGGACATCGAAGGGCAAAGGGTTTATGGGGGTGGTCAAACGCTGGGGGTTCCGCGGCGGGAGAGCTACCCATGGTTCCATGTTTCACCGGGCCCCAGGCTCCATCGGGGCCAGCTCTTATCCTTCGCGCGTCTGGCCGGGTCAGAAGATGGGAGGGCATGCCGGGAACCAGCGTGTCACCTTGCAGAACCTTGAGGTGGTGGATGTACGGCCGCGGCAAAACCTGCTCCTGATCAAAGGGGCAGTTCCAGGAGGCTCCCGGGGCCTTCTGCTGATCCGAGAGGCGAAGAAGAAAAAAGCCTGAAGGGCGGGCGGAGTCCCGGGCGCGGAGTCAATATGGCCAAGGTAGACGTTTTCGATATTCGGCGGCAAAAAGTTTCCGAGATGGAGGTGGACGACCGGCTCCTCAATGAGCCGGAGAGGCCTTCCCTGATCTATGACGTGGTGCGGATGCAACTGGCCTCCCGGCGGAGAGGAACAGCTTCCACCAAGGAACGTTCTTTCGTCCGCGGCGGAGGGCGCAAGCCCTGGAGACAAAAGGGCACCGGGAGGGCCCGGGCCGGTTCCATCCGCTCCCCCCTTTGGCGGGGAGGGGGAACGGTCTTCGGGCCGCATCCCCGGGATTACTCCTTTCGCCCGCCCAGGAAGGTGCGCCAAGCAGCCCTGCGGTCGGCTCTGTCCTTGAAATATCGGGAAAAGAAACTGTTGGTTCTGGACCGGTTCGACCTGGAGGAGGCCAGAACCAAGGGGTTCTTGGCGGTGCTGAAGGCCTTAGAAATTAGGAGCGCCCTGATCATCATCGATGGGCCTGATCAAGTTCTGGAAAAGTCAGCCCGGAATGTCCCTCGGGTTCAGGTGGCCAAGTGCGAAGGGTTGAACGTGCACGACATCCTGAGATATGAGCACCTGGTTTTCCTGCGTTCAAGCCTGGAGAGGGTGGAAAGGAACTTGCGGGCATGAAGGAAGCGCATCAGATTATCAAAAGACCCCTGATCACCGAGAAGAGCACACGGCTGAAGGAGGAGGGAAATCAGATTGCCTTCGTCGTTGACCCCAGGGCCAGTAAGATCGAGATCCGCCAAGCAGTGGAGAAGTTGTTCAAAGTGAAAGTCCGGCGCGTGCATACTATGAACCTGGTGGGGAAGCGGAAGCGCGTGGGGAGGCTCGTCGGCTGGAAGTCCGATTGGAAGAAGGCCATTGTTACCCTGCGAGAAGGGGACCGGATCGAGTTTTTCGAAGGGGTCTGAGGGGGAGAGGGAAGGGTTTTTGCACATGGGCATTAAGAATTATAGGCCGACCTCGCCGGGAAGACGGTTTTTTACCACTTTCGATTTTTCGGAGATCACCCGGCGAGAGCCAGAGAAAAGCTTGCTTCGCCCCCTGAAGAGGACAGGGGGACGGAATTTCTACGGAAGAATTACCACTCGCTACATCGGCGGCGGGCATAAGCGCCGCTACCGGGTGATCGATTTCAAACGGGAGAAGGTGGACATCCCTGCCCGGGTGGCTTCCATCGAGTATGACCCCAACCGGTCGGCGCGGATCGCCCTGCTCCATTACGCGGATGGAGAAAAGCGCTACATTTTGGCTCCCCTCTCCCTGGAGGTCGGAGAGACGGTCGTATGTGGAGAGCGAGCGGACATCAAGCCCGGGAATGCCCTTCCATTGAAGAGCATTCCGCTGGGGACTTTAATTCACAACGTAGAGCTCAAGCGGGGCAAAGGAGCCCAGATGATTCGCAGCGCGGGGTCCTATGGGCAATTGATGGCCAAAGAGGGGAAGTACGCTCACATTAAGCTTCCTTCCGGGGAAGTCCGGTTGGTGCATTTGGATTGCTATGCCACCGTGGGCCAGGTCGGGAACCTGGACCAAGAAAATATTTCTCTGGGGAAGGCCGGTCGCAGCCGATGGCTGGGACGAAGCCCGCGGGTGCGGGGTGTGGCCATGAACCCGGTGGATCACCCTCTGGGAGGAGGGGAAGGGAAGAGCTCGGGAGGACGGCATCCTGTCACTCCTTGGGGAGTGCCCACCAAAGGATATAAAACCCGGCGAAACAAGGCAACGGATAAATTCATCCTCAAGCGGCGAAAATGAGTGCGGCGAGTTGTCGAATTTTTTCACCGCAGAGAACGTTGAGAATGCCGAGAAATAGAGCGAAGCGAGAAAAAGCGGTGAGTATAGTCTTTAAAAGGAGTAGAACGTGGCACGTTCCATTCGCAAGGGCCCGTACATTGACCCGAAATTGATGGAGAAAGTAGAGGAGGCCAGTCGGACAAAGAGCCGGAAGGTCATCAAGACTTGGTCGCGACGCTCGATGGTCGTCCCCTCTATGATTGGGCACACTTTCGCCATCCACAATGGCAAGAAATTCATCCCGGTTTTCGTCACCGAGAACATGGTCGGGCATAAGTTGGGAGAATTTTCTCCGACCCGCACCTTCTTCGGGCATTCGGGGGACAGAAAAACCAAACTGAAGGTGGCCAAACCGGCATGAAGGAGGCATGATGGAAGCGCAAGCCGTGGCCAAATATCTTCGGCTGTCGCCGCGAAAGGTGAGGTTGAGCGCAGACCTCATCCGGGGAAAGCAGGTGGAGGAAGCGTTGAGCATCCTCTCTCACATTCCCAAAGCCGCAGCCAAGGTGATTTCCAAAGTAGTGCGTTCGGCCTTGGCCAACGCCACCCAGAACCAGCGCATCGACGTGGACACCCTCTTCGTCAAGACTATTTTCGTCAACCAGGGTCCGACCCTGAAGCGGTTCCGGGCGAGGCCCATGGGCCGGGCGGGCAGAATTCGCAAACGAACCAGCCATATCACTGTGGTCCTCAGCGAGCGGTAAACCGTTTTCCCCGGGTAAAAATCTGGGCTGAGCAGGAAGGAGGTTGAACTTTGGGTCAGAAGGTGAATCCTGTGGGGTTGCGTTTGGGGATCGTGAAGACCTGGGATTCCCGATGGTATGCCGAGAAGGAGTATTCCAAGTTTCTTCAGGAAGACATCTTCATCCGCCGCTACATTAAGGAGAAACTTTATCACGCCGGGATCTCCAAAGTGGAGATCGAGCGGACGGCCAATCGAGCGAAAATCACCATCCGCGCCGCGCGCCCCGGGATCATCATCGGCCAGAAGGGGGCAGAGATCGAGAAGCTCCAGAAGGAGATCCAAAAACTGACCCAAAGAGAGATCACCATCAATATCCAGGAGGTGCGACGGGTGGAGGCGGATGCTCAACTTGTCGCCGAGAATGTGGCTTTACAGCTCGAGCGGCGGGTGGCTTTTCGCCGGGTGATGAAGAAGAGCGTCAGCGCTTCTTTGAAGTTCGGGGCTCAAGGGATCAAGGTCGCCTGCGCCGGGCGATTGGGGGGTGCCGAGATCGCCCGGGCGGAATGGTACCGAGATGGCCGGGTTCCACTGCATACGTTGCGGGCAGATATCGATTATGGTTTTGCCGAAGCCAGGACTACGTATGGGGCCATCGGCATCAAAGTATGGATTTACCGAGGGGATGTCCTGCCGACTGTTGCCCGGGGGCGGAAAGAAAAAATGCCGTAAGGGGTCGATGGAGATATGCTGGCACCGAAAAAAGTCAAATACCGCAAGCAGCAGAAAGGAAGGCGAAGAGGAATTGCTTCCCGGGGGAATCAATTGAACTTCGGGGATTACGCTCTTCAAGCCAGCGAATGTGGCTGGCTGACTACCCGGCAAATTGAGGCCGCCCGCGTGGCCATGACCCGGCACATCAAGCGCGGGGGGAAGATCTGGATTCGCATTTTCCCCGACAAACCCATCACCAAAAAGCCGGCAGAGACCCGGATGGGCAAAGGCAAAGGAGCGCCAGAGGATTGGGTGGCGGTGATTAAACCGGGAAGGATCCTGTACGAGATGGAAGGGGTGAGCCGCGAGACAGCCCACCAGGCCTTTCGTTTAGCGTCCCATAAGTTGCCCATCGCCACGAGATTTATCGCCCGGGAGGAATCCGTTGAAAGCCCGAGAACTTAAGGATTTGAGCGAAGCCGAGCTCCGCCAAAAAGAGAAAGATTTTACCGAAGAGTTGTTCAACTTAAAATTCCAACATGCCACCGGACAGCTGGAGAACACGGAACGGTTGCCCCAGGTGCGAAAGGATTTGGCCCGAGTGAAGACCATTCTTTGGGAAAAACTTGGCCTAATTAAAAGCCAGATGAAGGAAGGGGAATGAAGCCCAGAGGGATTCGCAAGACCATGGTGGGAACGGTGGTCAGTGATCGCATGGACAAGACGATCGTGGTCCTGGTCCAGCGGTTGGTCAAGCACCCTTTGTATCAGAAGTATGTCCGGAGGAGAGCCCGTTATAAGGCGCACGACGAGAAAAATGCCTGCCGCCTGGGTGATCGGGTGCTTATCATGGAGACCCGGCCCTTGAGCCGGGAAAAACGCTGGCGCGTGAAGGAAGTTTTGCAGCGGGCTCATTGAGAAAGCCCGACAGGGGGTAGGGCATCCCGCGCTGGGGGAAAAGGAAATTGATCAGGGTATCGTCATGATCCAAATGCAGACCTTGCTCAACGTAGCGGATAATTCCGGGGCCAAGAAGCTCTACTGCATTAAAGTCTTGGGGGGGACAAGGCGAAAGTATGCTAGTTTGGGGGACGTGATTATTGTGTCCGTGAAGGAGGCGATCCCGAGCTCCAAAGTCAAGAAGGGCGAGGTGATGCGGGCGGTGATCGTGCGCACCGTAAAAGAGGTTCGGCGGATGGACGGCAGCTACATCAAATTCGATGACAATTCCGCCGTTTTGATCAACCCCCAAAACGATCCGGTGGGGACCCGCATTTTCGGGCCGGTGGCCCGAGAGCTGCGGGCGAAGAAATTCATGAAAATCATTTCCTTGGCTCCGGAAGTCCTTTGAGTCAGGCGGAAGGGCGAATGAGGTTGGGATGGAATGGATCCGATTTCATGTGCGGAAGAGCGATCTGGTGATGGTCATCGCCGGCAAAGAGAAGGGAAAGAGCGGAAAAGTCCTGAAAGTTCTTCCCCATAAAAACCGGGTAGTGGTGGAAAAGATAAATTTCATCAAACGCCACTCCCGGCCGACAGGGAGGGCTCGCCAGGGAGGGATCATCGAAAAGGAAGCCCCCATTCACATTTCCAATGTCCTCCTCCTCTGCCCTAAATGCAACCAGGGGGTGCGGATGGGGAAACGGGTATTGGAGGACGGAAAGAAGACGCTGGTCTGCAAAAAGTGTGGCGAGCTGATCGAAAGGAAGTAAGGGTCTGAGCGACGATGGCGAGATTAAAAGAGATTTATTTCAAAGAAGTCCTTCCCCAATTGATGAAAACATTTGGATACAAGAATGTGATGCAGGTGCCCCGGCTGGAGAAGATCACCCTCAACATGGGGCTGGGCGAAGCAGTTCAGAATATCAAAATTCTCGATTCGGCCGTGGAGGAACTGACGGTCATCTCAGGGCAGAAGGTCGTCATCACCAAAGCCAGGCGCTCCATTGCGGCCTTCAAGCTTCGGGAAGGCATGCCCATCGGCTGCATGGTGACCCTGCGCCGGGACCGGATGTACGAGTTTTTTGATAAATTGGTGAACATTGCCCTTCCTCGAGTGAGAGATTTTCGCGGGGTCTCCGGAAAAGCCTTCGATGGGCGGGGGAACTATTCCCTGGGGATTCGGGAGCAGATCATTTTCCCCGAGATAAATTTCGACAAAATTGACAAAGTCAAAGGATTGAATATTTCCATCGTCACCACTGCAAAAACGGATGAAGAAGGGAAGGCATTGCTCCGCCTTCTGGGAATGCCTTTTCGCAACTAAACCGGAGAAAGGATAGGCTGTGGCCCGAACTGCCTTGATGGTAAAAGCCAAACGAAAACCCAAGTTCAGAGCGAGAGGGTACCACCGCTGCCCGCTTTGTGGGCGGGCGAGAGGATATTACCGGAAGTTTGATCTCTGTCGCATCTGCTTTCGCAAATTGGCCTCGCGGGGAGAGGTCCCCGGGGTCATCAAGTCCAGTTGGTAGATGAGCTCCGCCGGGAGGAAAAGGGAGAGACGAGATGGGGATGACCGACCCTTTGGCAGATATGCTGGCGCGTCTGCGGAACGCCAGCAAGGCGAAACACGAGAAAGTGGACATTCCGGCGTCGAACTTAAAGGTGCAGATCGCCAGGATTTTAAAAGACGAGGGATATGTCAAAAATTACAAGGTAATCAAGGATGGGAGACAAGGAATTCTGAGGGTCTATCTGAAATACGAAGGAGAGACCAAAAAGCAAGTGATCAGCGGGGTGAGGCTGATAAGCCGGCCGGGGCTGCGCCGGTATGTGAAAAGAGCCGAGATCCCGCCGGTGCTCCGCGGGCTCGGGCTTTCCGTTCTCTCCACTTCCAAGGGGATTATCACGGACAAAGAAGCAAGGAGGCTGAACCTGGGCGGCGAGTTGCTCTGTTCGGTCTGGTGAACTTTTTAAGGGGAAAACCATGTCGCGAATCGGAAAAATGCCCATCCCCCTTCCTCAGGGGGTGAAGGTCGTTTGGGAGCTGCCCTTTGTGAAGGTCTCTGGCCCCAAAGGGAATCTGAGCCAAAAAATGGAGAGGGGATTGGCCTTAACTTTGGAGAAGGATCGGATCTGGGTTCACCCACCTGAAGACCTCAAGCGGGGAAAAGCCCTCCATGGCCTCACCCGCGCTTTGATTGCCAATATGGTTAAAGGGGTGAGCCAAGGTTTCGAACGAGTGCTCGAGATCAACGGGGTAGGCTACCGGGCGGAATTGCAAGGGAATATTCTGAACTTTAATCTGGGGTATTCCCATCCCATTCGATTTTCCCTCCCGGAAGGGATTAAGGCAGAAGTGGAGCGGCAAACCCGGATCACCCTCCGGGGAACGGACAAGCATCTGTTGGGCTTGACGGCCGCAAAAATTCGCAGCCTGCGGCCCCCCGAGCCTTATGGGGGGAAAGGCATCAAATATGCAAAAGAGGTCATCCGCCGCAAAGCGGGGAAGACCGCAGTGGGATAAAAATGAAGGAATCCAGAATCCAGAATGAAAAAAAATTTTATGCTGGATTCTGACTCCTGACTCCTTGATTCCCAGATTCTTGAAGAGGGAAACGGGTGTGTTGAGAAAAGAAAAAGAGGAAGCCCGCAGGCGGAGGAAGAAACGGGTGAGCGCCAAGGTGTGGGGTACCCAGGAATGCCCCAGGATCTGCGTTTTTAAGAGTTCCCGCCATATTTATGCCCAGCTGATTGACGACTCGCGAGGGCACACCTTGGCCGCCGCCTCTACTCTGAGCCCGGAGTTGCGCCCCGGGGGGCGGGGCCAGGGGAAGATGGAAGCTGCTAAAGGCGTGGGCGCTCTTATCGCCGAAAAGGCACTGGCGCAGCGGGTAAAACGGGTGGTCTTCGATCGCAATGGGTTTCTGTACCATGGGCGGGTCAAGGCCTTGGCCGAGGTGGCCCGCGAGAAGGGGTTAGATTTTTAGGGAGAAATCGCTCCCAACTTGGAAAACGGATTTGTCTCGCTGCCTGCTGATGGTTGAACATTTGCCGCGAGAGAGGAGATTCATTGGCGCCGAATAACCCAGAAGAGCCGGAGCTTGTCGACCGCGTGGCCCGCATCAACCGCGTGGCCAAGGTGGTCAAGGGTGGGAGGAGGTTCAGCTTCAATGCCCTGGTCGTTGTGGGCAACGGAAAAGGTGTCGTTGGATTCGGCTTGGGGAAAGCGAACGAGGTTCCGGAGGCGATCCGCAAAGGAATCGACCAGGCCAAGAAGAGCCTGATTGAAGTTCCTTTGGTCCGGGGAAGCATTGCCTATGAGGTGGTTGGGCGGTTTGGGGCCGCGCGGGTGCTTCTCAAGCCTGCTTCCGAGGGGACGGGCGTAATTGCCGGAGGGGCCGTGCGGGCAGTCGTGGAATCAGCAGGGATCGGAAATATTTTGACGAAATGCCTCGGTTCCCGCAATCCGCACAATGTGATCAAAGCGACCCTGGAGGGCCTGAAACAGCTGAAGACGGCGGCCGACGTTGCGGCCAAACGAGGGAAGGTGGTCGGGGAAATTCTTTAGGCGAGATGGAGACTCTTCTGCGGTTCGGGCAAGGAGATGAAAAACCTCCTGAATATCTCCCATCTGGGGAAAGAAGCTGAAGGATAGAGGAAGAAAGATGAAGTTGAGCGAGTTGAGGCCTGCGGAAGGAGCGAGGAAAAAGAGGAAACGGATTGGTCGCGGAGAAGGTTCGGGGCACGGAGGGACTTCCACCCACGGGCACAAGGGCCATAAGGCTCGTTCTGGCGGGAAGACCCCCCCGGGCTTCGAAGGAGGCCAAATGCCTTTGCAGCGGCGCCTTCCCAAGAGGGGGTTCAAGAATCCTTTCCCCAAAGAGTATGCCATCGTCAACCTTCGGGACTTAGCCCGCTTCCCCGCTGGGGCGGTGGTGGATGTGCAGGCGTTGCAGGCCTCAGGCCTCTTGAAAGTCATCCGTACCGGGGTGAAAGTGTTGGGTCAAGGATCCATCTCCCATCCTTTGACGGTGCGAGCGCATCAGTATAGCCTTTCGGCAAAAAGCAAGATTGAGGCCGCTGGAGGAAAGGCGGAGGTCATCTAAAACTTGTTCCAGGGGTTCCAAAATATCCCGAAGATCCCAGAGCTGAAGCGACGGATCACGATTACGCTTTTGCTCTTGGCTGTCTACCGCATCGGGGTGCATGTTCCCACGCCGGGCATTGATGCCGCAGCCCTGGCCGCTTTCTTTGCCAAGGCCAAGGGGACACTCTTCAGCTTCATTGATATGTTTTCCGGGGGGGCCTTCGAGCGTCTTTCAGTTTTCGCCTTAGGAATTATGCCCTACATTAGCTCCTCGATCATCCTGCAGTTGCTCACAGTGGTGATTCCGCATCTGGAACGGCTTTCCAAGGAGGGGGAGGCGGGGAGGAAAAAAATTACCCAGTACACCCGCTATGGAACGGTGCTGCTCAGCCTCATTCAAGGGTTCGGCATCAGCGTCGGGCTGGAGCGGATGACCGGCCCGGGAGGAGAATTGGTGGTCATGGACCCGGGGTGGCCCTTTCGCCTGATGACCATGATCACCCTGACTGCCGGGACGGCTTTCATCATGTGGCTGGGGGAACAGATTACCGAGCGGGGCATCGGCAACGGAATCTCCTTGATCATCTTCGCGGGCATCGTGGCCCGAATGCCCACGGCGATCAGCAACACGGCCCGCTTGATGCGAACTGGGGAGATGGGCATCCTCATCACCCTTCTTCTGATCGCCCTGATGGTGGCCGTCGTGGGCGCGATCATCTACGTGGAACGGGGGCAGCGCCGCATCCCGGTGCAGTATGCCAAGCGCATCGTCGGCCGGCGAATGTACGGGGGGCAGAGTACCCATCTGCCTTTGAAGGTCAACACCGCGGGGGTCATCCCTCCGATCTTCGCTTCCTCGATCATCATGTTTCCGGCAACCATCGCAAATTTTTTGGAACATCCGTGGATGAAGTCGATCTCCGCTAACCTGGCTCCGGGGAGTTTGCCCTATGAGCTCCTCTACGTAGGCTTCATCTTTTTCTTCTGCTATTTTTACACGGCCGTCACCTTCAACCCCACGGACGTGGCGGACAATATGCGGAAATATGGGGGATATATCCCCGGGATCCGGCCCGGTAAAAAAACGGCAGAATTCGTGGACCGCGTCCTGACGCGCATCACCTTCAGCGGAGCCGTTTATGTTTCGGCAATCTGTGTTCTCCCCTCCATCCTGATCGGGAAGTTCAATGTGCCCTTCTATTTCGGGGGGACGGCTTTATTGATCGTCGTCGGGGTGGCCCTGGATACGGTGGGACAGATCGAATCACACATGTTGATGCGCCATTACGAAGGCTTCATGAAGAGAGGGCGGATCAAGGGGAGAAGGTGAGCGGGGGGTGGTCAGGCTGAATCTTCTCCGAGGGGATGAGAGGATTATTTTAAAGTCTCCGCAAGAGATTGAGAAGATGCGTCGCAGCAATCTGATCGTGGCGGAGATCCTGGAAGAGGTGAAGAAAGTGGCCCAACCGGGCGTGACCACTCAGGAGCTGAACGAATTGGCGGAGGCGATGCTGGCCAAGCGAAAGGCTCGGTCGGCCTTTAAGGGTTACATGGGATACCCGAGCGCCCTCTGCACCTCGGTCAATGAGGCGGTGGTCCACGGGATCCCTTCCTCGCGTGTCCTCAGAGGAGGAGACATCCTCAGCCTGGATTTCGGGGTCATCTACGAGGACTATTATGGCGACGCGGCCATCACCTTGCCTATTGGACGTATCTCCCCAGAGGCTGAGCGGCTGTTGCGCATTGCCGAAGAAGCGCTTTACTTAGCCATCGATCAGGCTTGGGCGGAGAATCGTCTCTTGGACATCTCGGCAGCCATTCAGAAGCATGTGGAATCCCACGGCTTCTCCGTAGTCCGGGATTTTGTGGGGCATGGGATCGGGCAGCATCTTCACGAGAAACCTCCGGTGCCGAATTTCGGAGTGCCCGGCCGGGGCGTTCGTCTAAAGCCCGGGATGACCTTGGCCATCGAGCCCATGATCAATGCCGGCGGCACCGAGGTGATGATCTTAGGGGATGGATGGACGGCTGTGACGAAGGATGGGAGCCTGTCAGCGCATTTTGAGCATTCCGTGGCCGTGACGGAGAATGGGCCCTATATTTTGAGCAAACTTTGAAGTCGGGAAAGAGCTGCACCCATGGGGGGAGCCCTTTCTTTCGGGGACTGTTTGCGGATGCCCAAGGAAGACGCCATCGAGGTGGAAGGGAGGGTGATCGAAACTTTACCCAATGCCATGTTCCGTGTGGAGCTGGAGAACGGGCATCGGGTCCTGGCGCACATCTCCGGGAAGATGCGCATGCACTTTATCAAGATCTTGCCCGGGGACAGGGTGACCGTGGAGCTTTCCCCTTATGACCTTACCCGGGGACGGATCATCTACCGGGCGAAATAGGTTATCGTCTTCCCTGATGCACTCAGAATCCGTTCACCGGGGAGAGCGCAGAGAACGCCGCCATAGGAAAAAATCTGAACAAGAGAAGATAAAAATTTTTGATCCCGCGATATCGATCCAGGAGGACGGTCAATCCAGGGCCGCCCGAATTGGCCTTTTACGTTTCAGGAATAATTTTTCTCTGCGCTCTCCGCGAGCTCAGCGGTGAACGGCTACTAAAGGGGAAAGAGAGATGAAAGTTAGATCTTCCGTGCGCAGGATTTGTGATAAGTGCAAGATCGTCAAACGCAAAGGGGTCGTGAGGGTGATCTGTCAGAACCCCCGCCACAAGCAAAGGCAAGGATAAAAAAGAAAGAAAAAGGAGGTTGGTGTGGCCCGCATCGCAGGGATAGATCTTCCCCGGAATAAACGTGTGGAGGTTGCTCTAACTTACATTCATGGCATCGGACGGACCACTGCCCGCAAGGTCTTGGAGCGAGCCCAGATCGATTTCTCCCGCAAAACTGACCAGTTGACGGATGCGGAGGTAGCCAAAATTCGTGAGGTGATCGACCAAAGCAACTTAAAGATCGAGGGTGACCTGCGGCGGGAAGTGTCCATGAACATCAAGCGATTGATGGACTTGGGGTCCTATCGGGGCCTGCGGCATCGGCGCTCCCTGCCGGTGCGAGGCCAACGCACCCACACCAACGCCCGCACGCGCAAAGGCCCGCGGCGCCAGATGATCGGGAAGAAGAAATAAAGGAGGAAGTATGCCGCCAGGAAAGGGGCCGGGGACGAAGAAAAAGGAACGGCGGAACATCCAGAACGGAGTGGCTCATATTCAGTCCACCTTTAATAATACCATTGTGACCATTACCGATGTGAACGGCAACGTCATTGCCTGGGCCAGTGCGGGCAGCGTAGGGTTTAAAGGCTCACGGAAGAGCACCCCTTTCGCTGCCCAGCTCGCCGCCGAGCAGGCCGCCAAAAGGGCCATGGAGCAAGGGGTAAAGAATATCGAAGTCTACGTCAAGGGGCCGGGCGCGGGGCGGGAGGCGGCCTTGCGTTCTCTGCAAGCCGCCGGATTCCGGGTCGATCTGATCAAAGATGTCACCCCCATCCCCCACAACGGCTGTCGCCCGCCCAAGAGACGGCGGGTGTGATTCCCAGAAGCAAAGAGGCTTGAAAGAGGAGGGTCATTTTGGCTAGGTACACTGAATCCGTCTGTCGCATCTGCCGGCGGGAAAATTTGAAGCTCTACTTGAAAGGGGAACGTTGTTATTCGGACAAATGCGCCTTAGAGCGCCGGGGTTATCCTCCGGGACAACATGGTCAAAGGCGAGCACGGGCAAAATTTTCCAGCTATGGTGTTCAGCTGCGGGAAAAACAGAAAGTCAAGCGAATGTATGGCTTGATGGAAAAACAGTTTCGCAACTTTTTCGAAAAAGCGGAAAGACAGAAAGGGATTACGGGGACGAATCTTCTTATTCTCTTGGAGAGGAGATTGGATAATATGGTCTACCGTCTGGGGTTCGCCAACTCCCGAAGCGAGGCCCGGCAACTGGTGCGCCTTAACCACTTCAATGTCAACGGGCAGAAGGTGAACCTTCCTTCCTATTTGGTCAAGGCTGGAGATGTGATTGAACTGCGAGAGAAGAGCCGAAAGATCGCCAAGATCGGCGAATCTTTGGAAAGCGTGGCCCGGCGGGGGATCCCTTCTTGGCTGGAGCTGGATAAGGAGAAATACCAGGGGCGGGTGGTCACATTGCCCTCCCGCGAGGATCTGACGATGCCCATCAAAGAACAGTTGATCGTGGAGCTCTATTCTAAATAACCGTTCGCTGGTCTCGGAAGCATTCGGGATCAAGGAGCACCTATGTATCGAAATTGGCAAACCCTCATTAAAGCGAAGGCCTTGGAAGCGGATGCCGAAACCCTGAGTCCTACCTATGGGCGTTTTCACGTGGAGCCTCTGGAACGCGGATTTGGCATCACGATCGGGAACTCCTTGCGCCGCGCCCTTCTCTCTTCCCTGCAGGGAGCGGCCATCACCGGGGTGCGCCTCAAAGGGGTTCTGCACGAGTTTTCCACCCTTCCCGGGGTGCGCGAGGACGTCACCGATATCATTCTAAATATCAAGGAAATATTGGTTAAGCTTCATACGGATGGCCCGGAAACATTGCGGCTGAAGGTCAGCAAGCCGGGAGTGATCAAAGCTGGGGACATCCAGCCCAACCCCAACGTGCAAATTTTAAACCCGGACCATCCACTGGCCACTCTCTCAGAGGATGGGGAGCTGGAAATGGAGATGGTCGTTAAGTGGGGACGGGGATACGTCCCTGCGGAACGGAACCGGGAGGATGGGCAACCGATCGGGACCATTCCCATCGATGCCCTTTTTTCTCCGATCCGAAAAGTGAACTATACCGTGACCTATGCCCGCGTGGGTCAGATTACTGATTACGATCGCCTGACCTTGGAAGTGTGGACGAGCGGGAGTGTAGGTCCAGCGGAGGCCATTGGCTACGCCGCCAAGATTCTCAAAGAGCAGATCAGTGTGTTTATCAATTTCGATGAGGGGGAGGTCATCCCCAAACGGGAGAGTGTCGAAGAAGCCTCCGGGGTCAACGAGAACCTTTTTAAAAGCGTGGATGAGCTGGAACTATCCGTGCGTTCGGCCAATTGCCTGAAGAACGCCAACATTCGCTACATCGGCGATCTGGTCCAGAAGACGGAGGCCGATATGCTCAAGACCAAGAACTTCGGGAGGAAGTCACTGAACGAGATCAAAGAGATCCTCGAGGAGATGGGCTTGAGTTTGGGAATGAAGTTGGAGAATTGGCCCCCCCCAGAGCTGCAGCAATCGGGAAAGGAAATGTAGGGAAGGAACGTCACGATGCGCCATCAAATTGCCGGAAGAAAGTTAGGACGGACGACGAGCCACCGTTGGGCTATGCTTCGCAACTTAGTGACTTCCCTGTTCGAGCATGAGAAGGTAAAAACGACGGATTCTAAAGCAAAGGAGCTTCGGCCCCTGGCGGATAAAATGATCGGGCTGAGCAAACGGGGAGACCTCCACGCCCGGCGTCAGGTTTTAGCGGTCGTGCGTAAACCCGAAGTCGTCCGAAAGCTTTTTGAGACATTGTCCGGCCGGTTCCGCTCGCGGAATGGGGGATATACCCGAATCATTAAATTGGGAAACCGGCCGGGAGACGGAGCGCCGGTCTCCATCGTAGAACTGGTTGCCGAAGGCCAAGAAACCAAAGCTTTGAAAAAACGGAAGGTTAGGAAGCGACGCGAGAAAGAGAAAGGTCCCCGGCCGGTGAGACCTAAGGAAACTGCTTCCGGGCCGTGAGGCAGAAGGACGGAAGGAAAAGGGCGAGGCTCCGGTCTGGCCCTTTTTTATTGAAGGCGTTCACCGCAGAGGACGCTGAGAACGCAGAGAAAAATCTTTCAGGCGACTTAAAAAGCAAGTTCTCTGCGCTCTCGGCGGTGAATGGATATTTTTTCTGGGGCGATGATTGAGTTTCGAGACGTGACTTTTTGCTATCCCTCCCCGAGAGGTTCGCCGAAGCCTGTTTTCAAAGGATTGAATCTTTCCATTCCCCGGGGGCGTTATGTGGCTCTGATGGGGCCGAATGGGTCTGGGAAGAGCACCTTGGGGAAGATGATCAAGGGGCTCCTGAAGCCCTCTTCCGGCCAGGTTTTCATCGCTGGTTTGGCCCTAAAACCGGGAGAGGTTTCCCCCCGCGTTGGGTACATCTTCTCCAACCCAGAGAACCAGGTTGTCTCCTCGGTGGTAGAAGAGGATGTGGCCTTTGGGCTGGAAAATATGGGGATGGACCCTTCTACCATGGCTCTCCGTGTCGAAGAAAGCCTCCGTTTAGTGGATATGGTGGAATATCGCCATCATTCTCCGCACCTCCTCTCCGGGGGGCAGCAGCAGAAAGTTGTGTTAGCAGGCATTCTGGCGATGGAGAACGAAGTGCTGGTCCTTGATGAGCCCACTTCCATGCTGGACCTACAGGACCGGAAGGAGATGCTGGACCTTTTCCAGAAAATTCAACAGTGGGGAGAAAGGACACTCCTGCATATTACCCATTCCTTTGAAGAAGCTTTCAGAGCCCAGGATTTGCTCTACCTTGAGGGGGGCCGGGTCTCTTTTTATGGCTCCCTGGAAGGGTTTTTTGCTGGCAGTCGCCCAGGTGAACCTTCCCAGGTGGCCCTTCCCCCACTTTGGCGCCTGATTCAGGGTTTGCAGTACTTAGGGCATCCAATTCCCCTTGGTGTCCGATCGCTGGAGGAATTGGAGAAATTCCTTCGGCAACAATATCCAGCTTAGAGACCCGAGCCCGAATCTTCTTGACACGCTTTCCAAGGCCAGAATATAATTTTTTGCATTGAGAAGTCCTTTTTCTAAAAGGAAGAAGAGGCTTAAGGAAGCTCTTTTTCTCCCGAGGGTTTGGTTCCACTTCTTCATTTTTTTGCATTCAATTCTGAACCTGCTCGAAGAATATTTTTTCAAGCGGGGAGCGCCGCTCGAGGAAAGGAGGGAGGGGATGCCTGAACAAAAGGTGGGAGAAGTGATCAAGTTTTTCTCCAAGGTCAGCGTGGCGGCCATCAAGGTCACTGAGGGGGGAATCCGGGTTGGGGACCGAATTAAAATCAAAGGCCATACCACCGAATTTGAAGATCAAATTCAGTCCATGGAGATCGACAACCAGCCCGTGGAGAAGGCCGAGGTGGGCCAGTTGATCGGGGTCAAAGTGAAGGATCGGGTGCGAGAAAAAGACACGGTCTATAAGATCACGGAATGAGGGGACCCCATTTCTCAGGGCATCGTTTCAGTTGAAAGGCTGACCCATATCTATCATGGCGGGACTTCCCTGGAGAAGAAGGCCATCGAGGACATCTCCCTGAAAATCGAGGAGGGAGAATGTGTAGCCATCGTAGGGGAAACCGGGTCGGGCAAGACCACCTTGGTGCAGCATTTTAACGGCCTGCTGAAACCTTCTTCCGGTCGGGTATGCGTCGAAGGCATGGACCTGGGCCGCCCGGGAATCTCCTGGGTCGAACTGCGGCAGCGGGTGGGGCTTGTTTTTCAATATCCGGAGCAGCAGCTTTTTGA
>Ga0315280_10006011_pt1 | contig 16962 bp, 17 predicted proteins | sample YL17G06_40_MG_FD_203697 | JGI IMG/M metagenome (GOLD analysis project Ga0315280, IMG submission 203697) | Sediment microbial communities from Yellowstone Lake, YNP, Wyoming, USA - YL17G06_40 | ecosystem: Environmental > Aquatic > Freshwater > Lake > Sediment | place: USA: Wyoming | collected...
GATCCCGTATAGGAACTTCATGTTTGCCGGCGCGGTCTTCGCCGCCAAGAGGGTCGTGAGCGAAGGCCACTGGAGCGAGCCCCCGAGGCTCGTCAGGCCGTATGCGACCGTGAACACGGTGATGTTCTTTTCAGTTAGGAATAGCAACAGGCCTGTTGCAGTGCTCATTATCCCAACGAGGAACAGCTTCTTCCTGCCGAGGACGTCCGCAAGATACCCGCCGAAGAGATACGTGATCACGCCCACTGACGACCCGATCCCGCCCATGAGGCCGATCTCCTCGGAGCTGAACCCGCGCGCGGCCCAGTAGTAGATCAGGACATACCAGAGAACCCCGCCCGTGATGCCCGTGAAGAACGACGCCTTGATGAGGTTCCTCTCCTCGTTGCCGCTTGTGGCGTAGTACTTCGCAGTCGCGCGAGCGCCGTCTTGACCAGCCCGCGCGAAACCCGCCAGTATTCCGCCGGATTTCTCGTTCAGAGGGATACCCTCAGTGAGTTCCCGAACACATGGTCTTTTATTAACATGGTGCAAGAACAACATCCGTTCAAGGTTATCTTTATCCAGTAGGATTGATTACTGCCTTATGATGGCAGTCAGCTGGGCAGGACTGATCAAAGGGTTCGATGGCGTTTTCCCCAAAGAATCCACTCGCAGGAAGCTTCTGATGATCATAGCGATAATCTTGCTGTTCGAGGGCATATCAGTGATGCTTCTGTTCTCGAAGGCTGGGTTGGCAGCGGGGATGTTCTCCTTAGCTTTGGGTTCTTTTCTTCTCCTCCTGCTGAGTCCAAGCCCGAGCAAGAAGACTGAACCAGTTGCCACGAAGCCCTCGGGGGAAGCTCGTGGGGACCCAATCGGCTTGAGAGTGGTTGATGCAGTCGTCAGGACCATCGACAATGACTACGTAGTAACGGCTGCTGGTGCTGCAATCATCGTCCTCGTTGTCATCTGGAACGAATTCTTCTCTGCGAATCCAAAGTTCGGAGACTATGACACGCTCACAATGGTCTTTGGGGGTATGATATTTGTCTATCCGCTGATCGCCCCGAAGTTCAGGGTAGAGGCCGCATTCTCGCTGATCTTCATCGGATTGGTTGTGTTGTTCTTGGTGGTCCCGCAGGCCTTAATGTCAATCAATTCCGAACGAGGATCTGCTGCAGGCAACTGGTATGTGTATTACATGCTTGCGGCTCCATTTTCACACATACTGGATTTGATTGGGATTCAATCCAGCTCGACTGGCAGCGTCGTAGTCATACAGTTTCACGATGGCAGTGTGCAGGCTCTCGGCATTTCTGCGTATTGCGCTGGTTTGTACTCATTCTCGATTTTCCTGGCGGCTTTCTTATCATTCATACTGGTTTTCGAGAGGCTTCCTCCGAAGGTCCTTGCCGGCGTGCTTGCACTGGGATTGACAATAGCTTATCTAGGAAACCTCTTCAGAATGGTGATTATCGGAATCGTTGGCTACTACAAAGGACTCGACGCGCTGCTATGGGCGCACAAGAATGTAGGCTGGTTGCTCTTCTTGGGATGGTCAGCTATCTTCTGGTACCTGGTGATCAGGTACGTGGACAAGCGAGGCGTATCAGCAGGAGTCAAGACGCATTGAACCCTTGTCGGGACCTGCCGTGTTCTTAATATCACCGATTTCATATGACACATGTTGGACAAGATGAGCAGAGTATTCCTCTTCCGCGGTAGTCACCCGATGTACGAGACCCTTGTCAGATGTCCACCAGAAGGTATTGAGTATTTCCCGAGGAAGAAGAGCTCCGAACGCGACCAGTACACACTTTACAATCCTGGTCAGTCTGCTGTAAGGAGGATCGTCGACGGGACATTCGAGGCCCTTCGGACGCCGAGGTACGTGCCCGTTGTGAGGCAATACGACCTCGTACACTCATCGCGCGGTTTCCTGGTTCTTGGTAGAAACAACTATGTGGTCGATATCGAACATGTCGATTCGTTCGCAGGCATGCGCCATGAGCGGATGAGTTCTCCTCAGCTGAGGAGACTAATCGAGAAGGGTCTCATCTCGGACAGATGTATGGCCGTGCTCCCACATTGCATTGCGGCGAGAAAGACACTATCACTCGTGACATCAGACAGCAGGATCCTTGAGAAGGCGACGGTCATATATCCTTCAGTATTCCCTGCACCGGCTCGACTGGCAAGAACTGACGACTCGTCTCCAACGGTCTTGTTCATGGGGGAGTACTACTGGAAAGGCGGCAGGGAAGTGATTCTGGCATGCGAGAGGCTAGCAAAGAAACTCGACTTCAGACTGGTCTATATCTCTCTAAGGGTTCATCCTCCGGAGGATGCGGTTACTAAGGCAAAGGAGTCCTTCCCCTTCGAATACCATGAGGGGCAGATATCTCGAGTGGAGCTCTTCAGCCGGGTCTATCCCTCGACTGACATCTTCGTCATGCCCACCTATTTCGACTCTTTCGGCTATGCATTCCTTGAGGCCATGTCCTACGGCATCCCTTGTGTCGGAACGGACATCTTCGCGGTTCCCGAGATCATCGAAAACGATGTCACTGGTCTTCTCGTGAAGCCCCATCTGTCCTATTACGACGACAGGGGCTTCGCGCATCCCGAACTCCCTGTCGAGTCAGCTGATTCTTCGTCGACTGTTGAGGGGCTCTGCAAAACCCTTGACCGTCTTCTCAGCTCAAAGAGTCTGAGAACTCGGATGGGATCCGAGTCTATCCGGTCGGTGGAAGAAGGGAAGTTTTCGATTCGTGCCAGGAATAGCACATTGAAAGAAATCTATGAGAGATGCATGTCCAGTTGAGTGCCAGCTGCGCCGATGTGAATTAATACAGGCGAGACAATCAGTCCTAGTGCTTTCCCGGGATGATGGTGATTGAGCAGATTCCCCCGCAACACGGTATTGCTGCTGCTACTCGCGCTCATTCTATTGTCCGTGGCTGTCAGGTATCCACTGGTCGAGCACGAACGCTATCAGACGGACTCCTATTACATACACTATCTATCCAAGACGATATCTGATGATGGTTATGCGAAGTGGACGTTCCATTCTCTATCCTACATTGGGTACTATCCGTTCTCCTATCCTGCCGGTGTTCCTTTTCTCATGTCAGAGTTGTCATCAGCTACTGGAGTCAACATCGAGCTGAGCATTCTTATCGCGGACATGATGCTCGCGATTGTTTTCTGCTTGGGCGTGTTCATTCTGGCTCGTCAGTTCATCAGGAAACCAGAGTACGCTCTGTTGGCGACATTCTTCTCTATTCTTGGTGCCAGATTTGTTGATACTTCGTATTGGGATGCCAGCGCGAGGGGTTCCCTCGTCGTCCTTGTTGTCTTCGTTGCTTTTACTTCATTCCGCGCAGCCTCCATGGGCCAACGGCAAATGCTAAGTCTTGCGGCTTTCTTCGTTGCGGGGTGTTTCGCCGTCCACCACATGGCGGTTCTTCTCGTACCCTTCGGTCTTGGGTACTTGCTGGCTTCCTTTCAAGCCCATTGGATGTACGCACGGGCGAGGACACACAAGAGGAGGGCTGTCGTCACATCGGACATCGTAGTGGCGATTCTAGTCTCAGTGGTTGCCTTCGGCTATTTCGAGTTCTCAAAGAAATCGATCTTGACTCTGGGCGAAACCTCTCTATTCGCTTTCAAACCTGTAGCTCTCTCAATCGCTCTCAATACCGCCATGTCATATACTAACCAGATTGGCTTCATCCTGATTCCAGCCATCTTGTGTCTCCCCGGTTTGTTCAGGAAAGCACGTCTTTCCGTCGAGAATCTCTTCCTCGTGAGTCTAATCCTTGCATTCATTCCTCTCCTGGCTAGCACTCTCTATGTGTCGATCGTCTTGTCTCCGTTTGTGTCTATCCTTGGGGCGATCTATATCTCCAATAGGCTTGATTCTGCGAAAAAGAAGAAACTCGTCGTACTCCTCCTGGTCCTCTTGATGGCAAGCTCCATTTTTCTCCCGATATGGTCGAGCGAGCGCTGGAATGAGAGAGCATATTCGAGCGGGGATACCGTCGAAGTTGACTCAAGGGTCTTCAGCGACGGAATGTATTTGAAGTACAACTACGGGGAAGTCTATGCGATCTCGAATGTGAACACGCTTCAGCAGCTGATGGCAGCTGCTAGCGACGTGAATTTTCTGTCATCTGGAATTCCCGCTGTCATTGCTGGTGACATAGAAACCATTGATATTCGCAGCAATGTCAGTTGGTCATCAGCTGAGTTTCCGATGAATGTATATGTCTGGTTCCAATACAAAGGGGAGTCCAGCGTGGATTTCTATGTTGAAGTGCTGGTCGCCTATGGTCTCGGTTATGTGGCAGGGCCAGGCAACTCGACCGTGACAGGAGTCTATTTCCGTTCCCATTCGAGGATGGTGGTAGCGGTCGACAATAACTGGCCATCTGAGTTCGTAGGAATATATGCTACACAGCAGGCTTTATTCCTGGCTCAGTTGAATGCCGCATCTTGGAGGTCTAATCAACCCCATTTTGGGGACAGCTCATCGTTCGATAGCTACATGACGTATTCGAGTGGGAGGACGACATACTACATTGTGAACTTACCGTTATAGTGATTGGCTATCCGCGAAAGACATTCTTCTGCAAAAAGCGCCAGAGTGGTCTTGGGAAATATTATTTATCCGCACCGTATCATGTTCGAACACGGCTTGGCGAAGGACAGGTTTTATGCATCGACCAAAAAAAAAACGGAGCGCCCTTCTCAGCGCCTCTTTCCGTGCCTTTATCATAATCTCTCTTGCAGCCTTCATGACGAGGCTTCTTCCTCTGTCTATTAGTAGGTACCCGTTCAACAACGATGCCTTAACAGAATGTGGCATCGCCTCTGAAATCCTAGGTTCGGGGCACCTTGAGTTCTCGCACAACGCTCCATGGTCGATCACCCACAGTGTGGCCACGCCGTTAATGAACGTTCTCTTGGCATTCTTCTCTGGTCTGATTGACTCGACGCCCCTCGACTGTGGGCAGATATTGGGCGCCATCGTCGCGTTGACAACAGTAGGAGGATTGTTTCTTCTCGGTAGATTGTTTTCTGGCGACCTGAGGGGTGCTGTCGTCGCGGGAATGATGGGAGTTCTTTTTGGAACGTTTGTCTTCACGACAGGCTCAATCTGGAAGGAAATGCTCGGCATCAGTCTCTTAGTGCTTGCAATCATGTCCTATATCCGAAGGGAGGATATTCGCTTCAGGGCCGTGACCTTCGTGATTCTGTTGTGTATTCCAGGAGTCCATCATCTCGTGACCGCCGTTGTTTTCCTCATTTTTGCCTATCTGCTTTCTTGGAGCTGGATCTATGCAATCTCTCACCGTAGTCTGTCGAGAAGACATCTGTACGATCTCGTCACGATTGCCGTTCCCGGAGTCGTCGCTGCGTACTACTATTCTTCAGTTCAACTCGATCGTCTAATACAGTTCTCCACTCCGAAGGCAGTCCTCGTATTGATCGCAGGCTTCTTCGTCATCAGCTTGATTGCCTCGATAATTCTCTCAATCAGTAGGCATTCACGATTGACATTCGCTCCACTCGTCGGCGTTGGGCTCGCCGTCGTGCTCTTCTTGGACTATTCTGGCTTCATCTTTCCGTACACTCATTCCGCCTCCGAAGCGTATCTGTTGCTGGGATTCGCATCCGCTTTCATACTCTCTGTAGCTTGGTATGGAGCGGAGATCATTCTGGAAGAGAGAGTTGTGTATAGAGCGATCCAATTGGTGCTTTTAATGGCGCCCATCACGGTGATCGGTCTCGGACTGTTGCAGGGGTTCTCAGTGAAATCGCAACAGATACTGTACAGAACCTTTGATTTCTTCGATCTCTTCCTCTTCCTGGGGGCGGCGGTGGGGTTATCAACTCTCTGGAGACGCCACCGGAGACTGTACCCGGTCGTGGGCGCAGCTTTGATTGTTTCCCTGCTTGTCTCCTTCCCTTTTGCCTATGCCACTAGTGAGTTGCTTGGTGTCAGGCATGATACTCAACCATACGAAGTCGATGCATTGAATTGGGTTGATCACCGAAACGAGCCTACGGTGGTCATTTCTGATGAGAGGATTGGATACATCGCAAGCTCTACAATCTGGATTACTAAGGACTCATCGCTCCCTGACATCCTGTCCCACAATGAAACCTTTCTCTGGTATCCGTGGTTCTACATGATAGAGGATAGCTGGACCACAATAGGAGTGAACGACTTCCCTCACGGCAAGATAGTCATCTCAGAGTCCCAATATGCCAGAGTCAAGGAGGGATCCGATGTGTTCTATGTCGGTGGTCCGGTAAACGATCATGTGATACTGTTCGGAGCTTCGGAAATGGGATGGAATACCGTTTATGGCATCTCGACGATGCTCCAAAGTCCTTTCTAGACTATTGTTGCGGCTTGTGAGAATGGGTAGGCTCCGTGATGGCTTCTTCATAGAACCTGACAGACTCTTTGGCGCAGTGATGGGACGTGAATCCTCTCTCAATCGTCTCCCTCGCCCTTCTACCAATCGTCTTGGCTAGACCCGGATCGCCCAGCAATGTGTTGATGATTTCAGACAACTGTGCCGGGTTCTCTCGATCAAAGAAGTACCCGTTTGATCCGTGCTCAATCATGTCTATCGTGCCTTCCGTCTTCGTGCACACAAGAGCTCTCTCGCACGCCATCTGGCCCAGAGTATCGAATGAGTGGTTGCTTCTTACGTCTGCCTTGACGCACACAGCCGCGTTTCTGTACAAGGTGACAAGCAAATCCCAGGACTTCACGAATCCGAGGAACACGAACAATCGGGAGACATCTGGAGGAACTGATCGCTTAATCATCTCCGAGACAGTCTCGCCGCCCATCAGCCTAGTGTCCATGCCAGCGAAGGCGAACTTGACTTCTGGATGCCTTTCGTGAATTGCCGAAGCTGCAGCTGCGAGGACTTGTGGGCCTTTGGCCAGCGTCATACGTCCAGCAAATAAAACATATGGGTCCTCAATCGGTCGTGGGATCCGCTTCGCGTTATCGATGCGGCTGAGATCTATTCCGAGGGGACAGGTTCTCAATCTCGACTCTGGGATTCTCCAGTGATTGATTATGTCCATGCCCCAGGTTCTCGAATCGCACAGTATTAGGCTGGAGAGATTAGCGTTCGTCCTCTCAAGCCAATCCACGAGGACCAATGGCTCTCTCTGATTCATCGAATAGAGCATGAAATGCGGCGTGATGAGCCGAGTCGTGGTCGGGCAGTCTCTCCTTAGAACCTTGATGATCAATGGCTCTGCCCCTAGCTCAGGGCTCTCAATTATGTCGAAATGGCCTGACTGGGCAATCTCCTTTCGGTATCTTCTGGCAACGTCAAACGCTCTTCTTGAGCAGGCAAGTAACCTTGGACGTGGGCTCCAGGTGCCAAAGCGTATGTTCCTGACCCCATTGTTCTGCTCGATTTCCAATCCGGAATGCGGATTCCCAGAGAATACGGTCACTTCGTGGCCACTCTTTGCGAGGGCATTTGCGAGATCAGTGTAGAGCGCAGCGGCTCCGCCTATAGCCGTCTTAGGCATGAACTCGTAGGATACCAAACAGATTCGCACAATACGTGCATGTTACTGATTGTATTTTAGGATACGTGGCTTTGGCAAAGGAATTCTCCACGATCTCCACCCGGGCTGGGTCCGTCCTACAAGCCAAGACAAGACTGTAATTCCTTGAGTGACATGAGGCATCCGCTAGCCGGACTGCCGGAAGTCCTTGGGCATTGTGGCAGCACTGGAGGAGTCGGTTTGATTCGGGATTGCGACAGTTTGTCCTGACTTGGCAATCTTCAGTCGCGTCTGCCAGTTCTGAAAACACGAAGCTACATCACGATGAGCTTGCGGTTCGAATTGTTTCGCTTTGTCGTATATGACACGGGGCGTTTCGCGCAGAACGGTTCTCCGATGTGGTTTGCATGAGACTGCAAGGGAGGGAATATATCCACGGTTCCTGGTTAAGGGTATGTCGGCCGGGAGAGGGTTAGGAGTGATGTCTCAGCGCAGTATCGCAATCATAGGCGCGCGCGGGATCGCCAATTATGGAGGGTTCGAAACTTTCGTCGGTGAGGTTGCGCCTAGACTATGCCAGAAGGGGTATGACGTATACTGCAGTCATCGTAGAACCGATGATGGATGCGCAGCAGGCGAGTACAGAGGGGTCAAGCTAGCGTATTTCCCCTTCAGATTCCCGAAGAACAATCGAGCCGGCCGGCTGTTTGAGGTTCTCTACGATTGGTATTTCGCATTGAAATTCTCATTTTTCGCCAGGACCGACTTCTTGTATTGTTTGGGGATAGCTGCGGGCTTGGTTGCTCCAATTTGCAGGCTCTCTGGGACGAAAGTCCTGATAAACATTGACGGACTGGAATGGAAAAGAGGGAAATTCCGACTGGCCGAGCGGATGTACATAAGACTCGCATACGCCTCCTCGTACGCGGGTGCAAATTTGCTAATACTGGATAACTCACGCCTCGCTAATTACATACCAAGGCGCGTGAGGGACAGAGCGGTTTTCATACCCTACGGCGTTGAACCGATAGAATGCTCCAAGTTGGATTCGTCGAAATTCCGAGAGTTTGTCGAGTCCATCGCATTAGCCTATCAACCGTACCGCTATTGGCTGGTCGTGGCTCGCCTCGAACCCGATAACAGCACTCACACAATTGTCGATGCATACAGGAGAAGTGAGAGCAAATTGCCGCTTGTTATTGTTGGCGATTTCTCCTCCCAGCGCTATGGGGATTCGGTCAAAGCGGTCGCCAAGGATGTTGGTAGAACTAGATCGGTTCTCTTTCTAGGGTCGATGTACGACAGAGAGATACTCGATATGCTGAGGTGCCATTGTGCTGCCTACATACATGGCCATTCAGTCGGTGGGACCAATCCGTCGCTTCTGGAGGCCATGAGCGCAGGAAGCATGATAATTGCGCACGACAACGAGTTCAATCGAGAGGTTGTTGGGGATCACGCGCTGTATTTCATTGATGCGGAAGATCTCGCATCCAAAATGAACACCTTGGAGAAGGATCTCGACTTGCGCATGCACGATGGAGAGGTCCTCCGCGTTCGCGCTGCTGAGAAGTACAATTGGGAATCTGTCGTGGCAGAATATGACAAGCTTTTCCGGCGGCTGAAATGAATCAGCCTAGCCCTGTGTCTCGCCGATGATTCTCATGTACTCCGCATAGTGAATGTCAGGTGTGAAATTACCTTCATATCTCTTTCTGGCCATGCGTCTCCTCTCTTCGAGCTCATGTCTGTTCCTCCAAGTCGACGTCAGCAAATCGGCTAGTTGCTCCGAATCTCCCGGTCGGAAGGTGTCGCCTCCAGATTTCCCTCCCACTATCTCGGGTAGCCCACCGATATCGGATGCCAGTATTGGAATGCCGAGCGAGAGCCCTTCCAACGCTACCAGAGGCGCGTTCTCATACCACACAGATGGAATGACTTGGGCGACCGCATTTCGTCTGAGATTCTCCAATTCACCTCTGCTGAGGAAGCCAGGAATCTCCACCCGTTGGTTCAGCCGGTCTCGGGTCACTCGCTCTCTGAGGGATTCCTTCAGAGATCCCTCCCCGATCATGTAGAGCCTAAACCCCTGCGTTTCCTTGCTCATCGCGAATGCGTCCAGTAGTGTGACAACTCCTTTGTGTTTCTCCAACATGCCCAGGTAGATTATAGAGTCATCTATCGAATCTTTTCTCTGGAAGTCCTTTCCGTAGTCAGGCACGAAGTTCCTAAGGATTCTGTGTACCTTGACTCCCTCTTGGCGTAGTCTTTTCGCGACGAATTCTGTCGGTGAAAGCACAATAAGGTCGTCTGGGAAACGAAGCACTCTCCTTCCTCCCGCTCTCCACAATTGCGGCGGTTTTCGCCATCTCACGCAGCAGATTGTGCAGAACCTTGCCTTGTCGCATAGAACCATGCCAGGCTTGAGTAGGTTCGATCGTGGACAGATTGCAGAGTAGTCGTGCGAAGTATACAGGGAAGTCGTGCCACTGATTGCGAAAGGCTTCCCGATGAATCCTCTCGTGTTGTGCCAATGGATTATGTCCGGTTTCGTCTCCTGGGCGATTTTCATCAACTTGGCCTGGGCCTTTCTCCACCATCCCATCGAGAGGGCGACAAGCGGATCGATGCGCTTGGTTCGAGACACATACGGGCGTCTTGTCAGAGATCCATCGTGTGTCGGGCCGGCAACCCGCTTCTCCCTTCTCAGAAGCTCGTAGGCTCCTGGATTGTAGAACACATGAACCTCATGGCCCCTTCTGACAAGGTCGTTCGCCAAGTACTCAACCAGGACCGCGTCGCCGCCAAGATGATGCGGGGGGAAATGAGTGGACACCATCAGGAACTTCAGCGTCTCCATGTTACCTCTTGCGCTCAATTGGGAAAGATTGCCAGGACTTATCTTTGTTTGCATCGGTGGCTCTTATCACAGAAGCAGGTCGACAGAAACAACTATGATGCACATGGCTATCTCAATTCCCCATATAAGGGCCACGAGCTCTTGCTCTTTGACCTTCAGATGCTTCATGAAAACATGTGTAAGCGATTCGATTCTTCCGTGATACTCTAGGAATCCGTTCCCCGCTTCGGAACAGTAGTTTTCCGCCTTGAAGTGCCCTTCGAGCTTGAGGAAGAATTCAACGATCATGGGTATGAAGATGAAAGTGGTCTGGACTTGGAGGTTCGATAATATGCCTGCTATGGCGAGGGTGGCTCCCGTGAACAGCATCATTGTATCGCCGGGGAATATCCTCGCCGGGTATTTGTTGAACCAGAGAAACGCGATGAGCGAACCCATAAGCGGGACTAACAGGTAGACTGCGTCCATCCGATTGTGCATGATGCTCAGAATGACAATCGTCATGGACATGATGATTCCCAAACCGGCCCCCAGGCCGTTGAATCCTTCCAGCATGTTCGCCGCATTGGCTGCGCATGTCACTGCGAAGGCAGCTACAAGAAGCATGAATGGGCCAAAATCGATGTCAAGAAAGTGCGGAATCACCACGTGTTGATCCGTGGCTGCCGCGAAGGGGAGTGCTATTACGAACGGCAGGAATGCCTTGTGTCTCTGCCTGAGATCGAACAGGTCATCCATCATGCCGACGAATGCCGCACCAAGAGCAGCAGAAAGGGAGACGTTCAGCAGTTCTATGTTTTTGATGCCGTTCAGCGCGACGAGGACACTCACTCCGGCGAAGAATCCGACCACGACGGCAATTCCGCCCATCTCCGCGATCTCTGGTTTCGAGGGTTTGTTGAGGTCTATTCCGACAACTCCTCGGGCCTTCAACCTGGGAATCAGCCAGGGTATGATGACGAATGTCATCGCCATCGCTACGAAGAAACCGGCAATGAACTCGATGCCGTTGGCCGTGAGGAGTTCCCCCAGCGAGCATTGAGGAAGGTTATTATTAGCTTTGCAGGTGGGATGCTCACTTATGTACAACGTTTATGTCTGGAGTGTTGAGTGTCGACTGCCTGCCCGCAAGGTCAGCCTCGTCACCCTTCGACTGCTGCCTTGGCGTTTTCTAGAGTGATCCTGGCAGTCGCGTGGTTCGCGAGCTCTTTGTCATGCGTTGCGAGCACTATTGTCGTGCCGAAGTCCTTTCTGACCAATTCGAACGTATCCATCACATTCCCTGTGTTCTCAGCGTCCAAGTTGCCGGTTGGCTCATCCGCGAGGATAATCCTCGGCTCGTTCATCAGTGCCCTCGCAATCGCTGCCCTCTGAGCTTCCCCCCCACTAATTCTGTTGGCCGTCTCGTTTGCAATATGCTCGATGTCGAACTTCTCGATCATTGCCTGGACTCGACCTCCGTCCTTCTTCCTTGAGAATCTGAGTGGGAGCGCTATGTTCTCTTTCACCGTCAGGTCCATGAGCAGGTTGAAGTCCTGGAAGACGAACCCGACCTTCTCAAGTCGCATCTTCGCGAGTTCATCCTCTGAAAGACTCGCTATGCTCTGTCCGTCGATGGCGATGAACCCAGATGTCGGCCTATCCAGACCGCCGAGTATGTTGAGCAGGGTCGTTTTTCCGCATCCGGATTTGCCGTAGACCATGACGAATTCCCCTTCGTCGACCGAAAAAGAGACTCCGTCAAGGACAGCGCTTCTGCCGTCGTACTTCTTGACCAGGTCTCTGACCTCTATGACGTGCTCGGTCATTGCGTTCAACCCAACCGAGTGGAATGCTATTAATCGTTTTCGATTAGGAATCCTCAAGACGAAATCTTTTGCCCCTGATGCGATACGGACTAGTGGGAGTCATGAAGTGATGAAGCTCGGCTACATGGTCAGTCTACGGGATGTCAAGGACCTCTCCATTGATGGTGCGGACTTCACAGAACTGCTGCTATTTGGCCGAGATTCCGAGCTCGTCAATTTGGATGTCCTGATAGATACGCTTCATCACGCCATCCCACGCATTGAGTTTGTTCACGCTCCTGAGTTCATTTCCCACCGAGGAGGCGAATCCCTTCTGGATCTCTCTTCGGAGGACCAGAGTCTGCGACATGCAAGCCTGCGTGCAGTCAGATTCGCGCGAGATATCGCAGCTGCGATCGGTGGCGTCAGAGTTGTGGTGCATCCGGGCGGGATTCGAAGCTCCGTCGGAGACCGTGAGAAGTTGCTATCCAACTTGGAGATGTCCCTGTCGAAGCTCGGGCCATCGAGGCTTCTGCTTGAGAACATGCCCTGGTATTACTGGCACAAGGGATTCGGACGGATGGTGGCCAACATATGCGTCACGGTCGAAGACATGGAGCAGCTCAGACCTTTGGTCGAAGGGTTCGCGCTCGATTTGTGCCACGGCTATCTCTCACGGCCGGAAGGAGACCCCGGATATGGTGAGGAGTTCCTGTCGGTGTTTGGTAAAAAGGTTCGACACGTCCACGTGTCGGATGCAAGAGCGCCCGACCAGGAGGGCCTGCAGATCGGCGATGGGGAAATCGATTTCTCCGTTCTGAAGAGGATTGACGTGCCGATTCTCGTGGAGATTTGGAGAGGCCACGATCACAACGGCAAGGGGTTCAGGCTGGGCATCGAGCGGCTGAGGGCTTTGGAGAAAGACCACTGACTGGCGCGATTCTCACGGAGGGGTTGCCGCGGTCACATGGACAACTTAGCACATTCCGCATCATCCTGCTTTCGACAGAGCATATTGTCCTCTTGAGTCTTCGTGTGAAAGCGTCCAACAGTCTCATCCGAAGCCGAAAGCCCCAAATGGTCAAGCGTTCTTTCAGTGGCAGAGGGGATTGAAGTGCGGCTGTCGGAGAAGATCGTTTTGGCGATGCTGATTTGGGTCGCTTTCGCGCTCCTCCTGGCGGTCAATGCGGGCCTGGAGGTCTTCCTGACGCTCATTCTGATAGGCGTGCTCGTCATACGCGAGCTCACCGACTCTTTCACGCCCGTCCACATGAAGGAGCGCGTGGACTTCTTCATCTACACCTTCCTGATCGTGTTCGCCATCATTGTCGTCAGAAGGGTCTGGGAGATCCTGGGGTGATGTTGACCTGATTGAAGGCAGTGGTTGCTACAGAAGACCACTGAACACCTCACTGACGGTGGGAGGACTGGAGATCGGGATCTCCGGCCTGCCCGAGATAATCGAGAAAGGGCTGGAGCAAATCGACTCCTCGGACGACAAGCAGGAGGAGGCCTTGCTCGCGGAGCTCAAGGCCAGGAACTATGTTCCAGCTCCGTCCAGGGAGAGTATCTTCGGGCCCTCTGGAACGAGTACAAGAAGTTCCGGCAGCACAGGAGAGAGGAGCGCGAAGAGAGCTACATGGGTGTGCCGAGGGAAGAAATTCAATGGTTCCCGAAGGTGGATCCAGGCAAATGCTCCGGATGCACCGCGTGTGTCGAGTTCTGCGCCCAGGGGGTTTTGTACTTCGCCGAGGGCAAGACGCACGTCGTGAAGCCTTTCGACTGCATCGTCGGCAGGTCCAGCTGTCGCAGCTTCTGTCCCGAACAGGCGATTTTGTTTCCACCCCAGGCCGAGTTGAAGGAAAGTCTGAAAGGCCTCTGAGACAAGTATCGACTCAGAGAGTGAGACTCCGCGGGTGCATCCCATGTGTGGTCCTTGCTGTCCTGGAAAGCCGAACACGAAGCGCCTCAGGATTGGCGGCCAGGAGGTCGGGATTGCTGGCTTCGACGAGACCATGGCCAAGGGTCTCGAGCACATCGATGACACGGACGCCAACCAGCGAGATGTCATTCTTCGTGAGCTGAAGGTCCAGAACTATGTGCCCGAGTCGGTCGAGAGAGATTATCTGAATGCCGTCTGGGCGGAGTTCAAGCAGGTGACGGCGAAGATATAATCAGCCGTCCCCTCAGAGTCGTCCGCGTCGCGCTCCCTCTTCTTGCCTATTTCCTGCTGATGTTCTTCATGAGCTTCGGTCTCTCGCACCGTCTCGGATTCACCTACGGGCAAGCCGCTACCCAATCGTTCACCGTTGCCAGCAACAACTTCGAGCTTGCCATCGCGGTTGCAGTTGCGACGTTCACAATCTCATCGATAGAGGCGTTCACCGCGGTCATCGGGCCTCTGATGGAGGTGCCGGTCCTCATCAGCTTTGTGAACGTCGCGCTTTGGATTAAGAAGAGGTACTACCAACCGGACGGCTTGCCAATCCGCCGAAAATCCTGAAAGCCTCTATGGCAATCTATTTGGTCGTTGACATTCATTAGCACGTCGGGGCTGGCCCAAGTGAAGCAATTCAATGTTTTTGTTGATGACAAGATCGGTGAGCTGGCACGAGTGACCGAGGCGCTGGCGGCGAACGCAATCAACATCAGGGGGCTCGCAACTGACAAACTGGGTCTGAGACCTGCTGTCAAGGTGGTAACGGACGACGAGCTGTCCACCAGGAAGGCGCTCTCGCGAGCTGGTCTGGAATTCGAGGAAAGCGAGGTTGTGATCGTGGGCCTCATCGATAGGCCAGGCGAAGTCGCGAAGATCGCACGGCGGGCAGCGAAAGCTGGCATCAACATAAGCTCGGTCTTCCTCATCGGGAAGAAGGACACGCCCGCGGCACTCGCTTTGGTAGCGGACGACCCCAAGAAGGCAAAGAAGGCGCTCGAGTAGTTCATTCCTTCCGCTGAGATCCCAACTCGCTCGATCTCTTGGATGCGACCTCGACGGCATCAATCAAAAGAGCCTTGAGACCGTTCCTTTCCAGCGAGTGCAGCGCGCTGATCGCAGTCCCGCCTGGAGAGGTTACCAGATCCTTGAGCTTCGCGGGATGCTCCTTCGTGTCCTTGATCAGCTTCGATGAGCCGATCAGAGTCTGGATGGCCAACACGTTGGCCGTGTCCCTGGAAAGCCCGACCTTGACCCCGGCGTCCGATAGGCCTTCGAGTATCTGGAAAACGTACATCGGGCCTGTTCCGCTCAGCCCGGTGACCGCATCCATGAGGTCCTCCTCGACGTCGACCACGATGCCGACCGACTCGAAGATGTGTCTCGCAATCCCGAGGTGCTCCTCATTCGAGTACTTGCCGGGGCAGATGGCTGTCGCGGCCTCTCTCACGATTGCCGCAATGTTCGGCATAGCGCGTATGACCGGGACCTTTCCCCCGAGCTTCTTCTCGATGAAGCCCGTCGTGACCCCTGCGGCCACTGATATGACGAGCTTTGCGTCCTTCATGACCGGCCTTATTTCTTCGAGGACATGTGCCATGATCTGTGGCTTTACGGACAGGAGGACGACATCGGCCCAGTTCGCAGCATCGACGTTCGAGTGCGAGGTCTTGATGCCGCGGGCCATCCCCTTTGCCTTGTCGATTCTCTCTTTCAACGGATCGGCGATCATGATTCGTTCCGGGTCCGCCCACTTCGTCTGCAAGATCCCACTCGCGAGGGCCATCCCCATGTTCCCTCCGCCAATGATCGCGATCTTCTTGCTGTTCATGACAGTCCAGCCTCGGACGCTTCTATTGCCACATTGAGCGAGGTATTTAACTGAGAGTGTACAAAGATAGACATCGCACTTTGCTCCTCACAGGCCTGGAACGTTCGCCCGAAGAGTTATCACTGGCGACGGACATTGATTCTGCGGAGGAGTGCGCCCGATGAAGTTGTCAGTCAAGCTCGAATCCGCAGTCCAGTGTCCAAAATGCGGATTCAGAAGCACTGAGCGGATGCCGACGGATTACTGTCTGATTAGGTATGAATGCAAGAACTGCGGGCACATAATGACCCCGAAGAAGGGCACCTGCTGCATATTCTGTTCCTTCGGCGATGTGAAGTGCCCTCCGATGCAGCTGTCGGAATCCTCTGAGACATGAGCTAGAGCAGATGGCTCAACGTCCTTATGCGACATTCAGCCAAAGGTGGACTTCCCGGTATGCGTTCTGCGTTATCGGTTGCCCCTCGATGTAGAGCAGGAGCTGGAGCTTCCAGGTGCCTGCAGATGTCACATTGAAGTCGAAGGTCTGGTTAAAGTACTGAAGGTGCTGAAGCGTGAAGTTCTGCGCGATCGCCTGGTGAGGCAAGAGCGCATGAGTCTGACCCCAGTCTATCGAATACTGGGAGACAGACGAGCTGTTGTCCGTCTGGTTCGTAAGCACAATCGCGATCGTATAGTTGACCTGCCTGTGCTCGAAGGATTTGATCGTTAGCAGGATCCTCGCATCCTGGCCTAGAGTGAGGTTCCTGGGGTAGTCCGTGGCCATTCCCCCAGGTCCGAGTATGGCCAGCTGGGTGAACCTCTCCCCGACCCGAGGGGTCGTGATGGCCCATGCGAGCACGATGACCGATGCCACCAGCATCACGACAATCCCCACAGTCAGGATCTTGTCGACCAGGGGCATCCCCCGGAAGTCCGTCTCGAAGTTGACGACGATCGCGAACCGCTCGTCTGCTGGTAGGCGCATCCTGCGGTACCATCCGATGAGAGACACTCCGACGATGAACGCGGACAC
>Ga0315280_10006012_pt1 | contig 16962 bp, 14 predicted proteins | sample YL17G06_40_MG_FD_203697 | JGI IMG/M metagenome (GOLD analysis project Ga0315280, IMG submission 203697) | Sediment microbial communities from Yellowstone Lake, YNP, Wyoming, USA - YL17G06_40 | ecosystem: Environmental > Aquatic > Freshwater > Lake > Sediment | place: USA: Wyoming | collected...
GCTCTTCCGGCTCTTGATTTTTCTTTTCATTAGCTTTTAAGCCCAGGCAGGCTTTAACCAGCCCCTTAACCGATGAGGCTGGAAGATAGGGCACGCCCAAAATTGGGTGCCAGATGAACCCGGTCTCCAGAACATGTGCCATCCCCAGCCCGGTGATAAAACGCCAATTCGTGCGAAAAGTCAAATATTTGCCTTCTAACTCCTTTAAAAGGCCGTGTCTGCGCTCGAGGTATCCTTTTAGGTTGTCCTTCAAATCCTTATTATCTTCGTAAAAAGAGATCACTTTTTTGAGAAAATCCAGCTTAGGAGGAGGTTCTTTACTCTTTTTGGGCGTTTCCGGCTTCCAGTCATCTGGACCGGACCAGATGTCCACAAAGCGGTCGAAGAGCAACCCGACATGTGCTGTCGATAAATCGGGAGAGGAATAGAAAATTCTAAGGTCATAATAAAGGGGGGAGCACCTCCTCATGGTCGAGACCCTCCCTGGCTTTGCTTTGGCTGAGCCAGAAAAGCCGTGGCAAACTTGGAAAACCATTCCAGCAAGGCCAGAGCCTCTTCCTGAGCGGCGGTGTAATCCTGCCTGCTACCATGCATTAGAGCCTCAATAAGTTTTGTTGAATTGTATATCCGGCGGGGATATTGGTCATCAATTGGTCCATTTAGCCATTCTTCAAGATGGGTATGCATTGTTTCGCATTCTTCTCTTTCCTTGGCCTTGGAAAGGAGAAAAGCCAAGCTCTGACCAAGCCCGCACTGGATAACCATAGAAGGCAGCCTCTTGGCCAGGGTAGCGTATTCTCCGGCTATTCTTTCATTTATCGCCTGAATTTTTTCCAAGGCAAAAGCGGCTCTTTTTTGCTCCAGGGTTTTTGTCATTTTTACACCTTCCGGCACCTTAGGTAGAGCCAGCCCTCACCCAGGGTCTCGTCTCCCCCAATCTGGAGATAAGGCGGAATTTTTTGGGAAAAAACTGTCTTCAGGTCAGTAGCTGTATAAGAAGTGCTGGTGCGAGGATCAGAGAAGAGCACCAAGCAATAGAAGACCGAATCAGGAGGAAGGGTCTCCTCGTACCAGAGATTTTTGCTTGTCTTGTTTTCATCGAGGACATTGCGGGCGGTGACCTGAGTCCCATAGCGGGTAAGGTATTGGGCGCTCTCGTCGTCGATCAGAACCAAGTGCTTCCTAAATTTCTCTCGGATGTACCTGTGAGGGGAGGAGGAATCCTCGGGCAAAAACTTCTCGGTCTCCTCTTGCCATTGCTTCATTTCATTGCTTTTTGTGGCGTCCAGGTGAAAAAGCAGGTCTTCCAGAACCAGGGGGTCAGATAAACCTGAATTTTCCAAAACAAATGCCTTGTCTGCTGTTAATTCCGGAAAAGTATCGAAAGGCGGCAGGCTTGGGGAAGCGTCCAGCATTTTAAGATTTCTCAGGTAACGGTTTAAAAAGGCCGGGCAGGTAATCCAGACAAAGACTCCAGACAGAGAGCGAACGGGAAAAGCCAGCAGCCTGGCCTCGGTAAGAGCTAAAGCCCCTGCATGTTCAGCGTTTTCCGGACCAAATATGATTTCTATCAAAGCTGAGTCCATTCCTTTTACCTCAGCTTTCTCCCTCATTGCCCCCTTGAGCCCAGATGCTTGAATAATGGGAAAACCCGTGTGTTTTTCCCTTTGAACTGGTAGATCAATTCCTGACCGAGGCCTGTCGCTTCCGGGGTGCAAAGCTGTTTCTGCCAGCATTCCTAAGATCAATTTTTCTTTGAACATTTTTACCACCCTCCTATTCGGTAATGTCCAAATCCTATTTCTGTTTTTTCTCCCAGTTTCCCTTCCCAGGAAAGAGAGGATCCGTTTTTCCCCTCAAGGTAATAAACGCTCCCCGCAGGGACAAAGCTGCGGCTGAGTTTGGGAGCCTTAAGTGCCATGTCCCAGCCACCGGTTTTAAAGGGCTTGCCCAGGCAGGCAGTCCATAATTCCGCTGAAGCCCCACCTATTTTTCCCTCCCAGTAATTTTTAGGGCCATTGTTTTGCGGAACAAAACCTGGTAACAACCAGGATGGTCCGCTGCCATCGCTTTTGGGAAAGTAAGCGGGCTGGAGGAAGGCCATTTTCCATCGGTCCGTCGGAACATGTCCAGGGGTTTGGCTGTAATCCCTGATTTCAATCCCGCAAAGGCGTCCTTCTCCTCCCACGGTCATGATTTTTCCTTGTGGTTCCAGCTCTTCCGGGACATTTTCCACCCGAAGTGCTATTTTCCACCCCTCTTTAAGCCGGAGAAGCTCGATGGAATAAAGGTATCCCTCCTTAACCTTATGAGATATTAAATCCCGTCCCAGGCCTACTTTAGGCTCTTCCTCGTAGATGGACGAGTTCGGCAGAAGATCCCCTGATTTTTCTAAATTTTCCAGCGAAACCGAGCTAAATTTACCATTTAAATACTCCCCTAATAATCTTTCGCTGATCCAGCCGCCGACCGGAACCACCGCCTCCACATTTACGCCCGCAGGGAGGGTGGGGAAGCAAATGGAACCCAAATCGCAAGAGATTGGTTCCTCCAGATCGGGAGTAAGCAAGAAGATCTGATCACCTCCCTTTTCTTTGACTATGTCCGCAGGGGTAGGAAAATATCGCATTTCATCTTTTACCAGATAAGGGCCCCAGAGCTCAGCATTCCCTATGCTATAAGCGGTTCCTACAACCTTGAGAAGTCCATCTGGACAATTTCGGCAGGTAGTTCCATTTTCTTTCATGCATTCACCAATCGAGGCAATATTGAGGCAATGAGAAAGAAGTATAGCGCTTCTGACCACTCCCTGCATGGTTTCCGGAGTGGGGGGGAAGAGGGATTCCAGGTACCCTGTCTCCCCTGGTCTGAAAGGAAGACTGTTGCGGAAAAAGAGGACATCCAGGGGTTCAAACAACCATTCCCGGGTCATAAATTACACCTCCTTCTGTGCCAGGAACCTGATTAAAAGCAGGCCATCCGGAGAGACTTGGATTAAGAGTAGCCCATCCGGGGAGACTTCTCCTTTTGCGCTTAAGATGATGGGAAGGAGTGCATTAATCCTTTCTTCAGCTTCTTTTCTCCTCGAGCTTTGATCTTCCTTCAGGCCCGGCAATGCCCTGCTTTTGAGGTATTCTGCCACGAGAACATTGGCAATCTGGTCTGGAGAAAACCCCTTCAGGACTTCTTTTAGCTCTTCGATGCGGTAAAAGAAGCCGCTCGTGTATGTTTTATCCGTCTCCTTCGCAAAGCCCTTTTTGAGTTCGTTCAGAGTATCAACTATGTCAACTTTTTTTTGCTCAATTTCTGTAACCCACTTCCTACTGAACATCACAATAGGACCACCGTGTTTCCAGAGGCGAATGGCGAGCGCATCCTTTCCGGGTTGCTTTTTGGCTACTTCATTGAGCAAATAGTGGGCATCCGCTATCACATTTCGCAGGGGTGTGTTTTTGTGTGCATAAACCAGGCCAGCACTGATTGTAGGAGGGTGCCCATTCACCTTCACATCTGGAGCCATCGTCTCGAATACCTTAATAAAAGCTTGCCGAAGTTCCTTTGCGCATTTCAGAGCATCGTCAAGGGGGAGAAGGGCCATCAAGTCGTCGCCACCGCCATAAATGAGCTTGCCGTCATGATTTGCCTCTACAATTTTTAGGATATTTTGGGCGAATTTTTCCATAGCGCTGGAGATTTCCCCCTCCTTACCCGGGTTACGGGAGATGAGCTTTCCCATGCTGTCCCCGTCTATTACGAGGAGAGCGTAGAAGGGATGAGCTTGACATTTCGCAGAGTCCTGAAGGTTTTTCAATTTTTCCTTGAGCTCCGTCCTTTCCGGGGGACTTAAATCCGGAAAATCATCCTTGCTATCGATGTCCTCCTGAAAGAAAACGCCACCAGTCAGACCAGCAAATTTTTTCCAGTCTTTGTTTTCTTTAACCACTTTCATAATTCCTGGGATTTGAGTTTGCATCTCATCGAAGGGAATTTTATTTTTAAGCGAGGTGTTGATTAGGTTTGTAAATTCTCCAAGGGATCGAGCAACGGTATCATTCTGGTCAGCTTGCGTTAGGACCTCCTTTATCCAGGGAACTGCACTCATGTAACTTGTGGAGGGAAAGTTGGAAAGTAGCTCCCAGCCAAGGGCCTCTTTAGCAAAAAGCGGGAGGGTTCTTTTGATGGTGCAGATTGCACATAAGCGCTCCTTCCCATCAGGGCGGAAATGCCTGCCGCTGAACTCCTGGGAAACCTGGGTCCAAAAATTAACTATGCCTTTTCTGCTGGTGTCATTGCCACGAAGAGCCTCACGCTCCCCGCACTGGGTGCATTTTTCCCCGGGTTCATCCGGAGGGAAATGGGCTCTGAGATTCTTACGAATGTCGAGGAAACGCCCTTCCCTTCCTTGAACCCAGATAATTTCCCATTGGTTTTCCACCTGGCGCTTCCAGATCTCTTCAGCAGATTTAAAATCTTCAGAAGTACAATGACCATCCAATGTTGCGCTGAAAAGTTTCCAGCCTTCGTTGCCGATTTTTTCCCAGGCCTTAAGTAAAGCATCCTTCGCTTTTTGAGCCACCTCTTCTGGCTTATTACTATTACTGTTAACAACGAACATGAAACGGTTTGGCAGGCTTCCTACTCGGGCCGCAGGGTCTTCTGGTTTCAGGCTCAGTCCGTTTCTGATCGCCTGCATGAGCGGGTTTGTGCTCACTTCTGGGAGTATTATTTTCCCGCCGTGGTTTTCGATCTCTTTCATGGCTACCACCGCCAGGTAAGAAAGCAAATAGGAGGCTATCCAGAGGTCCCTGGTCCTTCTTGCCTGCGCCAGAAAAGGCTGCACGGGGGAGAAAGTAAAGTGAATGTAAATTTCTTCGTCAGGCATCATAGCAAGATACTCCCTGGAATGTTATCCCTAAGGTGTTTCAAAAATTTTTTGAGGACCTCGAAATCTAAGTCAAACTCCACCTTTCCTTTTTTAGAATCAGACTTTGCTACGATTTTCGCTTCCCCGGGAAGAAACTCTGAGGGGAAAAGTGTGCACACCCCGACACATTTTCCGGAGGTCAGTTGGTGGACATGGATAAAAAGAGGGCTGGCCCTGCGGGTAATTTCTTCCTTATTTTCATCCTCGGCAATTACCTCCGGCTTTGCTCCTGTATTTTTGAAGAAGTAATTGTGAGGTAGACCGAACATTGCTCTTTGCGGTGCCAACCTTAAGCCTTTCCCGTGCAGAAAGTCTTTTATTATTTGTGAGTCTGTGCTTGATAAAGATCTGCGGTATTCCAGCATGAAGAAGCCAATCTGGGAAAGGCATTTATCCCAAGAATCAAATAGTCTAGTAATTAGAACGCTGGTCTGAGCGCCGAAAGCTGTATGATCCGGAAAGCTGCTTACTGATGAAACACTTCTGAAGATTGGTAGAAAGTTTCCGCTCAAGTAATTTCCGAAGGCTTTTTCATCCGCAAACGTGGCAGGAAGGCTCAATCCATCATAGGTTAAATTATTTACCAGTTGAATTGATCCAAAGCCCCTGCGAGACCTTGCGCCTAAACCGCCGAAAATAGTCAGGCACCACAATGCTTTGAGAACCGACCTACGGTCGTCCCGAGGAAGGGAGTCTTTAAATGTGAAGATAAGCTCAAATTCGCCATTGGGGCCTATATAGGGGCGAGCGCTCTCTCGAAGAACCGGACCGTAGGCTAAGTAAGAAAGCTCCCTATCTTTACTCATGCACCACTGTTCTGGCCGGATGTTATTTTTCTGGCCAATCCTCAAAAAGAACTGAGCCTGAGAGGGCTCAGGCTTAACGCTGCCGAAGATTGTCGGCTCCTTGCTCCGATAGTCTGGTTCCATTGCCCGGTACCAGAATCTCAGAACTCCTTTTATGGAAGGGGTCCTCAATTCTGGCTGGGATTCCGGTTCCGCACCTCCCAGAAAAAGTGGGGTGACGGTTTTCAATTTCACCTTGACCTCGTCCATACAATCCCCCTTTCAGAACTTCTCGGGCTTTTTGCCCCTTTATGCCATTTCTTTTGGGTAAGATGCACCGGCTCTAAAGTCCCGGACTGCACAATAAATCACCCAGGCTGATCCACTAAAAGAGATAAAGGGAATCCTGGTACACAACAAATGCAAGTTTTCTGGGGTGAAGGAGAGAAAGAGAGGCGCTTTCTGCGCTAAAGTGCAAGCAATAAATCGGAAGAGAAAAATAAGAAGAGGGATAAATTTCTAACCAAATATCTCTAAATCCGTTCACACCTATCCAAGCAAATTCTTCCACCACGATCACTCCCAAGCAAGCTCTGCAAAACCGAGCACCAGCTTGTAATTATGATAAGAGTTCATCAAGGATTGTCAACACTTTGGAATCGGTTACAGGCTTTTTAAGTTTGGAAAATTTTTCCATTCAACCATACCCCTCAAGGCATCAATCCTCTTCAAAGAAGATATAGCTTGGATAGGTGCAATGTGTCAATTGATGTTTCCATACCCCTCAAGGCATCAATCCCCTTCAAAGTTCCCCGGGTCTCTATATCATACTCCCATTATAAACTTTATGGTGGCACCAATTTTTGATTAAGCACTTCCGCTACTAAAAATCGTTTTAGAATATCCTCAAAGATCTCGAAAACCTTCTGAAAGCATCTTCTAAACGGCCCTTTGGCGAAATTGGTAGTTCGTTTTGGGCTGTCTTAATGGCGCTCCCTAAGTCTCGACTCATTTGGATCATATTCATAACCTCACTTTCCTGATTGACGGGCTCGGCAGGGCGTATAACAGCATGCATGTTTCTGAAGTGCCATAGGCCTTAGGGCGAACCCGGAGAGCCAGGGTGAAGTCAGGGAAATCCCAAACAGGCTGTCGATAGTTTTCAGCTTGTTTTTATAAGGCAAGGCTTTCAAAAATTTCAAAGCTCGCCTCTATCCTTCCTTGACGCATTCCCACTAAAATATTCCTTAACCGCTCTAATGGAAGAGTTTTGAACCTTTCCCAAAGCTTATATTGCCAGGGTTGATGTTTATTTAATCGCTCAAAACACTGCAACAAATCTTTATCGCTTAAAACACAATGATAACAAATCAGTTGAGCCAACGTTTCATGAAGGGGACTTGGGTCTACGCCTCCATCCACCATTTTATATGCACCCGTGTTAAAGTTCCTGCCATCCGCGTCCCTTCCTAAGTGCACAATAGCATGAGCCGCCATGTGAAATCTCACTACCAGGGTTAAATCTTCCCCTCTTACGATTAGACTACGGGCTGCTCTCCTTATATCACGTATATAAAGTTTGATAAGATGGTCATCAGGGAGATACTCCCCCAGAAATTTGTCCATAGGAATAAGCACTATCTCTTTAAACACCTCCTCTGTTTTCCTCTTTCGCTTTTTTTGTTCTTCCCTTCTTAAAGTGATCGGTGAGGATTCTTGTGTTTCTACTTCTCTTATAAAGTCTTTAATATGGAATCCTAAATTTGCCGCCACCATTTCCAAAGATCCGTAAGAAAAGGGGGTAGATGCAACTAATTCTCTATCAAAGCTCTCAAGCCACACAAGGGTGGGATGCTTCATTGGCAACGGGGGAAAGGGGAGATATCTGTAATCGAAAAGAGATGCTTCCTTATACACTTCCCCCAATTTCTCATAAATGTTCTTCGTTTCCCTTATGGATTCTTCGTAATAGTATAGCCTTACTGCATCCTTAAATTTTAAAGGAAGCTTTTGCCATATTTTGCCAATAGTTTCCAGAATCTCTGGATTACGAAGCTTAGTAAACCATTTCAAGATTTCCGCAAAATTTGATGAGTATCTCTCGGGTTCCTGTTCAAGCACCTGAAGAATCCTTTTCAGAAGGCTTATGTTTTCTTCAATAGATCTAAGAAGGTCGTAAACGTCAGTATCCTTCTTAGTTAGCCAAAAATCAACAAAGTTAAACAAATCGCCTTCATCAGTTGTCAATTTCAGAATCTGGGCAACGCTTGATAATTCTACCCCTCTGTCTTCGGGGCAAGAATGAAGAGCATTTTTGGCAAATTCCGCAATTTTTTGTTTATGCGCCGTTGAAAATATTTTTAATAGGGGAAGGATAGGCAGCCCGTTCACCAAGCGTGGGCGGTAAAGAAATCTACATCTCTTATCCCTTGAATCTTTTATTGGTTCCTCAAATGGTTTGATCAAAAGGTCTGGGTCGCTTTCCTTATTGAGCATTTCATAAATTGTTTCTGCAGCCTCATCGCTTCCGTCCATTGCCATTTTGGTCAATTCCTCTATGGCTTTAAGCTTGTCTTCTTTTTGGTAGTTACCTGAAAGAATTTTCCATAATTGATTAATCTCACTCATTTTTACCGCCTCCTTTTAAAGGTATTTTTTATTAGGATGGCACATTACTTGTTCATATTTAAACTGGGCTCAAGTTATCCTTAGTTCCCTACCCCCTCAAGGCATTAATCCCCTTCAAAGAATTTTTGGAATTTTTGGCAATGGCTTAAAAAACCAGTTTCCATACCCCTCAAGGCATTAATCCCCTTCAAAGATTTCAAAAGAGACAGTGATTAACTTCAGGAGATACTGAAGAGTTTCCATACCCCTCAAGGCATTAATCCCCTTCAAAGTTATCCAGGACGCTACGGGGGGAAGGACTGTAACCTGGTTGTTTCCATACCCCTCAAGGCATTAATCCCCTTCAAAGGAGGAAGAAGACCTGGAAAAGAACACTCAAATTCTAAAAAAGGTTTCCATACCCCTCAAGGCATTAATCCCCTTCAAAGTTTTTTTGAAGTGGTAGTCCGCCGAGGAGGCCAAGGTTTCCATACCCCTCAAGGCATTAATCCCCTTCAAAGTTGGCTTGCGAGCAGGCCCGATGGGCCCGCTGTGGCAAGCCAGGTTTCCATACCCCTCAAGGCATTAATCCCCTTCAAAGCTTCTATTCGGGGCAATGACAATAGTGGCTTTTGAATCTGAGTTTCCATACCCCTCAAGGCATTAATCCCCTTCAAAGCCGTTGAGTTGTGGGTGGGTAAGCCTACGGCTCGGGTTAAGTTTCCATACCCCTCAAGGCATTAATCCCCTTCAAAGTTGAATATGTTGGGCGCCGTCAAAAACAACAAGGGTTTCCATACCCCTCAAGGCATTAATCCCCTTCAAAGAGCACTACTCATGCCCTTTCTCCCTCTAATATACCACCTCCGTCAATCCTCTTTAAATGCCTGAGGACCTCATCAAAATTGGCTCTAAGACCTCTTCTCCTTGGCATTTTCGAAAATCGTCCCCTTTTCTATTGGAAAACTTCACCAAATGAACCTCTCAAAAAGAAAAATCCAGGAAGCATGAGCCCTCCCGCTTCTAAAAAACTTCGCAAATCGTTCCTTCATTTTCCTCAAAAGGACGATTTTCGAAAATTCCCCCCTTTCCCCAAAAATCACCCCGCATCCAGAGCTTCTTTCAGAACACCAAATTTTACCATTTTCGCAAATCGTCCCCTCAATCTTCCCCGAAGATACGATTTGCGAAAGAACTTTCCTCCCCTGCCTGAAGCAATATTTCCACCTATCCCAATCCAGAAGCCAATTTCTCTTTTAAAAAGCATTTTCGCAAATCCCCTGAGCGTGATTCTATGACCCATATAGTCATCAAAACCCTCAAGGCATAAATCCCCTTCAAAGATTTCCTTTCTCATTCTGCTCGGGTTTGGCATCATCAGGTTTCCATACCCCTCAAGGCATTAATTCCCTTCAAAGTGGAGCATCAGAAATGGCTCCGCCAGGCAAAGGCTGTTTAGTTTCCATACCCCTCAAGGCATTAATCCCCTTCAAAGTTTTACCGAAAGAACCGTGCAGCCGTCGACCTTATGACCCGTTTCCATACCCCTCAAGGCATTAATCCCCTTCAAAGGATGGAGGAAACGAGATCGGACTATGCGATTGAGCCAACGGAGTTTCCATACCCCTCAAGGCATTAATCCCCTTCAAAGACTATAATTGAGATATTCGCCATCGCAACAAGCAGCGTTTCCATACCCCTCAAGGCATCAATTCCCTTCAAAGGTGCGCTGAGGGCGAAATTGCCGGGCTGGGGACCGTGACGTTTCCATACCCCTCAAGGCATCAATCCCCTTCAAAGTTATCTATGCTGGCAGGCCAGAAAATACCGTGGGCTGGCATGCCTCTAACTGTTTCCATACCCCTCAAGGCATCAATCCCCTTCAAAGACTCTAGAAAATCTCGGAGAAGAGGAGGAATTGCGTTTCCATACCCCTCAAGGCATCAATCCCCTTCAAAGGATAAAGTCCCTCTCCTTATCGGAGAGGGACCGAAGAGTTTCCATACCCCTCAAGGCATCAATCCCCTTCAAAGAGAACAACAAAATTCTTCCCGGCTACCTCATGGAACAGTTTCCATACCCCTCAAGGCATCAATCCCCTTCAAAGCCGGGAGCTTCGACCCCCTGTGGGAAGGTGGAGTTCTGGTGGGCGTTTCCATACCCCTCAAGGCATCAATCCCCTTCAAAGTTTAATCCTGACCGTTTAGCCACCGTTGAGGATACCACGTTTCCATACCCCTCAAGGCATCAATCCCCTTCAAAGATTATGTTTATTCGGAAGCTGGGGTCCGTCAAGAATAACAAGGGTTTCCATACCCCTCAAGGCATCAATCCCCTTCAAAGTTTTAATGACAATGAGAAAGGGTGTTCGCACTACACTCGTTTCCATACCCCTCAAGGCATTAATCCCCTTCAAAGATCGGGGAAATAAACAATACATTTCCCCCCGATTTACATTTCGGGGTGGAAATAGGTGTTTCCATACCCCTCAAGGCATTAATCCCCTTCAAAGAAAGAATTCCAAAAGAGAATACCGATACTTTTGATGATTTTATTATTAAAGTTTCCATACCCCTCAAGGCATCAATCCCCTTCAAAGACAAGAATATTTAGGGGTAAATGTTTGGTTGATTGTGTTTCCATACCCCTCAAGGCATCAATTCCCTTCAAAGAGCACTGCTCATGCCCTTTCTCCTTTTAATATACTACTTTCAACACCACTCTAAAATAACTTTCTCCTGATCTTTTTCCGGAGCTAAGCTGGCTTTCTTCTTGCGTCAAGGATGTACTTTCCCAATCCGAAACTAGTTGCTTTGCCTATGTGAATGTGTTCCCCGGCTTTGAGCAAGGGCAAAAAGGGAGTTAGCTCTCCAGAGTAAGCTATGCTACCCAGGAGCCCTTTCAGAGTTTCCCTATGAAAGGATACAAGCTCAAGCTGGCTTCTTAAAATTTTTACAGCCTCTGTCTGTCTAACTAAATCAGAGAAATCGGGATCATTTTCTGATTCGGCCTCGCAGTAATACCGAGCTATGAGAACCGTTCTTTCTAAGATTCTTGTAATCAAAAGGGAAAATGGCGGGGGAAAGTCAACAATCCTTTTCCGATTTTCGGAGGAAGTTTCCTCTTGCTGATCAGCAAAATGGAGGCGCAGAGGAGTGAGAAAGCGCAGGATCACCAAATCACAGGGAAAAGAGAAACTCAGAAAGGTATCAAAGGCATACTTATTGTTTGCGTTAGTTAATTTATTGCGTTCAGGGGTATAAATTTCCATAAAAGACCCGTCCTCATATAAGGCATCCAGAGCGAGGACTTCCAGATTACCCCTTTCGCTTCCCAGGCCATCTTCTGCCATTCTTTGGACTGCCAGCAAAAAAATAGGCAGGAACTTATTTGCTTCCCCAAACAAGGTCAGTTCGAAGGAGAGAGGATCGTCTTTTTTATAAACAGTTTTGGTGTGCGTGGGAATAGAAATTATAAAGGGTGGGGGAGGATTCTCATATTTTCTCATAAATCCCCGATGCTCGGGTTTCGAGAGAGTCTTAAACAGGAAAGGATATACACAGGTTTCTAAGTGATTGCAATTTTTGCAATCCTCTTCCCAGAGTCCTTCCGGGCATGATGTTTTCCTGATTGCCCAGCCCAGAGCGCCTCTTATAGTGGATCCTGGATAGGCAGGAAGGCTAAAGCTTTTCCTGGTAATCAAGCGGAATCGATATTTGAAAAAGTAGAGGTCGCTAATTACCGGATACAAATTCCCCATAATTTATTCATCGAAAGGGTTGTGATCGAAGATAATGATTTCTCCTGTAACTGGGGATTTATAGATCAACTTTTTGGCCTTACCGTGTAGCTCATGGGCTATTTTTAGATAAAGCCAGATAGGGGCAGAGCCTGTAAGGATCACAGTGTTGCCCTCTCCAGCTTGCTCCCTGGCTTTTTGGAGATACGAATCCATATCCGAAAGTTTCGCTTTCTCCCCGAACAGTGAGGAGAGATCGATTACCACTTCTCCCATCTTTTCTATTCCTCCATTTGCTCCTCAACTACTGAGGAATTTTCAAAATCGAAATAAATCTTGTACCCATTTAAGATCGGTTTTAACTGTTTATGCTCATCTTTAATATTTTCCAAGACTTTCATAGCGTTCGCTTTCCACTCTTTTTGCTCCTCTTCCTTGCCTCCCTTAACCACAATTCGGACCTGGTAATGATAGCCCGATTTTTCATTAAGAATTGGAAGATAAAAAACAGCAGAAAGTCCCCTGTGCTGTTGAAAGTGGCTGGGCTGTCGCTGGATAAAAGCAAAATTATCCAGAGCTTCAAGCCAGTCTCTTAAAATTACACTTATTGAGGGAGTAAAGGCGCCGGATTCTAAAGATTCTAAAAAGGAACGAGTGGCTTCTTTCAACCGCTTAGCGTTTCTTTTGTATTTTCTCAAATCTCCTGACTTGTCGGCAATCTGGGGGAATAAAGCTTCAGGGTCTTTTTGATTGATCAGATTAAATAGTTTTTTCAGTGAATCCAGTTCTGTATTTGTTATTTTCTCCATTTCTGGTTCCAGGATCTTGGATAGAGCCGAGATTTTCTCTTTTAGAAGGTCGGAATCCCTGTGGTATTGGGATTTTCTCACCATAAGGTAAGCGTCGCCAATAGCTCTTTCTTCTTGCTCTTCCCCTTCATCAATAATTCTCAGGATGGCTGTTATCAGGGGAACATTTACCCTTGTGTTTGTAATTTTGACAAGAGGAAGGGAAATTTTCCCCACCAAAGGATATGTTCCTGCTTCCCCTTCGTTGACGGGCATCGTCTGCCGATGGTAAAGGCAAATATCCTCGATCGCCTGAACCATCTCATCATCAAAAACATCAGGGTCTTTTTGCCATTTCTCGTCTTTCAGGGACTTAAAAAGCTCGTCTTTTTCGCGATGAATCATTTCTGCCGATAAGAAGTGGTGAAGATCCCTCGTTAACTGGTAAAAATTTTTCGTTAGGAAACTTTTAGAATTGGCATCCAGATAGTATTTGCCATCTTTAGCTTGGTGAACGTAACCCCAGGAGTGTCCAATATCGTGAAGCCAGATGCCGGATAAAAGAGCGATTAGATTGTTATCGCGCTCCTCCATGTTCTTCCCTAGAAAACTCTCCTTCCCGGGTTCCCCGTGCAAAACAGGAAACAGCATCTGGGCCGCAATCTCCAGTAACCTTTGAGAGTGACCCCTGGAGTGTTCCACTGTTTCCGGTATCTGGTCTCCTATTGAGATGTACTGCCAGCGATCGATGCACTGGCGCAGTGCCAGTCTCTTTTTCTCATTTTGAATATGGTCCGTGAGGAGATAACCTCGGCCGAACTGAGTGATATCGCCTGCCTTTTTCTGGCGATAGTACCGCACAAAGGCCTTTCCTACTGGATTCAAGCGGAGCTTTGCCATTTGGGGTTGAGGGTAGACTTGCTCTCCGGCAATTTCAAAAAGATTGCGAAATTCCCCAATGGCCTCTTCCAGCCACCCTATTGGAACCTCTTCCATGTGAGGAATGGAGAGAAGATAACCGCGAAGGTCTCGCCAGGTGAGCAGGTCAAAACTGATGGGAAGCTTTGGCATCCAGATGATTTTTGGAGAGAGCTCATAGAGGTAGAAAATCTCCGCTTGAGCAGTACACAGGCCTAAAAGGACTAAATATGGCAGCGGGCTTTTATATCCCCCGGTAATATTAATGAGAATCAGATTCTTCTCCCTCTGCATGATTTCAATTAACTCCGATGCCATTTTGGAGATTCCTTCCCGAGGGGAAGGTTGCAATTGAGTTTTAGTATCCTGGTCCTCACCCATGCTCAGACCCTCAACCTTCAGAATCTCCACAGAGGAAACGCGGGTCTGGAAAAATGAATTAGAAAGGAGGACTTGGCGCACCATACAGGCACAAAAAACCCCTGCATCGCTGTCAGAGGCAATTAAGAGGATTTTATCCCGGGATTGTTTCGAGCCACTTTCCTTTTCCACCATGTACAGCATGCCCAGGCTGGCCAATTCAGCGCTGAGCATATCCTGAGCCGGATGCTTTATCTCGCCTTTCGCTCGCAATTCTAAAAAATATTCCGGATTCACCTCTTTCAAATAAGTGTCTACAAATGTTTTGAGGTTATTGTTTTGCAGCCAAGTTTGTAAATCCACCCCAGAACTTGGAAGAAATTTTCGTTTGACCTGCTCTTCTTTACATTGATTCTGTAGTTCTTGGAAATTTAGCACACTCTTTAAAGATCCCGGGATTTTTGAAAGAAGTGATGTTCCCACAGGCACCACTATCAAACGATCATAACCCATCATTTTTTCCTCTTTCTACTTAGAACCCTGATAAGTCAGGTCATAGGAGGTTACCTTTTTAGTTTTAGTGCTCACGTATTGAACTTTCAGATCCCTATCCAGAGTGGCAAATACCCCAGCGATAGCCACCGGTTTCTGCCCGCCAGTGATGTCTATGACCACCTGGGAGGGGTGATATTGAGACAGGGCTTTTTGAAGGAAACTTTCACGTAGAGAGTCGTGCAATGCAGCGATATCCTCAAAATCAACCCCTTTTCCGGGATTTACGGTCTCAATTTGCAAATTGGGGAAGATCTTTTGAAAAAGGCTTTGGAAGAGAGGAACCTGCCGATATGAGCCATCATTTTTTTCCGGATGGGAGTCTGCAGAAGGGACAATATAAAGTTTTTGCAGGGTTGGATAATGGTGGCGAACCGCGATCATAGGCATTTCCCATTTTGTACCTGTAAGAGCTTTTTTAACCTCCTCCGGAGGAAGCATCCAGGCTTCCTCCGGACTTGAGGGAAAGCCTTGAGGAAAAGTTTCCATCAAAGAAAGGAAGATGGATATGGCCCGAACTTGCGATGGTTCCTCAGCAATCACACGCAAAGGAGCTACTTCTTTGCGCGCCTGAAGCCAGATATAAAGCAGAAGCAGCACAAAAAAGACCAGCTTCAGGGCACCCCACCAGCCAGGCAAAACGAGATCCAGGACCTTCTCAAGGAAACTGCTCGCCCAGTTAAAGAAAAGAAGAAAAAGGAGGACAATAACCACAACCCAGCCAGGGCGTTTATCCCCCAGAACCATATTCAGAGCACTGCGCCAGATTTCCGTATTTAGCCTGGTTCTTTTCTGGCTCATGTTGATCCGCTTAAGTTCTTGAAATATCCATAACCCACGGCGGTCTTCGCGCCAGCGCCCAGAGTAGTTAGCGCTTGTTCCAGTATCTCGAAACCTCTCTTAAGCAAGGGGCTTTTACCGGGATCCCGCGGGGCTAAAGCAAACTCGAAGGAGGAACCTCCGGCCACGGCAAGGAAAAAAATGGGGTTGGGGGAAAGGTAATCTGCAGGAGGAGTGGGGCGATCTCCAGATTTTCGCTTCTGCATTTTCCCCGTATAGTAATCACTATAGTGCGGATTCATAATGTCCACTTCAAGTTTCGGTTTTTGAGAAGGGAGGGCATCAAAGACCAAGAGCTGGCCTGCCCGATCTGGGGTGCCGAACAATTCTTCTATCTCCTTTTTAAGCTCTTCCTGCTCTTGATTTTTCTTTTCATTAGCTTTTAAGCTTAAGCAGGCTTTAACCAGCCCCTTAACCGATGAGGCTGGAAGATAGGGCACGCCCAAAATTGGGTGCCAGATGAACCCGGTCTCCAGAACATGTGCCATCCCCAGTCCGGTGATAAAACGCCAGTCCGAGCGAAAGGTCAAATAATCCCCCTTTAACTCCTGCAAAAGGACTCTTCTGCGCTTAAGGTATCCTTGGAGGTTATTCTCTAAATCCTTATTGTCCTGGTAAAAAGAGATCACTTTTTTGAGAAAATCCAGCTTAGGAGGAGGTTCTTTACTCTTTTTGGGCGTTTCCGGCTTCCAGTCATCTGGACCGGACCAGATGTCTACAAAACGGTTGAAGAGCAACCCGACATGTGCTGTCGATAAATCGGGAGAGGAATAGAAAATTCTAAGGTCATAATAAAGGGGGGAGCACCTCCTCATGGTCGAGACCCTCCCTGGCTTGGCTTTGGCTGAACCAGAAAGGCCGTGGCAAATTTGGAAAACCATTCCAACAAGGATAACGCCTCTTCCTGAGCGGCGGTGTAATCCTGCCTGCTGCCATGCATTAAGCCTTCAATAAGTTTTGTTGAATTGTATATCCGGCGAGGGTGCTGTTCATCAATTGGCCCGTTAAGCCATTCTTCAAGATGGGAATACATTATTTTGCATTCTTCTCTTTCCTTGGAAAGGAGAAAAGCCAAGCTTTGACCAACCCCGCACTGGATAACCATAGAAGGCAGCCTCTTGGCCAGGGTAGCGTATTCTCCGGCTATTTCTCCATTGACCGCCTGAACTTTCGCAAGGGCAAAAGCGGCTCTTTTTTGCTCCAGGGTTTTTGTCATTTTTACACCTCCCGGCACCTTAGGTAGAGCCAGCCCTCACCCAGGGTCTCTTCTCCCCCAATCTGGAGATAAGGCGGAATTTTTTGGGAAAAAACTGTCTTCAGGCCAGTAGCTGTATAAGAAGTGCTGGTGCGAGGATCAGAGAAGAGCACCAAGCAATAGAAGACCGAATCAGGAGGAAGGGTCTCCTCGTACCAGAGATTTTTGCTTGTCTTGTTTTCATCGAGGACATT
>Ga0315280_10006013_pt1 | contig 16962 bp, 8 predicted proteins | sample YL17G06_40_MG_FD_203697 | JGI IMG/M metagenome (GOLD analysis project Ga0315280, IMG submission 203697) | Sediment microbial communities from Yellowstone Lake, YNP, Wyoming, USA - YL17G06_40 | ecosystem: Environmental > Aquatic > Freshwater > Lake > Sediment | place: USA: Wyoming | collected...
TTTACCGTTATGTTCCGCGTCCCGTTGATGACCAGGTTGCCGTTGGGCAGGACCTCCTTCACTCGCAGGGTTATCCTGCCGTTGAGCGCCCCGCTGCGGACGGACGAGCCGCCGCCCTGGGCGTTTTCCCTTCCGGTCAGCCCGAAATCAGTCAGGGGCGTTATTCCCGGAGAGCGCTGGGAACCCCAGGAAACCCCCGAGGAGGAGGCCTTCTGGGCCTGGGTCTTCGTGCTGTGCGAGGCGCTGGTGGTCTCCTGCACGATGACCGTCAGTACGTCGCCTATCTTGAACGCCTTCTTGTCCTTGTAGAGCGAATCCTCCTGTCCCGGCCACAGCGAATCGGCGAAAGCCAGCCGCGCGGCCGCGCACAGGACCATCGGCCATATAATCCACTTTATGCGTCGCATCTCCAGTACCCCCTTCACGGCATCACCGCTTCGACGGTGTCGGCGCCCAGAACGCGCGCCTTGACCGTCCGTTTTGAAACCACGTTCATCACACTGATAACCTGTCCGGCGGTCCCATCCTCCCGGGCGGTGGCGGAGGCCCGCGCCTCCACCGTGCCAATCCGGGCCAGCAGGATCACCTCGGCCCCCCGCTTCAGGACTATGGGCGCGGCCACCTCGATGCGGCGCACGAAATTCCCCGACGCCAGCGGCCGGGTCGCCCGCAGCCCCAATATCTCGTTGCGGTCCAGGATGGCGTCCTCGGGGAGGAGCGAAAGTTCGCGGTCGCGTTCCTCCAGGTCGCCCTCCCCGATTACGTTCCCGGACTCGACCGCGCGGGCGAGATACGGCACGGAAACCCTGATGGTGACGTGGAAGGAAAGGGGGACCTTGGCCAGGCGCTTGCCGTCCTCCCAGACCTCCACGCCAACATTCACGAGCCCGGCGAGCCGCCGGGTGCCGATATCCGCACGCATTTCCACGTTCCCATCGGGAACGATCACGGTCCGTGCCGAGACGGGGTCCTCGATGGTCACGGCATCCGCCGGCCACTTTATCCTCCGTTCAAGCGCGGCCCGGCCAAACTTGACCAGTTCGTCCCCCCGGATGGTCCTGACCGCGGCGGAAACGCGAATCCCGGTAACCGATCCAGAGAAGGCAACGGCCTCCGTCACACCCAATTGCCGGAGCCGGCCTGCTACGTCATCCGTGCCAAGCACCCTCTCGACCCCGGGCATCGGGGTCCGCCCAAGCCGCATGGCCCTGATCTCCTCAATCCGGGACGGCTCCACGCCGGAAACCTCGGCGACGTCCCGAACCGTGACCCAAATCCCACTGACCGCAACCGCGGGCTTGAGCGCCAGCGTAACCGCGGGCGCCGCAGTTCCCTCAGGCCGGGCCAGGGTTGTCAGCAGGAGGATCAGGGCCAGCGTCACTTGGCCTACCTCTTCATGTTGCTGGTGGCCTGGAGCATGTCGTCGCTGGTCTGCACGGCGCGCGAGTTTATCTCGTAGGCGCGCTGGGCGATTATCATGTTGACGAGCTCCTCAACCACCTTCACGTTGGACTGTTCCAGGAAGCCCTGGGACAGCGACCCAAACCCTTCCAGCGCGGGAGTTCCCTGCATGGGCTCCCCCGAAGCCTCGGTCTGGGAGAAAATGTTGCGGCCGTTGGCGGAAAGGCCGGCCTGGTTCAGGAACCTGACCAGCTCAATCTGCCCTATCATCTCGGAGCTGGACGAGCCCGGCATGAAAACCGAGACCTCGCCGGTACGGGCCACCACGATGCGCGTAGCGTCCGTTGGAATCGTGACTTCCGGCTCCATGGGCAGTCCGTCCGAATTCACGATGCGTCCCAGCGAATCCATCTTCCAGGCGCCGTCCCGTGTGTAGCCGATGGTCCCGTCCGGTTGCATGACCTGGAAGAACCCGTCCCCCTCGATCATGAGGTCCATCGGGTTGTCCGTCGTAACGACCTCCCCCTGGCTGTATATCCGGGGGGTGGCTACGGGGCGGACGCCCTCGCCGACCTGTATGGGAACCGGGCTTTGGATGCCCGGCGCCGTCGGCGGTGTGCCCGCCGGCTTGATGGTGTGATAGAGCAGGTCCTGGAAATCGACCCGCATCTTCTTGTAGCCTGTCGTCCCGACGTTGGCGAGGTTGTTGGATATCGTATCCACGTTCAACTGCTGCGCCTGCATTCCGGACGCGGCCGTGTAAAGCGCCTGTATCATTTGTCGCGACCTCCTCTGGCCTGACGACCGGCCCCCCCGAAGGGTTCCAGCCGTTGTTTTAAACCATGGGTTCGCGGTTCATGAGGGGGCCGCGTCAGTCGTTCCGCGGCTCAGGAGGACTTCCCTTGCGGGGCCAGTCTTCGCCTTTTCTCACCGAACCTTTTTACGAACCCGCCCTTCCTTCAAGCCCTGGGGCCGGCCTTAACCGAACCGGCCGACCTCGTCAATAAGCTTTCCCAGCGTCTCATCTTGCGCAATGATGGCACGCTGATTGGCTTCATAGGACCGCAGGGCCTCCAGCATCTCCGCCATCCCCATCATGGGGTTGACGTTGGAACGCTCCAGCGTTCCCTGGGAAACGCCCGCTTCCGTCGCACGGAACCGGGAACCCGGAACCGGCGCGAAAAGGCTCTCCCCCTCCTTGACGAGCATCGCGGCGTCTTCAGGGTTCACCACCCCCAGACGGCCCGCTTCAACCCCATCAAGGAAAATGATGCCGCTCCTGTTCACCTCAAACTTCTTGTCGCCCACGATTATTTCCGCGCCCGTTGCGGTCAGGACCGTGTCGCCGCTCATGGTGACCAACCGGCCCTTCCCATCCAGGGTAAAATTGCCCGCACGCGTATAACGGCGCCCGCGCGGGGTCTGGATAAGGAAAAAACCCTCTCCCTGCAGCCCAAAATCGAATTTTGAGCCGGTTTCCATGAACTGGCCCTGCTTGAAATTGGGAACGATTGATTCAACTACGGTGCCCTGTCCCCGGCCCCCCACGACGGGAGCCAGATCCGCTGTAAAAGCGTCAAAGTAGGCGAGGTTATCCGACAGTCTGTGCAGAATCTGGACGGGTTGCTGTCCTAGAACGGCCGTATCCTGCTTGAATCCTACCGTGGAGACGTTCGCGAGGTTGTTGGCAATGGCCTCATTCCGGGAGGCCTGCGCCAGCATTCCTGATGCGGATGCGTACAGCCCTGTAATCATTTTTGCCTGTTGGAACCCTATCTCGCACACCCCATTCTGTCAATGGGGTGGGTCCCCGGCGGTTTGGCCCCCTTTTTGCGTGAAATACCCCCCCTTGCGCCCGGGAAAAGACCTGTTCTAACCAGGACCGGGCAATCCCTCCCCCAAATGTACCCAGCAGCAGGGTGTTGAAAAACTACCTCACCTAGTTTGGGGCTCGGGGTCGGGCTTCTCCGACACGCTCGCCGGGCCCACCGTGCCCGGCTCGCTCCGCTACCGGCCTCGCCCTCGCCCCGTACCATTGCGAAGCGCATGGTACGGGGCACCATGGCCGGGCGTTCTCCGTCGCGGCCGGCAGGAGCCGGCGCGAGGACGAACGCTCGGAAGACCTCGCGGCGACTCCGAATCGGCCGGCAGAGGGTCGTCGAAGCCCTCCCCCTTCGCCCCTCACCTGATTTTTTCAGCAGCATATTAGTTGGGAGCAGAGGGAGGCCGGGAACGGGCTTTCGGGGGGCCTTGGCCCGCCCGCGATGACGGCCGGGAGGCCGCGGCAAGCCCCTGCTTGGCGTCGCCATATTCGGGGGCAAGGACAAGCGCCCTTTCAAAGGCCGCCGCCGCCTCCTGCCGCCGGTTCTGCGCTAGAAAAGCCACTCCCAGCCGGTACCAGGCCTCTGCGTTTGCGGGGTTCAGCGAAACCGCCGTTTGCAGGCGGGACTCCGCCTCGGAAACCCTTCCCATCGACCCCAGGGCGCTTCCCAGGTCGGCATAGGAGTCGGCGTAGTAGGGATTGTTTGCTATCTCCCTTTCCAGGGCGGCGGCGGACCCCGCCGGATTCCCTTCCTCATACATCGCATACGCCTCCATATAGAGGTCGCGCCGGTCGTCCCAATTCAGCGCCCCGGCCTTCCCGAAATATACCCGCGCCTCCTTCCAATTGCCATCCTCAAGGAGAAGACGCCCTTCCCGCGAGTAAATAGCCCCCCCGAACAGCCGGACGCCCAGGAAAGCGGCCGCCGCCGCCATCGCCAGGACAAACCGCTTCCAGGGCATTCCGGAGGACCCACCGGGGGCTGGCATGGGACCTTCTGCCTGCTGGACGCGTTTCATTTGGACAGGGCGGGCCGCCAGCCCGATCCAAAGCCAGAAAAGAACGGCGACAGGGGCTGAAGCCATCGGCATGCTGAACATGGCATGGACCCCGAAAGCCGCTATTCCCGCACCCAGCGCCACGCCCGAAACCCGGCCCAGATCCCCAACCGATCCGGCGGATGCCGCGCAAACCACCAGCCAAGCCAGGAAACCCGCCCGGAGGACCCCCCCCTCCGCCAGGTTCTGGAGGATGTCCGAATGCGTCCAGGGCTCCGAATATATGTCCCCAAACTGCCTTTCCTCGCCCCGCGGCATGGCCACGGCAAGGAACCTGGCGAAACCGTGGCGGAAGGACCCCCCGCCCATCCCCAGTATGGGGTGTTCCCTCCACATCAGGAGGGCGGCCCGGGCGGCGGCCGCCCGGTGCGCATATTGCCCCCAATCGGGCCTCACGATTGAAACGGCTTTCGGGCCCACCCCCGGCAGGAACGCCGCGGACAGGAGCGTGCCGCCCACAAGGGCGGCGGCAAAAAAGGCGAAAACGGGGTCCCGCCGGGCGGCCAAACGCCCAATCAGCCGTCGCGTTTTCCATCCCGCCCATAGGAGGCCCGCCCCGGCGGCCAGCCAGGCCCCCCTTGTTTGGGCCGCCAACACCACGGAAAACGCGGCCAGGGCCAGCCCGGACCAGGCAGCCCTGTTCCGCCAGGAAGGCGCCGCCACCGCCAATCCCGCGGCGGCGCATCCCAATACCGCAAAATAACCGCCAAGAAAATTCGGATTACCCATCGTCGCGAACGGCCGGCTATCGTCGAATGCGCCGCTCCATTGCAGGGGGTCCAGGCCGAGAAACTGCAACCCGGCATACGCGGCCAGCGCGGTATTTGCCAGGATGAAGGCAAGAAGGAATTTCTTTTTCCTCCCCCCGTCCGCAAGGAACTTTGGGGCCAGCCAGGCCAGCGAAGCGCCCGCCATGAGGCCAAGCGCCTCCCGGGAGGCCGCGCTTGCGCGAAACGCCAGCGGAATACCGGCGATCGACGCCAGGACCATCCCGCCCAGCGGCGGTCCGGTCCGCAGCCGACCGACCGCCCCAAACCCGCCTGCCGCGCAGAAAGCGGCCAACGCCGCAAGCGCAAAAGTCCAAAGGAAGGCCCACTGTGGCACAAGCATGGCATCGCTCGCCGGCCGCCAGAACACCAGCGGGGTGACGCAACATGCCGCCATGAAACACTGCCAGCCCAACCGGTCCATCAGCCGCGCCATCAGCTCTCCCCCGAAACGACGGGCCCCCGCCGGCAATGGCGGGGGCCCGTGAACGGTCTCGTTTTTGGTTCTACTGTCGCGGAACCGCTATGAAGGTCTGCTCGGGCGACGGCGGCCCTTCCACCGGCGGCTGGGAGCGCGTCACGGAGCGGACATAAATGTAATACCGCTCTCCTGCGACGATGGGCGTCGGACCGATCTGCACCATTCGCACCGTCGTCGAAGTCATTGGCTGGCTGTTGTACCTGAAATGGCCCGACCCCGGAACCGTGGAGACATACAGGTTATAGCCGGCGATGTCGGCGCCCTGCGTGGCGCGCCATGACACCGTTACTTCACCCTCCTGTATCTGCGCGGTGAGTTCCGGAGCGGTTACCGTTGGCGCCACCGGCGTCGCCGGTATCTCGGCCGACTTGTCCGATTCCAGCGGCGGCTGCGTGTTCGTTATCGCGGTAACCACGAAATAATAGGTCCGCCCATTCTCCAACCCGATGACGCGGGCGCTGGGAAGGCCTACCGTGTTGACCTTCCGGTATTCCCCGCCGGGCGCCGTCGATACATAGATGTTGTAGGCGCCGACCATCGGCTCCGAGCTCGGGTTCCAGATGAGTTCGACTTCGGAATCCTTGGCGGATATCTTGAGTCCCAGCGGGGCTCCCGGCTTCACGCCCCCGGCCAGCACCCGCCCGAACCGGAGCGAGAACGAGGCCAGGTGGCTGTCCCCCAGGCCTCCCGGATGCCCCAGATACGCGTAATCGACTTCCCAGTCGTTAGCCCTGTAAGAAAGCCCAGCCGAATACCGTCCCGCCAGTTCGGAGGCAAACCCGACGTAGCCAAGCCGCGCACCAAGCGTGCCATCAAAGAACCATCCCTCCACTCCAACGTGCGGCCTGGTCTTTGTCGTGTTCGATACATCCAGGTCCTTGAAGCTCTCCGCATCGGCGGCAATCGTTATCCACCGCTCGAACTGGTAGGCGGCACCCAGGCGCAGGACCGGGGGAACGGTATCATAGACGCCCGGATTCTCGTCCTTGAGTTCGGTATTCAAGTCCTGCCAGGAAAAGCCAAGGCGCAGCTCCTTGCCCCACTTGGGGAGCGGCATGCGGTAAAGCGCGCCCCAGTCCAGGCCGAGACCCTTCGCGCCGGTCTTGGCGTACCCAGACGATGCATTGTAATACTTGACGTTGGCGCCCCAGAAGAAGGTATGGTCTTCGGTCATCGCCGCCGCGAATGTGGCGTAGTAAGTGTCTTCCTTGATGGTGGTAGCGCTCCCCAAATCATGGCGCCCCCAGGAAATCCCCATCAGGCTTTCCTCAAACATCGGCCACGCGAACGAGGTGAACATGTAGTTGTACGTTCCGTTAAAAACCGCCGAGTAATTGAAAGCAGCCTCGGCACGCTTCAGCTGGCCCAATCCGGCAGGATTCCAGTAAACCGCCGAGTTTTCGTCGGAGAGCGCCACAAACGCTCCGCCCATGCCCATGGGGCGGGCCCCCCAACCGGTGATACCGCCCGGCGGGAAATACGCCCGAGCCGCCGTCGCGGCGCACATCACAATTACCCCCACTAAAACCCTTCTACCCATCGTGCAGATAGGATACAACAGGATATCCCCCCATCGTCAAGTCAATCCCCCCCCTCCAGGGCCGGTCTGACCGATACCCCGTCAAGCGTAAAAAACGCCCCTTTTGCCCATTGTTTCTCGTCTATCCGCCCCGCCCGCAGGGCCCTAACCACCTCCATGGAGGTGTTTACCACCATCAGGTGGTTGCCATAGCGGGCCTGGACCACGAAAGGTCCCCCACCGGGACCCACCGCAGCGAACATCTGTTCAGTCAGGCTGCGCATCTCCCGTACAAGGTATTTCAGGATATATCGCTGGGTGTTGTATTCCAGAACAACCTCCTGACCCCCTCCACCCCCGGCCGGGGGCACCTGCACCCTCAATATCTGTTCGGGGGCCAGACCCCTGAAATTTATCCCTCCCGGGGGTGGAATCGGTTGTTCCCCGGCGGTGGCGCTGGGGGCAACCGTAGGGGGCAGCCCCCCGCCCGGCAGAACCCCCCCCTCCCCCATTTCTCCCTCCCGTCCGGCCTCCCCCATACGGCCGGTGTCCCGCCCCCTGCCCGTAACAGTCACCGTTCCCAGCCGCTTGCTGACGGCCCCGGAGAGCCGCCCCTTCGATTCCACCTCGTTCTTCTCCTGCCATTGCAGGAGCCGGAAAATCAGCGATGGGTCTCCCGGCGCAGGCTGGTCGGGCGTGAACACCCGAAGGGCCTTGGGTGCGGTCACGGTTTCCACGCCCCCATTGTTACGTATGCGCAAGGTGTAGGTGTGGTCGTCATCGACGGCCACGTCATATTTGTCGTTAAGTCCGTCCCACACCAGCCGGCCTGGCGGCGCCCCTTTCCCGGAGAACACCCGGACGACGGCGCGCGAGGAATTTCGCACGGTCAGGTCCCAGGATTCGATCCCGAGTTCGTCCCGATAATCGATGAAGAATGACGCCACCTCGGCTTTCTTCGGGGAAAACACCAGGGGTTCCACGCTGACCTTCGCGAAAGGGGCCGCCGCCGGGCTCTTCCACTTGTAGATCAGCTGGAAATAGTATTGAACAGATTCAACTGGCCATATGTTTTTTCCCCACTTATCGTTCCTAAATGCTGTTTCGGGAATCTCGGCGTAATTATTTTCTGATATGTCTCCATCCGATAAAAGCTGCAAACCATATGTGTCATGATAGTATTTTGCTAATGAGTCATAATCATAGTTGCCAAGGGGCATTGTTGCCGCAAAATCCGCCTGAATATTCCAAACATTTACTGAAAACCCACCCGTTAATTGTTGTGTTGGTATATACAGGTAGGGAAAGCTCCATTCAGTTTCAGGAATCACCTGTAACGGAGGATTTGAATAATCCCTATAACCATCAATATCCTCCTTGCCATTTAGGAGCTGCGGATATGCCATCGCGTATCCCGCCCGCACGGCCGCCAAATCACGGAAAAACCACTGCTCGAATCCTGCTCGCAACTGAGTGCTTTTCATACCTATATTGGATACGATTGCCTGATCCATCTCCACGGAAAGAATGCTTCTCTCACGCGGCAGTAGGTCATCAAACATAAAAGCAGCGCCCAGTTTAGCCTCCCTCGGCATTTCAGTGTCAGTATTCTGAAATCTTTTTACACCCACCAAATTAACAGCCATCAATCCTATGTTCATTTCTCTATATCTATCCCGAGCAGGGAGTGGAATAACATACATAAGCCCCGAATCCATCGCCCACCCCGCTACCTTCCTGGATAGCGTAAAAGGCGCTTCTTGATTGTAATAGGGTTTCTCGTAATGCTGATCACTCATCATATATTTGACATTGATTCCAAGTCCCGCTGTATGGGCGGAATTGATCGGCATAACAAACGTTCCTTGCCAAACTTCCTCTTGCCATGGACGAGGGCTTTCAGGGTGATACGATCGATAAGCAAGAAGACCAGCCCCCCAAGGCTTAAATGCAGTCGTTACAAAACCTATTGACCCAAAATACTTGAATATCGTAGAGGACCAAATGTCCCGCCAAAGCTCTCCTTGAATACCGCGTCCATGAATAACATCAGAAAATGATGGATCTGGCTTGCGCATCGTATAGGCTGGACCGGTCATCAGCCCCAGCTGGGTATCCTTCATTCGCACTATTCCGGCGGGATTCCAGTACAGGCCCGAGAGGTCGTCCGACACCGCCGTGAACGCGCTCCCCATCCCGATGGCCCGCACGCCCACCCCAACCGAGTTCCACGGCTCCCCGAAACCCGCCTCCGGCAGGCCCTGGGACCGGGCTCGCCCCGAAACCAAAAAGGCGGCGAGCACGCCCGCCGCCAAAACCGCCTTCCCTGCCAGACTCAGGGGGTTCCTCTTCGCCAAGCCGCCTCTTTTGTGGCCGTTCATCATCCCATTTACATTATACAGAGGGCCCTTGGCTTTAGGCTATAAGCCTTACGCGTGAAAAAGGGGGGGAACCTCCGTCCTCTGGTCTTGAGCTTACAGCTTATTGCTTAAGGCTTACGGCTTTCCTACAGTATGCTCACGCAGTACCGGACATACCCCGTCTTGTGCATCCCGATGTGGTCGAATCCCCACCGGAAGTACAGCGGCCCCACCTGCCCCACCGGCGAGTCCGTGTCATACCACGGCCCCGCCAGCCCCGTCGCCCATACGATGTTCCCCAGCGGCTGCAGGCCCCCGGCCACCCACAGCTTCGACGCCGGCCCCGCCGTGTCGTCCGCCCGCATCGTGTTCCCCGGCATCGCGTCCGTTATCATGACCGAAAACCCCGAGTAGTTCCCGCAGTTCGAGAACGATATCGTGAAGCACACCAGCCCGCCCGACTCCGCCACCGTCGCCGTCGGCGGCTCCGTCGTCTTCCACGCCGCCATGCACAGCGACGGCTGGTCGCTCGCGCATATCGCCGCCGTGAACGAGTTCGGCACGTTGTACGGGTCCGTCCCCGGCTTTATGCCGTAGTTCGGCGACACCACCGCGTTGTTGATGTTCCCGCTCCCCCCGCTGGGAAGCGCAAAGGTCGCCGACGCAAAGTTCGTTATGCACGAGTTCGGCAGGAGCGCCGCGTCGGCCGCTGATCCGACAAGAACCGCAATGGCCGACGCCCTGCCCAGCCTCCTGGCTGCGGCCGCTCCCGCGGCCCGCAAGCCCTTCGACAGGCTCAGGGCGCGTCGAAGGGCTCTCCCCGCCTTTTCCCAGTTGGTATAACCGTTGTTCTTCATGATTCCCCTCAACCCACCGAAACCGTGAACTGGATGCATCCGCTCATCCCCACGCCCATCTCAGGCACCACCCACTGCATGAACACCGAACCCGCCGGCCCCAGCGGGCTCCCCGGGTTGGGATACCACGGCCCGTTCACGCTCGTCAGCGAGTACCACGGCGCCATCGTCGTCACCACCGCCCCCGCCAGGTTCGTGTACCAGGACGTGTAATTGTTCCACCAGATCGTGTTGTTCGGCAGCTTGTCCGTTATCGTCAGCTTGAACGCCGTGTTCGCCCCGCCGTTCGAGAAGCAGATCTTGAACGTCACCAGCCCGCCCGCCGACGCCGTCACCTGCGTGGGCGTCACCTCCTTCCACAGGTACACCGCCGGGTTCGCCACCAGTATCTTCGCCGTCGCCGAGTACGACACGCTGTTGTTCGTCCCCGCCGGAGCCTCGTATACCGCCGACGCCGAGTTCGTCAGCAGCGTCCCCGTGTCCAGGAACGCCTGTGCTTGCCCAGCAATCATCAGAATCGCCCCCGCCGCGACCACCGCATTGACCAATTTATTGCAGCGCAATCTTGACCACCTCCCGCTGCACGTCGCCCGCAGGCGAACTCGCTTCCACCACCACCAGGTACATGCCCGGTACGCACAGCGTCTTGTTCGTGTTCCGCCCATCCCACCAGAAGGTCCCCGCCGCGCCGGTCTTGCCCAGCGGGTCAGCCCCGCCGCCCTGGTTCGTCACGTCCTCCTTCATGACCAGCTCGCCGGCGAGGTTGTAAATCTTGACTTCCACCTTGCTAAGCATATCAGAAGGAGCATCATATCGCACCCACACGCGGGCGCTCGGATCCGCCGCCAGCGCATGCTGTGAGGCCGGGTTCGGGACCACCTTCACGTTCGTGATGAGGTCGAACTTCCCGTGCGACACCGAGATGGTACCCGTTACCGTGACCAGGTCGCCCTTCGTGTCCAGCGAGGTTATCTGCACCAGGTAGACCCCGTTGTTCACTATCTGGCCCGTCGAAGAACGCTTCCCGTTCCATTCCAGCGTACCCAGCACGTTGCCCTTGCCGTCGTACATCGTTATGGTGGCCACGCTCTTCGTCCCGTCCGCATTCCACCCGCTGATGGTCGGGCTGAACGGCACCGGGTTGATCTTGATGTGGTCCACGCCGGTCTTAAGCGCACCGGTCGGCAGGTCCGCAATCTTCTCGCCGGCGGCGTTGAATATGGCCGCAGAAACCTCCACGTGCCGTGCGGATACGACCACGGTCTTAGTCAGCGTCTTTACCTCGCCCGTGGTCGGATCCGTTACTTGCGCCACTATGGTATATCCACCGTTGGTTACATAGTTGCCGTTGTTGTTCTTCCCATCCCACAGCAGGTAAAAGTATTGCCCGGTTTCCTCGTCCATCAGATCCGGGAAGCCAATTTGCAGCAGGTCATCCACGCAGTCTTCATCCGGGGAGAACGGCGAGGAAGACGGGTTGCCAAAGGAGGTAATCCCGGGGCACTGCGTACCGCTAACGGTATAGGTCAGTTCAATCCCCTTCTTGTCCGGTATCAAGCCTATCATCGTCAGCGGGAACGACCTGACGAGTTCGCCCGCCCCGTTGTATATCTTCACGTTGAGGGTGCCCGGCGGCGAGATGAACAGCGTCGCGCCACCCGCTCCGCTATGCCGCAGGGTCCCCGAGCAGACCGTCGAGTTGAAGGTGGCAAACGCGTAGTTGTCCACCGCGAACGCGCCGACCGCGGTCGTCTTGATGGTTGCCTCCACCGTGAACGTGAAGCCCTCATGAGGCAGCAGGATACCCGAGGTGGCCAAGCCACCCCAGTCGCCCGCCCGCGTGATGGTCCAAATGGGGCCATTGGGGCCGTTAGTAACGCTCTGCAGGCCCCATCCATTGGTAAATATCGCGGTTTCGGTCTTCACCGTCGCGGTATTCGGCATCGTGTCAACTATTTGGACGTTGACCGCGGTCACACTGTTGTTGTTCACAACCGTCACCGTGTAGAGAATCATCTTGCCCATGCTCGGATAGGGGACCTGTGTATTGTTCGGCGGAGCGTTCGCCCAATCCTTGCTTACCCGGATGTCCGGAACGGGCGCCGACAGGGTGAACGCCGGGGACGCCGTAGCCTTCCTGGCATGGGTAATCGGGCAGACGGCATCCCAGGCGTCGGCCGCCGCCGTGTTGACGACGTTGCCCGAGTAGCACCCGTCCGCCACCGCGTCCGCCACCGCCGTCACGCAAATGCCCGGCGCCAGCGTCATGCCGTGTATCTCCCACATCGGGTACTGGTTCCCCGTCCAGATTGACGGGCTGCCGCCGGTCGAGGGGTCGCGCTCCAGCGAGCCCGCCACGCTCCCGGCCACCACGCCCGCCGGCAGGGTGTCCTGGATGATGATGTCCGTCAGCGTCGCCTGGCCCGTGTTCAGTATCCGGATGTAGTACCTGAACGCCTGGCCCGGCACCGGGTTGGCCGGCTCGCTGAACTTCACGATGTCGAGGGCCCGGGTCGGAACCGTGAGGTCGAACGGAGCGGCCCAGACCACCTTCCGGTCAACCCCGCAGTTGTTCTTCGCCCACAGCACGGAGCGGTTCCACACCCGGCCCGTGGCGCACCCGTCCACCGTCCCGTCTACGATCACCGTGCAGGTCTGGTTCGGTCCCAGCGTGATGCCGCCCTTCCAGATGTTCATCGAGCCGAACAGCACGTAGTTGACGGTGTGCGACGGGTCGTACGACTCGAACCTCTGCGCCGTCATCGTGAACTGCGCCGGCAGCGTGTCGACTATCTCGATGTCGGTTATCGTGTCCAGCCCCGAGTTGGTCACCTGGATGGTGTAGGTCAGGCTCCCGCCGTTCGCCAGAGCCGATGGGGTGCTGGTCTTTGAGCCGGTGATGGTCGGCGGTATGCCGAGCAGGCTGAACGACGGCACGTTGCTCTGGTCAGTCGCGCGCCTGGCCGGGCCGGCATAGGCCGTGAAGCAGTTGTTCCACCCCTCGGCGTAGGCAGTGTTCGAAACATTCCCGGAGAAGCAGACCTTCGTGACGCCGCTGATTGTCACCGTGGCGCTGGCGCCGGGGCCGAGGGCCGCGAGGCCGCTTCCGTTGTTGCCCGCCCAGGCCATCACGCCGCTCGATGCGCCGTTCCAAACCAAGCCGGCCGTCGAGTTCTGGAAGCTGTAGAAGACCTCGTTCGGCAGGGTGTCCGTTATCAGGAGGTCGGTCAGCGTGGCCGCCCCGGTGTTGGTGACGACTATCGTGTAGGTGACCGGGCCGCCGTTGGCGGGCGCAAGCGGGCTGACCGACTTGGTGACCACCAGCGCCGGCACCGGGTTCAGCAGGGTGAACGTCGTCAGGGTCTTCTTCTGGTCGCTGTCGCAGCTGTTCAGCGCGTTCACGTAGACCCACGCCGTGTTGGATACCGGCCCGGCCGTCGCGCAACTGACCGTCCCCGTGATGGTCACTGACAGCGACTGCCCCGGCGCCAGCATCAGTCCAGTCCCCGTCCAGGCTATCGCCCCGGAGGTCGCGCCGTTCCAGGTCAGGCCCGGGGCGTTCCCGGAGTCCTCGCCCGTGAAGGTCAGCTGGCCCGGCAGGGTGTCCACCAGCACCACCTCCGCCAAGGTAGCGGTGCCCGTGTTGTTGATGGCCAGCATGTAGCTGACCGACCCCGCCGGGCCAGCCATGCCCGGCGTCACGGTCTTGAGCAGCGACACCGCGGCATTCGGCGCGTTCAGGCTGAAGTGCGCACCCGCACGCGCCTGGACCGTCGTGCACTTGTTCGCCGCGGACACCCACGCCGTATTCGAAACGTTGCCCGCAAAGCAGGAGTCCGCCGTGCCGGTTATCGTAACCGTCATCGTCTGCAGCGGCCCGAGCGTCAGCCCGGTCCCGTTCCATGCCATGACCCCGCCGGTCGCGCCGTTCCACGTCAGGCCCGCCTCATGGTCCTCCTGGACATAGGTGACCCTCGCCGGCAGCGTGTCGGCAATCGCGATGTCGGTGATGGTCGCCGCGCCCGTGTTGGTCACCAGTATCCGGTACTGCAACGCCCCGCCGTTGCCGGGGTTCGCCGGCGTGACGGACTTCTGGACCTGTACCGCGACGAGCGGCGGAGTAAGCCTGAACGAGGTTACCGCCGATTTCACTTGGGCGCTGTTGCAGTTGTTGGTGCCGTATACCCAGGCGGTGTTGGACACCCAGCCGGAGTAGCAGGCGTTGGCGGTGCCGGTTATCGTGACCGTCATCGTCTGCGCCGGCCCGAGCGTCAGCCCGGTCCCGTTCCACGCCATGACCCCGGAGGTCGCGCCGTTCCACGTCAGGCCCGCCTCGTGGTCCTCGCCCGCGTAGGCGACCTGCCCCGGAAGGGTGTCGACTATCTTGATGTCGGTCACTGTAGCCTGGGAAGTATTGGTCACAAGTATCTGGTACTGGAGTAATCCGTTGTTGACCGGGGACGCCGGCGAAACCGACTTGGATATGGCCAGGGTCAGCGGCGGCGCCGCCAGCGTGAACCCGGTAATCGACTTCTGCTGGGCGCTGCCGCAGGCATTGGCCGCATTGACCCACGCTGTGTTGGAAACCCAGCCCGAGTAGCACTGCGAAGTCGTCCCGGTGACCATTACGGTCACGGATTCCGACGGGCCCAGCGTCAGGTTGCCGGTCCACGACAGCACCCCAACGGCGTTGAGGAAGGTCAGCCCGGACAGCCGCGGGTCCGAATGGTCCTCGCCGCCGTAGGTGACCTGCGCCGCCAGGGTGTCGACTATGGCGACGCTGGTAATCGTGGCCTGCGAAGTATTGGCCAGCTGTATCTGGAACGCCACCGGATTGCCATTACCCGGGCTGGCCGGGACGACGGTCTTGTTCACGCTGATGGACAGCGCCGGGACGCTCAGGCTGAATGTATAGGCGCTGGAGTCCTGGTCGGAAGCGCAGGTGTTGGTCGCATAGACCCAGGCGGTGTTCGAAATGCCGCCCGAGTAGCACAGCGGCGCGTTGCCCGTGACGGTTATCGTCATCCGGGCCGAGGGAGACAGCGTAACCGGCCCGTTCCACATGAGGCGCGCGCCCGCCGACGAGAATACGAGTCCCGGCGCCTCCGAGTGGTCCTCACCCGTATAGGTCACCAGCGCGGGCATCGTGTCAACCACCACCAGGTTGGTCACCGTCGCGGCCGGCGAGTTGTTGATGACGGTAATAAAGTAGGACATCGGTGCCCCCACGGTCGGCGGCGCCGCCACGGTCTTCTGGACCACGATGGTTATCGGGGCCGCCCCGAGCGGGAAGGACTTCGTGTCGGTGTCATAGACATTGCCGCAGATGTTGGAAGCCAGCACCCAGGCCGTGTTGGAAACGTTGCCGTTGAAGCACAGCATCGTGGTCCCGGTGACCGTCACCGAAAGGACCTGCTGGGGCGACAGCGTCACCGGGCCGCTCCAGACCATCCGCTGGCCGGCCGGGGTAAAGATCATTCCGGCCGGATACTCCGTGTTCACGTAGGTGATTTGCGCGGCGAGCGTGTCGACGATGGTCAGGCTGGTGACCGTCGCATTGCTCGTGTTGGCGACGTCGATGCGGAACTCAACCGGCATTCCGTTGCCCGGGGTGGCCGGCGTTATCGTCTTGGTGACCGTGATGCCCAGCGGCGGAGTCGCCATCGTGAAGTAGGCGTTGTTCTTGGCCTGCGAACTGCCGCAGGCGTTCGAGCCGAGGGCCCAGGCCGTGTTGGTGGCCACGCCGGAGTAGCACAGCGCGGCGGTCCCCGTGATGGTCACGGTAAGGACCTGGGTCGGGCCGAGGGTCACCGGCCCGGACCACCACACCTTCCCGGCGCTGGTCCCGGACGTCAGGGTGGGCCAGTACGAGTGGTCCTCCGCACCGTAGGTGAACTGCGTAGGCAGGGTGTCCATGATGACCAGGCTGGTCACCGTGGCCGCGCTGGTGTTCGTCACCATTATTTCGTACATGACCGGCTCGCCCGACATCGGGTTGGCGGGACTGGCCGTCTTCTGGACGGTAATCACCGGAGTCACGGCGGCAAGCGTGAAGACCGTCAACTTGGACTTCTGGTCGGAGCCGAACACGGAGCCCGCCCAGCCCCAGGCCGTGTTGGAAACCGGGCCCGTGTAGCAGAGCGCCGTGGTACCGGTCACGGTGACCGTAAAGGAATCCGAAGGCGCGAGGGTTACACCGGCCCCGTCCCACGACACCCTTGCCCCGTTCTGGACGAAGTTGAGGAAACCGGGCTCTTCATGCCCGCCGTAGATGAACTGCGCCGGCAGGGTGTCGACCATCTTCACGTCCGTCAGCGTCACCGCGGTGTTGTTGGTCAGGATTATCCGATAGGCCACCGGGTTGCCATTGCCCGGATTGGCCGGAACCACGTCCTTTTGCATGGAGATGGAGATTACCGGGGTGGTCAGCTGGTACCCGCTGTCAATCGCCTTGCCCGTAGTCGCCGGGCAGGCGGTGTCCGCCACCACGTAGGCCGTGTTAGAAACGAATCCGGTAAAGGAAATGGAGGTGGTGCCGGTTATCGTCAGGGTCAGGATTCCCTGCGGTGGTATGGTGACCGCCCCGTCCCAGGACAATATGGCCCCGTTCAGCCCGAAGGACATCAAAGGCGCTTCGGAGTGGTCCTCGCCCGTGAAGCTGACCGCACCGGCCAGGGTGTCGGTTACCAGGAGGTCG
>Ga0315280_10006014_pt1 | contig 16959 bp, 15 predicted proteins | sample YL17G06_40_MG_FD_203697 | JGI IMG/M metagenome (GOLD analysis project Ga0315280, IMG submission 203697) | Sediment microbial communities from Yellowstone Lake, YNP, Wyoming, USA - YL17G06_40 | ecosystem: Environmental > Aquatic > Freshwater > Lake > Sediment | place: USA: Wyoming | collected...
TGATGCAACGGGCAAGGATGATATACTCGTTGGGCGAATTCGTCAGGACGAGTCGATACCTGAGAATCGGGGCATCAATATCTGGGTTGCGGGGGACCAGTTGCGCAAAGGTGCGGCGTTAAACGCTATCCAGATTGCGGAAAGGCTGCTATAATCGGCGGCGATGGCCATCCGCAATATAAAGCTGACAATTGCTTATGACGGGACGGAATATCACGGCTGGCAGATTCAGCCGGGATTTAGAACTATCCAGGGGGTACTGGCGGAGGCAATCGAAGGATTGCTCGGCCGGAGGGTGAGGGTGTGCGGAGCGAGCAGAACGGATGCAGGGGTGAGCGCTCTGGGACAGGTCGGACTTATCCAAACCGATTCGCCGATTCCGACGGAGAATCTGGCCAGGGCGATTACGGACAGATTGCCTCCAGATATGGCGGTTGTGGAGGCGGTAGAAGTTCCTCTCGGCTTTAATGTGATAGGGGCGGTCAAGAGCAAGCTGTATCGCTATACGATTTATACGGGGCCGGTGCGGCCGGTCCTGCAAATAAGGCGATGCTGGCATATACCAATGAAACTGGATACTGCGGCGATAGCTGAGGCGGCCAAGTTTCTGGTCGGCACAAAGGACTTCAAGTCATTTGCAGCAGGAGATGAAAAAAGGGAGGATACGGTGCGAACGATTTTCCGATGTGATGTTACTAGTGGTGATGGTTGGATATATGTTGATGTGGAAGGTGACAGCTTTTTGTACAATATGGTTAGAAACATTGTCGGCACCTTGGTTGAGGTGGGCGTTGGCAGATGGAAGAGCGAGAAGATAAATGAGATTCTCGAAGCGAAGGACCGGACTGCAGCAGGGCCACTGGCGCCAGCGGCGGGATTGTGCCTGATATGGATTAGATATTGAGAATTGTCCACATAATAACAAGATTGATACTCGGGGGGGCGCAGGAAAATACTCTCATCACCTGCAAACTTCTGGCACAGCGGGGACACGATGTTACGCTAATTACCGGGCCGGCGATTGGTCCTGAGGGCGAGCTTTTCGAGCAGACAAAGGGACAAAAATATAAGGTCATTGTCATCAACAAGATGATTCGAGCCATTTGCCCTTTGTATGACCTTATAACCTACCGGCAGATAAAAAAGCTCCTTCATAAATTGCAGCCGGATATTGTGCATACCCATTCGGCTAAAGCAGGAATATTGGGGAGGTTTGCAGCGGACACTTTACGAAGGACGAAGAGCGAAGAGCGAAGGACAAAACCGAAAATTGTGCATACAATTCACGGCTGGTCTTTTCATCCATATCAGAGCAGTTGGCTTAACAAGTTCTATATTGCAATCGAGAAATCCGCGGCGAAACGGACTGACCTTTTTCTAAGTGTGGCTGATGCAATGACCAGTCAGGCGCTCGCGGCAGGTATCGGAAAACCGGAACAGTATGTCACGGCGTATTCGGCGATTGAAGAAGAGGATTTTTTAGAGCCGATTTCGCAGGAACGCAAAAATGATTTCCGGCGAAAATATGAAATTCCGGAAGGTTCCATTGTGCTTATAACCATTGCTCGGCTTTTTATGCTGAAGGGACACGAGTATATCATCGAATCTGCAAAGGAATTATCGAAACGGTTTGGAAATGCTGTGTGGTTATTTGTCGGTGATGGGAAATTAGCTGACCATTACAAACAGCAGGTCCGGCAATTAGGATTGGCTGAGAAGATAAAGTTCACGGGGCTTTTGCCGCCGAGTCAGATTCCGCTGGCGATACAATCATCGGATATTCTTGTGCACTGTTCGCTTCGCGAAGGGCTTGCAAGGGCTCTGCCGCAGGCAATGCTGTGCGGTAAGCCGGTGGTGTCTTTTGATGTTGATGGCGCAAGAGAAGTTGTGAATAAAAACACAGGGCGGCTGATTGAGCCGAAGAATTTTGAGCAGTTAACAAAGGTCTGTGCGGAATTGATTGGGGACGAGGACTTGAGAAAAAAGCTCGGCAAGGCCAGCAGAGAGCTTGTGAAAGAAAAATTCGCACCGGAAGTTATGGTGGACAAAATAGAGCAGGTTTATAACAAACTGGTGCACGGCAATTAGAGCACAGGTGTATAAGAGCATAAGGCAAAAGGAGGTCATTATTATGTTGAATAGTGAAGTTTCACGGCGGAGATTTCTGGGTGATATGGGGATAGCGGCAGGAGCACTGCTGGCTGGTGTTCAGGCAGCAAGAGCCAGGGAGGAGAGACAGAAGAAGTTGCATCTGGCGTGTAATCAGTATCCGTGGACGGTGTTTTATCAGCGGGAAGGTCTGGATTTCAATGCATCGCTGGATAAGGGGCTGGGAGAGGTTGCAGCCAGCGGGATGGATGGCTTTGAGCCGCTTGTCACCGGCATCCAGCAGATTGACGAGCTTGAGCCATTACTGAAGAAGCACAACCTCCAGATGCGGTCGTTGTATGTCAATAGTGTACTGCACGATGCGGCTGGGGCTGACAAAAGTATTGGGGAGGTTGTGGCGATTGCCGAGAAGGCCAAGCAGGTCGGTGTGAAGATTATTGTCACGAACCCCAGTCCGATTCGCTGGGGCGGGCCGGAGAACAAGGACGATGCGCAGTTGAAGGTGCAGGCGGAGGCGATGGAGAAATTGGGCGCTAAACTTAAATCGGTGGGTTTGAAGCTTGCATATCACAATCACGATATCGAGCTTCGCAATGCAGCGAGAGAGTTCCATCATACGATGGTGGGGACGGACCCGAAGTATGTGACGCTGTGTTTAGATGCGCACTGGATATATCGCGGTGCGGGGAACTCGGCAGTTGCGCTATTTGATGTGCTGAAGCTTTACGGTTCGCGGGTAAGTGAGCTGCATATTCGTCAGTCGGTGGGGAATATCTGGTCTGAGACGCTTGGCGATGGTGACATTGACTATCCTGCTCTGGCGAAGTATTTGCAGGGTATTGGCGTCCGGCCACACTTAGTGATTGAGCAAGCGGTGGAGCAGGGAACGCCGAAGACGATGGGAACCGTGGAGGCCTTTAAGCGAAGCAGCGAGTATGCAAGGAGAGTATTCGCAGGATTCGGTGCGTGACAGAAAAAGAACCCCTGGTGAAACCTGAGGCTAAATATAAATTTGATGTCAGGCAATTTCCTGGTCAGGAGGATGGACGAAGTATCTTCTTGTGTATAGTAAATACGCCAGGAGGCCAATAGACCAGAGCCCTACAAGCACGGCCATAGTAGAAGTCTGCGGCACACCGTACTGTTTCATCATATCCATCTGCTGCTTAGGGAAGTTCATCTTTTCATAGAGGTCCCATATACTGACGCGTGAGAACGTAATGGCCGTTGACAGGGCCAAGGCAATAATCAATAAGACCGAGTACCACCAGGCCTTAATGTCCAATCTGTATGTGCCCCAGGCCGCGTAAGCAGACAGAAGCATCATAACAAGTGCTACTGCGGCGCCCGGTATGCCGCTGAGGATGAATCCAAAGAAGGGAATCGTCCCTCTGTAAAAGCCCGTAAATAATGCCGAAGCTGCCCAGAGTCCAAATATGAAGCTGACGGCCAGAACAGGCAAAGGACATTTGTCGGTCCAGCGAACCTGAGGGTCTCTAAACTCACATGTCGCTTTTACATTCTTACTTTTATAAAAGAGAACGAACACGGCGGGTATAACGACGTAAAAGACGGTCATAAACCCAATCATGATGAATTTCATGATGCTGACAGCCGCCGGGGGCATCTGCGGATTCTTAGCCATCTGGTCATACATACCAGGCAAGAACAATAACATAAAAATAAGTCCCCCTATCCCGCATATAAGCCAGAGCGATGAAGAGACCAATATAAGCGCTCTTGCCCAGCGTCGGGCCTTGATGGAGCCGGTCCCCATCCAGATGAACCAAACAGCCAGAAGGGCATAGAACAAGACGCCTGGGACCATCATACGACCGCTCATAGGCGCAGCCGAGCTTTTACCAACAGTGGTCGAAATGAGCATGCCGAATATCATAAAAGGTATGGCGAGGGCACAAAATCCGCCAAAAATAATTTGAATAACTCCAAACGCGATAAGTCCGGTCTTCTTGTCCTTGAACTCTGAACTTTGCATTGTTTCCTCATGATTTGCCATATTTCATTCTCCTTATTCTTGCGGTGTTAAGTTCCATATATCTGCTTCTATAATTTTGAACAACTGTAGTCAATTATGCAGGAAAAGTAAAGTATTTTGTTTGAACAAAAAACCCCGAATAAATTCGGGGGGCTAAATATGCTTATTCTATGACGTGGATGTTTTTGTTTTTGCACATATCCTTTAGGATTTTAGGCCAGACGGTGGCGCTTACTTCGCCGATATGGGCTTTTTTCAAAAGCAGCATAAAGGTGCGGGATTGGCCGATGCCGCCGCCGATACTAAGGGGAATCTGATTATTCAAGATGGCCTGATGATAGGGAAGTTTGAGGAAATCAAGCTGGCCTGAAATCTCCAACTGCTTTTTGAGCGTTTCGGCGTTGACGCGGATACCCATAGAAGTCAGTTCGTGACGGCGTTTTGTTACGGGGTTCCAGACGAGAATATCACCGTTGAGGCCGTGCATTGGTCGTCCATCTTCGGAGGTTGTCTCGGTGACCCAGTCATCGTAGTCGGCGGCCCTCATTTCGTGGGGGTAGCCATCCTTCAGGACCCAGCCGATTCCGATGATAAAGACGGCAGGGTATTCCTGCACGATGGTAGTTTCACGCTGTTTGCGCGGCAGGTCGGGGTAATTACCGAGGATATCCTCGGCGTGGATGAAGGTAAGATTCTCGGGCAGGTTCGGGTATTTGTCGGTTTTGAGCTGGGGGAAGAGCTTCTGGATGTGGGTCTCGGCGCCTTTGAGGACTTTCCAGATTTTCTCAACAACTTGCCTTAGAAATTTGAGGTTGCGCTGGTCTTTTGTTATCGCAAGCTCCCAGTCCCACTGGTCAACATAGGCGCTATGGTCGTGGTCGAGGAAGTAGTCTTTGCGGACGGCACGCATGTCGGTGAGCAGACCTTCGCCGATTTTCATGCCAAACTGCTTTAGGGCCATACGTTTCCATTTAGTTGCGGCCTGTACGACCTCGGCATCGACGGAATTTTTGTTGTAGTCATTTGAAATATGGAAGCGGATAGGGGTCCGTGAGCCATCACGGTCGAGATAGTCGTTCACGCCACTATCGACATCCACAATCAGAGGGACGGTGACACGAATTAGATTAAGCTTTTTGCAGAGATTCTGCTCGATGTAATCTTTAAGGGCGTAGGTGGCGATTTGCGTTTCCTTTGGGGATAGAAGAGAGCTGTAATTTTGTGGAAGGATTTTCTCCAGTTCGGCATAGTCGCCGATGCCTGGGCCGGCCAGGTCTGCTTTCTTATCTGCCATTGCGTAGTCTCCTGATTTTAATGTTTTCGAGGAATTTTATATGGAGCGGCGAAAATGTCAAGCGAAGAATTGATTATTGAGTTCATTGTTCATAGTTCATTGTTGATGAACCGCAAGCCGTTTTAGGGATGGCCACTTAAAATACTTGCCGATGATGGAATTTGCAAGATGTTGTTCCGCCACGCCAGAAAACCTGCTACAATCGGGCGATGCGCTGACCCGGATTGAACTGTGTTTAGACCAGGTAAAAACAGGCATCAATGACAGGGATTTCAAGGAATAACTGTAATTTGGTGGTTGAGAAAATAGAAACAAACTAATTTGTTAAAAGGGAGTAAAAAATGGATGAAATGGTAAGTGTTTGCGGCTTGTTATGCGATGAATGTGGCGCATTCATCGCAACCAGGAATAATGATGACAAAAAGAGAGCAGAAGTAGCGCGGCTCTGGTCCAAGCAATATAAGGCAGACTTAAAGCCGAAGGATATTAATTGTTCCGGCTGCATATCAGACAGCGAACCAATTTTCGGTCACTGCAAAGTGTGCGAGATAAGAAAATGCGGGAAGAAAAAGGGTGTGATAAATTGTGCATATTGCGACCAATACGCCTGTGAAAAGCTCGAGAAATTCTTTCAGATGGTACCCGACGCAAAGCAGCGACTGAATAAGATAAGAAGCAGACTTTAATTTTATCAGCAACAGAGAAAAAGCATTATGAAAAGTTACAGGAAGGAACTCTGGTTTAATACAAAGAGCAGACGTGAATTTATCAATATCACGCCGGAAGTTGAAAAATGTCTGAAAGAAAGCGGTATCAAGGAAGGGTTTGTGCTTTGCAATGCTATGCATATTACGGCCAGCGTCTTTATCAATGACGATGAAGCCGGGCTGCATCAGGATTTTGAGGCCTGGCTGGAAAAGCTGGCGCCCGAGAAGCCGTATTCGCAGTACCGTCATAATGGTTTTGAGGACAATGCTGATGCGCACCTGAAGCGCACCATAATGGGCAGAGAAGTGGTTGTTGCGGTAACGAACGGCAGGCTGGATTTTGGGCCGTGGGAGCAGATATTCTACGGCGAATTCGATGGCAAACGCAAAAAACGTGTGCTGATAAAAATTATTGGAGAATAGAAACCCCCAACGTAAAGTTAGGGGCTAACAAATTAGTGATTTGATGGAATTAGTGTGGTTCTTATTGAGGGTGGTTGGGGTGTCACTGTCAGGAGTAATGATGCCCGGGCCTGTGACGGCGGCGGCGATAGTAATGGGTGCACGCAATCGCTACGCTGGGGCGCTTATGGCAGTGGGACACGGCATTGTAGAATTTCCGCTAATAGTTCTGATTGCGGTTGGGATGAAGGGTATTCTTGAATCGAATTCTGTAAAGATTGTAATTGGGCTGGCAGGTGGGACGTTCCTGATTATTACGGCAGTTCAGATGCTAAGCAATCTGAAAAGTGCGAATAAGCCACAAGTAACGATTAGTAAAAGCGCACCACTGCTGGCGGGTGTGATACTGTCGGGAGGCAATCCTTATTTCTTTGTCTGGTGGGCCACGGTCGGATTGGCTCTTGCAACTACCGCTACCGGATTGGGGGTGTGGGCTTTTATGTTATTTGCCATCGTTCACTGGCTTTGCGACCTTATCTGGCTGGAGGCATTATCGTGGGCGAGCTTCGAAGGGTCGGTGTTATTTAGCCCACGCCGGCAAAGGATAGTGCTGGTAGTTTGCGCGATAGTGTTACTTGGGTTTGGAGTACTTTTTATAGCTGGTGCAGGCGCTGGCTTGATTAAATTACTTTAAGGAGCGGATTTTAAGCAGACTTTATAAAAGGGAACTTTGTATGCACATTAGAAATTCGAGGAAAACCATGAAGGCGCACGATGACATATCAGGACTTCAGACGTTATGGTTAGCTACGACGCTGGCAACTGTGCTTGTGGTAGTCAGTAGCTGCGAAGGGCTGCCGTTCTTGCCCAGCTCACAGAAGGAACTGAGCGAGATAACGAAAGGCCCGATGCTGCTTCGAGTGTATCAGAATCGGGCGGCAATTATGTGGGAAACAAACCTGCAAGGGGCGTTCAGGGTGAATTATGGCAAGGAAGGGAAGCCGGAAAAATACGTCGAGAGCGAGGGGGAAAAGGTGGAATATAAAATCAGCAAGATGGGTCAGGGTGATATTGAGAGGACTGTTTTTATTCACAAGGTCTGGCTTGAAGAATTGGATGCCGGGGAGGTTTACAGCTATGGTGTCACCGGGCCGGGGATTAAAAGCAGCATTTATGAATTTCGGACCGTGCCGAATGAGACAGATAAGGTAAGATTCATCGTTTATGGTGACAGTCGGACCCAGCCTGAGACTCACAGAAAATTAGTGAAACTGATGATAGCTAAAAAGGTTGACTTCGTAGTGAACGACGGGGACTTAGTGACCAGCGGCGACCGTTATGAGCAATGGGGGCCGCAGTTTTTTAAGCCGTTAAGCGGGCTTATCGAAACCGTTCCTGTCTATACTATCAAGGGCAACCACGATGGTAAGAGCGGCAACTACGAGAAATTGCTTATTCCGCCGGGAGAAACGAATAACTTTGGCTTCGATTATGGGCCGGTGCATTACTTCTGCGCGGATAATGCCATAAAGGACGGCGAGCCAAATAAAATTTTGGACCTAATTGTAAGTGATGCAAAAAACAGCAAAGCCCGGTGGAAATTTGCCAGCTACCACAGGCCGAGTCTCAATTTCGGTCACCACTGGTCGGCGTGGGGGTATCCGGAGGCGCTGGGGCAATTAGCCGAAGCCAGCGTCGATTTTGTCATAACAGGTCATTCGCATCAGTATGAGCGGTTTCGGCCAATCGCACCGGCCAAAGAAGGGGGCAGTTACGTAACATATATCACCAGCGGAGGAGGCGGCGTTATGACTTCCGGCATAAAGCCCTGTGAGTACCACGTCAAGGCGTCCGCCGTGCACCATTTCTGCCTGTTTGAGATAAACGGCGACAAGCTCACTATGGACACAATAGACATCAAAGGCAAGATAATCGACCATCTTGAAATAAGTAAAAGCGCGGGATGCTTGAACAAAGAATTCCTGCAGACAGCGATACCGATGGATGAGATTGGGCAATATCAAAAGTCGAACCTCCACCGGGAAAAATAATAAACTAAAAACTTAAAACTAAAAACTGCGGAGACCCTTCGCTTCGCTCAGGGTGACAGTTATAGGATAGGTGTAATCTCCAGCAATGCTGGGGGACTAAATATTTTTGTCATGTTTGGGCGGCGCGAGGATTTGCTTTACGCTATACTTAGATAGAAGCGTGCGCTGGGATTGAGATAGCTGGTCGAGGGCCTGGGTCTGGTCGGCAGTTGACTGGGCAAAGCTGGCGACAGCAACGGCATCGGCGATGTCGGAGAGTTTGATATTCGCCGGGTCTTTTGCGGGCAGAAAGCCAACTTTGGGGTCGGAAGTTTTTGCTATAAGCTCTTTAGTGACAAGATGGGTAAGAATTTTGTCGCCGAATTCTGCAGGGATATTTAGCTTGCTGAATATAACCTCGGGCGCAACAGGCGCTTGATTTTGCTCGAAAGCGGCGGCAATTTCTCTGACGATATTGATGGCGGTAAGGTCATTGGCGAGAAAATACTCCTCGGTTTTTCTGGCTGCGGTAATCTCGGCGGCATCGAGGGTCTTTAAGTGTTGGGTAGTAAATGTCAACTGCAAACCGAACAAAACTATAAGCCAGGTTATGAAAATCCATAAGACACCCAACGGCACAAGCCCAACAATGCCATAGACATTACTATAAGGTATGAAGACGGTGACATATTCTCCAAAACCCCATTTTGCAACGGTCCAGACCAGGGCGGCGACGGCGGCTCCCCATATTGCTGCCTTTGCGTGGACCTTTGTATTCGGCAAAACAAAATAAAGCAGGAAAAACGCGACGGTGGCTACTATGTAGGACAGGACAGCCGGGCCAATATGTGAGAGCGAAGTTTTCTGTATCTGCCCCAACGCTACATACTGTGTGCCGATGTAAAGGCCGGCTCCGAGAAGCAGCGGGCCGAGCGTCAGGAGCGCCCAATAATTAATCATCCGATGCAGGAAGCTTCTGCCTCTGGCGACGTGCCAGATATTGTTAAAAGCTTTTTCTATTGTCGAAAGCAAGGCCAGCGCTGCCCATATAACAAGTATTCCGCTGACGATCGTCAGAGAGCCTTTGTTCAGGCCTGTGAAAAAACCCTCGATAATATCGTCAATGAAATCAGTGAGCATTTTTTCTTCGCCGCCGGGAAGGGTGGATTTGATGCCGGAGAGGTTGAGATGGTCGTAAATTAGAGATTTAACGTTCTGGCCCACGTCTTCGTAAGCGGCAAACGACTGAAAAATCAAAAGCATTACAATGGCCAGAGGCACAATTCCGAAAATCGTATGATAGGACAGGGCGGCGGCTTGCTGGGCGGCGCGGTTTTGCTCTAACAGTTTAGCGCAATGCGACCAGAGTTTGATTTGAAAAACCACAAAGCGGCCGGCTTTACCGAGCTGGGCAGTAGGTGTGGACAAGAGCTTTTTCAACATCTTTGTCCCTTTCAAATTTGGTATAAACCCTCAAATAAATCCTGATAAAAAACATCGGGACAGGTCCGGGGGCTAAATACGAGCTTTATTTTAGCAATTTATCGAGACCTTCCAACAATTTCTGTTTTAGTTGCTCTTCAAGGAGCTTACCCATATCAAGCTCAGGTTTGTCGATGGTGCCTTTGAGCGGCAGGGATATTCTCTGGCCGATGGTTTCTCTGCCAATTTTTACTGTTCTGCCCTCTGTAGTATAAGGCAGTGTTATGGTCATATTCAAGCGCTTATCAAGGCCGATGGCGCCTTTGAAAGTAATGGGGTTATTGCCGACCTCGACCTGCATATCATCGTAACTGAGAATTCCTTTTTGCAAAATGAACTTTGTGGGGCGAACGGTAATGTCAACACCCGAAAAGCCGACGCCGAGCAGCGGAAGAATCTGACCAAGCAGGTCAGACGCCTGGAGGCGCAGCTTGTCCACGGATACTGTGCCGATTATTTCGATTTCGTTTCGCTTGTTTGGGGCCAGCGGTATTGCAAGCCGTTCGCAGCCGAAGTTGGCGATACCGCTTACATTAATAGCATTCGCGAAAATCGGGTTCACATACATTAGCAGTTTTTTGGCCATTTCGTCGTTGATTTGAATGTCCTTCATTATCTGCATCGGCTGGGGTGTTCTCAATACCCTGGACTCCTGCTTCAAATTCCCCTGGGCAGCAAAGTGGAACTGGCCATTATTTACTTTTGTTGAAAATGGCAGGATTGTGAAGGCGCCTTTCTGGATTTGAATCTGCGCCTCAGTGCGTTCAAAAACAAGTCCCAAGTATTGCGCCTGTGTGAAGCCCAATGTGCCTTTAGTGGATAGATCATCGAGCATCATTTGTCTTTGGCCGGTGGGGTATTCGCTGGAAAACTCGATGGGCAGTTTGTTTGTGCCTTTGACTATCAGGCCCTGAGGCAGATAAGGACCAACAGCCGCCCAGTCATACTCGCAGTCGAGCCGGCCCTGCAGTTGGGTTTTGTCCGCTTTGGCGGTTTCGCTGAATTCGGCTTTATAAATCTTAACTTGCGGACTTATCAACTGAAGTTTTTTGAGGTTGATGGTTTTTTGTTTTGGATTAAGCCGAGCATCGAGAACAAGCGAAACTTCACTTTGCTCAAAAGGCGGCTGGTTTTGAGATGTGAGTTTTAGATTTCTGATTTTTGTGGAGTCGGTTGTGAGTGCGTAGGTGTCCTTTTCGGCGATAAGAGAGATATTGGAATCGGCGGTGCCGGCGAATTGCATTTGTTTTGGGAGAGGCGCAAACAAGGCAACGAACGGCTGAAGCTTCTGGAGGTCGAGATTAGTTGCGCTGACTGCGAGGTGCAAAGGTTTTGTGGCCTTAGCACCTATCGGCAGAACCGCATCTTTTATGCCGACCTGGCCAAAGTTTGTGGCGGCTTTAAGTGAGGAGATGGTGACAATATCGCTTTCTCTATCTACATCGAAAGCAAAATTTATGTCGGCGTCAACCGGTGGTGCAGCAGGTGCTTCTTTTGAACTCAAGCGAAGATTTTTGGCCGTCGATGAGCCAGCGGCGGCAATTTTATTGTCTTTGAGTGAGACCTGGCCGGTGCTGAGGAGCTGGCCGGCCATCTGGTATTTGCCCAGGTTTGCGAACTGGCCCAGCTCCGTTTGAAGTTTTGCCAGGTCTATATCGGCATCAAATTTGAGTAATTGGGTGCTGCCGGTGCAATTGACTTTAGCAAATGAGGCGGAGACATCCAATTTGTCGAATTTTATGCCGGTCTTATCTGATGAAACTATCGCTTCTGCGTTTAGCGGCTGCGAGAGTGCAATCTTTTTCCCCTCAACTGTGCCTTGCAGGTCTGCGAGAGACGCATTGGCTTGAATATACCTTTGGGCGGGCTTGGTGAGCGTTTCGACATTTCCGGTTAGTTTGCCTGAGGAAATTTTGGTGCCCTCTTTAAGTCCCAAAGTTTTGGGCATCTGCGACAGGACGGCAGGCAGGTCGCAATCAAAGGAGGCCTTAAGAGTGTAGTTTGAATCGGGCTGCAGAAAATCGGACAAAGATTTAAGTGTGGTAGGAATAGTGCCGCTGGCAGCAAGGTCGGCCCAGTCACTTTTGAGCTGGAGCTTGTCGATATTTATTGCTTCTTTAGTGTGCCTGAGTTTTACGGCAACGTCGAGGGTTTTGGTCTGCAATCTATCGCCTTTTAATTGTGGGCTTGTTATATCCAGATTTTTTGCCGTAACTTGTCCGGTCAAGTTTTCGAATCGGCCATCTTTGATTTCGCTTTTCGCGTTAGCGGAAATGAGGCCTTTGGTTTGGGTCTTAAGTCCAGCGAGGGCAAAAAGCGGCGACAGAGATTGGAGGTCCAAATCGTTCACCTCGATAGTTAAATCGCCGGTGGTTCCCTTGAGGGTCCAGCCGGTTTTTGTCTGCGGCGTAATTGTGCCGGCAGAGTGAATCTGCCCGCCTTCGGCGGGTTTGGCTTTATCCACGACGGCCATATTGATATCGAAATTGGTCGAATGTCCCGGGGGGCGGAGATTTACTTTTGAGTTTATCTGCGACAGCTCAACAGTTTGTGCTTTTGAGTCAGTTACTTTGAAATCGCCATCTTTAATGGTAAGGTCGATATTTTTGATTGGCAGAGCGAAGGGCTGCGGTTTTTTGGCGGTGGATTGAGGAGCAGCAGTAATCTGGCGGTCCTTGAGGTAAAGCTGGACCTTCGGTTCATCAATGACTGTTTGGCCGAAGGATAGGACGCCGGTCAGAATGGAGCCATAGTGAGGTTTAGTGGCGATTTGCTTTACGCGGACGGAGAGCTGGCCGGCGTTATCATTAAAGCTAAAGTCGGCAACTTTAATGCCCTTCCACCAGCCCATCGAGAGGTCGGCGAAGTCCGTTCGGCCGGCGACGGAGTTATTGATTTTAGTTAATATGAGCCGCCGGCCTCCTTCGGATGATACGTATACAGGGACAATAAAAACCACCAAGATAATCAAAACTACTACGAGCACCAGCAGCCACTTGAGTATTTTCCTGCCGGTTTTTTTCCGACCTTTAGGTTTTGAGAAATTGTCAGTTCCCATCATTTTGGCCCTCTATGTGATTTTTCACTAATTCGAAATCCGAATACGTACGCTTCTGAACCGCTCTCGGCGGTTATCGAAATCCAAAATCCGTCGATGCGGCGCCGACTGACGCACAAATTCAAAATACAAATTATCAAAACATAAAAGAAATGCAACAGCAAGGCAAATGAATACGGCCCGGTTCTGCCGAAAGCGAAGCACAATCAGTCGAGCATTATCTCATCCGATTTGTGTTTGACTGCGGCGTCAATCTCGTCGGTGTACTTTTTCGTAATATCGTCTATTTGTTTATTGCCTTTTTTGAGGTCGTCCTCGGTAATGAGTTTATCCTTCTCTTGTTTTTCGAGATGCTTATTGGCATCTCTGCGGATGTTGCGAATGCCGATTTTGGCCTGTTCGCCGATTTGTTTGACCTGCTGGACAAGCTGTCTTCTTCTTTCCTCGGTGAGGGGAGGAATACTGAGCCGGATGAGCTTGCCATCTACAATCGGTGCGAGGCTGAGGTCGCTGTTTTTGATTGCCTTTTCAATTTCTTTAATCGAAGTGGGGTCGAAGGGCTTAATGACAATCATATCGGGCTGTGGGGTTGCCAGCACTGCCATTTGCTTGAGCGGCGTAGGCGTGCCGTAAAAATCGGCTTTTATATTCTCGACCAGAGCTGTCGAAGCCTTTGCGGTCCGAATGATTTTTAATTCGTTCTGGAGGACTTCGAGCGTTTTTTTCATTTTGGATTCGGTGTCTGCTATTATTTCTTGGGTAGGCATCTGTAACCTCTGCGCTTTAGCAAATTAACGTTCCAATCCGGCGGCCAGAAAGGGCCTTTGCAATGTTACCTTTTTTGAAGATGTTCAGGACAATGATAGGGATATTATTATCGCGGCAAAGAGCTATTGACGAAGGGTCCATTATTCGCAGATTTCTCTTTAGCACATCATCATAAGCTAATTTTTTAAATAGCTTCGCTTTCGGATTTTTCTTGGGGTCGTCGCTATAGACGCCATCGACCTTTGTTGCCTTTATGAGCAGGTCCATATCGAGCTGCGAGGCCCGCAAAGCGGCACAGGTATCGGTGGTAAAGAACGGATTACCTGTTCCGCCGGCCAATATTACGACCCTTCCTTTTTCAAGATGGTGAAGTGCCCTTCTTGTATTAAACGGCTCACACATTGCCGGGACTTCAATGGCGCTGAGAACCCTTGCCGGCAGGCCGAGTTTTTCGAGCGATTCCTGGAGGGCACAGGCGTTGATGATGGTGGCCAGCATCCCCATATAATCGGCTGTGTTTCGGGGTATTTGGCTCACCTTTGAAAAGATTTCTCCCCGCAGGAAATTGCCTGCGCCGACCACGACGGCGACCTTTGGGCCGAGTTTGCAAATCTGTGAAATCCTTTCAGCGATTGATTTAAGGGCTGGGCCGTCAAGGCCAAATCCGCCGGGCTTACAAAAACTCTCGCCGGAGAGCTTCAACAAGACTCGTTTGTATTTACTCTGTGCCATCGTTTGTTAGAACAGCTTTTTTTGCTTTTGTTCGCTTTCGAGTCTCTTTTCAGCCGTCTTGCAGTATTCCTCTGAGACATCTATACCAATATACCTTCTTCCCAGATTGTGAGCAACTAATGTTGTGGTTCCTGCGCCGTTGAACGGGTCCAGAACGATGTCATTTTGGTAACTGAACAATTTCAACAACCTCGCAGCTAATTCTTCAGGAAACATTGCGGGGTGGTTGTATTTTTTCATATTACCTTCCGGAGCAATGTCCCACTTTGCATAGACCCATTTTTTGAATTCATCTCCCGTAATGTCTATTTTCTCAGCGTCCCCTTCTTTTTTATGGGATTCCTTGCAGAATACTTCAATAAATTCCCACGTGTATTTTAGATAAGGCATACTGGGGCTTTTCCAACTGCCCCAGGCGGTATATTTACAATTATAGTTATGTTTTTCCCAGAGGATTTCGGCTTTCCAAATCAATCCTAACTCCAGTAATTGCCTCGAAATAATATGATGTGTCGGTATATAGTCTGAGAACAAGGGCTGGATATTAACGCACAACCTTCCAGCAGGTTTTAGAACACGGAAACATTCTTTCCAAATTTTATTTAATTTGTCGAAGTAATCCTGCCAGTATAAAGCGTCTTTGTTTTTATCGTTTTCGTATTTCAGCCCGAAATTGTAAGGTGGCGACGTGATAATGATGTCAACAAAGTTATCCGGGAACGATTTTAGTATTATTTCACTGTCCCCACAGACGATTTTATTTACTATGCCGGAAACATCCGCTTCACTGGTTCTGGATTTTACCACAGTCAACCGTTTGGTCCCGTTCCGTATTTCCTCTTTTCGGACACGGTCAACAACTTTTCTCTCCCTGCGCAAGAGCTTCGCATCCGGATAATCCACCAAATCATTTCTATGCCTATTACGTTCCATCTTACCGCTCAGCCCTTATATTTTTGTCAGCATGGCGTATCTGAATTGTTCAATGGCGTAGTCAAGTCGTTCCCTTCTTAATGGTTTGAAGTATTCCGGAATGTGCAAAGGTTTTTTAATATCTCTGTCCCCGTCCAGCAAAGTAATAACTTTTATATTTACCTGTGGACAAATCCTATTTAGGGTTATCACGGAATCGCTTCCCTTTGCTTCAATCTTCACCCCGTAGTCGCCGCCCAGAAAATTTTCCAATTGCACTATGAAAAAAGCACTTATTGAAGGGACTGCTTTTTTCAACAACTTGGCATCGACTAAAACCCTCTTATACATAGCAACTTCGGTATAAGATTTACACTCTATGCCAATTCTGAATATATCATCAATGTGAACATGTAAATCCTGGGACAATTTATATATCTCCCCGTTCGTCTTGATAGGAATCTTCTTCTTGTCAATTTTCAATCGGGCTTCGTCAGGAGATACTTTCGACCACGCTATTCTTACGAGGTCCCTTGTAATATCCTCAACTATTTTACCTTTGGTGTATCTTACACCACCAGCGGTATCTTTAATCTTCCTGCCGGCGTAAAGTTCCTGACACCTACGAAGGGCCACCTCATATTTGTGCTGAATATCTTCGATGGTTACCACACTTCACCTTAACAGATGTGGCAGGTAGTATCCGGGTCAGCCGATTTCGAAACGGGCGAATCTCTTTATTTCTGCTTTTCCGCCGGCGATTTTTGCGGCCTCATCGAGGACCTGCAAGACGGATTTGGCGTTATCTTTGACAAACGGCTGCTCAACCAGACAGTTCTCGACGAAAAACTTTTTAATTTTGCCTTCCACGATTTTATCTATGATGTTGGCGGGCTTGTCCTTGACCTGCTCGGCATAGATTGCCTTTTCTCTGGCGATTATTTCGGGACTGATGCCGGTTTTATCCAGCGACAGCGGCTTGGCTGCTGTAATATGCATTGCGATGTCGGCAGCGATGCGCTTCAGCGAATCTGTGGCAGCAGTATTGTGGTCGCTGGTTTCAATCTGGACCATCGTGCCGACTTTTTCGTTGAAATGAACGTAAGTAGCAATAATGCCGGGGGCGTCGAGCTTATATTTTGCGAAGTCTCCAACCAGTATCTTTTCGCCTGTTTTGCTGACCGTGTCGGTAAGGATTTCGCGGAAGCTTCTCCCGCCGACGGCAGTCTCGAGGACATTATCTATGCCCTGGTCGGCTGGACAGGCGAGGGCGTAGTCGGCGAGGGCCTTTGCGGCGGCGATGAAATCATCGCTTCTGGCGACAAAATCGGTTTCGCAGCAAAGGGTTGCCATAGCTGCTATTTTGCCGTCGGCAGTGCTTTTAGCCACGACCAGGCCCTGGGAAGTTTCGCGGTCGGCTCGTTTGCTCAGGATGGCAAGGCCTTTTTTTCTGAGGATATCCATCGCCT
>Ga0315280_10006015_pt1 | contig 16955 bp, 12 predicted proteins | sample YL17G06_40_MG_FD_203697 | JGI IMG/M metagenome (GOLD analysis project Ga0315280, IMG submission 203697) | Sediment microbial communities from Yellowstone Lake, YNP, Wyoming, USA - YL17G06_40 | ecosystem: Environmental > Aquatic > Freshwater > Lake > Sediment | place: USA: Wyoming | collected...
AACCAATGGCGATGGATGACCTGCCCCCATTTTCTGTACCAATCATAATGCGAGTTCCAGGGTAGTTTCTTGCTTTTGTTCTTCTCTCCGGGGCGGCTCGGGGGGGAGAGCCGCCCCGGCGCCTGTGAATTCCCGCGGAGTCCGATTCCCCAACGATGTATGGGGCCGAACCTCGTTGTAGTCCTTCCTCCAAGCCTCAATCGTTTCCCGAGCTTCCCCCAGGCTCAGGAACCAGTGCTCGTTCAAGCATTCGTCCCGCATCTTGCCGTTAAAGCTCTCGATGAAAGCATTCTGGACCGGCTTCCCTGGCTCAATGAAGTGCAGCTTGACGCCTTGTTCGTAGGCCCACACATCCACCGCCTGGCCCGCAAACTCCGGTCCATTGTCCAGCACCAGGAGTTGTGGTAACCCTCGGAACTCCCGCAATTGCTCCAGTACCCGCACCACCCGTACGCCCGTAATCGACGTGTCCACTTCTGCCGCCAGACATTCCCGATTGAAATCATCCACGATGTTCAGGCTGCGAAACTTCCGTCCCGCACTCAGAACATCGGAAATAAAATCCATCGACCAGCGCTCGTTCTGCCGGGTCGGAATCGCCAGAACCTGGCGTTCCACAGCCCCGATCCGCTTGCGCTTCCGCCGCCGCACGCCTAACCCTTCTTCTCGGTAGAGCCGATAAACCCGCTTGTGATTCACCGCCCAGCCCTCTCGCCTCAGCAGCACCGTCAACCGCCGATACCCGAACCGGCGCCGTTCCCCGGCCAAGGTGCGGAGTCGCGCCTTCAGCTTCTCCTCCTGCCTCCGGCGCGACCGCTTATAGCGGCAGCTCGTCCGAGCCACCCCCACCAGCCGGCAGGCTCGCCGCTCACTCAACCCGTGCGCTTGCCGAATCACGCCCACCGCCTCGCGCCGGTCCGTGGGCGCTAGAACTTTTTTGCCAGCACCGCCTTCAAGGCTTGGTTATCCAGGGTCAGGTCCGCCACGATCTGCTTCAGTCGCCTATTCTCGTCTTCCAACTGCCGCAGCCGCCGTGCCTCGCTCAGCTCTAGGCCCCCGTACTTCGCCTTCCATTTATAATACGTCGCATCGCTGATCCCGTGCTGTCGGCAAATCTCCGCCGTCTTCATCCCGGCTTCGGCTTGCTTCAACACCCCAATAATCTGCTCCTCCGTGAACCGGCTCTGCCTCATCTCCCGTCCTCCTATGGGCTTTTATACCCTGGGAGAACTCTCTTTTACACTGGTACAGTTTTCGGGGGGCAGGTCACCAAGCTCACCCAGCTTACTGATCGGTATCCTCTGCAGGTCGTTCCCGCCAGTGAGATGCGAGCCCACCACCTTACCTCGGTGGGGCAGCCGCATCAGGAATTGGGTGTGAACCTGGTCCTGGAGGGCAGCCTGCACCGGGCGGGGAAATTAGTGCGCGTCAACTTCACTTTGGTGGACGCCAAGACACGGCGGCAAATCCGCGCCGAGACCATCACCGCTGCGGCATCCGATCCGTTTGCCGTGGAAGATCAAGTCGTCGAGGGCGTCATTCGGATGTTGGATCTTGCGGTGAAGCCGAAGGAGCGTCGGGCACTGACGACGCACGGAACTCAGGTAGCCAGCGCCTTCGATCTTTACCTGCAAGGACGGGGCTATCTCCAGAACTACGACAAGCCGGAGAACATCGAAAGCGCGATAACCCTTTTCCAGCAGGCGTTACGGCTTGACGCGAATTTTGCGCAGGCCTCCGCCGGTTTGGGCGAGGCATACTGGAAGGAGTACGAAGCGAAGCGAGAACTCTCCCTGGTCGAGATGGCCCGGCAGGCGTGCGATCGGGCCGAGACCTTGGATGCCAAGTTGGCCGAGGCCCACATCTGCCTGGGGACGCTCCACAACGGCACGGGGCAATATTACAGGGCGGTCGCGGAGTTCCAACGCGCCTTGGAGCTCGAACCGACCAGGGACGATGCCTATCGCGGTCTGGCTGCGGCGAATGAGGGCCTGGCTAGACTTGGGGAGTCTGAAAAAGCCTATCGCCGCGCGATTACCCTGCGTCCGCAGTATTGGGCAGGCTATAGTTGGCTGGGCACATTCTACTACCACCAGGCACGCTACGAGGAGGCTGCCCGGATGTTTGCTAAGGTGGTGGAGCTGGCCCCCGACAATTTCGTCGGATGTAGAAATCTGGGTGGGATTTACGTTCTCCAGGGTCGCTATGCCGAAGCGATTCCGATGTTCGAGCGCTCGGTGGCCCTCCGGCCCACTGCCCGAGCATATTCCAACCTGGCCACAGCCTACTTCAACCTGCATCGGTTCGCCGAGGCGGCCCGCACTTTCGACGAAGCGGTGAAACTCGACGGTCAGGACTACGTGATGTGGGGGAATCTAGGCGACGCATGCTCCTGGGTTCCGGGGAGACGCGCGCAGGCGGTGAGCTCCTACCAGAAAGCGATTTCGCTGGCCAAGGAACAATTGCAGATCAATCCGCGTGACGCTGCCTTGCTGGGCAATCTGGCAAGCTACTATGCCATGTTGAAGGAGAAGGAGCCGGCGCTGGCCTGCCTGGGACGCGCTCTCGCGCTTGCGCCCGGCGACCCCCAACTTCGCTACATGGCGGCGCTGGTGTACAACCAGTCGGGAGAATCCGATCGGGCGCTCGGTTGGTTGGAGAAAGCGTTGGCGGCAGGATTCTCCTCGTCTACTATACGCGACAACCCTTTCTTTGATAACCTGCGCGGGAAGCCGCGCTTTCAGGAGTTAGTCCAGGGGCAAGGATCCAAAGAGCACCGCTGAGGATGGATAAGAACGTTCGATATAGGAGGGGAAGATGGCCAAGACAGAGCAAATCGACATCATTGACCGCAAAGGCCATGTCGATAAGGAAAAGCACGAATGCCACTTGAAGAAGAGTAACGGGGATCAGGCGGCGTGGGTTTCGAAGGACGGGAGGACTATCATTCACTTTGCCAGCAGTCCGTTCAAGGATTCCGTGTTCTTCGTGCCCGATGGGGGTGCCGTGCTCTCCGGCCCTCCCGTGAACGGAGTAGTGGGCCAAGACTATAAGTACAACGTCGATGGACCCGACGGCAGCGCTGACCCAATCATCGTGATTGACCCATAGTCTTCGAGGCACGGTCTGGTGCGCGGATGTTGGCGGCACCGAGAGAAGGGTGTCCTTCCTGGCTGTGGCGGCCCGGGGGGTGGCATACTCCCGGTGCACGGGCGGAGAGAGCTCCCGAGGGCTCTGCAAGTTTTCGATGTAGGGTGGCCGCTGGCCCTTGCGGGGGTGTGTGCTCGCTCAAGCCAGACTGCGCCAGCGACTTCAAAGGACCTCCCGGGTTACTGGGGGCGGGGCTGGCATCTCCCACTTAGATCGATCGCACAGGTTAGGTTGGCACTGTCCTCCACTGCGGCGACCTCGCGCGGGACGAACGGTGCGCGCATCTTTCCCGGATTCTACCTTACCCGACGGTGGGGAACACGGACACGCGCAGGCGGGCGCAGCCCATGGGAATCAGGGTGAGGTTCTGGTCCGGCTGGCTGGACTGCACCGGGCTGGGCGGCACGGGGCCGGCGGTGTTCCTGTCGAGCGTCCAGTCAGGAATCACTCGCCCTTTGCCCCGCAGTTCAATGGGTGCCGTTTCCAGATCAAACGGCTGCTTGGCCAGGCCTGCCTTGCGCATTACGCGGAAAGAACTGGCGGGGCTCGCGTTATCCAGAATCAACCCGACGTTCCACGGCGTCGTGGGATAGAGGGCCAGTTCCGGCCATTCGTCGGTCCTGCCGATTTTCTCCCAGCGCTGTCCGATCTTGAGCGAGTAAGCCAACGGCCCATGATACACGGACACGGCGTGGGCTTGCTTCTTCCAGGTTTTCAAGGTGACCTTCATCGGCAGATGCAATTCGAGCCGGTCGCCGTCTTTCCACGTCCGCTCAACCTGGATATAGGCGAGCGGTCCGGCTTCCATTTTGAGTCTCCTGCCGTTCAAGGTAACCGTTGCCCCCTCGCACCAGCCGGGCACGCGCAGCAGCAACGGAAAACGCACCGGCGCGGGAGTGGTGAGCTTCAGCACGACGTCCTCGCCGAAGGGGTAGTCAGTCTCTTCCTCGATTCTGACTTGGACGCCGTGGCCTACTTGGGCCTCGACGGCGCTGGCGGCGTACAGCACGGCGGCCAATCCATTACCCGGCTGGGCCAGCCACAGATGCTCAGCGTAGTAGGGCCAGCCGAAGGCGACGTTGTGCTGGCAGCAGCGATACACGACGCGTGGTGAGAAAGGCAGCAGATAGCCCGGGTTCTGGAAGGGATGGTCCTCGGCCGCGTCGCACTGTACCAGGTTGGGCGCCGTCAGATAATGCAGGCCCTTCAAGTCAGCCGTCTGGGCGGCGGGCAGGGAGTTGAAAGCCACCTCTTCGCAACGGTCGGCATAGACTGGATTCCCATTGATCTTCAGCAACATCTCGAAGCTGTGCATGAATTCGACCCAGGTGCAGGTCTCGGTTGCCTGTTGCGCGCCGGTCTTGCCGGGGCGACAATTTTCGTCGGCAGCAAACCCGCCGCCGGGTACTTGGCCATATTCACCCATGACGGTGGCATAGTCGTTCTCAGTGGCCTCGAGAAACTTCGCGTCTTTGGTCTGCTGGTAGTAGGCGGCCGGTTCCCGGAAACCCTGAGCGATATTCACGCCGTGTCGGGTGGGCAGGCCGGAAGTCCAGTCTTCGGTGCGTTCGTGGACCACGCGCGCCAGCTCGAGCAGCCATTTGTCGCCCGTGCGGTTATAGAGCCAGTAGATGCTCGCCAGGTTGTCACCGCCACGCATCTTCTGCCAGCTTCTTGGCAGCAACCTCTCGCGCGGCAGGTTCAACTGGAAACGGAAATACTCCGACAGAAAGGGAAGGACCCGTTTGTCGCCGTTCCATTCGTAGAGCGACTGGAAGGCGTTCACCATGAGCATGTTCGGCCAGATATCGTCCTTTTCCTTGTTGAGAGGCGGGCCGAAGTAGCCATCTTCCTGCTGGCTGTGCAGCGCAGCCTCCAACCAGCGGCAAGCCTCGCGAATAATCTTCTCGTGCTTGAGGACATAACCGAGGTCGCCATACCCTCGCAGCCAATAGGGCATCTCTTCCCATCCCTCACGGTTCTTGATGAAGGTGAGCCAGCCGCTCGTGGGGTGTAGAAACATGCTGTGGTCGGCCAGCCGCCCCGTCATACCATCCACCATGAGCAGAAGCTGCTGCCGGAGCCATCCGCGCGGCTGAATCGAGCCGATGGGGAGTTTCATCAGAGGGCTTTCCAGCAGGGGTGCGCGGTTACCGCGATAGAAACGGTTGCCGCCGGTGACCGGAAGCGTCTTCACTACCGAAACCTGCGCGGTCGAGTCGGTGGTCGGTTTGGCCGGGGTCACTGGGCCTTGGGACGTCGGGGCCGCAGGCAAGGACGAGGCGGCCAACGCCGCCCCACCCAGCGATAAGAATCGTCGGCGGTTCATACGGGGCCTCCGTTGCTTCCCACAGAAATCTGGAGTTTGCGTGATAAGCTACGCCCGCGCCGCACCGTTCGGATCATAATCGTGGTGATTACGCGGGGCAGACCGTCGTTAAATCGACTTCACCGGCATGTTGATGATGTCTTCGACGGCGGCCACCTCGCGCGTGACGAACGGTTCGCCGTACCGCACGCCGATCATATGACCGAAATGCCAGGATTGCGCGGCCAGCCGCTCCCGCCAGTGAGCGCGCGACGGAAACAGATTGCGCATTTCCCCCCGGGGCGAGAACTGCGAGGCGAAAGCCATGATCGCTTTCAGTTTCTTCTCGAACTGGGCGGTGATGTCCACCACGAACGTGGGCCGCACGCTGGGGACATACAGCGAGGCGTAGATGATCTTGTGCGGCCGATGCGGCTTCCCGGTGAGCGGCTGCCTGGTGAGTCCGGCGAGAAAGCAGGCTTCGTAGCCGATCCGCGCCGTCGTGTAGTGGTCGGGATGACGCCCCTCCCAATAGGGCAGGATCACCGTGCGCGGGCGCAGTTCGCGCAGTTTCTGCGCAATCTTCAGTTTGTATTCGCGGGTATCTTCAACTCCCGCGTCGGGCAGGTAAAGATTCGCGCGATGGACCACCCCCATCACCCGCGCCGCTTGTTCGGATTCCTTGCTGCGCAGCACGACGTTACCCCGCGTGCCGGATTCTCCGGCAGTAAGATCGAGCAGTCCGACCTTGTAGCCTGCCTCTGCCATTTTGATGATCGTGCCGCCGCAGGTGAGTTCGGTATCGTCCGGGTGCGCTGCAATCGAGAGGACATCAAGCTCCATAGTTCACCCTCCGTGGGCCGCCTTAGTCCGGAGCCGGTTTCAACCGCGCTTCCGTCACGGCACATCTTGAATTCTAGAGAAAGGTGTGGGGAGGGTCAAGGAAGCTGGAAGGTCACCCCAGACACGCGCCGAGTCGTTCGCGCGCCCAGGCGAAATTTCGATTTGAAATGTTTCCCGGCCGGCGGTACTTTTCCCTTGACGCATTAGTCACACGCACACAATCTGGGGGCGCCTATGCCAATCAAAACCATCATCGAGCCGTTTCGAATCAAGTCGGTCGAGCCCATCCGCTGGACCACGCGCGAAGAACGCGAGCAATTACTGCGCGCGGCGCATTACAACCTCTTTCTGCTGCCCGCCGAAGACGTTTTGATTGATCTGCTGACGGATTCCGGCACCGGCGCCATGTCCACTCGCCAGTGGGCGGCCTTGATGGAGGGCGACGAGAGTTATGCCGGCAGCAAGAGCTTCGACCACTTCCGTCAATCGGTGCAGGACATCTTTGGCTACAAGCACGTGATTCCCACGCACCAGGGACGCGCCGCCGAGCGCATCCTGTTCAGCGTCATGTGCAAGAAAGGCGACGTGGTGCCGAACAATACCCATTTCGATACGACCCGTGCCAACGTCGAGGCGGTCGGGGCGGAGGCCGTCGACCTGCCCATTCGCGAAGGCCGCGAACCCGCCACGCTGCACCCTTTCAAGGGCAACATGGATGTGGGTGCGCTGGAAGGGTTGATCGCCCGCGTCGGGCGCGAACGTGTGCCGCTGGTGATGCTTACCATCACTAACAATTCGGGCGGAGGTCAGCCGGTGTCGCTCGAGAACATACGCGCCGTGCGCGCCGTCTGCCAGCGGCACGGCATCCCCCTCTATTTCGACGCCTGCCGGTTTGCAGAAAATGCTTATTTCATTAAGCTGCGCGAGCCGGGCTGTGCAGCAAAGACTCCCAAAGCGATTGCTCAGGAAATTTTTAGTCTCGGTGACGGCTGCACCATGTCCGCCAAGAAAGACGGGCTGGCGAACATCGGCGGCTTCCTCTGCACCAACGACGACGCGCTGGCGCAGCAGGAAAAGAGTCTCCTTATCCTGACTGAAGGGTATCCGACTTACGGCGGGCTGGCCGGGCGCGACCTGGAAGCCATCGGCGTCGGCATCCAGGAGGCGCTCGAAGAGGACTACCTTCGCTATCGGATCGTCTCGACAGCCTACCTCGGCAAGCACGTCTCAGAGCAGGGAGTACCGATCGTGCAGCCGCCCGGCGGGCACGCCGTGTACCTTGACGCGCGTGCCTTCCTGCCGCAGATTCCGCCGGCACAATTCCCCGGGGTGGCGCTGGCAGCGGAACTCTACCTCGAAGGGGGAATTCGTTCGGTCGAGATCGGGACGCTGATGTTCGGCGCGGCGGCGAGAATGGACTTGGTGCGGCTGGCCATTCCCCGCCGGGTTTACACGCAAAGTCACATGGATTACGTCATCGAAGTGATTCTCGAGGTGTGGAAACGCCGCGAGCAAATTCGCGGGTTGAAGCTGACGTACGAAGCTCCGTTCCTGCGCCATTTCACCGCGCGTCTCGAAGTGGCATAGCGCGATCGGTCTTCCGCTGCGGGAGCACCTGGTAGGGGAGGGGTTTCACGCCCCTCCCGCGGGAGCACCGTGAAGGTGCTCCCCTACCAAAGTGACTGCAACCGTGATATCAATCTAAGGTTGTTATGGACACACTTCCCTTGCGGAACCAGGTGGCGCTCGTCACCGGCGGGGGGCGTCGCATCGGCCGCGTCATCGCGGTGACGCTCGCGCGGGCCGGCGCCCGCGTGGTGGTCAACTACCACAAGTCAGAGCGAGAAGCGCTGGCGACCGTGCGCGACATCAAGGCCATGGGCGCCGAGGCCGTAGCGCTGCGCGCTGATGTGTCGAACACGAGACAAGTCCGGGCGATGTTCCGCGCAATTGAGAAGCGCTTCGGCCGCATAGATATCCTGGTGAACAACGCGGGGATCTTCTTCCCGGCCCACTGGGACAACTTGACGGAGAACGATTGGGACAGAGTTCTGGCCACCAACCTCAAAGGCCCCTTCTTCTGTGCACAGGCGGCGGCACGCATTATGCAGCGGCAAAAGCGTGGGCGCATCGTCAATATCGCTTCGCTAGGTGGCTTGCAGGCGTGGTCGGAATACATGCACTATTGCGCCTCGAAGGCGGGACTGATTATGCTGACGCGGTGCCTGGCAAAGGCCCTGGCTCCGCATATTCAGGTGAATAGCGTGGCGCCAGGAACGATTCTGTTCCCTGGCGAAAAACCGGACCCACTAATTCAGAAGGTGGTCGAACGCACCCCTCTCAAGCGGGCCGGTCGGCCCGAGGATATTGCGGACTTGGTGCTGTACCTTGCCACGCGGGGCGATTTCATCACGGGGCAGGTCCTCAGCGTGGATGGCGGGCAGGCGATTTGAAAAGGAAGCAACCAGCCGTCAGCATTCAGCCGTCAGCGGGCGGAAGGTGGGAGTCAGAAGTCAGATGTCAGAAGATAGAAGGCAGAAGACTGGAGTCAGAAGCCAGGAGCCAGAAGCTAGGAGCCAGAAGTCAGAAGTGAGACGTACGTAGGCGAGACACCCTCTGAGGTTCCTTACTATCTCCAGTTGCGCACTGCTTACTGCCTAATGCTCACTGCCTTCTGCTTTTCCCCAGCCCCTAGCCCCCAGTCCCTACCCCCTCGCAGTCCGCGTGCGCCGTATCTGTTCGACGAGCTCCCGCAGCCGCACCAGCGACACCGGCAACCCGCCAAAGCGCAGGGCGTTATACAGGCGGGTGAATTCCGAAACCAGCCCAGCCAGCGGCGAGCCCAAAAAGGTGCTCGCGAACTCCTGGGGAGTTTGCGCGGGGGACTTCTTGATCCTCTTTTTTCTCAGGACCTTCAGGAAGCGCTGGTAAGTCATGGTGGCCTCGCGCGGGCTCAGCGACAGGTCGCGGCGCCTGAATCGCCAGGCCCAAAGGAAACGCAATTCGGCCAGCGAGGCAATCTTCTCCGCGCCGATCAGCGCCGCGAGGACCGCCAGCATGAAGAGAAACAGCAGCACCTTGTGTGCCATCAGCCAGCCTTCGGCCCGATAGGCCAGGCGGATGACTTGTTTCTGGAACCGGTCCACGCGCTGCTTGAGCTTCTGCTGCAACTGCCGGGATTCCTGCTCGACGCTTTGCGCCAGTTGGGCCCGGTGCGCGAAGTCGTAATTGATGATCCACTCACTCCAGAAAAGGCCCATGGCATCGATGTAATCATCGAAGACGCCGGCCGGAACCGGGTTCGGGTCGGCGGGCGTCGGGTCGAAGGGAATCCAGCCATATTGGGGGAAGTAGACCTCGACCCAGCTATGGGCGTCGCGCGCGCGCACCACAAAATCTTTCCCGAAGCGGTTATAGGTTCCCGTCTGAAAGCCGTTGACGACGCGGGTGGGCACCCGGAGCGTACGCAGCATCAGGGCCATGGCCGCGGCGAAATACTCGCAGTAACCTTTCTTGGCAGTGAGCAAGAAGCTGCCGATGGGGTCCGCCGGATCGATGCTGGGAGGATCCAGGCTGTAAGCAAAATTGTCGCGCAAGTAGTTCTGAATCATTAAGGCGCGGTCGTAGTTGTTACGCGCCGAAATCGTGACCTGCTGGGCCAAGTCCTCAATGCGGGGGTCGGCGCGAGGCAGACGCAGGTAAGGGATCCGGACTTGCGCGGGGTATTCCGTAGGGGCGCGCTGTAGTTGCTCGGGGGAGGGAAGCCCGGTCTCCGAAACGACGGCATAGACGAACGGACTCGGCGTGTGGCCAGGATTGCGAAGCGAGTCGGCCTGGTCCACATTGACGACCCGCAGCCGCCCGCTCAGCTCCCGTGGCACGGCCGCGGCAAAGAGGACATCCGTGGAAATGGAGGAAAGCAAGACCCGATAACGCAACGGATGCCGGGGACGGTTCTCCCCGCCGACGACCTGCGGGAGCACGAAGCGTCGTTCCTCCGGGGGCCGAACCGAGGCGGGCAGCAGCACCGTTTGTTCGGTGTTGTCGTTGTACCAGTGGTGCCCGTCAAAGCTGGTCAGCCCGATACCCCGCCACTTGATGCCCTGTAAGGCGCGCGGATTGCCTTCGGGGATGATCCGCATCACCACCAGATTCGACCGCAGAATCTTCCGGATGTCGCCCAGATTGACGGTGTCGGAAAAACCCGTGATGGACTGGCCCTGCATGCCGACGGCCGTGAGGTAACCCGTGCGGTAGCGGGGAATCACGAAGAACAGGACCGACGCCAGAATAACGATGCCCACCGCCAGGCCCACGGTAGTCGTCATCAGCGATTTCTCCAGCGCGATACGGTTTTGCAAGGGTTGCGCAAAAGGTCCTTCGGGCGGCCGATAGGAGGTTTCCGTGGCCCGCTTGATTTCGTAGCTGATCAACGTGGAAATCGCAAACAGCACGTACAGGGTGAAACCCACCAGGAAGGCGGCGCCGACCGTCAGGATGGCGCTGGCCAGCATCATCATGAAAGAAAGCGTGGCGAGGTAGCCGTAATCCCGATACGTCCGCGCCGAGAAAACTTTGATCACGGTGGCAAACAGAATCAGATGGACCGTGGCGGCCAGCAGGCGATCGAGAATCGTCGGCCCCAGCGAGAAGATCAGAAAGTCCAGCCAGTAGAAGAAAATGTAGAAGACGGCCAGGCGCGTCACCGTACGCGGAGAGAGTGAATAATCAGTGTCGCGCACGTAGCTCCAGAGCTTGATAAGCAGGGAACCGGAAACCGTGACGACCGAAACCGGATCCAGCTTGCCGGTGTTGGCCAGCGTGAGAAAACTGATGCCCAGCATCAGCAGCAGCGAAATCTCAAAATAGCGCTCGACACTGACGTGGGACTGCTTCCGGGCGGCTTCCGCGGGGTTGACGGACGGTTTGCGTGCCATCAGGTTCTCTCGCCAAACGGCGGTCCTTTCTATTCTAATGCGGAAAGTGACGGAGCGCGACCCAGAGTTGCGAGGAATCGTCTGACCGAACGCTCATCCCCGGCTGTTTGGGCCGGGCCCCGCCGGGGGTATCTCCCGGACCTTGGCGGCAATCTTGCGGGCCAGTTGAGACACGGCGTGTCCTTCGACCTGCCCGAGGGGAAACCAGCGCAACGGGATCTGCGCGTCCCTGGGGATGACTTCCGCGGCATACAACAGAACGTGCATGGAACGGTAGGTGATTCGATGTGTCAGGTCGCCCAGGCGGGTGCCGAGGCGGATCGAGCAGAAGGGTATCTGCTTCAATCTCCGGCGCAGACGGGCCAGGGCTTGTAGAGGGGAGTGACCGAAGGCGGCAGGGAAATTCCAGAGGTCCGTGAGGAGCTTCTCGTCGAGACCGCGAACGAGCGCTACCTTCTCGGCGCGGCGGATGACCGCTGAGGCCAGGTACCGTACTTCCGCCTTCCGTCTGGGGCGCGGTGCCGGGTACGCCTCAGCGTTTCCGGACTGATGGGCGAGGCACCCGGCGCGCAAGGGGCAGGCCGGGCATCGAGGTGCCCGCGGCAGACAAACGGTCTGGCCCAATTCCATGAGGGCCTGATTGAAGTTGCCTGGGGAGCGGCGGGAGAAAAGACAATCGAGCTGCCGCTCCAAGTGGTGACGGCAAGCGGATGTAGTGGAAACACCACGCCACGCGGTGAGCCGGGCCATGACGCGGGCGACGTTGCCGTCGAGCACGGAGCAGGCGTGGTTGAAGGCGATGCTGAGGATCGCGCGCGCCGTGTACCGGCCGACGCCCGGAAGGGAACGGAGCTCCCGTTCGTCTCGAGGAAAACGCCCACCCCATTTCAGCAGGAGTTGTTGCGCGGCTTGATGGAGGTCGCGGGCGCGGCGGTAATATCCCAATCCCGCCCAGAGCCGGAGGACGCGCTCCTGTGGGGCCCGGGCGAGGTGCCGGACCGTGGGAAAGGCGCGGAGAAACCGCTCGAAATAGGGGACTACGGTCGTCACCTGGGTCTGCTGGAGCATGACCTCTGAGACCCAGATGGCATAAGGATCCCGGCGGCGGCGCCAGGGAAGGGCGCGCGCCCGCCGGCGATACCAGGCCAGCAGGCTGCGGCGGAGAACCTGGGCCTTACTCTCGATCAGGACTTCCTGCAATCAGAACCGTCCACCCGCCGAGACGAGCTCTCACTTCATTCAGTCGATTCTGCCAGCGTGAACTCCGCGCGCCGCAGGGTGGAGACGCTGCCGAGCGCGTTGCGTGCCTGCACTTCGACCCGGTAGTCGCCGACCGGAAGATTGGCGACGGGGACGGCTACGGCTACGGGAACGACAGGGTTACCCGGCTGCGCCATGGCATTCACGCGAATCGTGTTGGAATTGAACACTTCCTTATTAGTTTTCCGGTCGAATATCACCATGATTATTCCCACGGGGGGCGGCAGGGTGCTGAGCATCTGTGGTTCATAGACTTCAGTGTAGAGCCCTATCTTGTCGGTGCGCTTGAATCGGTAGTTGGAAGAGAGGACCAGCTCCATGCCACCGGCCACGAGCGGCGCGCGTTCTTCCAGCAAGGCAGTATCCAGGCTGGCGGTGAGCTGGGATACGGGAACCATGTGGTTGCTCAGGGCCACGTCTCCCAACTGGAACTGCCGGACATCATAGGCTTCAACCGTCAGGGGCAGCTCGAACTTTCCGAACTTCTGACCGCCGGCGCCCAGTACGACGCGGAGCAGGTATTTCCCCGGAGCAATGTTGAAATTGTTGTAGTAGCGGAAGGGCCCCTTCGCGAACTGCTGCCAATCGGACTTTTCAAAGTCGAGTTTAGCCGTGTCGCTAAAGCGGGCCGCGACCGTACCATCTTCGCGATAGGCGATACCCAGAATGTTCACCTCGGAGTGGAGTTTGCCCTTCAGTTTCTCGACCAGCAGGGATTTGGCCGGAATATCCAGGGCCAGATTGATCCGGGCCACGTTGGCCGCGCTGAAATAATGGACCGTGCGCAGGGACACCGGAAAGTCTCCCGGTTGCGAACTCGCGGCGCGTTCCTCGAGCAGTTTGCCTTCCGGCTTGCCGGCCAGTACATCGGGGCTCTTCGTGTCGAAGTAGCCGTTGCGCGCGCGGATGGTGATGCCTTTGCGGTCCGACTTTACGCGGATGCGGTGGTAGCGCCCATCGTAAGTCGGATTGGGGGGCACGTAGCCAAGCACGTAATACTCTTCAAGGTCTCTGGCGACCTTGGTCAGTTCCTGCGCGAAGTTGTTGGTGTTGAAAATCGTAAGCCCACCGGTCCCCGCGGCCAAGGCATAAAGCACTTGCTGGTTGACGGTGGTGCTTTCCAGACGGGGGATATTCATGCGCGCAAACGGGTCCAACTGCCGGTTCTGCTGGCTGCCGAAGGGATTGTTGGGATCGAAGGGATTGTTGGTCCCGCCCATGTTGCCGCGTGAGCCTGGATTCGTACCGGGATTGGAGCCGCCCCCACCGGGGTTCGTCCCCCCGGTCGTGCCGCCTCCTCCCACGCCGCCCGCACCACCGCCAGCGCCCGCACCACCTGCGCCCCCACCACCTGTGCCCCCACCACCTGCGCCCCCACCACCTGCACCGCCGCCAGCCCCGCCGCCACCAGCACCGCCACCTCCAGCGCCACCGCCCCTCCCGCCGCCTCCCGGCTGTTGCGGCCAGGGCGCAGGCAACCAGAGCAGCGCGGCGTGGAAGTCGCGTTCATGCGGGAAAGGCGAATCCTGCAACGTGGCGCCGGGGCCAAATCCGGGTGTGTTGGGCATGCTGGTGTCTGTCCCTGACTGGGCTCCCTTCAAGCCGCGAACGTCCACGGCGTAAATCGCCACGTTGGCCTTATTGGCGGCGTCGATGGTGGCGGTCAGTTCCGATTGGCGGTCGGCGGTCAGGGGAAATCCTGCCGAGAAGAGAAGCAGGATCTTGCGGCCACTGACGGCACTGAGCGTTTTCACCACGCTGCGCAGGGCGAGCAGCACGCTGCGGGCGGCGAAATCGGTGCGCATCTGCAGCGGCGACGGGCCTCCCAGTGACGCGAATTCCGTGGACTGTCCGCGCTCGTTAGGCGACAAGGAGGAGTACTTCACGTCTGCTGCCGCCTTCGCGAGCAACTCACCGTCCGCCGTGAAGTTCTGAGTGATGCGCAAGCTGCCGACGAAATCCAGCACGGCGGCCAGCCGCTGTTTCGAGGCTGTCTTCTTGAGGAATCCCGCGGCGTCTTTGCGGACCTGCATCTGGTCGGCGGGCGACATGGTGGAATTGTCGAAAAACAAGGCGATGTAGCGCGGCTGCGCGGGCCCTTCCGGAGACGTTTCCGAGGCCCGGGAGAAGGTGGTAACGGGTTGCTCCTTGTCGTCTTCGTACAGGTGCAAATCCTTCATTCCCAGATCGGTGACGGGGTTCCCCTTCTTATCGGTGGCGACCACGTCCACCAGCACCAGGTTGGCCTCGGCCTTGATCACCCCGGAAGCAGTCGCTGGTGTCTGCTGGGCGGATGACTGGGCCCCACCCCCGGCCGCCAGGCTGCGCAGGCATAGCCCCAGCCCGCAGCACGCCCCCAGGAACAGAATCGAAACAAGCGTGAGGCGACGTGAATGCATAAATCACCTTCTCAATAAGGAATCTCGACCGTGCGGTTGAGCCCGGCCAGTTGCCCGCCTTCCGCGTCGCGCACGACCTCGCGGACCAGATAAGTGCCGGCCTTGATGTCGAAACTGGTCTTCACGGTAAGGCCGGTGCGCAAGAGTTGCTCGAGGGTTTGATCCCGCAGCTTGAGGTCGAGCCTCTTCTGCTTGCCGGTCACTATTCTCCCGTCGCGGTCAAACAGGGCGGTGACCAGCGTCAGATTGTTGAGATTGCGTTCCCCTTCTTTGCGGAAGCGGAGCAGGCGCAGGTCCACATGGGTGAGGACGGAGAGCCGGGCGTCGAGCTCATTGACCTTGAAGAACTGCGTCTGCACCGAGAGGGGAAGCTCGTTGACCTCGTCTTTCGAGAAGAGGGCCTGCTCGATTTCTTCCTTGGCCTGCGCCGCCGGATCCTCGGGTCGCCGGGGAGCATAATAGCCGCGGCGCGCCTGGATGGTCAGGCCCTTCGAATTAGCAAGGGTCACCTTCAACGGGTGAAAACTCCCGTCGAGCTTCAAATTCTGCGGCGAGAAGGCAAGCACATAGGAGATTCCCGGCAGCATGCCCATCTGCCGGAGCCCCTGGTCGAAGTCGTTGCTGTTTTCGAAGACCTGGCCGCCCGTATCTCCGGCCAGAGCGGTCAGCGCTTCCGTGACCGTCCGCTCGCGGTCCATCCGCAGCGTGTTTTTCCGGGTCATCAGGTCCATCCGGCCGGGAAGGGTGATCTGCCGTTCGCTGATGTCGCCCAGCGGTTCGGAGACGTACAGACCCCGGGAATCCAGCGCGTTGATGATCACGTTGGCCCGCAGCGCCCGATCGATCACGGCGCTCAGATGTTCAACGACCGGCCGGATGAGGAAACCCGGAGAAATCAAAACCACTTGGCGCTGCCCCGGCAAAAGCGCCATGCGGCGGGCGAGCTGCTCCAACCCCCGCAGCGCGTAAAGTGCCTGCTGCTCGCTCTGGTTGAGAACGTTCATGGCATATCCCTCGGCCTCGGCCTGCTCCTGCGCCGGATTCCGAGGTATCATCATATCTCCCCCACTCGTGCGGCAGACGTAGACTTCTTCCTGCGCGATTTGCAGGGCCTGTGGTTCGCGTTGTTCCACGATCAAGTAGGCCTGGTAATCAGAGATATTAGGGCAGGCATTGCTGGACTCGGAGAAGACGGGCCAGTGGCGCAGACGGAAGAGCGTCTCGCGGAGCTTGGCGCGGTCATCCGTAAAATCGAGCACGCCCCGCCCAGAAGATGTGAAGATGCCCACCCGGTCTCCCGGTTGCAGGGCGGTGGCCAGGTAGTGGTCCGCCGCATCGCGCGTGCGGACCAGGTTATCGAAAGAAATATGGACATCGTCGAAGAAAAGTGCCAGGTAGCGCTTGGCGGCGTCGGGCGCCACGTCGGCGTCTGAGAACGCTTCGGGGTCGCGCGCCGGCCGGCTAGGCGCTTTCTCTGCGGGCGCTGGCGAGGCCGTGGTCTCGACGGAGAAGTGGGTAATGGTTTGCGGCTTGCCCCGTTCGGAGAGGCGGAAATCTTCCTGACGCAGGCCGCCCACCACCCGACCCTTCACGTCGCGCACCGTAACCCGCACGATGACCACGTTGCGTTCCGTCTGGATCCGGAAAGTCGGCTGCGTCTCCTGCGTAGTGATTTCACCCGCTTCGGGTCCTGGTGCAGTCTGGGCGAGGAGGAGAGCGGAGGTGCTGACTACTAGTCCCAGAGCGCGGAGCGCGGCCGACCATCCCGTCGCAATCCTTGGCGCGACGGCACTCTTGCCCCGCCCCGTGCCGGTTGGCATCGGGAGAGGAATATCCGCCTGTGCCCTGACTCGGTACACCCTATGACTACCTGTCCTGATTTCCCCTGTCAGTATCTTGCGAGGGCGGGATAAAGTCAAGGAAACTTCCGGCGCGTCCCGGCTTGATTTGGCGTGGCCAATCTGTAATGCTTGCCGGTATGCGCTAGCAGGTTGCTGGGACAGTGTTCCGGGATGGCATTGTGGGCGAAGTGAAGAATCTCGGCGGGAACCGTCAAGC
>Ga0315280_10006016_pt1 | contig 16952 bp, 17 predicted proteins | sample YL17G06_40_MG_FD_203697 | JGI IMG/M metagenome (GOLD analysis project Ga0315280, IMG submission 203697) | Sediment microbial communities from Yellowstone Lake, YNP, Wyoming, USA - YL17G06_40 | ecosystem: Environmental > Aquatic > Freshwater > Lake > Sediment | place: USA: Wyoming | collected...
ATCGACCAGGTGGTGATCGGGTCGTGCACCAACGGCCGGCTGGAAGACCTGGCCGTCGCCGCCCGCATCCTGCGCGGCAAGAAGGTGGCGCGCGGCGTCCGCGTGCTCGTCTTTCCCGCCTCCTGGCTCGTTTACCGGCAGGCGATGAACGGCGGTCACTTGGCCGTCCTGGCCGATGCCGGCGCCGTGATCATGAACCCCGGCTGCGGGTGTTGCCTGGGCGTACACCAAGGCGCGCTGGGCGACGGCGAGGTGGCGCTGTCCAGCACCAACCGCAATTTCAAAGGCCGCATGGGCAACCCCACGGCCGAGGTTTATCTCTGCTCGCCGGCGGTGGCCGCCGCCAGCGCCCTGACGGGCGTAATCACCGACCCAAGGGGCTAGAATTTCGGATCTCGGATTTCGGATTGCGGATTTCAAGCAAGCTTTGTTCAAATCCGCAATCCGCAATTCCGAGGCGAAGAAGGAAATTCGATGGCGAAGGTAGTGCTGGTGCTGGGCGACGATGTTTCCACCGACGACATTTACCCGGGGCGCTTCATGGCCACCGTGCTCCCCAGCGAAACGCCGCAGTACGCCTTTGCCGATCACACGGCGTTCCACGCCCGGCTGAAAGCGGGCCAGATTCCGCCCGGCAGCGTCATCGTCGCCGGCCAAAACTTCGGCTGCGGCTCCTCGCGCGAACAGGCCGCATCCACGCTCAAGGGCCACAAGCTTGTGGTGGTGGCGCGAAGTTTTGCCCGCATCTTCCTGCAGAACGCCATCAACCTGGGATTAGAGGTTGTCGTGGCGCCCGGCGTGGAAGCGGCCGAGGGCGATGAACTGGAGGTGGCCGCCGCCGCAGTCGTCAACCACACCCGCGGCAAAACATTCGCCGTGACTCCTCTGCCCCGCGCCCGCCAGGCCATCATCGATGCCGGGGGGCTGATCCCGTATACTCGCCAGCGGCTGCTCCGACCGTAGAATTGCGGATTGCGGATTTGGCGCACGAAATCCGCAATCCGAACTCCCTCGCGCTGCTGCCGGTTCGTCCAGCGGATCGGCTCCACCGTTTTGATCTTGAAGGGCTCAATGATGGTCTTGAATTCCATACCGCTATTGTCTCACCGCCCCGCCCCTCGCGACAGGCGGGGCCCATGCGAGATTCCGCGCCATCGGGCTGCGCGTGGAAGGATGGTCGACAGGCGGCCCGGCGTCATTTCCATTCCTGCGGATCCAGCCCGCTTCCTTCGATGATCGCATCCATCGTACCGAGGGGTAGGACCCTGCCACGGTGGTAGGCCACGATGACCTGCTTTCCGGTCGAGGGACTGCGCCACTTCTGGTGGCTGCCTGTGCTTGCTACCCGTACAAAGCCGTTGCGTCGCAGAACGGAGATCACCTGATCAGCCGTAAGGCGCGGAATGCCTCTCTCACCCAACCTGGACCTCGATGAGCTTGGCTCGGTCAGGCAACTCGATAGGCGAAGGCGTAAGGTAAAGTCGAATAGCCTCCTCGATGTTCGTCCGGGCTTCAGCCTCCGTCAGGCCGGCACTGGCACAGCCGGGCAACTCGGGGCAAACTGCGGAATAGGAATCCGCTTCCGGATCGAACTCGACGAGCACTCGGAACGTCATGGAGCAATTATACACTTTCAGGGCGGGTCGCGAGCACTGGCAGCAAGAAGGACGTTCGAAAACTGGCGGCGTATCGTGGGTACCTTTTGAACTCCTGTTTTCTTCAAGCGATCAAGTGCGCTCACCGAACCTCCCTGGCTCGGTTCAGCGCGAGCCGGATGGCAGATCGCTGAGGCACGGCATGGTGATCCTCAGTGGCCTTTCGCCTTCTTCTTTGGCAGGAACTCGAGTTTAATCGGGATGTTCGGGAAACCCTTGAAGTCGAAGTCGGCCGTGATCAGCGCCGCGTCCTCGCGGAGGGCCAGGTGGCCGGCGAAGGCGTCCGCGTACGGGACTCTGAAGTTGTGCCTGAACAGCGCCGCGCCTTCGGCGTCGGAAGGCTCAACCGGAACGACTTGAAAGGGCATGCAGCGCAGGTGCGCGGCCAGTTCGCGCGCGGCCTCGACGCCATGGGCCTTGACCGTCACGAAGATCACCTCGCCCCAGTTCACGGCTGACATCAGCAACTGGCACCGGCCGTCCCGCGCCTCTTTGAATACCCGAAGGACGGTATCGCTGCCGGCCTCGTCGTCGATGTACCGCAGCAGGGCGCTGCTGTCCAGCACGTACCTACTCATAGCGGTCGTCCCGGTGCGCGCGTTCCCGAATGTCGCTGAGCGACGGACCGTGCTTGAAGTACCCGCGGAGCGATTCGATGAAGTCGTCGGTCACCGGGCGCAGAACCAGAGCATTGCCGTTGCGCTGGATGGCGACCTTGGTTCCGGGCTTGATCTTCAGCTCGTGCCGCAGCCCGGCGGGAATGACGATCTGACCCTTGACGTTGACTTGTGCGAAGCTGGTATCCATGCGGAAAGCATTGTAACACAGTTGACGAAAAAGTAAGAAGTTCGAATTTTAGTATTACATTGGCGCTTGCCGCCGCTTGGCCTGCCATTGAGGGCTCGAATCCGGGCGGATGAACGTGGGGCTGAGAGGGAAAAGTGGCGGAGAGGGAGGGATTCGAACCCTCGATAGAGGTTTAAGCCCCTATAACGGTTTAGCAAACCGCCGCCTTCAGCCTCTCGGCCACCTCTCCGGCGGACGGATAGCCATGCGCCAGTATACCACAGCCGGTTCAGGCAAGCCGCAGAACCGCTCACTCAGGCAATGATCTTCTTGCGGACGGCATAGAGGACGATCTCCGCCGTATTGTGGAGGTTGAGCTTCTGCATCAGGTGCGTTCGGTGCGTCTCGACCGTATACGGACTTACATTCAGAACCGTGGCTACCTCTTTGTTGGATCTGCCCTCGGCCAGCAGTTGGAGGATCTCTTTCTCGCGCTGCGTCAGAAGTTCGTAGGAGTCCTGGAGGCCCTTGTGCTGCAGTTGCCGGACGTAATCCTCCGCCAGAGCCTGGGCGATCGCGGGGCTGAAGAAGCATCTGCCGGAGGCCGCCGCGCGGACGGCGCGGACCAGGTCATTATCGGCCGAGTCTTTGAGCAGATATCCCCGAATGCCGGTGGTCAGCGCCCGTACCAGAAACTCCTCGTCGGCATACATGCTCAGGATGATGACCCTGGTGTCCGGGCTGCTCCGGAGAATCTGCGCGGCGGCGTCAATGCCGTTGAGCTGGGGCATGGCGATGTCCATGACCACAACGCTGGGGTGGAGTTGCTCGGCGAGATGCACGGCTTCCCGACCGTCGGCGGCCTCGCCCACCACCTCCATGTCCTCCTGGCGCTCCAGCAGGAACCGCAAGCCCTTCCGCACGATGCCGTGGTCGTCGGCAACCAGAATGCGAGTCTTCATCAGACGGTCACCCCCGTGGCGATGGGAATCTCGCAGCGCACCAGCGTTCCCTTGCCCCGCTGGGAGAAGAAGTCAACGCTGCCACCCAATTCACGGACGCGCTCCTCGATCCCCACCAACCCAAGGCCTCGCCTAGGCATACTCTCCGCGGCAAAGCCAGCGCCGTCGTCCTCTACGGTCAGCGAGATCGAGTCCGCGCGGCCGTGCAGCGTGACTCGGGCGTTTTTCGCCTCCGCGTGGCGGGCACAATTGGTCAACGCTTCCTGCACCACCCGATAGACGCAGGTGCGCAAACTCTCCGGCAGGTCGTCCAAGGTGCCGTCCACCTGGAGATCGACGGGCACGCCGCTGCGCTGAGTGAATTTGCGGGCCTGCCATTTCAGCGCGGGCACCAGGCCCAACTCGTCCAGCATGGCCGGGCGCAACCCCATGGACATGCCGCGCACCGTGCGCAGCGTTTCTTCGGCCAGTTTCTTGGCTTCGGCCAGATGGTCGGCGAACCCGGCCCCCGGAGAATCGCGCAATTGCTCGACGTTGCCGAGTTCCATCCGGAGGGCCGTGAGCATCTGGCCGACTTGGTCGTGGAGTTCCCGGGAAATGTTACGGCGCTCCTCTTCCTGGGCATTCACCAACTTGTGCGAGAGCCCGCGCAGTTGCTCGGCGCTGCGCTCCAGCGCCCGGCGGTGCCGTTCCGCGGCGTTCTCCAAGCGAATGGTGGTCAAAACGCTGCCGCCGGCAACCAACAGCCCCAGCGTGAGCGCGGCGACGGTCACTGTGCGCAGATAGGCACGCAGGTCCAGTTGGGTCTGCAAAACGTCCTGCTGGCGCCGCTGGATTTGCGCCGCATTCAGCTCTTCAATCCGCTGAGTGACGTCAAACGCCGCCAGGCGGTAGGGACGGACATTGTGCCGGAGGAAGCGCGCGCCCTGGGCCGACCGCTGGGCCGGTGTCCACTCAAAAACCGGCTCGATTGACTTCCAGTATTGGTCGATCGCCTGGCGAAGCTTGCCCACCGTATCCGCCTCGGGAATTCGACTGAATGCCGCCAGGCGCGCCAAGTGTTCCTGCATGGCCTCATGCAGGCGGTAGACCTCTTCCCGTTGTTCGGCGGCATCTTCCGGAGAGGCAAGCAGATAATCCCTGAGGCGGATGCCGAGCGTGTACAGCTCCGAGCGGAGCTCGTTCAGCAGTTGATGCCTCTCCCGATCGGCCTGCTGGATGGCGGCCACCTCCGCGTACACCCGGCCCATGCTGCGGTACAGTGCGAGCCCGGAGAGGCCAAGCACCAGCAGAAGCACGCCAAAACCGAGCGTGAGAGGGACCCAGCGCCGGGATCTCATGCAGTTATTCTACTCCCCGAGAGGCCCAGCCGAAGAAAGCCCAACGGCAGGGTGACGGCGGGAGGCGGGGCCATGCCATTTTCGAGAGCGTTGCCAGCTAAAGGTGACTCCAAACCGATTTCTCCGCCTTTCTTTCGAGCCCCTTTTCCTGCTCCATCAACTGCTTCCGAACGGCGTCCCGGCCGCCCAGACCGAGGGCCAGACTGGCGGCCAAGACGGCTCCGCCAACGAAGATGATGAAGGCCGCCAGGAAAACGTCCCTGGCGAAGTTCAGCACGTCGGCGGCGACCACGACCGCGACGAAAGTGACCGCGATTCGCACCCCACCTGCCAGCTTCCGCGAATGCGGAAGTCCTTCGTTGACGGACCACACCAGTACACTGCGGCCGAGGTATTGCGCCAGCCAGAAGCCGGCCAACAGCAGGAAGGCGGCGGTCAGTAGTTTGGGCAGAAGGAACACGGTGGCCTCAATGATTTGAGACGACAGCTTGGTGTCGAAGACATCCAGCGCGGCCAGGAACCCGGTGAGCAGGATGGCCCAGTAGATGGCCGCGGCCGCCACCGCGGTCCCGCGCAGGTGACCCGCGGGGTCCAGGAGCGAGGAGACGCCGCTTTCTCGCAGGAGCCGGTCCAGTGCGATTCCCTTGAACGCTTTGGTTATCAACCAGCGGACGCATCTAGCCAGGACGTACGCAAGAGACAGGATGGCGACGGCCACCAGCAGCGGCGGCAGGTAGGTCGTCAACTGCTCCGACAGGCGCGCCAGAGTTTTCGCAAAGATTTCCCGCGCAACGGCAATCATGATTAAACCTCCGATCTCGCTTCGACCGCCTCCCGGGCCGCCGCGGAGCGCGGCGCCGCCGTCGGCGAGGACGCGGCGACCGGCTTCTCGTCCCAGGAGGCGAGCAGGTAAGGCTTCAGGTTCTCGAAAGTCAGGCAAAGCCGCTCGATGCGGTCCTCGACCTGGGCGGCATACATCTCCCTGGTCTCAATCACGAAAGAGGCGACTCGGCCCAAGTACAGGGGCGTCAGTGAGCGCAGCAGGTGACCGCGCTCGAACGGCATGCGCTTGTGCGCGCAGGCCAGGTCGTAGACAATCCGCACCCACAGTTCGTCGTCCAGGTGGAACTGGTCGGGCAAGGCCGTGGCCACGCCGGCGGCCCTTTGGATGCCGGCCAGCGTCTCCGGGGCCAGCGCCAGCGACCAGATGTCCGCCAGTTCTCGACAGCCCCGCAGAAACGCGGCGAGCATCCGGTCCACGTTGACTTCGATGGGATCCAGGCCTACGTCGTAGCGGAATCCGAACAAATCCACCGGCTCGCTGCCCTGCCGGGCCCGCCACACCTTGTCGTACTCCTGCATCAGCGCGAACACGCTGCCGACCACCTGGTGGAGCATGGCGCTTAGATCAGCTCCGGGATCCTTGGCATCGTGCAGCTTCGCGCCCAGGAAGCTTTGGCAGATACGGAAGCCTTCGGCCACGGCGATGGTGGTCATCCAGATGTCGATGCCGTAGCGGGCCACATCCGTCTCCCAGCCGTCCCTGGCCAGGTATCTCTCGATCAGCCGATCCGACAGGCCGAAGTCCCCGCCGATGGGCTGGCGCAAGCGCTGACCGTAAAGAGCGCGCGTGAGAGGGCAGACGATGCTGTTGGTAATTGTTCCGTCGTACTTATGCCGGTGGTAGTAAGGGGCGACAAAATCGAACCCGGCATGAAGCACGGGGCGCACCAGCAGGTCGATCCACTCCGGGGTGATGGAGCGAAGATCGGAGTCCACTACGGCGCAGGCTTTGGCTTTCAGAGAGCGGGCCATCTGAAGAATCAGGCGAAAGGCGCTCCCCTTGCCGGGAACCCCGTGATAAGGGAAGGAAAGCCGGTGCACGCCAGAGAGGGGAGTGGCCAGCAGCAGAAGCTGACGCTCTTCCAGCCGCGACGAGAGCACCGCTTCCTGCGTACCGTCGGTGGAGCCCCCGTCGGAGTTAACGATCACGCCGGTAAACTGGGGGAAATACTTGGCCAGTCCGGCATGAGCCGCCCGGACAACATGCCCGATGGTGCGCGCATTGTTGTAGCTGGGGACGCCGATGACGATGTCGGCTTGCCGGATGGACTCGATGGCCCGTTGCGCGTCCGCGGGCACCTCTTTGTCTGCCATGCTGTGCCTCGCCTCCCCAATAGTCTGAGATGTCGCCACGCCCTTGCAGAATCCCGCCAAGGCAGGAAATCGCTCCCAAAAACTCGTTAGCTCCGGGGGCCTCTGCCCGCCGGGGGCAGGCCGGCGACTTCGGAGCGCATGGCCAGTGTCACTGCCAGATTCCAGCCCAGCGGTCCGGGCGCGGGAGCCAGTTGGGCGGTGGGGATCTTGCGCAACAAGCGCGCCGTGCCGCCCGCCGCCGGGTTGGGCACCACAATCGGGACGTCCATCTCGCGCAGCATGGGCAGGTCGTTCAGGCCTTCACCGAGGCCGATAGCGAGCACGCGATGCCCGGCTTTTTGATAGAGCGCCTTCAGGGCCCGGACCGCGCGGCCCTTGTCGCTGCACCCGGTCAAGTGATGATACCGCCCGCCCCTGGTGCAACGCAGCCCGGCGCGGTGAAACGCCGTCAGCAGGTGACTGCGGGCGGAGGGATCGGCGTCCAGCACCCGAAACGGCTCGTCGTAGTCGCGCAGTTTTGCCAACCGCGCCTCCAGCAACGAGAGCCCGCACTCGGCGGCGATCTCCTCGACGGACAGGTCGCTGAAGCCCACGACGCGAACGCGCTGCGCCTGGGCCGCGCGGTGCAGGCTTTCCACCAACCGGAAGTAGGGCAAGCCGAACTCGATCACCTCGTAGCCCAGCGCCGGCCGAGCCTCCTTCATGGCAAACGGGAAATAGCCTCGCGGGACAAAAATGCCGCCGCCATTCTCGCTGATCAGGGGCTGCCGCCCCACCCGCAGATCCAACTGCAGCAGCTCCAGTTCGGCGCGCGTCTTGCTCGAACAGAGGATCAGTGGGATGTGCCGCCGGCGAAGCAGATCGAGGGCCTCGCGGGCTGCCGCAAAGGAGTAGGTGTGGTGGTCCAGCAGCGTGCCATCGAGATCGGTAAAGACCACGGGGAACACCTCGGGGTTCATTGTTGCAGCACCTCATGCATGAGCGGCCACGGCGCTGTCGCGTTCCACGGCTTCGTGGAGCAGGCCGAGAAAATCCGGGATGGCGGAGGCTATGCGGTTCCAATTGGGTATCAACGGGATGCCCAGCGGGTCTTCCGTATACTGCCGGCAGGCCGTGCGCAGGGCCTGGGCGAAAACCGCAACCGCCTCTTCCTCGTCGTGGCGTTCAAACTCCAGACCATTGATCATGGCGTCGGCATGGTAGCGGTTGATGGTGTCCTGGGCGGTGCGGATGTACTGCACCAGCAGGGTCCGGAACAGGCCCTCGCTGAATACGGCGCCCTCGGCGGCCAGCGTCCGGAACAGGATTTTGCCGATGTCCACGCACATCTTGTGCAAGCCGGCGTCGGCGTTGTCCGGCGACAAGGACTGGTGCTTGTGGTCGTACTTGGCGCAGATCTCGGTCTGGCAGATCCGCTTCAGCGCGCAATTGCGGTAGACCTCGAACAGCACTCCGACCTCCAGGCCCCAGTCGGCCGGAATGCGGTTGACGCGCGCCAAGTCCGTTTTCATGGCGAATTCGCCGGAGAGCGGGTACCGGAAGCTGTCCAGGTAGACCAGCAGGGGCAGTTGGCCCAGGATGGACTGCAAGGAGCGGAGCAGGGGAGTGACAAACAGGCGGGTCACCCGGCCATGCATCTTGCTGGTCACGCGCGCATAGAAGCCCTTGGAGAACTCGAAACCCAGGTTGGGATTGGCCACCGGGTAGCAGAGGCGCGCCAGCAGCTCCCGCGTATAGGTCGTGATGTCACAGTCGTGGAGGGCGATGACGTCGCAGGGGCCGTTTCCCAGCAGGTAGCCGTAAGCCATCCAGCAAGAGCGCCCCTTGCCGTCCTCGCCGACCGGCAATCCGTTGTCGCGCAGCAACTGGTACAGCGATTGGACGGCCGGGCCGTCGTTCCACACGAACTTCACCGGTTGCGGCAGATTCGCGAACGCGCGCTTGGCCTCCGGGAATTGCTCGGCGGTTGTCCGTCCCAGCGTGACGACGATCTCATGCAGGTACCGCACCTGCTTCAGTTCCTCGATGATGCGATGAATCGCCGGCCCGGAAAACTCCGAGAACAGGCAGGGCAGGACCAGCGCAATCCGTTGGCGCCGCGCGAAGCGTTCCAGGTCCCGTTCCATTTTCTCCAGGTTGCCGTCGTCAAAGCGGTGCAGCGTGGTGACCACTCCGGTCTGGTAGAAATCGGCCATGAGCGTTTCCTCCCTTTCGAACCTAAGTGTGAAGCAAGCGGAGGAAGCCGCCTATCCACCAGAGGCCGTATTCCATTGGGAAAGAGTCAGTAGGACCGGCCCCAGATTCCACCAGGCGTCGAGCGAGGACCAAACCCGGTCTGCAGGTTGCCGGGCCCGGTGGGTCTTTCACTACTTTCCGGCATTGGAATACAGCCCCGGCTGTATTCCGTCGCCGAGCAATTTGCGATTACGGTGGTGGGTATGCACACCGAGGAGACGTTGCAGCGCGTGGTGGCTCGCAAGTTGAGCGGGCGGCGTTTCGTCGCGGTTTCCAACCGAGAGCCCTTCATCCACGTCCGGCAGGGGGAGCGCATCGCGTGCCTCAAACCGGCCAGCGGCCTGACCACGGCGCTGGACCCTATTCTCCGCGCCACGGGCGGCGTCTGGATCGCGCACGGAAGCGGGGACGCCGACCGCGATGTGGCCGGCGAAAATGGCCGGGTGATGGTGCCGCCGGAGAATCCAAGCTATGCCCTCAAACGCGTCTGGCTGACTGCAAGACAGGAGTATGGCTACTACTACGGCTTTGCCAACCAGGCCTTGTGGCCGCTGTGCCACGTCGCCTACCAGTTCCCCCTGTTCGACGAACTCCACTGGGAAACCTACCGGGAGGTGAACCGGCAATTCGCCGAGGCCGTCGCGGAAGAGCTGGCGGGGCAGCCGGCCTTTGTCTTCATCCAGGACTACCACTTGGCCCTGTTGGCCGGCATGATCAAGGAACTCTGCCCCAACGTCATCACGGCACAGTTCTGGCACATTCCCTGGCCCAATGCCGAGGTATTCCGGATTTGCCCCTGGAAGGAGGAAATCCTGGAAGGGCTGTTGAAGAACGACATGCTTGGTTTCCACCTGCGCTACGACTGCCTGAACTTCGTAGACGCCGTGAGCAGGTTTCTGGAGGCGCGCGTCGATAGCGAGCGCCTCACGGTTTCCTACCAAGGCGCCCGCGCCAAGGTGCGCGCCTTCCCGATCAGCGTGGATTTCGAGGCCATCCAGCAGCAGGCCCGGGCGCCGGAGGTCGAGGCGGAAATGGCCCATCTCCGCACCCGCTACAGCCTGACGACGGAGCTCCTGGCGGTCGGCGTTGACCGGCTGGACTATACCAAGGGCATTCCGGAGCGCTTTCGCGCCATCGACCGTTTTCTCGACAAGTACCCGACCTATCGGGGCCGCGTCACCTTTTTCCAGGCAGGCGTCCCCACCCGCATGCAGTTGCCGCTCTACCAAAACGCCGAGCGGGAAATGCGGTCGCTGGCCGACCACATCAACCGCAAGCACCGGAACGGCGAGTGGCGGCCGATTGTCTTTGTTGAAGAACACTTCAGCCCGGCGGCTCTGAACGCCCTGTACCGGCTGGCGAATGCCTGCATCGTCAGCTCGCTCCACGACGGCATGAACTTGGTGGCCAAGGAGTTCGTGAGCGCCCGCTCGGACGAGGACGGTGTCCTGATCCTCAGCCGCTTCACCGGTTCGGCCCGTGAACTGACACCGGCGTTGCTCATTAACCCTTACGCCATTGACGATTTCGCGGAAACCATCCAGGCAGCCCTGACCATGGCCGCTCCCGAACGCCGCGCCCGGATGCGGCGCCTGCGCAGGATCGTCGCGGCCAACAACATTTACGGCTGGGCCACCAGCATCGTCGAGAAGATTTCCGATCTCTCGGAGGAGGTATAACAGATCATGCGGCACCTGCTATGGTACTGGCGGGCCCTCCGACAAGAACTGGAGCGGGCGCGGCAAGTGCTCGTCCTCTTGGATTTTGACGGCACCCTGGCGCCGATTGTCGAGCACCCCGGTGACGCCCGCGTGCTGCCGGAGTGCGCCGCGGCGCTGCACAAGCTCTCATCGTGCCGCTCCTGCACCCTGGGGTTCCTCAGCGGACGGCCGCTCACTGAACTGCGGGAGCTGGTGCGGTTGCCCGGCTGTTTCTACGCCGGCAACTGGGGCATGGAGTGGGAAGGGCCGGGCTTTGGCCCGCTACGCGTCAAGCTCTCGCCGGCTGTGGGCGACCAGTTGTGCGCCGCCAGGGAGATGTTCGGACGCGAGATGAAGAATTTTCCTGGGGTTCTTGTGGAAGACAAGGGTTACAGCGTTGCGGTCCACTACCGCATGGTTTCTCGCTCCCTGATGCCCCAGCTCGAAGAATGTCTTGCCGCGCTTCTCCCGAAACTCGCCCCAGGGTTGTGTGTCCGGGCGGCCAAGATGGCGATCGAAATCTGCCCGGCTGGCGCGCCTGACAAGGGCAGTGCGGCCCGGGCCATCATCCGCCATGTCGGGCGGACGAAAGGCGTGGCGCCGCTCACCCTGGTTTTTGGTGACGACGATTGCGACGAACCCGGCTTCGAAGCTGCCGCCGCTTTCGGCTGGCCGGTGCTGGTCGGAGGACCGAAGGTCAACTCCCACGCCACTTGCTACGTCGAGGGGCCTCACGAGGTGGCGGCATTTCTCAGTCGGATCGCCGATTGTCTGCACGACAGCGAGGTGATGCGGGCCGCGCCGAGCGTTTTCCAGCCGGTGGAGCGCGCGGCGTACAGTTGACCACTGCCCTTCGCCCGGCGGGTGGAGAGGTCCGCCGCGCTGCGAAGGGACGGCCTGGCTTCGTGCGGCGGAGACGCCCTGGCCACGCCTCTCTACTTCATTGACGGGCCGATGGTTGGTGTCAGATTTGCGGCCATCTCACTCCCTGACGGGATAGTGCGGCTGGGCCGTGGACCATAGAATGGAAGCGGCCTGGAAAGGAGTGGCAATCATGACTCCGCAACTGATGAGCCAATTGAAGGAGGTACTCAAAACCAAAGAGGCCGGCCTGATGGCCGAGTTTCGCAAAGCCAGGGAGCACCTCTACCTGCCGCTTATCACGGACCGGTTTGTGGGCGACAGGATCGACGAGGCGCGAATCTTTGCCGAGCGTGATCTGGCGGCGCGCCACATCAATTTCAACTGGGCGCTCCTCCGCAAGGACGAATCAGGAGAAGGCCAAGCAGCCAGCGTTCGAACAAGCCCCGCCGCCGCGGGCGTCCAACTTCATGGCTGCCACAGCGCGGGCACCGAATCGCGCGGTTCAATCGTGTGATACGCCTCGCGAAAGTATAGTCTCGTCCATAGAGCGGCCGCGTTCTTCAGACGCGCTTGACGCGTGCCGAGTCGCCGCGCTGGAGGCCGGCTGGAGGCTCCAGCACGCGCTTCCCGGTCCAGGGTCGCCGACCACGGGATCCCAGCGGACAGTATCGCGAGGCTTGCCTGTGCGGATCTCGACAGCCAGCAGGGCCACCTCCGGCGCATAGGGGAAACAGTGAAGATAAATGGGGGAGTTTGTCCGCTGGGCGAAACTCACCAGCGCCTCCGTCGGCGCCGCTCGGGCCATCATTTGCGCCCGTTTCTTCGTCCACAAATAACCGCAGTTGTGGACCACCACGACGGCAGCCAGCAAGACGGCCAGCCAGCGGTGCGATTGTCTGAAATGGCCGAAAAGCTCCACAGAAGCAGCAGCAACAACCAGTGCCAAGCCTGCGCTCGCCAGGTAGGTGTGCCGGCTGGGCACGAACGGCATGTAGGTAAGAAACGCATAAGGGAGAAGGCCGACGATCACCCAAACGAAAGCGGCGGACAGGACGAAGGACCAGCGTCGCGCCCCCAGCAGCAACAGCACCACCAGGCTGATCAGACCCCAGAACCAGAACATACGGGCGCTGCTGCGCAGCAGAGTGAGTAAAACGGGGGCGTGCAGCGAGAAAGTGCCGTCCCCGAAATGCTGATGCTCTGCCCTATTGACGTAGGTCCACGCGAAATAAAGCACCGCCAAGCTGGCGACGGGCAGTAGTCTTGGCAGCTTGCCCAGCCAGTCGCCCCGTTCTACGATCAAAGCACCAACGATCAGCGGAACGAGCGCTACGCCGGATTCTTTCGACAGCAATGCCAACATGAAGCACAGTGCGACAGCCGCATTGGCCAGCAATCCGGGCGCATGCAACCAACCGATCCACAGCAGGAACCCGGCGGCGATGCAAAAGAAAACGAGCAACTCGGGAACGGCCGCGTACCACGTGACCGCTTCGTGGTGACCATGGTAGACGGCAAAGAAAACGGCCGCCGTCGCCGATACTCTCCATCCGATCCGCGGCCACAAACCGAGGGCGAACACGAGCCAGGTGTTAAGAATGTGCAGCAGGACGCTACTGGCGTGCAGCACGACCGGATGGATGCCGAGCAGCTCTTCGGTCCAGTGAGTGAGTACAAGCGAGGCCGCGCGGCACCGGTAGAGTGCGTCACCGCTGAGGGCCGGCCACCCTGAGGCCGGTCCGTAAATCCGAGCCTTGTTGATCTGGTCATAATCGTCGGAGATCAACGGCAGGTTAAGCATCGGGATATATGGTAAGGCGGCCAAAATAGCAAGGCCGACAAGAAGGCCGACAGCAGCGCGCATCCCGGCATGCCGCACCTCAGCACGCAATTGATCCAAAAAACGTATCATCGTACCTCCTGCCATGAGCAAGGCCGCCGGACGCGCGGAGCGCCTCTTTATCCCGCGCCATTGCCGCGTTAACCGGGCAAGGCCGAGATGGCCTTACCGATGCCCTCACTCGACAGGAATCAGTCGCTTCGCTGTAGCGCCGCGGCTCCGGTCTTCTGGAACACATAGGGCCCCGCACGAAAGCGCTGGGGGGCGCGCTTCAGATCGGTCAAGAACATCGTTCCGAACTGGCATAGCGGCACTCCTTGGGATTTCAGAGCAGGGGGAAGTGGCGAGTAGAGGTGGACCAACCATGCGAGCTGTCCTCGGTCAGGAACCAGAATCGGGTGCGTTTCATCGCCCTCCGCGAACCGCTCCAGATGCCTGTGCAACCAGAGAAGTGGCCGCCTCCTGGAACTCGATCCCGACAGCCCCTCCAGCACCCAAGTCGGATAAGATGGAAAATAGTAGGTGATCTTGCGCCAGCTTACGTCATCGTCCTGCCATACAACCGCCATTACGGGCGGGCCGTTGAGTGCTTCCAGGAAGTGAATGCGATCGCTGGTGGCTAGGTTTACCGCCTCAAAATGGAGACGTGAAGTTCGGTAGAGAGCCAAAGCGCCGCGAAAACGGATCTGCTCGACAACCCCTGACAACCATCCACCTCGGACAGGGTGAGGACCCGGCATGCGAGACGGCAAGATAAAGAGAAGAAGATTTATGCCGATTGCGACCGCCAGGAAGGCCAAACGAGGCGCCTGTTGAGAGCGGATGAAACTGGAAGTTCGGATCGCCGCGCGATCAAGACAGACGGCGCCCGCCAAGCAGAATACAGGAGCGACTGTCAGTGTCTGACCCGGCCGCTCTGCGTACAACAACAGTGAGAGGCAGAGGGACGGCGCGGCCCAGACAACACCCAAAAGCCAGGCCGGAAGGGCGCTGGCCGACTTGCCGCCCGTGGCCGCGCCAGCCGGACGTTTAAACAGAAACAGGACAGTCGCCCACACCCAACCGGCCAACATCAGCACGTGCCAGGCCAATACCTGACTTGCCATTTCCCACCAAGCGAAATAACCTGCCCCGTACAACGGCGACACAGGACCTGCTTTTGTGCGCAGGTAATCGGTGAAGCACCTGTAGACTTCTTCCGGCCCCCCGAGAACGACCGTCAAGGGAAGTAACCAGGTGGTTGTGGCCGCCGTGAGGAGCAGTATCGCAAGGGCGATGCGGCGAAGCTTTCGCAAACCAAACCATGTGCACAGCAGCCAAAAAGGGGCGAGGGTGACCAGAACGGACGGTTGCCAGCCAGCGCCTATGCCCAGGGCGATCGCCGAGTAGTAAGCGAAGCGCGGTTCACCGCCGGCGGCCCGGTAACTGAGATACGCGACCAGAACGGCGACAGCAGCTAAGTAGGGACGACTTGGTGATGCCAGCGAAGCGTGCCAGAACACCGGGTTGAGCGCCAGCAGCAGCGCCGCTGTAAAACCGACCGACCGTGAGAACAAGCGCTCGCCGAAGCGGTAAAGGAGCAGAGTCGCCGCAAGCGTAGCCGCGAACCCACAAAGGAACAGGGCATCCTCAGTAGAAGGGAGGAACGACTTCAAGATGCGTGCCTGGACAATGAAGGCCGGGTATCCCGGCGGATGAGGCTGGTGGAGATGCAAATCGAAATATTCGATCCCGAGAGCGAGGTTCACCGCCTCGAAGGAAAACAAGTAATCGCCGGCAAGCGGCAGGCGCGTGACGGCCACAACCAAGGCAAGCACCAGCAACAACATGAAGTCCCCGGCGCCCATCCTTGAGCGGGGTCCTGTCATATCGCCCCCCGCTGCAGCCAGCGGGAGGGATCCGTCACGCATCGTCCGCATCTTCGCACGCGTTTTCAGGTGACCAGGATGAATCGCACGGCAGCTTGCGTGTCGACTCCCTGTCGGCTGCGGAGAAGGCCCAACGGGCTCATGAGCTTAGCTCCCCGACACCATGGTCAGCCGGTTCTCTTGTACATGGTGCCACGCTACATTGGCTATCCCGCCGATGTGGGATTTTTGCACCAGACAGGCAGTAGTTGTCTTCAACCGGATTGGCGGCTCATCGTACGTTTGCCTGGCACCGCAGCCAGGAACGCAGGCTTCATCCCATACCCGACCGAAAATACAGCATCGATGGGATAGGCACAGCGTCAGTCGGCGCATAGCCTTGCATGGGGTTTAATCCAGGAGGGGGGCCAATCGGGTGACAAACCAGCAACCGAGCATCAGCGCTTTCTTTCCCGCCTACAACGACGCAGGAACAGTCGCTTCCATGGTGATTGCCACCGCGTGTGTCCTGGAACAGCTCGCCTGCCAGTACGAGATCATTGTGGTGGACGATGGCTCACGCGACGGCACCCTGGAAATCCTTCGGGAGCTGGCTCGCTTCTATCCGGATCGTCTTCGGGTCATCCGGCACGCCGCAAACCGCGGCTACGGCGGCGCTCTTCGCAGCGGCATAAGCGCGGCGCGCTACGACTGGATTTTCTACACCGACGGGGACGCCCAATACGACGTGCATGAAATCGCCTTGCTCGTGGCACAGATCCGTGCCGATGTGGATGCCATCAACGGCTACAAGATCGCGCGCTCTGACCCCATTTATCGCAAGGTCATTGGTTGTCTGTACAACCATTTTGTCAAACGGGCGTTTGGCTTGCGCATCCGTGACGTAGATTGCGATTTTCGGCTGGTTCGCCGCAACCTGCTTCAGCAGCTTGACCTGATGTCCACCAGCGGAACCATCTGCGTCGAAATGATCAAGAAGCTCCAGGACGCAGGCTGCCGCTTCGGCGAGGTCCCGGTCCACCATTTTCATCGCGCCGTAGGCCGTTCCCAGTTTTTCCGGCCCAGGTGGCTGGTCAAGACCTTCTTTGATTTGCTGGTTCTTTGGCGGCAACTGATGCTGAATCAATCGCCGGCGCGCGCGCAGCAGAAGGTTAAAGTCGCGTCCGCGGCGGCGGGCGCCGAGTACGCCGACAAATGCTCGTCCGTCTCGCCGTGAATTGGATGGGGTGTTCTCAAGAGAACTGCGAGGAGGGCGGTTTGGCGTGGATCATTCCTCCAGAGCTCCTCTGCGGCTGCCTGTATCCGGCAGTCCTCGCCCGTGAGGCCGACGCGCCTAGTGGCGGCACTGCGGCAGGCGGACTCAGCGCGCCTGCGCCCCGGGAACATGCGGACACCGGCCGCCTTCCGGCCATGAGGCTGCTCGGGCTGCTCGGCTTGTGGCTGACGCTGGGCGCAAGCGCATGCGCGAGCAGCGTAATACTCAGCGGACGGATTGTAGATGGCGGCGGAGCCGCGCTGTCCGGCGTTCACGTTGTGATCGCTGGA
>Ga0315280_10006018_pt1 | contig 16951 bp, 14 predicted proteins | sample YL17G06_40_MG_FD_203697 | JGI IMG/M metagenome (GOLD analysis project Ga0315280, IMG submission 203697) | Sediment microbial communities from Yellowstone Lake, YNP, Wyoming, USA - YL17G06_40 | ecosystem: Environmental > Aquatic > Freshwater > Lake > Sediment | place: USA: Wyoming | collected...
ATGACGGGTGCAGTCTCTGTCGCTACTGGACCGGGCGCGACCTCCGTGAGGTCGCGAGGCCCCGCGCGCTCATGGAGCGTGCGCCCGAGGGATGCATCAGAACATGGTTGACAGAGCACTAGGACAGCACTCCCCCGATCCTGAGCATCTCCACCACCGCGGCCAGCGCCTTGCTGTCCGCGCTGACCTCCACCAGCGGCCGGCCCGCGATGTCCAGACGCCGCAGCTCCTCGTCCTCGGGAATGACCGCTTCGACCTCCAGGCCCCTCTCGCGGACGGCCGTTTCGAGCTCCGGGGGTACGCTGTCCACACGCGTGAGCACGAGCAAATGCCGGCCGACCGAGGTGCGCAGCTCGCGAATCAACTGGAGCGCTCGCGCGGCGGTCTCGACGCCGCGCACCGACGCGTCGCTCAACAGCAGCAGCAGGTCAACGTCACGCGTGGTGCGCCGGCTCAAGTGCTCCAGGCCGGCCTCCGCGTCCATGACGATGAAGCGATATTGCGCAGAGATCTGATCGAGCGCCGCGCGCAGGACATTGTTCGCGTAGCAGTAGCAGCCGGGGCCTTCGGGCCGCCCCATCGCCAGCAGGTCGAATCCCTTCGACTCCACCAGCGCCTGCGCGACCCGGTAACGCAGGAACTCGGTCTTGCTCATGCCCGCGGGCAGGGCAGCGATCTTCGCCAGGCCCTCCTCGCGCACATCGCCGATGGTGAAGGCGGCCTTGACACCCAGGGCGGCGTCGAGGTTGAGGTTGGGGTCGGCGTCCACCGCGAGCACCGGGGTCATGTCGCGCTCGACCAGGGCGCGAATCGCAAGCGCCGCGACGGTGGTCTTGCCGGTGCCGCCCTTGCCGGTGACGGCGATGGTGGTCGGCACGTCACGGCTCCTTCGCCGCCGCCTCGGGGGCGGCTTGGGCTTTGCTTTCGAGCCAGTGCTTGATCGCGTCGACCGCGTCGGTGAAGGCTGGCGGCGACGCCCCGCCTCCGGCCCAGCCGAGGCGGTCAACATAGGGCACGGCGGCGACGACGGGGAGGTGGGCGTTCGCGCGCACGAACTTGAGGTCGGCTTCGGTGCGGACCTTGTTGGCCACCGCGGCCAGGTTGCTCACGCCCAGGTCGAGGGCGAGGGCGGCGATGCGGTCGGCGGTGCGCGCGCTGGCGCTGGTGGGTTCGACGACGACCAGCAGAACATCCATGTAGCGCGAGGTGCCGCGGCCGAGGTGTTCCAGGCCGGCCTCCATGTCCATGAGCAGGACCGACTTCTCGGTGGTGACGACCTGGCGGGTGAGGGCGCGCAGCACCGAGCTCTCGGGGCAGACGCAGCCGGCGCCGCCGCGGGTGATGGCGCCCATGACGAGCAGCCGGATGCCGTCACGGGCGACGCTGAACTTCACGATCAGGTCGTCAACCACGGGGTCGAGGGCGAAGAAGCCGCCGCCCTGAGAGGTGCCCGCGCGCTCGCAGAGCAGCTCGCGCATCTCGCAGATGGGGGTGATGCGGGCGACCACGTCATCGGGAAAGCCCAGGGCGGGGCCGAGACAGTTGTTGGGATCGGCATCCACCGCCATGACGGCGCGGCCCTGGCGCGCGAAGGCGTGCGCCAGCGCCGCGGTGACGGTGGTCTTGCCTACTCCGCCTTTTCCGGCAACGGCGATTTTCATTGCGGTACGGGCCGGTAGGGGGCGCATGGCCGTGTGCCCCTACGATACCGCACAGCCGGGGGCGGCTGTGCCACATTGGTAACGCGACGCCTCTACCCCGCCGAGGCGCGGTATGCCTTCAGGAAATCCGCGCAGTAGACGTTGCGATTGAGCAGCAGCTCGGCGGTGATCATGGCGTCCATGAGCTCGGTGTCCATGGGATCCATGATCGCGGCGTCGAGGCCATGGGCGAGCGCCATCACCATGTAGATGCGGTTGATGAGCTCGCGGTACTGCGTGCCCTGGCTGACGTTGCTCAGGCCGAGGATGGTCTTCGGCGGCGGATCGGAGAGCATCTTGCACTGGGAGATGGTGTTGAGCACGTGCGTGGGCGTCACCTGGTCGGCGCTCACGGGTATGATCACGCCGTCAACATAGATGCGATCGGGGGCGATGCCGTGCTCCATCGCCGCGGCGAGCACGCGCAGCGCGATCTCGACGCGACCGTTGGCATCGCGCGGAATGCCCTTCTCGTCGATCGTCAGCGCGACCAGGGAGGCGTCGTTGGCCGCCGCGATCGGCAGCAGCGCATCCAGCTTGGCCTGCTGACCAGTGGTGGAGTTGATGACCGACCCCGGGCCGGCGGCCTTGATGCCCGTCTCCATGACCTCGGTCTTGGTGGTGTCGATGGCGAGCGGCGCATCGCTCACCTCGCGGATGCTTTCCACCAGCCACTTGATGGTCGAGACCGGGTCGTCCGACGCCGGCCCGACGTTAACGTCGAGGCAGTGGGCGCCGGCGGCCACCTGCTTCTTCGCCAGGCCCTGAATGATGCTCTTGTCCTTGGCCTGGATGGCCTGGCGGACGTCCTTGAACATGCCGTTGATGCGTTCGCCGATGACGTACATAACCCGAACCCTCCTTTGGCAGAGCGACGGCGAGTGCCAGATCGGAGTCGGCCCCCAGGCAAGAGTGCCTGGGCTCCAGAGGCGGGCAAGCCTCGCTGCGCTCGGAATGACGTTTGGAAAACCTGCGTTAGCCGCGCTGCATCAGTTCTTCGATCGTATGCTTGACCATCTTCACCGCGTCGGGGTGCCATAGGATGACCATATCCACCCCGCCGTGCAGGAAGCAGTTGGCGGTGACGGCCTCCCAGATCGGCCCGCGCTTGGCCTGCGGCCCCCACTGCACGCCCTCGGCGTCGGGCGCCTTCGCCTCCTTCGCGCGCCACGCCTCCGAGCCGACCACGGCGAGCATGGGCATGGACAGCATCTTATCGCCGCCCAGCGCCGCCAGCCGCGCCCGCTCCATGATCGAGTAGGCATACTCCATGCCGTAGCCCAGCCCGCCCGTGGCCTGGTACATGATGATGCGGTCGGTTGACAGCCCCATGTCGGAGACCAGGATGTTGACCTGCTTGATGATATTGATGTCGATGGGCGCTTCGGTGATGAGCTTGTGCCCGTCGGCCAGGCAGGCGGCGGTGATGGTCTTGTAGTTCTCCTGGTGGGCGGTGCCCAGGGCGCAGTTCTCGCCCGCGGCCGCCTCGCTGGCGCGGGGCATGACCTCGTTGTCCTTGGCGTCGTCGCCGCAGCCCCAGATGATGAGCGGCACGCCCACCGCGCCGAGGACCTTCTTCACCACCTCGGCGGCGTGCTCGGGCGGCGTATCCTGGTTATCGGGGTGCGCGCTTACCAGGCGCAGGCAGATCGCCTCGGCGCCGAAGTCCTCGACACAGCGGCGCGCCCAGGCGGCGGGGTCGTCGAGCACGCCCTCGAAGGGCTTGGCCAGGGTGTCGGGCCACTCCTTGGGCGCGCTGTCGAGCACCTCCATCGCGACCACGGGGCGGCCGGGGAGCTGCCCCTCAAAATGCAGGAAAGGCAGCGTCGTCGCGCCGCCCAGGGTCACCGTGGAGGCGCGCGTGCCGCCGTTCTCTTTGGTCGCGCCGAGGGTGACGGTGTTGACCGCGGCGCTCCATTTCTCGACCGGAACCTCGAAAGTCATGTGCATCCCCTTTCCAAAGGCGTCTCGCCGCAGGCGCTAACCCTCACCTCGGTCCTCTCCCTGTAGGGAGAGGAGGGTTCGGGCCGGTATCGATGGCTGCTTTCGTCCAGCGCGCTGCCGCGCGCCCCTACGCGATGCCGATCGCGGCATAGAGCCGCGCGAAGTCCAGGTTTTTCTCCAGCAGCTCGCGGGCGCGCTCGACCTTGACGCGCTCGCGGACGCGCAGCTTGCCGACGACGGCCTCGATGCGCTCGACGGCGCTCAAGGTATCTGCGGCGACGAGCAGCATGGGCACGCCCACCTGCTGCGCGCGCTTGACCAGCACGTCCGACGGATGCAGATTGCCGGTCAGGATGACCGCCTTGGTCGGCGTTTGCAGCGCCGCGAGCTGGATGTCGGGCCGGTCGCCGCCGGTGATGACTGCCTTGTCCTCGCGCTCGCGAAAATACTTGACGGCGCTGGCGACGTTCATCGCGCCGATGACGAAATGCTTGATCAACTCGTCGAGCCGGTTCTCGCAGCACAGCACCTTGGCGTTGAGCTGCTCCGAGAGCTCGCGCACCGTCACCGAGCCCAGCACCTCGTCGCGCGGCACCGCGCCGAGCACGGCGATGCCGCGCCGCTCCAGGTACTCGCGCACGAGCCCGCGCGCGCGCGCCAGCGCCGGCTGCGGCACATAGTTCAGGGCCACGCCGGCCAGGCGCTCGCCGAGCAGGCTCGCGGCGAGCAGGATCTCCTCGACATTGATCTCCGATTCATAGCGCGCCACCAGCAGCACGCGCGATTGCAGCAGCTCCGCCACGCGCGGGCCGGAGAGATTCACCAGCGCGCCGCGCGAGAGGCTGCCGATGCCGCCGATGATGGTGACGTCCGCGCCGCGGCTCACCGTGCCATAGGCATCGAGGATCCGCTGCTCGAGATGGCCGGCATCATCCTTCAGCGCCTGCTCCGATAGGTCCTCCGTCAACAGCACCGGGCACAATGCTTCGACCGGCCCATCGAACCCGAGCGAGCGCGCGATGAAGAGCGCGTCTTCGTCGGTCAACGCGCCGCCCTCGCGCGTCGGCAGCGTGCCCAAGGGCTTGAAGTAGGCGACCTTGAGCCCGCGGTCGCGCAGGCCCAGGCCGAGCACCAGCGCCATCAGCGACTTGCCGGCGTAGCTGCCGATGGAGGCTATGTAAATGGGAGTCACGTGCGCCACCGACTGCTGCCCGGCCGAGAGCGACCGAGCTCCATCTTCGCCGCTACCGCAGCCCCGTCCGCTCGCGCTCGGCGCGCGACAGCTCAGCCGCTACGGACGGGAACAGACTCATATCGGTATGCGGCAGGAACAGCCCCGCGACGTAGCGATCCATGAATGCCGTGACCGCGCTGAGCTCGAGGTTGGCCATGCGCGAAGCTATTTCGGCTGCGTGGCGCCTGGCCCTTCTCGAAACCAGGGTCATGCGCGCGCCGGCGACCGAGGTGTTGCCGACGAAGCGGATGCGCTCGCGCGGCAGGTCGGGCAGCAGACCGATGGTCACGGCGTTATCCGAATCGAGGTAGTTGCCAAACGCGCCCGCCACCATCACCCGATCCAACTGCGCCGGCGACAGGCCCACGTTGTCGAGCAGGACCTGCACGCCGGCGAAGACCGCGGCCTTGGAGCGGATGACGTTCTCGATGTCCGCCTCGCTGATGGCGATGTCGTCCTCGCGGCCGACCTCGTGGCCCCACACCAGGACGAACTCGGGCTGGTCGCGGCGCACGCGCACGCGCGGGCTGGGGTAGCCGAGGTCAATGCGGCCGGCGCGGTCTATGACCCCGGCGCGCCGCAGGGTCGCCAGAACGTCGATCAGCCCCGAGCCGCACACGCCGCGCGGTTTGGCGCCGGCGATGGTAGAGTATTCGAGCGCGTCGGTGAGCGGGTCGTAGCGCGCGCGCTCGATGGCGCCCAGGCTGGCGTGCATGCCGTACTCGATGCCCGAGCCCTCAAACGCCGGCCCGGCGGAGCAGGAGCAGCACATCAGCCACTCGCGATTGCCCAGCGCGACCTCGCCGTTGGTGCCCATGTCCACCAGCATCCACAGCTCATCCGTCTCCGCCAGCCCCGTGGCGAGAACGCCGGCGACGACATCGCCGCCGACATAGCTGCTGACCGCCGGCGCGCAATAGACGATCGCCGCAGGGTTGACCTCCAGGCCGATTTCGGCGGCGCGCACGAGCGGAAACTGCCGCGCCGCGGGAACATAGGGATGGCGCCGGATCTCGGCCGGGTCGAGGCCGAGCAGGAGATGCGTCATGACCGTGTTGCCGGCGCAGGAGACGCTCATGATCTTGTCGCGTGCGACGCCTTGCGCCTCGCACATGCCCTTGATGAGGCCATTGACGGTCTTGACCACCTCGCGCTGAAGCCTATCCAGGCCGCCCTCGGTCTCCGCGGCGTAGATGATGCGGGCGATGACATCTTCGCCGTGGGCGATCTGCTCGTTGAGGACCGCCTCGGCAGCGACGGCCATCGCCAGCTCGACGTCGACCAGGTGGGCGGCGATGGTGGTGGTGCCGACGTCAACCGCGAGGCCGTAGGACTGGTGCTGCGCGCACGAGGGCGCGACGCCGATGATGTGGCCGCGGCCGGCGAAATCGGCGACCGCGACGCAGGCGCGCCAGCCGCTGTCGCGCAGGGCGCGCGGCAGGCGCTGCAAGATCGGCAGATCGATATCGAAGCCCCCGTAGTCGCCCTCGGTGGCGCGCAGGGCGCGCTGCAAGCGCTCGAGGTCCGAGGAGTTATCGTCGATCGTGGGCGCCGGCACCTCGACCTCGAAGCGCTGCACCAGCGGAGTCGCGGAGGCCAGGCCGGGCTGCGCCAGCTCGCCGGCGAGCATCTGAAGCTCGCCCAACTGCGACGCCGTGGGCACCTCGGCCACGATATCATCTGCGACCCTGGTCTGGCAGGCGAGGGCGTAGCCCTGGGCGATGTCGTCGCCGCTCAGGAAAGGCCCCGGCTCGACCTCGGCATGCCCCAGGCGCAGGATGACGCGGCATTTGCCGCAGGCGCCCACGCCGCCGCAGGTCGAATCTACGAACACCCCGGCGTCATGGGCGGCCGCGAGCAGGGTCTCGCCCGCCGCGACCTCAATCACCTTGCCCTCGGGATAGAAGACTACGATGTGTTCGGTCATTGCAGGACTGCTACGCAGGTTTGGCGCGATCACCGCCCGCCGCGCGGCGCGCCGCAAGCGCCGGGTGCGGCTCATGTGGCACAGCCGCCCTCGGCTGTGTCCTTGCCCTCGACCCACTCTCGCCACAACCACGGCCACTCCCCGACTTCCGCGACCAGCCCCTTGCGCACCGGGTTATCGCAGACGTAGTCGACTTTGCTGCGGGCGCTCTCGGTAGATCGGAGTATATGGTCGAACGACTCATCTTGCCACACGTGGCCGCGGCGACGCAGCACACGATCTATGCGATGCGCCGAAGCGCCCTTGATCCCATTCAGAATCTCGGCCAAGGCGAAGGCGTCGCCCTGCTCGTCGGCCAACGGCGTGAAGACCATATGGATGTGATCCGGCATGACAACTACGCCGTGCATCATGAACTTGGCGCCCTGATCGCGGAGACAGTGTTCGAGGACGATACTCCTGACCGAGCGCGGAAGCTGCCATCGCCTGTAAGTCGAAAATGTGACGAAAAAGGCCTTACCCTCAGCTTGCAGGTACGGAAGGTTCCGCCGATACGCAGCTTTAGTTGGTTTCGCAAGCGGAGCCGGCGGCTCCGCTTGCGGGCCCACAGCCGAGGGCGGCTGTGCCACATTCATTCGCGCCGTCGAGGGTATCTCGCCTGCTCGCTTGGAGATGGCTTCGCCTCGCTGCCGGCTCGGATTTCGGGCCTCGGACCACGGGTCATCCCTGCCAGGTGCTTTTGAGATAGGTCGGGATGCCGCTCGATTCGCGCGGGCCGACCAGCACCTGCCAGCCCGAAGCCTCCTGGAGCTTGCCGCTCAGCACCGCCACGCCGCCCGGAATGACGATCTTGCGGTGGCTGACTTTCTCCTCGACGCCGGTCTTCTTGATGGCGGCGGCGATGGTGTCGGCGGTGAATTTCTCGGACGCCCACGCCGTGAGAACCGACGTGCCCTCGGTGTCCACGACCACGATCCACGACGGGACGCGGCTGGCCTCGACATCGCCCTCGACGGTGAAGTAGGTGAGCGAGAAGTTGGTCGTCGTCAGCACCGGCGAAGTGGCCGTCGGCTCGCCGACCTGGTACAGGCCGGCTTCGAGCTGAATGGGCTTCTGCGGGTCGGTGAAGATGTTCTGACGCGCGGTGAGAATGGCGATGAGCTGCCACGGCTCGACGGCGTTGGTGACCAGGATACCGGCGTACTTGGCGACGTACTGGGTGGCCTGCATCACCTCGTCCTCGGGCGAGTTAGCGGAGGTGAAGACGATGGTCGGGAAGCCCAGCGGGCGGAACTTCTTGCGCAGCGCGGCGCGGCGGATGAGCGTCTGGTCCCCCAGAACCTTGACCGGCTCGCGGGCGCCGCTGTCGAGCACGAGGTCGGTCACCCCCAGGCCCTGCACCTTCTGGCTCAATGCGGCAAGGTCCGACAAGCTGTCCGCGCGAATGGCGAGCGGGCAGGAGCTAGCTTTGGCGATGCGGGCCATCTCGTCGGCGTTGGCCGCGGTCGCGGCGTAAATCAGCGGCTTGCGGGCGGCGACCTCCTTGACCGCCGCCTCCATCGCCGCGGGGTCGTCGTTGAGCAGCACCAGGCCGAGGTCGGTGTTGGCGGCGACAGCCTTCGCCGCGGCGGCGAACTGCGCCGCGTCGGCGCTGCCCCGGAGCGCCACCAGGCCGACGCCGATGCGCTGCCCCACGCGGTCGAAGACCAGGCCGTTGATCTGCTTGACCCGCGCCGCAAGCTCGCTTTCAGGCAGCGCTGCGTCCACGCTTACGGCGAGGGCGGTCGGATGGTAGAACGTCTCCTCGTGGCGGAAGAGGACGGTCTCGTTGCCGGCTTCGACCTTGTTGTCGCCGACGCCGATGGTGATGAGCTTGATGGGCGGGGCGGAGGCGCCTTCGAGAGCCTCCTTGGCCTGCTCGGTGACGTGCGGGCATTTGTCGAGCGAGGTCTGCTTCTGCGCCAGCTTCATGGCGAAGGCGAGGCAAGTGGGCACGCCGCATTCGCCGCAGTTGGTCTTGGGCAGGTGCTTGTAGATTTCGAGTCCAGTCAGTGCCATGCAAATGCTCCTGTCGGGTGAATCGTCACGAATGTCATCCTGAGCGCAGCGAAGGATCCCCTATCGCAGATGCACCACCATAGGGGATTCTTCGCCTGCGGCTCAGAATGACAAGACCGCGGTTAGAACAACGGATCCATTTTCAGCGCCGGATGGTCTTTCTCCTGGAGGAAGGCGAGCAATTCTTCGCTGGTGGTGGCGACACTCTCGTCGGCGATCTTATCCAGCAGGTCGGGCTCGCCGATCTCCGCGGCGCGCCTGGCGAAGCGCTCGGCGATGTCCGCCTTGAGCTCCTTGGGCATCCACACGATGCGCTTCTGCCCGCCCTCGGCGGAGATGAACTTGCGGCTGGAGATGTAGAGCCGCCCGATGCCCAGGAAGCCCGGCGTCTGCAAGCCGCCGCCGACGCTGCCCGCCAGGGTAGTGAAGGGCATGCCGCAGGGGGTCATGTCGGGGAACTCGCGGTTGACGATCATGACCCCGTTGCACTCCGGCAGTATGGCGAGGATGCACTCGAAGCAGCCGCACGAGGTCATCGGGTCTTCCATCAGGGAATATGCGTTGAAGCGCTCGACGTTCTTGCTGGAGGCGTTATAGACGAACTCGTTGACGCCCTCCCACTGGCCCTTGACGTCGTCGATGACGCGCCCCTTGATCACCGGCTGGTTGGGGCCGGCGGGGTTGATCTCGTAGGCGGCGCGGCCGTCGAGCCAGTTATAGGCGCCGCACAGCCCCAGGCGCTCGGGGCTGATGATGCAGACGTGGTTGGGGGCGTAGGACTGGCACAGGGTGCAGGAGTAGAAGGTGTCCACGCTCTCGTCGGTCATGCCGGCGATGCGCTCGTCGCGGGCGGCCCAGGCCTTGCGCGCCTCGGCGAGGATGGGCGCCATCTTTTCCTCTTCGGTGAAGACGGTGACCTGCACCTTGTCCACCAGGGAGGGGAACTTGCTCAGGTATTCGGCGCGCAGCAGCTCGCCGAAGTGACGCAGGCGGAAGCCGGCCTTGAAGGCGTCCTTGCTGATGCGCACCCAGGGGATATCGCGCTGGCCCATGTGGAAGATGCCCATGGCGTGGTTGACGATGGTGTGCACCTGGCGCTCGAGGATGGGCTCGAAGTCCTGCTGCATCTTGCGCCCGGCGACCTCGATCAGGAACGCCAGCGGCAGGTGCCCGCCCTCCTGCACCGAGTCCACGTCCGCCCCGACCAACTCGATCTTGCCGTCCTCGACCTCGGGGAGCTCGCGCATGCGCAGGTACTCGAAGCAGGTCGAGTACTTGCCGCCGAACTGCGCGTACATGTCCTCGCGGCGCACCGTCTCGCCCTCGAATGCCGCGGCGACCGGCACCGGGATATTCAAATCCTTGACCGTCACCTTGACCCCGCGCACCTCGACGCAGGTGGGGATGATCTTCTCGTAGTTCAGCTCGTGCACCAGCTCTTCGTAGGTGGTGACGCCGGTGGGGCGGATCTCGGGGATCGGCGTGTCGGCGATCACCGGGAAGCCCATGTTGATGGCGCCCGCGCCGGTGGCGTACTTCAGATCGTCGATCGTCCCCAGGCCGAGGCCGAAGGCGAAGATGCGGTTCTTGCAGTAGAGCAGGTTGTTGAGCCACTCGCCTTTCTTGTGCCCGCCGAAGGTGAGGGCGCCGCGAATCGCCCAGTTGAGCGCGTAGATGACGGAGTGCGTGTCGCGCCCGAGCGGCACGATGTACATGCCCCACCAGGCCTTCTTGAGGTCGCCGTCCTCGGTCTGGGAAGGATCGCCGGGGATGACGCCTTCCTCGACCAACTGGTCGCGCATGGTGCGCCCCTCGTGGTTGCCGCAGAGGAAGGTCAGCAGGTTGCGCTTTTGCAGCTCGCGGATGAGGTAAACCGCGGTGGCGTTATCGGGGGCGGCGCCGATGACGGCGGCGAAACCGGGCAGGCGGCCGTCAACGAGCTGGATGCCGAGGGTGCGCAGGATGGTGTCGGAGATGAAGCCGTGCCAGTTGTCCTGCGGCTCCGTACCCTTGAGGTAGCGCAGCGCCTCGACCAGTTCCTCGCACAGCAGGGTGCAGATGCCGGCGTCGAGGGCGCTGGGCAGATAGGGCAGCCACAGGCGGTCGGTGGGCTCGTCGTGCAGCAGCGTCCGCGCGTACTCCAGGATCTGCTTGGCGTCGGCCAGATTCTGGGCGTCTATGCCGAGCAGCGCATTCGCCATCGGCAGATAGAATGCGGTCTCCGGGAACCTGATGGGGCAGTCCAGCCCGCGCTCGGCGATGGCGGCGGTAAGGCCGTCCTCGGCTTCCTTGAATATGTGCTGCGAGCCGCGAATCGCGGCTGCGGCTACGATCTTAGACATGCGTCACACCTCGTATGATAATCATTAGCGCAGGTGAGCGCGGATGGCTCGCGCGTTGGGGACGGTCCCCTTGCTCCCGCCGCGGTCTCAGCCCAATCCGCCTGCGAACCAGGGGACTGTCCCCATGCGCCGCTTTTCACGATAGGCGATTCCTCGCTTGATGCGGCGCCTCGCGCGCGTTGCACGCGCGCTCCGGAAGTGCGGCGAAGCCGCACTCGAGCGCCGCATTCCGGAGCTCGCGCAAGCGCGAGCCAGGCTCGGAATGACCGGCGGCCCCCTACAGCCCCGCGGCGTCGAGCACGCGCGGCACGTGCTTGTCCCAGCCGATGGGCATGATGTGCGCGCCCTGCGCCATCGGCCCCAGCTCCTTTATCAGGCGCGCGGCGATATCCACGCTCGCGGCGACCTTGTCGGGCGCGTCGGTCATCTCCTTGATCAGCGGGTCGGGCACGAAGACGCCGGCGACATTGCGGTTCATGTATTTGGCCATGCCGGCGGATTTCAGCAGCACGATGCCGACCAGGATCGGCACCTTGATGTGGCTCGCGGCCTTGATGAAGCGCTCGAACGCGGCGACATCATAGACCGCCTGGGTCTGGATGAACCGCGCGCCGGCTTCGACCTTCTGCTCCAGCTTGATGATCTGCGGCTCGAGCGGCTCGGCGCCCGGGTTGACCACCGCCCCGAGGGTGAAGTCGGGCTTGCCGTCGAGCTCGTTGCCCGCCATGTCGTGCCCTTGCACCAGCCCGGTGGCGGCATGCAGCAGCGACACCGAATCGAGGTCGAACACCGGCTTGGCCTGCGGGTGATCGCCCAGGGTGGTGTAGTCGCCAGTCAGGCAGAGCACATCGCTGATGCCCAGCACCCAGGCGCTGAGCAGGTCGGATTGCAGCGCCAGGCGGTTGCGGTCGCGGCAGGTCATCTGGAAGATGGGGTTGTGGCCGGCTTCCTTGAGCAGATGGCAGGTGACCATCGAGCCCAGGCGCATAGCCGAGGCCTGGATGTCGGTGACATTGATGCCATCGACGCGGCCGCGCAGCAGCTCGGCGTCCTGGAGCGCATGCTCGATATTGGCGCCCTTGGGCGGGCCGACCTCAGAGGTGACGATGAACTTCCCTGAATCTATCGCTTCTCGCAAGCCCATTTAACGCTCGCCTCCCGGGAGCAGGGATCCACAGATTACGCAGATTTCGCAGATTCGACTTGCGAGTCTGAGTCGAAGTCGAAGAATCCTGTAAACGGGTGCAGATGCACCACCAGATTCCTCGCTGCGCTCGGAATGACAGATCCGCCATCTGCGCAATCCGTGAAATCTGTGGATTTCCCTCCGTTCCCGCAGTTGCAGATGACTCTAGCCTAACCCTGGCGCTCGACGGCGTAGAGGCGCTTCTGGCGCGTCTCGGCCGTCGGCAGCATCTTCTGATAGTCGCGCTCCGGCGCCCGCTTGCGCAGCAGGTCCAGCCGGTTGATGGACTTCAGCCGCTCGTAGATGCGGGTCCAACCGCACTCGATGTTGGGGTTGACCTCGCACTTGCCCTTATCGCTGCCGCCGCAGGCGCCGTGCAGCAGGCCCTTGGTGCAGGCGGTGATGGGGCAGATGCCGCCGGTGTAGTCGAGCAGGCAGACGCCGCACTCGGCGCAGCGCTCGGCGCCGCGCCACAGCCCCTGGAAGCCGCCCAGGTACACCGAGTTCAGCGCCGGGTGCACCATCTTGTCGATGATCGCCGCGGTGGCCTGCACCCCGACGCCGCACGACACCACGAGCAGCGAATCGGCCTGCGCCACCTGCGGCAGGTGGCGCATCAGCCGCAGCGCGACCAGCGACTTGTTGCACAGGAAATCCACGTTGGCGCGGCCAACCACGGCCTTGCCCGCGGCCTCCAATTGCTCCGTGAAGCGCGCGAGCTGCTCCTCGCCGCCGGTCTCGCAGCCCTCGGGGCAGCCGGCGCAGCCGAGGATGAAGATACGCTGCTCGCCTTCCATGTGACCCAGGATTTCCTCTATCGGTTTGATCTCGGATGCGATCATGTGGGTTGAACCTCCAGGACAGCAGAGAACGGTCAGCAGTCAGCGGAAAGCAGACAGCAGCAATCTCCCCCATGCGCTTTCCGCCTTGCGAATCCTCTACTTTGCCTCCTCAGTCGGCGGCGACAGCTCCGCCGCCACCAGGTTGACCACGTCGGGCAGACGCGCCTGCACCTCGGGCGACAACTCGAGGCCCCAGTCCACGGTCTTGGGCTGTACGCCGACGACGATCACCTCGCCCACGGTGCAGCCGCCGTGCCTGGCGAGGTCGAGCGCATCGAACAGGTCCAGCTCGTGCAGCGAGCGCAGCAGCGCCTGCCGTCGCTGGACATCTCGCGGGCGAAAGCGGAAGACCGACCCCGGCTGCGCTTTCGCGTCAACCGCGTCCACGACGATCAGCTTGCCGATGCTCTTGTATGCGCTCAACGCGTCGGCCACCGCCACCCCGGCGTCAATCACGTCCACTCCGTCCGGCAGCGCGCCGGCCGCGAGCTGACGCGCCGCGTGGACCCCTACGCCCTCGTCGCTGCGCAGCAGGTTGCCGACGCCCAGCACAACGATGTCACTGCTTTCACTCACGGCGCCCAGACCTTGTGTCGCGGCTGCGCCTTTCGCGGGGTCACGCTCCTTCGCTTTCCGACTTTGTCGGTGGCTTCGCAGCGCAAGGCGACCCCGCGCCCGATCACAGCACGCGGAACTTCCCGAGCTCCCGGCCGCGCGCGGTAACCAGGTGCACCGCGCACGCCAGGCACGGGTCGAAGCTGCGCACGATGCGCACGATCTCGAATGGGTTCGCCTCGTCGCGAACCTTGGCGCCGAGCAGCGCCTGCTCGATCGGCCCTGGCTGGCCGGCGCCGTCGGCGGGCGAGCCGTTCCAGGTGGTCGGAACCACCAACTGGTAATTGGCGATGCGGCCGTTTTCCAGCGTCGTCCAGTGGCCCAGGGCGCCCCGCGGGCCGTCAACCAGGCCCGCGCCCTGACCGGTCTCGGGGATGACCTGGTCAGCGCAGAAGCGCTCGCCCGGCTTGAGCTGGGTTACCCAGTCCGCCATCGCGTCGGCGACGAACTTCGCCTCGATGGCGCGCGCGGCGTGGCGGCCCAGCACGGAGTTGAGGGCGCCGGGTTCGGCCTTCAGCTCCGCCAGCACGCCGTCAACCGCGGCTTTGATCGGCGCGACGCCGCGCAGATAGCTGACAACGACCCGCGCCAGCGGCCCGACCTCGTGCGGCTTGCCCTGGTAGCGCGGCGCCTTGAGCCAGGAGTAGGCCGCGGCCTTGTCGGGCTCGGGGATGGTTGCGCCGGCGGAGGGGTGCTTGCCGCCGCAGGCATCGCTGTACCACGAGCGCTCGACCTCTTCCGTGATCGCCGCTTCGTCCACATCGGCTAGCTGATGCGACGCGTCGGCCACGCCCTGTGGCAGCAGCCGCTGGCGCTGGGCCACCGGGACATCGGTCGTGCCCATGTCGAAGACGCCGTAAGCGAGCCAGCGCCCCACGCCCTTACCGATTTCGGCGTAGTCGCCATAAGCCTTGGCGACGGCGATGACATCGGGCAGATAGACGGTGTTGATGAAGTCGCGAATCTCATTCAGCCGCCACAGGAAATTGGCGATCTGATCGACGTTGGGGCCGCTGGTGACGCCGCCGGGGACGATACCCACCTGGTGGGGCATCTTGCCGCCGAAGATGGCGAGCATCTCGTGCGCCTTGCGCCGCATCTCCAGCGCCTTGACGTAGTGCGCCACCGCCTCGCGGTCCACCGCGTCGGACAGGCGGTAGTCGCCCTCGTAGCGCGGCACGAAAGGCGCCAGCTCGCCGCGCTTGATGAACTGCTTGATGGAGTTGAGCGTCGGATCGGACCCGCGGTATTTCGCGACCTTGGTCACGTCCACGTAATCGAGCGCCGCCAGGTGGTAGAAGTGCAGGATATGCGATTGCAGGAAGTTGGAGCCGAGGATGAGGTTGCGCAGGATGCGGCCGTTGGCGGGCACATTGGCGGCGATGCCCAGGGCGGCGTCTATGCACTGCGCCGAGGCGGTTGCGTGCACCGCCGGGCAGACGCCGCAGACGCGCTGGGTGATGATGGGCGCGTCGAGCGGGTGGCGGCCGACCAGGATCTGCTCGAAGCCGCGGTAGAGCGTGCCCGAGCAGCGCGCCTCCTTGACCTCGCCGTCGGCGACGATCACCTCGACCTTGAGGTGGCCCTCGATGCGAGTGATGGGGTCTATGTTGATGGTTGTCATTCTCTGCGCTCCATGGTTATGCACTCTGCCGCCGAGCGTATGGCCGGATCGCCCCGGCAGGACGACCATAAGGGCTGCCCTACGATTCGACGGCGGCCGGACGCTTGACGGCGCGCAGCGTTCCCTCGGCCGTCAAGCGGATGCACGGCAAATCCTTCTCTTCGGTCTTGCGATACAGTGGGCTGACCACGTCGGGGAACTCCGGCTCGACGCAGCCCATGCAGGGCGAGCCGGCCTTGATGCACCAGTTGACGGCGGCGTTGAACATGCGCTCGGGGCAGTCGGCGCTGGTGATCGGGCCGCGGCAGCCGAGCTCGTACAGGCAGCCCGGCTCGCCGACCTTGCGCGCGAACTTGCCGGCTTCGAAATCGGCGCGGCGCGGGCAGTTCTCGTGGATGAGGCGACCGAAGAAGCGCTTGGGCCGGCGCACGACATCGAGCTCCTGCGCCTGCGGCAGGCCGAACAGCAGCAGCGACGCGACGGTGCCCACGAACCAATCCGGATGCGGCGGGCAGCCGGGGATGTTGATGACCGGCGTGGTTATGCCCGCCTCCTTGAGAATCTCGGTCACCGGCTTGCAGCCGGTTGGATTGGGCTCGGCCGCCGGTATGCCGCCGAACGAGCTGCACGTGCCGATGGCGATGACCGCCATCGCGTTCCGCGCCAGCTCGCGCACCTTCCCGGCCATGTCGAGCGGCTGGCCTTCCTTCTCGCCCACGGCGCCGAAGCGCTTGTGGGCCGTCGGCACCGCGCCCTCGACGATCAGCAGGTAGCCGGAGGGCGGCGCGGCCGGGGCCTCGGTCATGCTCAGCGCCATCTCGCCCGAGCCGGCCATGACCGTCGGGTGGAACTTCAGGCTGACATGGGAGCCGGGCACGACCTGGTCAACGATGACGTTCTTGGCGGTGGGGCTTACCGCGTTTAGCAGCGCCACCGAGCAGCCCGAGCAGCCGGCGCATTGCAGCCAGATGGCCGGGTATTCCTTGGTCTTCGCTTTTCTCGTTGCCCTTGGGGGCATCAGTAAACCTCCTGGCAGCATCGCCAACGGACTAGAGCATGACGGCCGTCATCCCGAGTGGCTAGGCGGCGGCCAGGCAGGCTTCGCCTGCCGCCGCCGCCGCCATGGCGGTCGCGAGCGACCTAGCCACGGTAGCGAGGAATCTCGGCGGGGTCGAGACGCTTCGCTTCGCTCAGCATGACGCGGCGAGACTAGAGAGTTTCGGGTATTACGGTGACACCCCAAGACGCCAAGGGCGTCTTTCCGGAGCGCGGCTTTCGCCGCGCCGAACTCTTCCGGAATGGGGTTCGTGAGCACGATTTCCTCGTCTCGGCGTTGCTGCCGTAATACACGAACCCCATTAGACCCGGATTATGCGCAAGGCAAGGAAAATGTCATTCCGAGCCCTTCGGCTTCGCTCAGGGTAGACTCCGCGAGGAATCCGCCTTCGCGGGCGACGATTCAGCCTTCGTAGCCGAAGC
>Ga0315280_10006019_pt1 | contig 16950 bp, 23 predicted proteins | sample YL17G06_40_MG_FD_203697 | JGI IMG/M metagenome (GOLD analysis project Ga0315280, IMG submission 203697) | Sediment microbial communities from Yellowstone Lake, YNP, Wyoming, USA - YL17G06_40 | ecosystem: Environmental > Aquatic > Freshwater > Lake > Sediment | place: USA: Wyoming | collected...
ATTAATGAGTGGATTAATTACCTTGAAAAGAACGACTGGATAAATTTAAATTATCAGGATGTCGAAGATCCACAGATAAGATTGTCTTCATCAGCGTTCAAAAGACTTAAATATTTGGAGGAGGAACTAACTGAAGTAAAAGAATCAGAACATGTTGAGCTTAAGGGCGTAATAAAAAATATTTCACTAAAATTAGAATTTATGACTAAAAAAATCTTCAGATTAATTTTAAGATATAAAATCGATATTGTAATTGTCATCTCAATCGTCACATTTATATATCTCCTAAATAGATTCATCAAAAATCCAGACAGAGAATCTTTGAGTTTTTTATTAGCGAGTGTTTTATTTTCCATAACCATAATAACATACAGAATTTACAAACGAGTTTTGAGAATAAGGAAATTGGTTAATTTTTTTATTAGTATCTCAAAAGTAGTCATATCTAGAAAATCATATTTATTTGCTTTTTTGATATCTCTAGGATCATTATACTTCTTCATTAGATTTGTGATAGATCCTAAAAGTTCATATAACCTACTGGGCGGAGTTATATTTCTAACAACTAGCATACTTATTATCCACAGAGAAAAGACATTTCAAGAAAAATTAAAATTTTATATTGGCATGATGCTCCTTGTTAGTGGCCTTATAATAATATCTGGAGCCGTGGTAAATTCGTTAAGTGTGACTGAAACTGTTATCGGTACTAAATCTAGATTAATAGATATGGCCCTCGGTTTAGCAATGCTCCTAATACTACAACTCAAAGAGAGTTTTTTTGGCGTTGGCGTAAAGTCATTCAGAAATATGATAGCTATGTCTAAGGAGTAATCAGTACAGAACTTTTTAGAAAGAGACCATCTAACAACCTTTTGATCAAACTTTTTAGCAAAAGTTTGTTTCGATGTAATTCCATATTTCCCTAGCGGCACTTATCTTTTTGCATTTTGGAATTCTTTTGATAAATCCATTCTTGTCTATTATACTAATTTCAGTTTCATTACTTCCAAAAAAATTCTTCTTTATGTCATTCGCTACAATGATATCCAAGTTTTCATCCCTCAGCTTTCTCCGTGACCTCTGACATAGTGTCTTTTCATCTACACCATACTCAGCTTTAAACGCTACCATAAATATTTTTGGAAATCTTTTTTTAACAAGCATTGTCAATTTTTTTGTTGGACTTAATTCTAAAATAAATTTTCTTGATGAACTTAATTTTGATTTAAAAAATTTTTTAGGTTTAAAATCAGCTATCGCTGCCGTAGATATAAAAATATCATAGCCAGATTTTAGTTCCTCTAGTGTGACTTTTATAATATCATCCGACGTCCTAATGCTTCTAACTTTTATTCCTTTTGGCACATTTACTCTCAAGGGATTGCATATAAGTACAACTTTATGTTTTCTCTTAATGGCTTCTCTAGCTAATTCAACTCCCATCTTACCAGAGCTTTTGTTAGTTATAAATCTTATTACATCAATATGCTCTTCAGTAGGACCAGCAGTTATTAAAACTTTCATCTCTCTTTCTCTAAAAGCATCTGATTCTTCTTTTTCTTCAGATAGGTCAGATGGTCGATATTTTCCATTATTTCTCTGTATTTCTTCCTAGCGTCTTGTCCTTTAAATCCTGCAAGATGTATCAATTCAATGATTTGTTTTTCTAGCTCCTCCGTATATTTCTTGATTGTCTCATCCATATTATATCCTATGAAAATGAATATATAATAATGATTCATGAAAAATCCATTGGAACTGTAATTTATTACGAGAGAGATGCCGTAATAGAGTATTTGCTATTACATTATACTAGCGGTCATTGGGATTTCCCAAAAGGTCATCAAGCCGAAAATGAAATAGAGATTGAAACTGCTAAAAGAGAACTTTTTGAAGAAACTGGTTTGAATGATGTTGAATTTACTGACAGATCTAAGGATAAGATACATTACTTCTTCAGAAATCCTAATAGAGAGTTAGTCAGTAAAGATGTCATATTCTTTCTCGCAAAGAGCAAAGCAAAAGAAGTGACTTTGTCATATGAGCATAAAGGGTATTTATGGCTCAAATATGATGATGCTCTCAAAAAGCTAACATACGAAAATGCTCGAGGGATACTAAAAAGAGCAAATGAATTTTTACAGCAAATGAAACGTTTCTAAAAAGTTTGTTAGAATGATAAAAGAAACTTTTGATCAAACTTTTTTGCAAAAGTTTGTGATGAAATTTTTCTGTAAAAGTTTCTTTGATACTGAAAATTTATGTGCCCATGTTCGGTCTATATTTAAAAAAATTTTCAATCCATTGTTACCTATATTAGATCATATGCACATAAATCCATTTGAATTATCTCTGACATCCTTTTTATTTTCACTATTAGCAGGATTTTTTATAATATCAGATTCAAATACATGGATTCTATTTCTTTTGATATCACTCTTTTTTGATATGTTAGATGGTGCATTGGTATTTTATCAAAAAAACTGGAATCTTAGATATGAATTGGGGGACTGGATATTTGATAGATTTGGCACTATATGGCTCATGTACACATTTTACGCGAATAGCATATTAAAACCTGAAATTTTTTATCTTTCTACTCTATCTCATCTCATATGCTCAGGGACTGGAAAATTCATGCATTTAAAGAACGTAAAAAGATTTTACATTATCGGGGTTAGACCAGTAATGTTATTGTTTGGAATATTTGAATATATTCTCAACAAAAAAATAAGAATATACTATTTTGTGATAGTGACTATATTTTCAATCCTAGTACTAATTAAACTAATCCTTCAGTATTCTATGAAAAAAATAAATAAAAAGAAATAGTCAAAAGACGTTTATAAGTCTTGTGGCATAACAGTTTTTCTTTTGTTTGCATCAGCTCTGTCAGCACCAGCTTTTAAAATCTCTGCAGCTTTTTTGCTCAATTCTTCAGCAAGGTCCCCAGCTACATTCATCTGTGTGCCTTTTGATGTCCTTGCAAATTCCTTAATTTTTGCCTTAACAACTAATAGGTCAGTCATTTTTTTCACCAAAAAATATTATTTTTTTCAAACTCCTACTAATGAGAGTTTGGATTATTCTATATGAATAAGCCTTTAAAAAGGTTTCGGTAGCCTTTTTTAGTGTTTTTAGAAGTAAGTTAGTTTACAGAGCGATTTTTTCTAAATCTCCGGGCATATATCTCGTTGGAAACCTTCCAGATAGTACGGGGTCATCACATCTCCTAAAATCAGTATCACAGCAGTCTTTTCTTATACAGACTGTCCTTAATTTTGATTTATCTATACATTCTCCTCTGATACATGTCGTGTATGGATTACAGTATCCAACAAATTCGGTGTTTGTAACAAAACTGCAATGAGCGTTTCTCTTTCCAGGATTTATACATTTATAGCTAATGTAGTCTCTAGCAGGAGTACCATTCCTACAGTATTTAAAGCCATAGTGTGAGGTTCCGCAATCAGTGTCATTATAGCACTCTGCATTGCATGATTTGCATGGGCCTCCACAGTCGATATCCGTTTCACCCTGATTTTTTATACCATCATCACAACTTGGACAAGGTCCACATAAATTTCCACAATCAACTCCCTCTTCATTATAATCTTTTATACCATTACTGCATGTTGACTCCGGTTGGCATTCATTATATCCCTCAATGCATTTCTCCCCATAATCGCATATGTCTATAATCCTTGCAAAATTATACTCTGTACATTCAGAATAAACTTCATTGATTTGATTACAAAAATATTTATTATATAACATAACCACATTTCCATTCATACATGAGTACTCTCCAGTAAATTCTAGTTGTGGGCACTCAGTATTTTTACACATAGTCAACTGTGATTTATTTATCATAAATGTCTCATATCCACTAACAGAAATAACCCCTATACCTAGTAGGAATATTAACGCCAGTATATCGTATCTTCTCATAATATATTTATACACAATACTATATTAAATACTAACTTTTTATTCCAAAACCCAATAGGTTATATGGGACGATTGATTTTAACTGCAATTATCATTTTACTGCTTACAAATATAGTCTATGCATGGGGTCCAATTACCCATAAATATATATGCAGGGAAGTATCAAATAGGGTTTGGGGATCAAATATAACAAATATCTGTCTTGTTCAGAATTTTAATTACATGGCTAGACTCTGTGATACTATTATGGATATTGAAGGTGAAGATATCTATACTAAATGCATAGAAAATCTAAATAAAAACGTATTAATTGATCCTTCAATCATGCCAGACGTATTTTTTAATGAAACTGACAACACTGTAAAAATGAAAGCTGACGCATGGTTTGAAGTAGCAATTTATACTCTAGACACATGTTCTAGTATTCATGAATTTTGTGTTGGTTCTCATTATTTTGCAGATTCACTTTATCCTATTAGGGGTTTTGATTATCCTGCTGAATGTAGGGAGTCATTAGATAGTGATGTCGATAAAAAAATAGCTAGCGGAATTAAAAATTGGGAAATACGGGCATATTGTTCCCAACAAGAATTTGTGGTAAATAATGGACTGATAGATAATATAATTTCAAATCTGACTGAAAATGGGAATTTCATAAAAGAATCTCAAAGAAACGTAACAACAGAAATAGAGGCATCTGCAAATGAAACTTTTACAGAATTCCAGCAGGAATTCCATAGGTTAATAGGAAAAGGAAATATAACTAATGTTAAAGAACAAAAATTTAAGATCCTATTGTCAATCTTCAATATATTCTTAATTATACTTATAGCTGTAGCTGGAATTTTCACAATAATCTATGTAACCATAAAGACAAAACAATTTAAAAAGAAACTTTAATAAAGTTTCACTGAAGGGAAAACGTAGTTTTCCCTGCGGTTTAGAATGAAAAAGGAACTGGTTTGCGGTATCGATGAAGCAGGAAGAGGACCTGTCATAGGTCCACTTGTAATTGGCTGTGTCGTTATAGATAGTACAGGGAGAGAAGAATTAAAAAAATTAAATGTGAGAGATTCAAAAAAAGTTGCTGCATCTAGAAGGAAATCCCTAGAGCCATTGATAAAAAATATAGCTATTGAGTGGAAACTTATTCACATAAAGCCAAGCGAAATTGATCATCTTAGAAAGAAACATTCTCTCAATGCCGTAGAGGCAATGAAGATAGCTGACTTAATTCTCTCTTTAAAAAATAAGTCCCACAGGATTATAATAGATTCAGTTGACAATATACCCGATGATTATAAAAAAAGGATAATAAAATATATAAAGCTAAAAAATCCCGATTATGAAATTCCTGAGATAATCTCTGAAAACAAAGCCGATAATAACTATATAGAGGTTGGGGCTGCCTCAATAATAGCTAAAGTCGAAAGAGACCGCGAGATTGAAAATTTAAAACAGCGCCATGGCAATTTTGGCTCCGGTTATCCTGCTGATGAAATCACTAAAAAGTACATAAAAGAAATGGTAAAGAATGGCGATTTTCCACATTTTGTGAGGAGAAGCTGGAATACGCTGAATAAAACAAAACAAAGGAAATTGGATGAATTCTAGTTACCCGTTAAATCCAATGCTATTGCAAGAGCGCCATTTTCAGCATCTGTCTCAGTTTTTCCAAAGACTATTATTATGGCATCATCCTCCATAAGTTTCAAATCACTAACTTTATTTTTAAGATTAGGATAATTATCAAGACTGTGATCATTCCCTGGAAATTTCAGATTATTATTTTTATAAATTAAAACAAGTGATCCATCAGCCCCCGCTTTAACAGCTAAATCATGCTCACGGATTCCCGACTTTATTTTACTGGCTACATTATGTACTACTATCAGGGACTGAGCAGAATCCTGTGAGATTTCATCGCTATAGAATTTTTGCGGTAGTGTGAATCTTTTTAAGTATTTTTTTAAATATACTTGCCCCTTTTTTGTAAGTTTGTGCCCTTCCTTTGCCGAAATGATAAGCTTATCTTGCTTTAATTTTCCTAAAATAGTTCTTACGCTTCCTTCACCAACTCCAAGCTTCTTAACCAAATTTTTTCTGCCCATCTCAATCTTTTTTATAATCAACAGTGCCCTCAGCAAGTGAACCTTAGAGAAACTTGGAGCTGCTCCTACCATAGTAACTATTTTAATTAATAAAACAATATAAATCACAAACTTTCCACCCTTTTCTTTCTTTAGAAACCCGAGAAACGCAAAGCGTTTCTGGGCCCAAAAAGGCAAAGCCTTTTTCGGGAGAAAAGAAAAGTGCAGGTTGCCCAAAAGGAAAGGGAATCAGGAGGAACTTGGAACAGCCTTTTAGTAAAAGGCTGGCGAAAACTTTTGATCAAACTTTTTAGCAAAAGTTTGAGGGAAAACGTAGTTTTCCCTGCGGTTTAGAAAAAATGAAAATTGCAATTCCAAACAAAGGTCGCATGAGCGAGCCAGCTGTTGAGCTCTTGAGAGAAGCAGGAATAAAGGTAGATATAACTAGGGGGCTTTTGTCAAAATTTAAAGACATTGATATACTCTTTGTACGAGCCCAAGACATTCCCGAGTATGTCCAAGATGGAGCAGCTGATCTGGGGGTTACTGGAAGAGATGTAGTTCTGGAGAGCGGAGCCAAGGTAAATATCTTAATGAGTCTAGGTTTTGGTAAGGCCAAACTAGTAGTAGCTGTCCCAAAAAATTCAAAAATAAAATCTTTAAAGGATATAACGTCTGGGTTGAAGGTAGCTACAGAATTTCCTAATCTAACAAAAAAATTTTTCAAGAAAATTAACAAAAAAGTAGAGGTCGTTAATGTAAGTGGAGCAACAGAGATAACTCCCTATCTGGGGATCTCAGACATCATTGTAGATTTAACAAGTACAGGTACTACATTAGAAATGAACAACCTTAAAGTAATTTCAGAAATAATGGAAACCGAAGCCATTCTTATAGGAAACAAGAAATACAAAGATGAAAATATGGTTCTATCTCTAAGCAGTGTGATCTTTGCAAAGAATAAAAGATATATAATGGTAAATGTCCCAGTTGAAAAACTGGAAGAAATAAAACGGATAATACCTGGAATGGAAAGTCCTACAGTAATGAGCTTGGCTGAATCTGATTATGTGGCCGTGCACTCAGTAATTGATGAAGACGAAATATTCTCTGTCATAAAGAAATTGAAAAAAGCTGGCGGTAAGGATATTCTTGTATTGCCGATTGAAAGGGTTGTTAAGTGATTTTTTACACTTTTATATTCAAAATACATATTCATAGGAGTATATTGGTGATATTATGGGTTTAAGACCAGCGAAATGCTATAGGTGGGATAGTCCAGCGTATACTAGAATAAGCAATAATCCTTCGGATTCATTCATCACTGGAATTCCGGTATCTAAAATAAGCCATTTTGATATGGGGAATCTTTCCGGAAAATTTAATACTGAGATTTCTGTCGTAGCTGAAACTCCAATCCAAATAAGGCATAATGCCCTTGAAGCCGCCAGGATAGTAGTTACTCAAACCATGGATAAGGATCCTGGTACAAATAACTACAGATTCAAAGTAAGGGTTTATCCTCATCATGTTATGCGGGAGAATGTAATGGCCACTGGCGCTGGAGCTGACAGAGTTCAGGAAGGAATGAGAAATTCATTCGGAAAGCCATTCGGAAGGGCTGCTAGGATAACTTCGGGACAGATTGTAATGAGTGTTTACATAAATGAAGATGAAGATTTATTAAAAAGAGTCAAAACTGTTTTAAGGACTGCCATAAAGAAATTGCCCAGTTCTATGAAAATTGTCGTTACGCCAGTTGAAGAATAAAATGCTTGAATTGAATGTAGCAGCTACATTGAAGATTATGCCATCTGATATTGATGTAGATCTGAATTCTATAAATGATAAAATATCTAAAATAGTTGAGAAATTTGGTAGAGTTAACAATTTCGAAATAAAGCCGATAGCATTTGGTTTAAAATCTCTTGAGGTTGTTATTCTATTAAATGACTCTACTGGCGGAATAGATAAAATCGAGAGTGAAATAAAAAAAATATCTGGCGTTTCTGAAATCGAAGTTACTGATGTGACAAGAATCTAAGAATGAAAATTCTATGCATATCAGATATCCATGGACATTTTGAGTCTATTCCAAAAATAATAGAATTTATGAAAAAAGAGGCTATTGACTATATCTTCATACTTGGCGACTTCAGTGAGCACAGCAGGTTTAGAAATATCGGGGCTAATAGAGAGGATATCATTAAAATTCTCGAATATTTCAAAAAATTCAAGATAAAAGCCATTCCGGGAAATTGTGACCATCTTGCGAATATCGATATCTTTGATAAATACGATGCCAATCTGCATGAGAAGGTTTTTGATATAGGCAATGTCAAATTTGTAGGCTTTGGAGGCTCTAACGTAACGCCATTTAATTCGCCAACAGAATGGACAGAAGATGATATTTATAAAAAATGCAAGAAATTGATGGATAATCTAAAGGACAATAATATTGTAATAATAAGCCACTTTCCGCCCAAAGACACCAAATGTGATGACATAAATGGCTCGCACGTTGGCAGTAGCTCTCTGAGAAAGATAATTGAGGAATTCAATCCTCATTTATGCCTATGCGGACATATCCATGAAGCTGGTGGAACTGTAGATAGCATAGGAAAAACCCAAATAATAAGTGTTGGCATGGTCTCTTCAAATAACATGGTAATTATTGAAACAGATAATATCACAGCAAGGCAGTTGAAACTTCCATAAGCATTCTTATTTTTAACGCCACGATTTAAAGAACATCACCGTTGCTAATACTATTATTAAAATCATAATAATAGCTACCGTTAAACTTGTTTTTATGTCTCTCTGTGCGATTTTAAAATAATATACATAACCCGTCGTTGAGCCGCCTAAAATATAGGTGTCTGTTATGTATGACCTTATAATTCTGCCATTAGATTTAAATCTCCATTTCATTTTGCCGTCTAGTGAGAATAGATAGAAATTTTCGTCAAGAGAACTTAATACAGCGTTTGTATCTGAAATAGAGATGGAAATAACGCTAGCGTTTATGTTATACTTCCACCTTAGTTTTCCATCAGTATCAAATATATATACATAATTGTCTTTAGAACCAACAGCTAAATATTTATCTGATATATACGGCAAACCTATCTGATTTCCGATTTCATATATCCATAAGAGATTACCAGTTATGTCATAGAAATATAGTTTATTGTCTCCAAGTCCCAAAGCAATGTAATTATCTGAAATGCATGATGACCTAACATAACTATTCAATGCGATTTCTTTTTTTGATTTTCCACTAATATCGGAGATGTATATATTCCTATCAGAGACCACTATCACTGTATCATTCACTATTCGTGTCTCTGTTACATAGGAAGGTATGCTATGAACCCACTGACGATTTCCGTATTTATCAAATAGTAGAATGTCACCACTCATTAATCCAACCACTATGTATTTGTCATTATTGTATAATGCTCTATCATATCCAGTATAATCCGAAACATACCGGTACCATTGCAAGTGGCCAGAATTGTTGAATAAATATATCTTGTTATTCAATGTGCCCAAGGCAATTGAATTTTCTGCAAGAGATAAAGATTTCACGCTGGAATTAATATTATATTTCCACTTCAAGTCTCCGTTTATGTCTAGAACATATAAAGAGCCGTCTTCTGAGCCAACAGCTATGGAATCATTCAATAACTGAAAAGACTCTATTCTAGAATCTGTCTGATACTTCCAGTACGGATAACCGCTAAATTGCTGTGCATCTGAACATCTTGCTAAAAAACTTATCAGAATTAAAATCACTAATCTTTTCATCACTTACAATATAGTAATGCAGAATAAAATCATATCTTTTTTAAAACTTCCAACATAGCATCAGACTTCCCTGCAGGTACTACATGGACTCCTCCTAGATTTAAGTCTTTGGCAGAATCAACCAATTCCAAAGCTATTTGTACACCCTCATTGAACTGATTTTTAGCGCGTTTTATTCTATTTTCAATTTCATCTGGAATACTCAAACCAGGTATTGTTCTTAAGAATTTAATCAAATCATAAGAATCTATCGGCAATATGCCCATCAAAACTCTTTTTCTAACATCTTCATTAAATGTCTTTTCATATTCAGCCAAAAATGAATCCAATACGCTTGGATTAAAAACAACCTGTGTCTGAAAGAATTCTGATCCTGCTAAGAGTTTTCTTTTGGTTTTGTATATCTCCCCATCTATCGGAGTTACTCCCGGATTAATAGCTGAACCAATAAAAAAATTAGTATTTTTATTCAATTTATTACCAGCAAAATCTTTTCCATTATTCAGACTGACAATTGCTTTAATCAATGTGCTTGAGTCTAAATCAAAGACTGGCTTTGCTTTTGGATGGTCACTACTTTTTACTGATGTATGATCCCCCGTGATAGCTAACACATTCTCTATTCCAAAGGCTGCCGCTCCTAATAGATCGCTCTGCAATCCCAGTACATTTCTGTCTCTACATGTCAGCTGGTAAATTGGCTCTAATTTATTTTGTTTGAGCATTATGCTAACTGCTAGTGAACCCATCAGCAATATGCTACCCGGATTGTCAACTACATTTATACCCTCTATCTTGGGCCATATCTTTTTAAGTTCTTTAATTTCTTTTTTCAGATTTTCTATACCAGCTCCTTTAGGTGGAGCAACTTCGCATGTTACGATAAATCTTTTTAAAATATTTTTAGATAATTTGCTCATAAAATCACTTTATTTTCGGCATCTTTACATCGAGGGTTTTATTTAATTTTCTGGTTTCTCTCATAAGACCAAATATTGTAATCCATATGCACTTTATTCTCTCCAAATCAACTTCGCACATTCCATTCACAACACCACCGCAAGGTCCATTTAACATACTTTTCGCGCACCCCCTCCTTGGGCATATTCCAGCAGTTGATTCCAGTGTATGGTCACCACATATCTTGCATATATCCATTTTAGCAAACTTTTACACAAAAGTTTGATCAAAAGTTTCTACATATTATTGTATTGTAAATTCGGTCATTAAGAGCCATCGAACATAGTGATGTGGCCGAGAACTTTATGCCCTCGGACACACACCCGAATCAAAGATTCGGTTGTGAGACGGCCCCTTTGATACAACCGAGCCTTTGAGGCTCGGATGTGTGTCTGATGTGAGCGAGCAAAGCTCGCACATATGTCTGAGAGCCGAAGGCTCTCAGCTACACCGAAGGTCATCCACATGAAACTTTCCTAAAGTTTCTTGTATTTATAATATTCTAGCTATATCTTTTATAACTATGGTGATAAAATGGCGAATAATAAAGAATCAGAAGGGGAATTTCTACCTGTAAGGGTTTCTATATTTGATCAGCTTATAGGTGGTGGTTTAGAGCGAGGTTCATGTACACTAATTTCAGGTGGCTGTGGTGTTGGAAAGACCATATTTGCCATACAATCTGCTTATACTGGTGCACTTAATGGAGAGAAAGCCGTATACTTATCTCTTACTGAAGATCCACCAAAGCTTAAAAGGCATATGAAAAGGAACTTTAATTGGGACATTGATGCTATGGAAAAAAAAGGTCTAATTCATATGCAGAGAGTCGATCCTTTTGAACTTGCGAGGGATATAGAAAATATGCTTACCGATCCAAAAGCAAGAGAAAAGCTATCCATTACATCAGATGTCACTGGCAAAATATCACTTATCGATACAAAAAAGATAGGTATACCATTTAAACCCGATAGAATAATAGTGGACTCGTTATCATCTCTTGAGGTAGCATTTACCACAGAGGAACATTACAGAGTATGTATCCAACTTTTAGTGGAAGCGTTAAATCAGCACAATTCTGTAAATTTTCTTATAAGCGAGACCGAGCAGGAGCCTACAGTGTATAGTAGAATTGGTATAGAGGAATTTCTTGTTGATGGTGTTATTGTGCTATACAATATAAGAAAGGGTCAACTAAGAAGAAGAGCTATAGAGATATTAAAATTAAGAAGTTCAGATCATTTGAAGGAAATGATACCTTACATGATAACAGAGAACGGCATAAAGATACTAAGGGGCGAAAAAATCTAGCCTTTAAGTTTTCTATACTATAAATTAACATGAACATTCTTGTAATCGACAATATAGATTCATTTGTATATAACATAGTGCAGTATCTTGGGACTTTAGGAGCAAAACCTATTGTTTATCAGAACACTACAGATCTTAGCACTATAAAGAAAATTATAAAAAAATACAAGCCAACAGGCATAGTTATATCTCCCGGACCGAAAGCGCCAAGAGATGCAGGTATATCAAATACGATAATATTTGAATATGGTCCAGACATACCCCTAATGGGAGTTTGTTTAGGACACCAGTGTATTGGTTATGTCTATGGAGCAGAAATCAGAGGAGCAAAGACACTGATGCATGGCAAAGTAAGCAATATAAGGCACAATTCTAAAGGAGTTCTAAAAGGGATTCCAAATCCATTCATAGCTACTAGATATCACTCACTGGTAATAAATGATAAAACACTCCCAGAATGTCTTGAAATAACTGCCTGGAGTGAAGATGATAGAGAGATAATGGGGGTTCAGCATAAAGAGTATCCTATCTATGGAGTTCAGTTTCATCCAGAGTCCATACTAACAGCAGACGGTATGCAGATAATAAAAAATTTTATAAATGTTATTAAAAAATGGGATAAGAAAAAATGAAAAATCAGTCAAAAAATTTTATATCCCAAATAACGGGAAGATTCTCATCCAAGGGAATTGAAAAATTTGAGACGTATTTAGATCAAGGAAGAATTGAATATGAATCTGGGGATTTCCAAAGGGCGATTGAATATCTAGAAAAAGCCATAAAAGAGAGTGAAGATAAGAAAATTTCTAAGAGGTCACTACAGCTAGTACATATCTATCTTGGGAGGTCACTTGATGGGGTAAAAAGATATGATGAATCTCTAAAACACCTTGACATTGCTATTGAGCTAGACCCAAAATTTCACTTGGCGTGGTATAACAAGGGATGTTCATTAATGGAGCAAAACGCTTATGATAAGGCAATAAAATATTATGACAAAGCGTTTGAGTTAAATCAAAAATCTGATGATGCTCTTATAAAAAAAGCAGATACATTCCTACTGATGAATGATCCAACAAAGGCTATAGAATCCTACAAAAAAGCACTTGGTGTAAATCCAGATAATGAATATACCAGAACTCAAATTGAAAAGATAGAAAGAGAGATAAAAATGAAAGAATATGATAAAAAGAGGGCGTTTGATGAAAAGTGGTTAGATGGGTTGCTCAAGCGTGACCAAGATGAATCTTAATTCTAAGATAGAAGAAATAAAAGAGAAAGATAAAAATATAAATTCTTTCATTATAATAGACAAAGAGGGACTTTCTAGAAAAGATACAGTAAATAGTGGAAAACTTAAAGGATTTACCGTTGGAATAAAATCGAACATGTGTGTTTCTGGTTTGCCTACAACATGTGCTTCAAAGACGCTTGAAAATTATATGGCTCCTTATGATGCTACCGTCGTTGAAAGAATAAAATCTGATGGAGGACTTATAATAGGGATGACAAACATGGATGAGTTTGCTTGTGGCTCTAGTGGCGAAACCTCTTTCTATGGACCTACAAATAATCCCTCAGCTATGGGACATATATCTGGGGGTTCTTCAAGCGGATCTGCAGCGGCTGTTGCAGCAGGTTTTGTAGACATGGCCCTTGGATCTGATACAGGTGGTTCGATAAGAAATCCGGCATCTCACTGTGGAGTTGTTGGATTTAAACCAACATATGGCATAGTTTCAAGATATGGTCTTATCGACATGGCGATGAGCCTTGACCAAATAGGGCCACTTGCAAAGGATGTAAAAACAGCAGCATTGCTCTTAGAAGTAATTGCCGGAAATGATCCAAGAGACCCAACTTCATTGAAACTGGATAAAAAATTCTATCAATTTTCAAAAAATCTAAGCGAAAATTTAAAAGGAGTCAAAATTGGCTATGCTCAGGAATTTGATAGGCTCATTGTTGATAGCGGAATAAAAAAATCAGTACACAAAGCGATTGATGAGCTAAATTCAAACGGGGCCGAAATAATCGATGTAAATCTGCCAAATTTGGAAATAGCTCTTCCAACATATTATCTAAATGTCTATGTAGAATTTTTTTCTGCTACAAGAAAATTTGATGGTAGGAGATACGGCTATAAAATTGAAGATGTTTGTGGAGAAGAAGTTTTGAGAAGAATATTGCTGGGCAGTTATATAAGTCAGAAGGAATATAGTGGAAAATACTATAGAAAAGCACTAATTGCTAGGACTATAATAAGAAATGAAATTTCAAATGCCCTCAAGGAAGTTGATATCCTAGTAGGACCAACAGTTCCAAAATTGCCACATAAGCTAGGAACAAAAATTGAAGATCCTCTGGTCATGTACGCTTATGATGTATTTACTGTTCCTGTAAATTTAGCAGGTATTCCAGCAGGGGTTGTTCCAATAGATAAAGTCAATGGAATTCCAACAGCCTTGCAGTTTATTGGCAATGCACTAGATGATCAAAAAGTACTCAATGTAATGTACGGATTTGAAAATTTGAAAAATGGTTCTTGAATCTCTAAACATATTAAAATTAGAAGAACACCCAAAAAAGATGTTAATTCTCGGGTTTATTTATTCAACCCTTGGCCTATTTGTATCTCTTTTGATATTTGGAAAATATTCCAGTTTGGCTGGAATCTTTATAACTTCTATTCCACTTATCATTGCAATGAATCGGATATTCGAACTAGAAGAGGGTAAAGACAAACTGATTCATGAGGAGCGTTTTCTGATAAAAGAGCATACCAAAGTATTATCCTTTTTCATATTCACTTTTATTGGAATGACATCAGCGTATATCTTATGGTTTACTGTATTGCCAAGTAACACTATAAACAATGCCTTTAGTTCTCAGATTGAGACAATTGGCTATGTAACTGGGAAGAGTATTGATGCTACTGGCTATGTTTCAAATGCTTCTGCTCAACTAAGGCCAATATTGTATAATAATCTCAAGGTATTGATATTCTGTATTGTACTCTCTTTTGTATATGGATCGGGTGCTGTCTTTGTATTGACATGGAACGCCTCTGTAATTGGAGTAGCCGCAGGCAATACTTTTAGGACAATTCTGAGCAAATCTGCAAATTATACTCATAGCGTATTTATCTACAACTACTTTAAAACATTTCCAATTGGATTTGGTTATGCATTACATGGGATTCCAGAAATTGCCGCTTATTTTTCTGGCGCTTTAGCAGGCGGCATAATATCTGTAGCAGTTGTAAATCACGACTATAAAACAAAAGAATTCAGACATATAGTAATTGACTCTATAGACCTCATAATTCTCTCAATAGCTTTACTTATTACTGCCGGGATTATAGAGGTATATATAACTCCAATGATACTTTAATAAGATAGATAATATGAAATACTTAACGGAAAGAAACCCTTCTACGAAGATGAAAGTATTGTTGCTTTTAAGGTTGAGTAATAGCTTAAACAATCTTAATAAGAATCATCCTACTCCAGCGCATGGATTTTTTTCATATCCTTTTCTTTTTTTCCAAGTTTTTCCATCAACTCAGCTGTAACTCCGTCGAAAAAAATTTGTGTTGTATCTTCGAACATAGTTCCTAATGGAGTTAATGAAGAATGGATACCTTCAATCTGGTGCTTCAGATGATTCTTTTCAATATCAATCTTAGTTTTACCTTTTATCTTCATTACATAGTCTGATATTTTTCCAATGCTTGATTTAGGGTATGATGTTATAGCTAAAACTTTTACCCCAATACTCTTAGCAATCTTTGTCGCACTAACAACAGACGAAGTTTCTCCAGATCCACTAACAGCTATAAGTAAATCCTTCTTATTCATTCCTGGAGTTATAGTTTCTCCAACAACATACGCCGTTAATCCAAGCTGAACCAATCTCATGGCAAATGCTCTTGCTGTCAGTCCAGATCTACCCGCACCAATTACAAATATTCTGTTAGCTTTTCTGATTAGTTTTATCATATTTTCTACTTCAGAATCATCTAATTCCTCAGTAGTCTTCGCTACATGCCTAGCGATTTCTTGCATTATCTTTTTTGTTGTCATTCTTTCCAAACCGCAGGGGGCTTTGCCCCCTTCAGTTTCTGGTTCTTCCTGATTCCCCCAGAACTAAAATTATTTTTTTCTTTTTTTGATATTTTCAATGATCTCATCCAAATTTGATGGTTTTGCTGGCGGCAGTCCTTTTTTTGCCCTAAGCCTATCTGTAGCATTAAGTATCTCCATCGTAAAAGTATCATCAAGCGTACCAGGTTTACTAGATATAGACCGGTGAAAACAATCTTGACATAAACCTTTACTTAGTTCAACTTCCAGCTCGTTTAATTCTTTCTTACATTTTTTACAATTTTCCATTTTTTACCTCATTTCTCAATAATTTTCATTCCTAGAATATTAACAAACTGAAAATTTTTCCTTTTTTTCTTTTTTGGGCAACCTGCACTTTTTCTTTTTTTGCAAAAAGAAAAAGTGCGGATTAAATCTTGCTCTTTCTTAGCCAATCTAAATCACTTAGATATAAATCTCTAATATCAGTCAAACCAAGTTTCAAAGCCACAACCCTGTCAAGGCCCAAACCCCATGCCAATACAGGACAGTCAAATCCTAGAATTGGCTTCACTACTTCTGATCTGAAAATTCCTGCCCCCCCGAGTTCAATCCATTCCTTTCTTTCCTTAAGATAGACTTCTGGTTCGACAGACATTTCGGTATATGGAAAGTAGCCTGGCCTAAACCTAACTTTAAAGCCCATTTCATCATAGAACTGCTTTAATATTCCTAATAAG
>Ga0315280_10006020_pt1 | contig 16949 bp, 18 predicted proteins | sample YL17G06_40_MG_FD_203697 | JGI IMG/M metagenome (GOLD analysis project Ga0315280, IMG submission 203697) | Sediment microbial communities from Yellowstone Lake, YNP, Wyoming, USA - YL17G06_40 | ecosystem: Environmental > Aquatic > Freshwater > Lake > Sediment | place: USA: Wyoming | collected...
GCGCGCGTTTCAATCCACGCACCCGCGCGGGGTGCGACTTAAAGAGGTCAAGAGATAACGTCCAATGGGACGATGTTTCAATCCACGCACCCGCGCGGGGTGCGACTAAAAAGGCTCAGTTCCAACGTATTGAGAAGATCAAGTTTCAATCCACGCACCCGCGCGGGGTGCGACATTCCATCATCCTCCATGTCGAGCAATCTGTCTGGTTTCAATCCACGCACCCGCGCGGGGTGCGACTCAGCAGTAACCCCATTTTCAACAGCAGCAATAGTTTCAATCCACGCACCCGCGCGGGGTGCGACAAGTGGTGGACAACCAACGCGGTAAGCAATGCGTTGTTTCAATCCACGCACCCGCGCGGGGTGCGACCTTAATTGTGTTGTTGAAAAAATCCGTGAACTCATGTTTCAATCCACGCACCCGCGCGGGGTGCGACATACTTAAAGTAAATTTTTGATTTTTAAATGTTATTGTCTGCATTTCCGCTTATCTCGCCCAAATCACTACCGACCATATTCAGTTGCCAAAGAGCTTTTGGAATTAACCTTTTAATTTCTACGAGTTAAATCTTCTGCGAACCCTCCCGCAAATTCATGTCCACTTGCGGTTCGCAGTGCACACTTAGACGATCAATGGTCCTTCCTGATCAATTGTTTTTTTCGCGCCAACATGCTCAACCCTGCGCCTCCAGTTAGAGCCGAGATAATAGAAGCGCAAGCTGTCTAACTCCTGATCGATCTCATCAATGAGTCGTTGTTTCAAGACGGCCCACTGAGCTGGGTCCACAATACATTCAAAAACGGAATACTGAACCCGCTGACCGTAGTCCTTACAGGCTTTGGCCACACGATTTAAACGACGGGGACCTTTCGGATCTGTTGTGGAAACGTCGTAACTGACCAAAACAAACATCGTCCGCCTCCTTATTTCCAAATAAACGGTGGATAACCATCCATGTCTCCGCGCAAATACCGCGCCATTAGCAGGGCTTGGATGTGGAATAACATTCCGATCATTACCTTCTCGTCAAGAAAAGGATGGGTTATCTCCTCCTGCTTTCGCTCCTGATAAGCCACGAGAACCGTCTTCCGCGCATCGTCGTTCATGAGGACTGCTCCGGAATCCATCTTTTTGAAGCCCTTATCCTGAACCTGCTGGAGATTGATCAGTGATAGAGTGAGCCGGTCTGCGATATAAGGTCTGAATTCCTCCATTAGATCGAGGGCCAGCCCCGGTCTCCCAGGACGGTCCCGATGGAGAAATCCGACAGCCGGATCTAATCCAACTGACTCCAATGCGGAGCGGATATCGTGCATGAGGAGGGTGTATATGAAAGACAAAAGGCAGTTGACGTTGTCGAGCGGGGGTCGGCGGTTTCGCTCATCGAAATGAAAAACTTCTTTCTGAGCAACTATGAGATGATCGAAAACGTTGAAATAGATATGGGCAGCGTCTCCCTCAATTCCACGCAACACGTCCAGGGCTTGCTCGTGATTGAAGAAATCCAGCAAGTGATTCAACCGCATGACAGCATTGCGCACCTCTTGTTCTTCTATCTTGTTTCCGTGGTCCCGAAGCGCTCGCTGCAAAACAGTGCGGCAATTGGTAATCTTTCCGGTAAGAATGGATTTTGCGACCTCTGCCGAAAATTTCAGATCATCCGCCCGGCGGTATTGCTCCCGACGGAGAAGTACATTCCCCGAAACAGGCCCCTGGACTTTTGCCAGAAACCGGCCGTGTTCCGATAAGAAACTTATTGCCACGTCATTCTCCGCACAAAACCCCATCAGATAGGGGCTGCAGGAGACATTACCAAAACAGACAATCCCCGCTATGGTGTGAACAGGCACGCGAAGACGTATTTCTCCTTCAACCTTGACTACAACCGTTTCGCCCTCCTTGGAAAGATAGGCTCCCTGGGTGGTTACAAAAAGTGTATTGAGGTGTTTCTTCATGGCGTATCGATTATCCGTGTCAGATAACGTTTAACCGAGGACTTTTCCCCGATAATCTTCGGAATGCATTCCTCCATGAGCGAACAACTTTTGCAGCGTTTTTCATAAACCGGCGGCGGCGTTTTTCCAGAAGCGATCAGTTGATGGGCCTTTTCCGCCGCTTCTTCCGTTTCTTTACGAAGGGTATCATCAAAAGACACATCAAGACGCCTTCGGGTACGGCCATAAAAGATGGCTCCACTGGGAACGGAAACGGAAAGCATTTCTTCCAGGCATATCGCCTGGGCACAAAGTTGGATCATATCGCAATGATCAATCTTCGGCTTCCCTCGCTTGTACTCCACTGGAAAAGGCTGCCAGGTATCTTTGCCGATACGATGAAATTCCACCACATCAGCCTTGCCAATCAGACCGAGCCTCAAAGAACGTAGAGGCAGACCATATTCAATCCGAATATTTTTCCGGGACTCCCGATCTTGCTCATGTACCCTCTCATGCATGATCCGACCTTCCGCGGTAAGGCCACTTTCAAACCATACCTGCTCAATGTGGATAAGAGCACACTGTCGCTCGCAGAAAGCTATGTGCTGAAGGGCAGACAGCATGATAAGATCGTCTTCTGGGTGTGTATAAGTCGTATTGGTCATATAGGACTTATTTCCTCGGACCTATTGCCTTCCCTTCCTTGTCTGTGATCGCACACGATAAAGTTTTTCCGTGAACCCACCCTCTTCTAGGAACTCCTTTTCCAGAGCCCGCAATTGTTGGTCAAGCAGGTAGTTTGTTTGGTGGATTAAGCAGATCGCAGCGTTAGCTGCGCTTTCAGGCTCTTGTTCTTCAAAATAGGTCTTATAGGTCTTATATGACCTATTTTTTTCATGAGCAAGCGCTCTTACTTTTCGAGCTTGCTCATGGTCTTTTCCCCAAAGAGGGAATCCTTTTTGGCGCAGATAATCTTGAAAATCGAGAAGCAACTCCTCAAGGCTCGCCCGCGCCACGCCAATGAGCTTGAGTTCGGTTTTTTTGGAAGTACCTGAGGCCATGCTGCCTTCGGCTATGTTTTGCTTACCGCTACGCGCCGCCTGCACCATCTGGTCATGGGTGCGGGAGCGGCGATCGATGAAGCGGTCGCAAAATACTGCTGTAGCGTCAAAAACAATCTCCGCCATCTGGTAAGATTGCAGCTCACGATATCCGCCGTGTGGGGGAATGAGTTGCGGAAATTCTTTTTGGTCAGTCATTGTGGGGTGCCTCGTTTTGTCTTTGTTGTCATTGACAACTAAACTCTATCAATGACAACATTGGTCGGATTAAATATTTCCGGCGTCAAGCCAGAAAGGCTCTTAAGCTTGATCGAATAGTCCTCAATCCTTTTCGGGTCAGCCACGCCTTCTTTAGACACAGCGCTCAACGACCGATGGACCACAGCAGATGAATATTGACCGTGCTTAACGTTATGCTGCCACCAGAGCACCGCAATTACTTCCATACTTCCCTCAGGGCGGGCAGAAGACGAATCATTGTCAAACAATTTTTTAAGTGCATCATGTATTGCCTCAGCGTCCTTATCTTCAAACCATGTTTTTGAGGCAAGCTGCGGGTTTATGGCGCCATAAAACACATATACTCCATGATCAACACGATGCTTCATTCCCATAGTATCAGATGCTTTTTTCGCCCCGTCTCCTTCACCGCTAACACTTTTTGTAATCTGCATACTGGACACGCTTACCGGCACAACACTAAATGCCGAATGAATGGAAACCGGTCCCCTGATTCCGATAGAAACACCACCGCCATCGCCCTTATAAGCAAAGACTTGTCCGAACGCCCGAACATCAATCCATTTCTTGCAAGCCTCTTCTCGAAATTTCTTTTCATCATTCATCTCGGCTATCAATTCACCCTCTGCCCTTGAACGCAAACTACGATAATCATCCACTTTATTATCGTCGGATTGAACGAAAATAGCTTTCCCCGCCTCCATTAAGCGATTTCTAATTTTTCGTTTGATGCAAACATCAGACAACTCGCCCAAACCATCGTAATTCGTCCGAGGACGATTGCCATTTAACGGATCACCATTGGGGTTTGCTCCATTTACGCTAAACACGACCGCGAAATCAATTTTGTTTTTCAACGTTTCCATAAGAAAACCTCCTTTTATTGATTGGTTTCTATTGCTGTTTCTGGTTCGTTTTCACTTGTATTACTACCCTTTTGCCTGAGAGCTTCACGCTGACAATGATAGCCAAGCAAAAACTCACCGCCCAATTTCTTATCGCTGGTGTAATCTTCAGGTGAACCAAACATGCTGTGCACTTTATCAATCAATGCTTGCCTCTTCTGAGATTGTCCTCCCAATCTGGCTTTGTAGGGCGATAGCGAAAGTTCTATAGTCTTCCAGGTGGTGTAGGGGTGATCCGCAAACCGCTGCATTAACCTCGCAGCATTTGTTTGCCTATCTTCCCCCGCCTTATTTAATGCCCATTGTTCCAAACTGTCTGCCAATGCTAATAACCTGCCATACAAGTAATCTCGCGTTTTACGACTCTCGTCTAATGCCATACTATATCCCTCCTTTTCGTTCAGTTTTTTAAAAAGTGCACAGGCGATGCCGAGAGTTTTATTCCATTCCCAACCCTCCATGCCTGCCCGATTACATGCACGACGTACCGCTGAATCAACAATATCCCGAGGAATCTGCTGCCCATCAACAATGCAAGGTAAGAGGCGTTCAACCGTTGCTTTCTTCAACTTGTCATCTACATTGCTGCCATAAGCTGCGTCGGCAATATCGATTGGCGCTGGCGCACCTATAAATGGCTGAAAGAATCTTTTGCTCTTTCCAGTTTCTTTATCTTGGATATCTTTATATCGATATTCATGAATCCACTCACAGGTTTTATGCCAGTTTTCAATCCGCTGCAGGAAATCTGAAACCGTTAGGTTCTCTCGGTAATATGTGATTGCCAAACGCCCCTTGGAGGCGGAGTCCAACCCCATAACCATAATGTTATCTGTATTGCCTAATTCAGAAGCATAGCCAAGCATCCGATTTTTGAATCTATTTGCCACATCCTGGGCTGTTGACACAATAAAAGGTTCATCGTCCGGCAAGTCATCAAATCCCAAGATAGATAGAGAATCATCTGTTGCTCTTGGAGTTGTTTTCCCTGAGGTTGCCCACGCAACAACACTCAGTCCCGGTTCCTTTCTCCCACCGTCGCCTTTAACGAAGAAGACTTTCCCTTGTCGGCTAATGAGCCATATTAGAGCATTATGAGCTTTCTGCGATACCTCAAAACCAACTCCACAAGCTTGCTCTGCAGTAAGGAATCGTCCTCTAAACGTAAAACCGGACGTGTCGTTAGAGGAGATGAGCTTTGCTCCATCACCTTTTACTCGGATATATTTCGGATGTTGAAGCGATAGAAAGTCATCTTCTCCTTTTACATAACAAAGAGGTTCTTTCTTTTTTGTGCTGAAATAGTACTGTATCCAGCTGTCCCACAGAGTTTTGTCCTTCCAGACTTTAGTTTCAAGCTCTCCGGGAACTTCAATTTCCCAACGAATGAATGAATCCTCTTGCGAACCAACAACTGCAAAAATATCTGAGGCGTTTTTTTGTCTCTTCCTTTCACGCTTTGTCAAGAATTTCCGGTCCTCCCCAACAAATAGTTTTTGGTCTGCTATCAGGTCTTTGATCAGAGTTTTCTTCTTGACATATCTCAGTACTGCTTGTGCTTTGGGATGACCATATTTCGGTTGGCACCAATCAGTCAAGACCTTGATGTAGTCCCTGAATGGTTCTTCAGGATCTTTAACAAATCCGGAAGTCACTGTGCCTCCATATTCCTCAAAATCACCCGCAACATATTGAAGTCGATCGCATAGAGGATGACATTCAGGTTTTTTCCCTGCCCTGCCTCCTGAACCTTCTGTGCATGGGATAATCGTCGCCGCATCATTCTTGTCGGTTACCACGCGAGAGCGCCCTTTTAGAAAATTGCCTTCCTGATCAATGACGATTTCTATGTGTGCTTGAGCCGTCATATGGCAAATAGGAAGAAGGGGTCTTTTATTCTCATCTGTGGAATAACCAATCATTGACTGACAATTCTCATAGGTTTCATATAATTTTTGTATCCAGCTCATTGTGCAATCTCCTCTTCAAATCCTTCGAGCAAACCTTCTTCGTTCAATCCAACTGTTTGTATTTCTTGAGGCTGCATAGGTCGGATGAACTTACGATATGGACAGTCTTCGGGTCGAGGAAACGTCACAACACCATCTATCATTTCTGTTTTCCAGAACCGCGAATGAAACTCATTCTTTCCAGATTCATCCGGATAATCAAATCCGTGAAGCATTACGCCAAAAGAAAGTTCACCGTAGTTGTCATAGAATCCTTGGCCTTCTCCAAATCTACACGGCTCAACATATCCCTGACATTCCCGCACACCCAAAAATATGTCCCTTCTGCCTCCGTTCCCCACCATTCGCTTGGCAACAAAAAAATGTTTGTTTTCATTCCTATCGTTCTCCATATCCTTGCGATTCATGTTCCACTTAAAGTGCGCCCGAACTTGATACTCAACATCGGCAAGATAAGTATAGATTGCAAGAGAATTGCCCCCGCCATACTCAACAGGTTTTGCGCTTCGTGTCTGCGTCCTGATACGCTTCATAACCCTGACCTTATCGATAATCCAAACAATAGTCGGCTTCCAATAGACCGAACTCAATACACCCTTCAACGCTTCATATGTCGGGATGTGATAAGAACATTTCTCTCCGCCGATCTTTGTCAGCGGATCAGTAAAGAGCGCGTATTTCCCAGAAACTTTGAACTCAACTCTGTTTTCTTTTTCCATGAACACCTCCTTTTAATCAAGCAGTTAAAAACCCCATGTCTTTTACAGGCTTCTCGCTTAGCCCGAATTCATCGCTATAGTACCGTTCATCAAGATACAAAATTCCTGAACCTTTCTGTACTTCACGAAGGGCTTGCTCTCTTAGTCTGTTCAACACATCCGGGAACACATTTACCGAATAACGCTGCGCCCGCCGGATTAATTTATATTGCTTTTCTAATTCCTGAACGGAGCAAAGTTTACTGATAAGCTCTTTCCCTTCTTCGTCATACGGCACAATAATTCCTCTTGCTACTGTTTCAATTACCTTAAAAGATTTAGCAGCAGACATAAATGCTTGCCTCAATGGTATTTCAGGCGTTTTCTCATTGATTCGTTTATGCTCATCTACTGACAATGAATTAACTGATAGGAGATTGAACAAATTATCTTCTCGTCCGACAGAAGAATTAGCAGTAACGGGATAATTCATTTCTTGCACCCTTTGATAGAAATAATACTGATAATATTGCTCCATCGCCTCAGGACTTATTCTGTTATTCCCAAGTCTTGCAGGGTTGTCTTTAAATTCGCCGAGCACTCGCTCGGCCTTCTCTTTGCCTATTCTGATATCATCAAGCCTCTCTATATTTTCTTCCGCTGGGTTAATTATGTAGACCTTGCCCAGCGCCGGATATTGTTCGTTATGGCGATTACATCGCCCCGCTGCCTGAGCAATAGAATCAAGCCCTGCAAGATACCGAATAACCGACCCGAAGGAAATATCGACGCCTGCTTCAATAAGCTGCGTGCTAACACAAATAACCGGTTTAGGCGGACCATATAACCCAAAGTCCCAAGGTCTAAGGCATGATTTGATTTGATCAAGCACATGCATACGGTGCGCTGGGCACATCTGTGTGCTCAAGTGAAATGTTTTCACACTGTCTATCTGCTTGCATTGCTGATAAATCTCGCGTGCCGATGTTTTCGTATTTACCACAATCAAAGCGCTGCCTACATTAACAACTTGTTGCCTCGCAAGTTCTTTTATCTCATCGTTTGTCCAGCCGCCAATTTTCGTTTTGTCATAAACCTCAACACGCTTCAGATCATCGAATAACTGTTTCGCATTAGGGACCATCTGTTGTTCTTCGGTGATAGGCAATGCCCTTGACTTCGGTTCGATCTTATCCAAAAGCGGCTGAGTCGCCGTACAAAGCACAACTGTAGAACCGCAATTATTTACTAAAAAGTTCACGGCCATATTGAACAACTGTACGCACTTTACTGGTAAGGTTTGGACTTCATCAAAAATAATTACTGCGTTCGCAAGCTGATGCATTTTGCGTGCACCTCGCGTCCCAGAACCAAATAAAGCCTCCAGAACCTGCACATTGGTCGTCAGCACAACAGGTGCATCCCAATTTTCAGAAAGCACCTTTTGCCTCGCTGTCTCTTTGTCGGGCATAAGATTAGAGTGGTGTTCCAATACAACGCGATTCAGATATTTGCCTTTCTTGTCTTTTTCTTCCAAAACTTTGCGTATCTCATCAGCATTTTGGTCAATAATAGTAGTATATGGCAGCACATAGATAATTCTGTCCATCTTGTATTTATCCGCATGATGCAAAGCAAATCTCAGACTGGCAAATGTTTTTCCACCGCCAGTCGGGACAGTCAGTTGATACAGACCTTTTGGTTTATCAAAAAAATCGTAACACGCTTGTGATATTTTTTGCCGTACGGCATTAATTCCTTTTGGTGGATCAAAACCTTTCAGCTTTTTGTTTAATCTTTTTATCAAAACAGGCCAATCATCATAATTCCCTTGATTCCGCAATTTTGCTAAGTTTGGTGCTTCAAAATCAGCCGTATTCAACCTGTCAGCATCGATAAGGCAGCTAAAAAGAAACCGTACCAGCAGGCCACATTTTAAGGCACGAGTTTTCTGAGAATCTTGAGCGGTTTTCAATGCCTTAAACCTGTCTATAAGATTTTGCAAAAATTCTTTAGATTGCAACCGGTTTATTATGAGTTCTTTCACTCTATCGCTAAGTTTTCCGAGCACTTCATCGAGATGCGCTTTTTCTTCTCCTTTGCCCATGCGTTTTAAATAGGTATCTATGCCTTCAGGAGAAATACAATCTATCAAGCCGGAATGATGTGAGGCTATACACAATGACAAGACTTGCGCAACAAAAATCGCATCATTTCCATTGTGAGCCAATTTTCTATAGACAAGTTGTGAGCCAGCGGTAGAATGATCGACTTTTCCCTTCAATCCAGCCGCATCAACATACTCATCTTCGTCAGGGTTAATAAGACCAACAGATGATTTAATGTATTGCTCAAATTCCTGACTTGCTTTTCCGATATCGTGTAAAAGGCCAAGCAACTCACCTTGCTCTTTCAGTCCGATCTTTGAAGCAAACTCACCCGCTTTCTTCGAAACTTCTTCAAGGTGATCGACCAGACTTTGTATTTCTCCGTCTTTTTCTCTGCGATGAGCAATATAATCAGCGTTACGAAACATATTTAAAGCCTTTTCGTCTCAATTCCACTTCTATGAGTCAATCCCGCCAGATAACCCCAGTCACCAGCGTTGAACTCATTTGCAAACCTCCGGGCCATTCTTGCGACTTCATTCAAATGATTTTCAAGCCGGTGCCAATCTTCAGGTGACTTCCCATCCCGGAAGTGGGCATAGAATTTTTTGTCTTTCATAGTGAGCTTGAGGGTCACCCATCCTAACCTCTGCACGGCGAAAGATCTCATCCGCAGGCTGAAGCCTGCGGCTACAGGAAATGATGACCCTTCTCCAATTCACCCATATTTGACAATTGTCACAAATGGGATTATAATTTTATCAAAAAATGAAATGGAGAACATGACATGACTGAAACTAAAATTTTGAAAACAGATTCAAGGGGACGGATCATTCTCCCCCCTCCTTTCCGAAAGGAACCCTTGTTCGAATACGCCGTCAAGGGCGATCAGATCATCCTCTACCCAGTCCGAACAGTTCGGAAATACCCCGATATGTCAGACCTACCTCTGGAGGAACTCTCCCCTGACTGGGTGAAAAGAGAAAAGAAGGTAAATAGGGATACCCGGCGCGGAATCGTCGCCTCCACTCCTTCAGAAGCACTAAAAAGGCTGAAAAAATAAGCTTTTATGCCCGTCAGAGTAACCCATTTCGAACTTCACCTCGAGATCATCTTCCTTGAAAACTACTCGAAGTTAAAACCAAGTGAGCGAAAGGCCGTTGACAAAACAATCGGACTTCGAAGTGCCAATCCTCGGCATCCGTCCCTCAACGTCCATAAGGCGAAAAATGTCAAAGGCAAATATGCCGAAGGAGGGGATGATGTTTTTATTGGGTATGTATCAAGAGATTTAAGGTTCACTTTCGAGTATGGCCCTAGGCCTGGCATGATATCCCTCCGAAATTGTGGCCGTCATGAACCCTGTGAAAGGGGGACGTGAATCGCCCTTTACTCGGTTTTGAATGGCATGAATTCTTGAAAATCTTCCTCCTGGTGACACAGACTACCTTTTTGAAGGCGCGCCTCAGCATAGATCTCAGGATGCTCGTGGAGTTTCTTCTGCATCATCCGGCGCAGAATACCGAAGAGTCGCTCACGCTCTTTGTTTTGAGCTTCTTCAGCCGGAAATCGATCAGGGTCAGATGAAGGGTCATCTACAATAGAAGCAAAAAGTACCGCCCGCGCTGTTGGCAGTGGCAAGCGAGCCCACCAGTGATGGATACCTTTGGGATGCGGTCCGATTCCAGGCATCTTGTCATAGGCTGACGCGTCGTTAATCTCCGGTAAGGGCAACGCGACTTCAATCAGTTTCTTTCGGTATGTCATGCTTCAGACTCCAGATTGCTTTGTGAATTGCAACCAGATTGCAATTAAAAGCAAATAGCAGTGCAATTGTATCTCTTTTAAATTCAACATGTTATTCCAGATTGCACTGTTCCCTATTGCACCTAACTCTTTCTTTGGGTGTAATCAGTCGCAATTCCTGCTGTCCTCTATTGGATTCATTGCAGCCATATCGCTTTTTGCGAGGTCCCCCCCCGACGAATTGTGCGGGATATGGGGTTTTAAAGAACCATTCACACAAAAAATATTTTAAAACTGCTGGTATTAAAATCGGTTACACTACTTTGGATTGTGCGCTCTTTTTTTTTCACGCACAACCCAGCGCACAATCTCCCCACAATCGGACCTTGTGTTTCTGTTAGGTTTTCTTATGTCTCTATGACCTAATTAGACCTAATCCTAAAAGGCTAAAAGTATTTTTAGATCAATATGTTACGATTAGGTCGTACTGGGTCTGTTATTAGGTTTCTTGTCTAATGTGTCCTCTTATGTCGAAACCCGGCCCAAATCTTTGGGCAGGTTCGTCTTGCGAATTGCACCTAATTTAAGACTGGTCTCAAAAATGCGTACAATAACAATTCCTTAAATTTAGAGATGTTAAAGTATATTGCACCATCATGGATTGCACCGTGGTTACTCCTTCGGTGCAAATTCAGTCGAATACCATAACCTTGCTCTAGTTTTTCCCTTTCCACATATTCGGCCTTCCCCTTCCAGGTCTTCAACCAAACGTTGAACCTGACGACGTGAAAACATTGGGAGAACCTGCATCAATTCGCCCAGAGGACTTCCCTCTTTCTGGTTATCCTTGATATGTTTCAAAAGCAACATCTTGTTCGTTTCTCGATCCAACCCTCTTTTTCGTGTGTATGTGCCTTTCTTGCCTATAAATTCATAAAACTGGCGGGATAGGACGTAACGGGTACCCCTTCCCCGGCTGATCTGTTCGATGACTCCGCTATCGACAAGTTGGAGCAAATTTCCTCTAAAAAAATCAGAGATGGGTTCGTCCCGAAAAACGTTATCAATCACCAGTAGGTCTTGTGTGGTAAAAGACTCAAGCCGTTCTTTGCCAAGTTTCTCCAGAAAACGCAGAAATTCCGGATGCTGGACTTCACCATTCAGGGTCAGCCAGACATGGTACGCGTCTGTGCGCGTGAAATCCGGCTTTGGTTTACTTTCTCTGATGCACATCTCGTAAATCCGGTTCATGCCCTGTCCAGAACGTTCCACCAAGCCACACCGCCCAAAGATTTCTGCAATCCGGCGATTACGAGGAGCCTGTTCCCAAAGGATGTTCTCCGGTGTGATTCCAGGGGGAAAACCGCCCGGGCTAACGATTTCAAGACGCCGCGCATACTGACGGATGAAAACAGAACCTGCCATGCGGTAATCGCGATGACTGACAGCATTCAGGATGGCTTCCCGGACAGCACCTTCATTGAAGGTGAGAATGTCCCATATAAAAAGCCCATCCTGAAAGTGCTGCCGGTCATTCCGGAGATTGATGAGCTTCCACAACTCCTCGTAGAAGGAGAAGAAACCCTGTCGAAACTCATTCCGATACTGGGCTGGTCCGGTAGCATCACTGGAGCGGTACTCAAAGATCACCTCAGCCTGGGCAAGAAGCCGGCCCAGCGCTTCCCGTGTCCCGAAGAGAATTAGAGCTGAATAGGTCAGACCTTCGGGGACAATCAATTCAGCGTCTGACAGGAGTTGTTCTATGGAGAGAGCACGAAGCCTCTCATTTCTCGATTTTTGGATCCACCGATTTCTAAATTCCTCGATGCTTTCCGGGAGCAGATCATCGAGATCGGCTTTGGGGCAGATCTCAGCTGTGTAATCTGGTCCTGCTTCATCAAAAATTCGCTTAAGCATATCCGGTAACATGGGAGCCAGATTTCCCCCTGATCGCATGAAATAGCGGCCTCCATAGTGGACTGGCATGCCAATGGGACGAGAAGGAACATGAAAGACCACCACTCGACCGTCAGGGTGGTTGATTTCCTCTGTGTCAATCCTCAGACGTATCCGTTCAATGAGCCCCGCCTTTGTCCCCTCAAAATTCAGAAAAGATTGAGTGCCGACTACCCGACGCGGTAGTTTGTCGGTGACACCAAGAATCATTCTTCCTCCACCTTCGTTTGCAAGGGCAACGCAATACTTCACGAGTTCCTCAAAATCGTAACGTTGCTTGGCTTCTTTGAACTCAATATGTTCGCCTTCTCTTGCCTGCATCCAGACTTCGAGTTGACGTATGCGTCCGTTCATTCTACAAACTGCCCCGCTTCCAGAAGCTTTCTTATTTCGTAATTGACGCTCGTTACCCCGAAGTCCGGCTCTCGATGGAAAGGACAACGAACGTACTTGGGAACTGCATCTTCCCCGTCCACTTCCACGATTGCTAAAATGAAATCATCGGGTTTGTTGAGGCATGAAAGAATCTCATTCTTCGTGACCGTTATCGTCGTTGCTCCTCGAATTCGGACAAAGATGCTCTCCAATTGATCCAAAGAGTTTTTGTATAAATCACCCCCGGAAGTTGACCTATTTATACCAAAATCTTAACATTATAGCAATTCCAAACATAGCTCAGAACGCGTGAGGCATAGTGCAAAAGAGAAGACGGCCAGATACTTAAAAGGTAGGTGGAGTGATCAGGAGATGGGGTGATTTTTAGATTTTGGATTGTTGATTGCGGATTGTGGATTTGGAATGAGGAAGGAGGATCACATCTTCAGATGACAATTTCAATATCCTTCTGACCAATCGTAGTCTGAAGCCTGCGGTTACATGATTTACTTTGCTTGCGCCCCCTCACCCCTACCATCTCCCACGAAGGGGAGAGGGAAAATTGCTTAACTTCAGATCACATTACTTTGGATGTTCTCCATGCTCATAGATATAGTCAAAGGTATATTTGGCTAATTGATATTCTCTTTCCAAATCGAAAGGCTCTTCATCTTCGGGTTCTTCATCTTCCTTCGCGTGTTCAATCCAGATATTTTGATACATCTCACGATTGTAGTCCTTAAGTTTTTTGCTTATTTCCTTACAATTTGGCTTCCCCATTCCTGAAGATCTCATCTCTTCGGTGATCCCTTCAATGATCACCCTAACGGTGGGAATGTATTCCGCATCGTCCATAGAATTCTTTGTGTAATAATCAAAGTAGTTCCGGATAATAGATCTACCGATCCTGAGATAGACCTCGTATCTTGAATCTGTCATTTTCATATTTCCATTGACTGAGTACCCAAGCGATTCCAATGCTTCTATCAATTGATTGGCGCTTTTTCTTCCCATGTTTCGCCATTTGAGAAAGACATTCGGTCCCATTGAAGCAAGCTTTTCTGGATTTTTGAATATCTCCTCACTTCCGAAGGCTTTGATCAGGATATTCCGAACCCTCACAGAAAGCGCTCTTTTCAAGGGCGACCATTTGTCAAAATTCTCCATTTTCTCCTTTCTCCGGCAATAAATCTGTTGAACCCGACTGGGGCTCAGATGAAAGCGCACGGCAATTTGAGAAAAAGTTGCTCCTTCTGTTCTCATTTTCCAAATCTCGTCATCTCTCTGCTTGATATTCATACTTCCCCCATCTAAGAACCAAGAACAAAAGGTGGATACTCTACGTTAGACCCACCCCATCTAAACTATTAAACGCAGACTTGAACCTTCGGTTAAACCAATGATATCCTTAGCTTGAAAACCATCTTCACTCCACCATCTCGATCCCAATGCTTTCCAGCCAATCTTTAACCTCTTTCTTATCTCTTTTGGCCTTGAATTGGAACCACTCTTTTTCCACCTCGGGATAATCTCTCAATACGTTTTTGAATCTTCTGAAAGCCCCTTTCCCATCAAGAGCAATAGTAAGTTTTCTTTGAATCTTTTGGTCCCACACCCCCTCTGTAAATTCGACCATCAGGTTATAGCCTTCGTAACTGGGTCGGGTGGGGATCTCTTCATGGCGATCGCTCCCTTCGAAGATTTCTCTTGCCTGGGGAAGAAGTTGAAGCTCCCAATCTGGAAGACCTTCACAGGATTCTCCTTCTTGAAGGGTGCTCATGAGTTCATCTGGAATCACAACGGTCTCGCCGGTTTCCGTATCCAGATAGTACTGATTTCCGAACCGATCCTGATTGTCCATAATCATGGCAATCTCTTCGACATCAACCTTCAGTTTTTTCATTGAAAAGGCTCCTCTCAATCACCCCCACCCCCTGCACCAGGTAGGGTGCATGGCTGTCCTGAACCTCGCATGGTTCAGGGCTCACCCTCCCCCATCAAGAGACTGTGTCGCAATCATGATGGAGGGTGGATTCCGCGGAACAGGCAGTCAGGCTCCTCAGCTTTAGAATGCGGTCGTTTAAAGTTATGGGTAACCAGCCTTCTTGGAAACGGGATTCTTTTCATGGGCTTGGAACCCCAAAACTGAGCAATGAAAGGTCCCCGCTCTAAAGCTTCGTCACCCGACCACCTGTTCCGTGTTGAAGCGAAAGCAGTTTCTCGTTGATTACGACACAGTCTCCAAAGGGGGAGGGAAGATAAGTTGTGGCCCCTCCCACCAAAGGAGGGGAGATATTTCGAAAATGTTTTTGACAAGCATATTAAAAAGGCATATAATAAAAGCATATTAAGGAGGTGTTTATTATGCGTGCCACTCTGAATCTCCCTGATGCTTTGATCAACCATCTCCTTCAGATTACAGGGGAAAAGAAAAAGACCAAGGCCATTTGTTTGGCCATCGAGGATTATATCCGTCGCAAGCGGAGGGAGAAACTTCTTTCTCTCAGCGGAAAAGTCCATTTTGACCTCGAGTGGCAGGAGATGGAGGAGATTGAACTGAAAGGAATGAAAAAGCGTGAAAACCACAGGAAGTCTCGTTGATACGAGTGTTTGGATTGATTTTTTCAGAGGGGTCACTCCGGTCAGAGCTTTCCTAAATGACCTGATCCTGAAAAATAGGGTCTTCATCTGCGGACCCATCTTTTTTGAACTCTTACAAGGAATAAAATCTGCAGAGGAAAGGAATCTTCTCAAAGACGGCCTCCTTTCTCTCCCTTATTTAGAAATTACCTTCAAAATTTGGGAGGAAGCAGCTTCTCTCTCCAGAGACCTCCGAGCAAAAGGGGTAACCCTGCCCCTGACCGACCTTCTGATTGGCCAATTGGCTAAAGCAAACAGTCTTGAAGTGGTTTCTCTTGACCCCCATTTTGATCAAATTCCAGATCTAATAAACCGCAAACCTTAGGTTTTCCCCCTCACCTTCATCCTCTCCCAGGGGGAGAGGAAAATGAAAACTACCTAAAGATTGATTGAAAAAAAATTAAACCCCATTCCGTTCTAAGAAATGGGGTTTGATCTCAATCTCCAGACCATATATCCACCCAATACATGGTTAAAGGATTGGAAGATGTTTATCAAGGACCACAGCTGTGGTGATACTCTACTAAACTTGGACTAAATAGTCCAGTCAAATATAATAGCAAATTCCTTGCCAAAAGCTTATTTTTTGGAGAAGTTCATAACCTAAAGAAAATAAAGGCTTATCCAGGTTACCAAAAATTTTGAGAGACGGAAGAACAAAGGCAAAATTGTTTATTATTTTGACAGTTGCCTATTTTGATGAGCAGCTACGGGGGATGAGGGGATGGAGGGAAAGGGAGATAGGGAGAAGGGGAGATGGGGAGATTGGGGATGAGGGGATGGAGGGAAAGGGAGATAGGGAGATGGGGAGATGGGGAGATGGGTTAGATCAAGAAAAAAGATTTTAATCGATCAAAAAACCTTGATCTTTGAAATCTGGATCAAAGGCAAAGGCCCTCTGTACACCCCTTCGTCTCATTACAATAAAACTTGTGCAATCCACTAAACTGATACCTCGCTTTCCAATCCTTTCGAGTTCCTTTTCTGCCTCTTCATGTAAATCCAGATCAACCCATTCCACCTCAAATGATTTGGCATCCTTCAGAAAGAGAATAGCCGAATGAAGTCCCAACCTTGCCTGCAAGAGGGCAGCGCTCTCTAAAAGGATATAGTTGGTAAGTATAAATATCTCTCCAGACTTCAGGACGTCCTCGAATCTACTGTACGCAGCAATGTGGTTAGGATCTGCCTTATCGGCCAGGGCATAAATGGCTGAGGTATCTAAGAAGATCACTTTTGAAAGACCTCCTTAAGCGCTTCGTCATGCCGTTCGGAAAGAGGTTTTAGGGTGCCTTGTTTTGACTGACCCG
>Ga0315280_10006021_pt1 | contig 16948 bp, 15 predicted proteins | sample YL17G06_40_MG_FD_203697 | JGI IMG/M metagenome (GOLD analysis project Ga0315280, IMG submission 203697) | Sediment microbial communities from Yellowstone Lake, YNP, Wyoming, USA - YL17G06_40 | ecosystem: Environmental > Aquatic > Freshwater > Lake > Sediment | place: USA: Wyoming | collected...
GAAACTCCTTTCCGCGTTAGTGGCTTTTTGTGTTTAGATACGGCTACAATACACGCGGATGCTGGAGTTTCAAGTATTTTATATTTTCAAACTGAGGCAACTTCGCTTATTCTGGGGTTAAGGTCCTGCGCAGCAGGGATGCGCGTGACTTCAAACACTACTGAAGCGCCTGTTGAGTTCTCCTTTACTCTGACCTCTACATCGTTTGTCATCTTTCGGTCCTCCTGTTCTACCCGCTTTACTTTCGTCCGCGGCTTCAGCGGCGAGTAAACTCGCCGGCTAAACTACGCTCTATGGAGTTTTGTAAGACTTATTGGTTCGCAGTCCGGGCAGCCGTCGCCGTCTTTATCAACGATTATCTGGAGGTTGCGAAGAAGGCGGAAGCGTTCTAAGCGGAGTTCTTTCGCCTTCGCACAAATCGCGTCTGATTGCGCTGCTGAGTGGATATTATCGTGGTAGATGATTTCACGCACCCAGGTGTTTTCTAGGTCTTCCAAATCAGCGCCGTTGAGAAGTTTTGTCGTGTCCACGAGACCGTCTTCGGTGAGGATTTCCAGAGACTGGAGCGTGCTCCAGAGTCCTGCTTTTTTGAGGCGCTCATTTATTCGTGCTGTGACGAGGTTGCGAATATCGGAGAAATCCGCGCGCCCGGCAAGCCACTGGTCTATCTCTCTATCCACTTTTTTCATCTGGGAGTCTGTTGAGTAGTTAGCCATCTGATTCTCCTTTGCCCCTTACGAGGAGTGGTGGGCAGCCCGTGAGGGGGCAGGCTGCCCACTTTCTCGGAAGGGGCGTCAGGTTACGCGACGCTTGAAGCAGAGAACAGTTTGTGGAGAGCCTCAAGTCTCAGTTCTCCGAACCCTGCAAGAGCGTACCAGCCGACGTTGAGAGTTCTGCCCAAGTTGTCAAAGGGACCTGTTATTCTTATGTCTGGCTTGACGCCTTCTGCGTAGGCAATCGCCTGATAACCTAAGAAGTAAGAGGAATAGACGTCTATTCCTCCTTCTCCGGCACCGGTCTGTATGCGCGCGTTTGAGGTGGAGATTATTCTGAAGCCTTCAAACTCGCCGACCTCGCCGTTGAAGATTTGCGCGGGGTCAACATATTCCCTCGGTGCGCGCCAGGTGCCTGTGTTTTTGTCTTCCCCGTAGCCCTCGTTTCTCAGGTCAAAGATGACATCGGGATGGAGGACAGCGACATAGAAGCCGCCTTCAAGTTTCGGCACATTTGCGCGCTCTAATTTGTTGTAAATCTTTCTTACCAGTTCAGCGGTGATGATATCGGTTGCGCCGACATCAGAAGGGTCGTCTCCGCCGCCTGCGTAGGTGACGTAATCCGCGTCATCACGCTCATCGTATGCGGCGCGCGCGATGAGGTCTATGCTGGAACCCATATTGTTGCCGACCACTCGCGCAGCAGCGAGGTCAATGTTGTCAAACGCTGTGATTCGCAGTTTGTTTGTGAGCGTCACGACATTGCCGTATTCTTTCAGCGCCAGTGACTTCTGAGTTTCTGTAATCGGCACTCTTGTGACATCGCTGTATTCGTCAGAGAGTTCGCTGACAGCGGGCGCCAGGTTGTTGTAGATGGTAAAAGTTACTGTGTCGCCCGGCATCGGGTCTCCGCGGCGGACATCCCACTTCTTGCCCTGCGCGAACTGGGCGAAATAGAGGTTTGGCTGAAACGCCAGTTCTGTCGCCTTTGAATACGCTGTCTGAACTACATCCTCAAGCGGACCGCCGCTTGATACTGTGTATTCGTTTGCCATATTTGGCTCCTTTCCTCCCCACGCTTACGCGTGGGGCTTCATTATGTGGTTTTTGGGGAAACTATTTTTTCCAGTTCCTTCTGCGATGATGCGCTTTTGATTCTCTGAATCAGTGTTGCGCCGAGACTGACAGGTGCGTGAGAACTGCCGCTTCCACTCGCCTGAGACGCTTTTCTGTGGTGAGGATGCTTAGTCAGAAACTCTTTGACCAGGTCATCCACGCTGAACTGCTTGTTTTCGCCACTGTAGCGCTGATTGCCTTCTGAATCCACTACGCAGGCGCAGAGGTCATCGCCGAGTCGGACGTGCGGTTTCAGAAATTGTGCAACCTGTTCCGGCTCAATTGCACCGTGCTCTTTCGCGGACTCAATAAGCGTCCTGTCTATGCGCGTCTCCGTTATTACGGAGCGCAGTTCCTCAATCTGGGCGTCTTTCTGTGCGAGGAGCGGCTCAAGCGTCTTTGCGGCGCGGTACTTCTCCTTCCACTTCTTCATCTCTTTGTAGATTTTGCGCAGTTCGCTTGCTGGAACTGTTCTGTCTGCCGTCTCACTGAGGAAAGTGTTCTCTCCCTCGGCGTCATTTTCCCCCGCGCGGACGCACGGGGCTTCATCCGCCACGCTTTCCGGCGTGGTGTTTCCTTGAGCGGTTTCTTGCTCTTTCTCTTTGTCCATCACTTCTCCTTTCTGGATTACCCCCGGCATAAATGCCGGGGCTTGAGCGGCGAGTAAACTCGCCGGCTAAACTTTTTGAGCGGATTTCTCTATTTCCGAGATGATTTGTTTCGCTTCTGTTTCGTGGAGATTGGGGAGAACGTGTCTTGCGAGTCTTGCCGCTATTTTTGCGTTGAGAGTTGGCGAGAGGTTGAGGCTGATGACCTTTATAGCCTCTTCTATCTCGTCGTTTATTGCGCGGACGTTGAACTCTCTCGGATATACGATTTTCGCGTCTGACTTTTTTCGCAGCCATCTGAAGTAGAGTTGAGCGATTTCTACTTCCGCGTGCTCTAAGTTACGCGCCTTCTTGGCTAATATATTATCTGTATCGTGGAACTCTATCGCTTTGGCGAAGCCGCTTTCAGCCACTTTCGGGTGCGTTCCCTCGTATTTGAGGCGAGCGAGTCTGTAAATCTCTTCAATATTTTTGTCAATCTGGCTTTCTATGAACTGCGCCGGGTCAGTTGGCGGCGAGATGTATGTCGGCAGTAGTCTGCTTTCTGGGTCGTATGTGGCTATATTGCTTGTGCCGAGTTCCTCCGCATCCACTTCACCCGGCCAGGCAAGGAATGAGAAGCACTGCTTGTAGAGGAACTCATCCAGAAGTGATGCGAGGTTGTAGATTTTCTGGCAGCAGGGCGCAATATCCGCGATTGCTGAGACGCCGCAGAGTTCTCTTGTGAATGACCTCTCGTTTGTGACTGCGATGAGAGGGACGCAGCCCACAGGATGCGCCTCGCCGCTTGCGCCGTTTCTGTTTATGAAGTTCTCATCTTCGTCAAGGAGATACCAGGCGTCTTGAGTCCAGATTCTGAACTGGTATTTACTGCCCGCGGACTGAAGTCCGCGGCTTCTTAGCGGACTCGGGTCCTGCGCAACTAATTCCCTGATTTTGACCCAGTTGAATCTTCCGAACCTGTCTATGTCCCAGTCAACCAAATCAAGAGGCGTAATCACCTGCGCGTAAGGGCGGATACTGCGCAGAGACTCCTCGTAAGATGAGATGACCTCTATGTCCGCGACAGGCATATCTACGAGGACGTAGACTGTGCCGAAAACCAACGCCATCGGCGCGACAAACTGCGACATAAACACATCAACAGAATTTCCACGCAGGTCAATATTTCGCAGGAAATCCGCGTAGCCGGGGTCGCCTGACTCGCGCACTATCTCTTTCTTGTAGAGATGCGAGACATAGACATCCACGACAGAGCGGCAGTAGTTGTAATAGACCACTCTGCGCAGACGGAAACTTCTGTCCTCTGCTGTCTCACGCGAATGCGTGAAGAGGTAATTGGGGTTGAGCGTGTAGTTTGGTCCGCCCTCGTAAGAGTTGAGGTAGAAGACCCAGTAAGGAAGCATAAAGTCGTATTCAGGATGATGAGAAGCCGCTGTGTAGCCCTTTTTCACGTGCACAGGCGGCGCATCAGATGTGCTTGTCAGAATCTCTTTCATTGTCTGTGACATCGTTTTCTCCTCCTTCTTCCCGCGGGGATGAACCCCGCGGCTTTGGAATTTCCTACTTCATACTTCATACTTCTGACTTCATACTTTCTTGCGCCCTCATCCATCGCTGTGGATATACACACTTTTGAAAATATTTTTTCCGAAACAGGCAAAAAAGATGCAAATTTCTGTGTCCGCAAAACTATTTGGAACTATTTGGCGCAATTTTTAAAAAATTCTTCCAAAAGTGTGTATATCCGCCGCGATAGATGAGAGGACAAAAAAAGTATGAAGTATGAAGTATAAAGTATGAAGGTAAGAAAGGAGAAAAGATGAATAAAAACGGAAGCACCACGCCGGAAGACGTGGTGGATGAAGCCCCGTGCGTAAGCACGGGGAAGGTAGCAAGCCCCGCACTTCAGTGCGCGGATAATTCCAAAGCCACGCCGATGACGAAAGTGGCTGCGCCACTCGGCGTGGTTGATTCAACCGCCCCGGTGAACGGGGCGGCTTTGGAAGACCAGGATAAGAAACTCGTTTCTTGCGAGCGGCTGATGGTTCAGGGCGTTACGCGCATCTTGGACCTGGCGAAACTTTTAGGCGTCTCCAAACGCAAAATCCTCGCAATGAGAGCGAAGATTCTGAAAGAGTGGGAGGAGATAGTTGGTTCCGCCGGGAGCGCAGCCTCACGCGGCAGGTTCTTCAGAAAAGCAGAGACTGTTGAGCGGACAGCCTGGAGCCTCTTCAGTGAGGAGGAGAGCACGGAAAAAAAGGCGAATCTGCTCAAACTCATACTCTCTGCGATAGAGAAGGAGGTCTCAATCTTGGGACTTTCAGGCGGAAAGGAAACAGATGAACAGGCACAATCGCCAGAAAAACTCTATGACTGCGAGCGAAAGGTGGAGTCTATTATTGGAACGCTTGAAAAAAGTTGCGGTGAACAGAGCGCTCTCTGACATCCGCTTCTTCACAGAAAGAGTCCTCCGCTATCAGTTGACCGCGTTCCACGAAAAATGGTTTCTCTTCCAGTTGGATAATAAAGAGACTCTTATTCTCGCCCCACGCGGACACGGCAAATCAACTGTCTGCACTATCTCGTTTGCGCTCTGGCGCGTAATCCAGAACCCTGACATCCGAATCCTGATTGTCTCAAACACCGCTTCCCAGGCTGAGAGTTTCCTGCGAGAGATTAGAACTCAACTGACGCAGAACGAGGTTCTCACCTGCCTTTTTGGCTGGGCGCCTGCGGGCAGTCCGCGCTGGTCTCAGACAGAAATAATCGTCTCGGAAAGGCGCAGAATCGCTAAAGAGGCGACTGTCACCGCACTCGGCGTCGGCGGTCCAGTTATCTCCAAACACTACGACACGATAATTCTGGACGACATAATTGATGAAGAAAACGCCCGAACTGAACAGCAGCGCGAAAAGATGCAGGTCTGGTTCTACAAAAGTCTTCTACCCTGTCTTGAGCCTGACGGCGAAATACACATTCTCGGAACACGCTACCACCCTTACGACCTCTATAACCAACTTCTCGCCGCGTGTAATTCCAAAGCCGCGGCATTTATGCCGCGGGATGAAGCCCCGTGCGTAAGCGCGGGGAGGAGGAACTAAAATATGCTACACATCCGCAACCTCAAAAGAACCCACTTCTACACTATTGACAACGAAGTCTATCAAATGAAACTCGGTCCCTACGCGCTGCTGGTCTATAACGCGCTCTCATTCCACGCTAACCCAAACCAGGAGGTCTTCTGCTCCCAGTCGCTTTTAGCAGAAGAAGTAGGTATCTCGCTCACGCAGTGTCATCGCGCACTTATCGTTTTACGCGCGCGGGGACTCATCGCTATTGAACGAGTCTCCGGAAAGATCAACAGATACACTCTTCTTCCAATCAAAAAGAAGAATCAGGAACCCCTGCCTGACAGACAGGGGGACACACCTGACAGACAGGGGGATACGCCTGACAGACAGGGGGTCCTGCCTGACAGACAGGGGTCATCTCAGGAAATCAGCCGTAGTCCTATGAGCGTTGCAGCGTTACGCGTTGCGTCGTTTCTGAACAAAACATCTAAACAAAACAATATAACAAAACTTGATGAACAAAAGGGTCCGCCTGAAGCGGACAAGTCTTCCTTTCAGGAAGGAGAGGAACAAAACCCAGATGGAAGCCGCGGACTTCAGTCCGCGGGCGATGGTTCGGGAAGCACCACGCCGGAGGTCAGTAGCGAGTTGGCCGCGTCGCCTGCGACGCGGAATAAAGCCGCGGCATTTATGCCAAACTCTCCCGTTCTGACAAAAGAGATGACAGACCTGATAGAGGATATTCAGAAGTGGAGCAGACAGTACTGCCGCGTAAACGGGATGAACGTCTCGGATAACCTGACAGGGTTCTGGGCAGGCTGCCACATAGAGCGGCTCGGCGTGGCGAAGGTGCGGCAGATTTTTGAAGAAGAAGCGAATGCGCACTCGCCGTGTCTGGACTCATTCTGGAAAGCGCTCAAAGCCGCCAACGCAGCAAGCCCCGCCGGTGGCGCAGCCACTTTATCGAAAGCGCCTGCGGCGCCCCGGCGGGGATGAAGCCCCACGCGTCCGCGTGGGGAGATAGCAAGCCCCGGACTTCAGTCCAGGGGTAATAAGGTTTGGACAGGAGGCGATAGTGATGAAGACGATTGTGGAGAAGGCGATAGGTGATGACGGTTGCGCGCTCTGGGAAGAGAAGTTTCCTCTGAAACTCCTTCTCAAAAAGAGAGAGGAAGCGGGCTCAGTCATCTTCGGTATGCAGTATCAGAACGACGCTGAACTGGCGAAAGGCGACACATTCAGAATTGAGTGGATGAGGTTCCACGACATCGCCTTTTCCCGAAATGCGCAGAGCGAGGATAGAGGCGCCTTCACATTTTATCTCGGCGTTGACCCTGCTATATCCACCAGTTCGCGCGCGGACTATTTCGCGTTGGTGACAGTCGGGATAGAGCGCTCCGGGCAGATATATGTGGCGGACACGTTTCGGGGAAGGCTCTCGTTCGCGCAGCAAATACGCGCTATTGAGAAGAAGATATTAGAGTTTTCGCCTGTCGTGGTGGGGATAGAATCTGTCGCTTATCAGGAGGTTCTTGCTGCGACGATGCGTTCTGTTATGGCGAATCTGCCTGATGATGTCTGTTCTACCGCAATCAGAAGCGTCAGTCAGGCGAAAGATAAACAGACCCGCGCCCTGCGTCTGAGCGCGCTCTTTGAGAACGGCTCTATCTACCTCGCTAAAAATCAGAACGAACTGTTAGAGGAGTTGCTTCTGTTTCCCCACGGTGCACACGATGACCTCTTGGACGCGCTTGAAATCGCGGTGCGCATCTCGCAGAGATTCAGGTCAAGTTGCCACGCCATCCCCGGGGTGTAAGTTCCAAAGCCACGCCGATGACGAAAGTGGCTGCGCCACTCGGCGTGGTTGATTCAACCGCCCCGATGAACGGGGCGGTTTTGGAACGAAGAGGCCGGCTAAAATTTGCATCTTTTTTACCCGTTTCGGAAAAAATATTTCCAAAAGTGTGTATATCCACAGCAATAGATGGGGAGACAAAAAAGTATGAAGTCAAAAGTATGAAGTATGAAGTGGGGAATTCCAAAGCCGCAGGGTTTATCCCCGCGGTTGGCAAGCCCCGGCATTTATGCCGGGGGTAACAACAAGCCCCGCCGTTTATCGGCGGGGAAAGCAGGGGTAACTCGGAGATTGATATGGCGAGAATAACGTGGATAAACGCTGAAGGCGGAGAGGAGATTCCCGCCGGGCGCTTCGCTCTGACGCTTTCAAACGGGTTTGAGCCAGGGAAGGGCGAGATGCAGTTTGACTCGCGCTGGTTCTGCCAACTTGGAGCGAAAGGCGAAGTGAGAATAACAGTCAACTTTGAAAACTCTCTCGCGCCGACTACGCTCACAATAAAAGACCTGTTCGTGGAAAGTTTCACAAGAAAGACAGCACTATCAGGCGATTCAATATACACAGCGCATCTCGTTGACAAGCGTTTCCTCTGGCAGAAGTTCGGCGAAATAACGCTGTTTGCAAACTATCTGCGGCCTGACGGAACATATGAGAAAGGCTCTCTCTGCGGCACTCGCCCATACACTTGGCGCGAGATAGTTCTTCTCTGCATCGCCGCGATGGGCGAGACGGAAAATCTTCTGAACGCGGACGCTCTGCCTGAAAATCCCTATCCGCTCACGAATATAGACTGGCACTCTAAGAACCCTGCGGCAGCGCTCCGGGAGATACTGGATGCGACAGACTATACTGTCGCGCTCCACTATGATGGCAAAATATCGCTGGTAAAGAGAAACGAAAGCACACTTCAGACTCTGCCTTCCGGCTACGGTCCGACGAGGGAGTGCGGAAACCTGTTTGCTGATGTGCCTGAGAGCGTCGTCGTCCTCGGCGGACCTGTGGTGAATCAGGTCTCTGTGGAACTTGAACCCTGCGCGTTAGACACTGACGGAAAGATAAAAGGACTGGATGAGGTCTCTTACCTTCGCGGAAAAGATGTCGGTCTGGAACTGGCGACAGGGTTTGCGAGCCTCGCGAAAGAGCCGGAAGCGCAGTCTGCCGCTCGCGCAACTGTCGGACACCTCTGGCGAATCCCAAATACCGGCTTCTTCGCTGACGACACTAACGATGCGAACCGTTTCCTTCTGCCTGTTCTGGATGCGACCTGCGAAAAGGCGGGCGAAGGCGAGTTCCTCACTCCAAAACTCCACGGCGCGAACTTTGAAAAAGGCACAAAGTCCGGGTATGAGAACTTCGGCGGCGAGGGCGAGAAGAGAGTCCCATTCCCCAAAGGCTGGGCTGTTATTGACAGAAGACGTGGTCTCGTCAAAACACAAAAAGTTAGCGGAACTCTCACAGAGACAGATATTGATGCTCTGCCGCAGAAGAAGGATGGCAAAAGCACAAAAGTGACGCTCGTCCCTGTCAGCCTCACCTTCGCGCATTACGCGGTAGAAGCAAACGGCTCTGTCAAAGTCTTCAGATACAAACAGGCTGAGGGGGCGAGAGTCTGCGTCGTCAACAGACCAGAGATGCGCATCAGAACGATAGAGGGCAGACCTGTTGAGCCTCTTTACAGTCAGACCATTGCGCGCTGCGCACAGATAGCGTCTGAGATACTCTCCCGTACATCCGAGGCGCAGGTGGAGTTCGGAACCTACGCTGGAGTGCATCCTCTGCGCGCAAGCGGCACAATAACCTCTATCACCTGGACCGCTGACAGCAAATCAGGCTACACCCATTACACATACGATAACGCGGATAATTCCAAAGCCGCCCCGTTCACCGGGGCGGTTGAATCAACCACGCCGATAAACGGCGTGGCTTTGGAAGGCAGTCAGGTGGAGATTGCGCCGACTGATGAAGAGTTGCGGATAATCAACGCAAACAAGCGCGGACCGATAATCATAAAAGGTTCTCAAGAACTGAAGAAGAAACTGATTGAAGAGAAAAGAAGAGGCGATACAGAAACCAACCTCTTCGCTGAACTGTCAAACTTTGACGAGGAGCATCAGGAGCCGGAACTCTCCAAAATAGCGCCTCCGGAAGAACTGAACTGGAGCCACAGAGAGCACACTGGGTCAACTAACCCTGAACCCGACTCGCAGGATAAGGTCTGGGCGGTTCAACTGATAAGCGATGACAAGTATGCGATAGAGACCGCGCTAAACAGGAGCACAGAAGTTCTGCGCACCTGTGACGAGAACAAAGGCGATCTGGACGATATCTGGCGGGTCAGAGCGATTCCGGGCGCAGAAGATGTCGCGGCAGACCTGCCTCAGCGAGACAACGAAACCCGCGTCAAAATAATTTCAAAAGAAGAACTCTACCGCCTGATGTGGCTGATAAACAAAGTAATTGGCGGCGAAGGAGGCTGGATTACAGATGTCCCGCCAGAAGGGCTGGCGCTTGGTGCACGCTCGGACGAAAAGTCAGTTTCTCCGCCTCGTATGATTGGGCAGATAGGAAATATAGTCATACTCACCGCTGACGACGAAATCTGCCTCACAAAAGATGGGGACACTTTCACATACGCGAACATCCGACACGATGCGCATTTTCACAAAACGCCAGAGAAAGATGGGCGCATCCACTTCTCAAACGACCCGCCAGGCGCAAGACCACAGGGAACCTGGGTCGTAGGCAAGATGGTCTGCGACCCTGCACTCAAAAACCAGGATACAGAACTGGGCAAAGAGAGCGGTCAGTGGTGCCCTCAGGTTCCAATACCTGTGACTCTCTACGAGAGATGGTCAATTGACTGGTTTCCGCTGCCGGATATCGCGTATCCAACAGCGAGAGAAATTCCTGATACTTTCAAAAAGGCGTACATATATCCGAAAAACGAGGTCACGGGACAGAAAGGAGAATTTCAGGTCGCGACAGTGCCGACAAAACTGGACAGCACAAAGTTCAACTTCCGCATTTATATGGAATATGGCGCGGCGGGAGAGAGCCAGGATAAAACCGCAGTCTTCACAATGGTCTATCGCCGGGTCGCGTTCGGAACAGACCTGAAAGAAGCGCCTCAATCTACTCTGCGAAAAGTAATCTCAATTCCGAAGGATAAGTCAGAGTCCTGCCTCCAGTCCGACTATTTTGAAATCCCCGGAAGCGAACTTGCGGATAATATGCTTTTCGTTATAGAGAGATTTTACCGCGAAGTTTCGCACGCGCAGGACACATACAGCGGCGAAGTCGCGCTCTGGGGCTGGAAAGTCAGTTGGGAAGACTCAGGGCTGGTCGGTCCTTCCTTCGGCGCAACATTCCTCAACTGGCCGAAAGAACACAACCAGAACGGCACACACAAGAATCTTCCAGATACCACCTGCGTTATCAGCCAGACTCATCCCAATTCTGACCTGACGAGCGCCGGCTACTCATACGTCAAGCAACTGACTGAATGGGTAAGAATGGCTCCGGCAGTTGACGCAGAGGATTCTCTCATACCGGGTAGAGGCGCAGTAGGATTTGCGGATGACACCTGTTTCTGGTTCGGACTCGGCGGATACACGCAGCAAACTCAACCCCAGGTGGTGATAATCGGGCTGCGATACTGGTGGTTCTGGTCGCCTGAAGATGGCTGGAAATACGTCGGTGACTATCCGCCAGGCGGAGTCATAGAAGCGGTCGCGATAAACCATCAGACCTACGGCTACGTCGGAACAGGGTTCTTAGGCTGGCCCTGGGGCTGGTATGAAATACTCGCATCATTCTATAGATTGTTGCTGATTCCCGAAGGACCTGTCTGGCAGCAGAAGGCGAACTACGGAGATGGCGAGAACGATTGGGAAACAGAGTCCGCGGTGATAGGCATTGTGACAAAGAAGGACTCGGTCACCACCCACCCCTGTATCGGCACAGGCACATACGGAAACGAGCAGCGTTTCGCTTACTTTACCGATGAAGAAGAGGGACCCGGTTTCTGGACGGCGCTGCCACCTCTCCCTGGCACCGGACGCTTCGGTGCTGTCGCGTTCACAATAGATGATAAAATGTTCGTCGGAACTGGTATTGACCAGTTCTATAGCCCGCTGAAAGATTTCTGGTCTCTTCAACGCAAGTTGACCGGGCAGAACTGGGACTGGGTCTGGACAGAGGTGGCAGAACTGCCCGGCGTTCCTCGCGGTGACGCGGTCGCCTGGGTGGATGCAGACGGGTTCGCACACGTCGCCACAGGATACAATCCAAAAGGAATAGGCGTTCTGGACGATTGCTGGAAATACATCCCCCTCAACGAAGAGACGGCAGAGGGCGATGAGTGGATTGCCGAATTCCCTTTTACCGGCGGCGCACGAAACGATGCCGTCGCTGTCCAGACCGAGGGTGAGCCTGACCAGATAAAAACAATCATCCTCACAGGCTACAATCTCGCGGCCGCACAGAACCTGCAGGACATCTGGCATCTCAATCGGCTCTATGTCTATGAGAAAAACACACAGGAGGCGCTATGACAGTATATGCGAAGGAAGTGACTGAGTTGAAAGAAGGCGGATTCGCCTACACAATCCTCTACGACGGCAAACCCTGGATTTACCAGCCGTTCAAGCCCGCAGTCCGGGGCAAGCAACTGATGAGCCAGGCAGAGGCGAACGCTCTCGCAGACACCATCATCGCAAAACTCTCCGCCAGAAGAACAGAGCAGGAAGAAATAGAGTATCAGGGACTTGTTGACAAACTGGCGTCTCTGAAATGCCCTGCCTGCGGAGCATCTGTGCGGGTTCCCGGTCACTATATTAGCGACATCAATGTGCTGACTCTGACAGAGCAGACCCGTCTCAAACAGTTGGCATCTGTCGGCTCAGCTGCTTTGAGCGCAGACGAAGTGGTGCAGAAATGTCAGGAAATAACGAAAACGCAGGAAATTGGAGGAACAGAATGAACAGAAGCGAGTCTTTCGTCTTATTTCTCACCTGCCTTCTCATTATCGGCTGGCTTGTCACGTTTGCGCTGGCGAAAGGCGTTGACGGAGTCATCTTCGGCTCCGGCGTCGGTGGGCTCTGCGCTACTGCAGGCTATGTCGCAAAGTCGCTCAAACGCTCAAGCAGGAAAGCGAAGAGGAAGTGAAAGATGAAAAGCCAAAAAGTAAAAATTTTGATTTTTTCACTTTTCATTTTGAACTCTTTGGGCTGCGCAACAAGCGCAATGCGTAATGGCGTCGCTCAGGCAAGATATGAAATCCAAAAAGCAAGCCCCGCACTTCAGTGCGGGGATGATGAAGCCCCACGCGTGAGCGTGGGGAGATTGGACCGCGCAGACGCGGTTCTCGGCGCGTGGCAAAAAGCATACGGCTGCGAAACACGCTCAATAGATGATAATTCTTACAACTCTGTGCTGGAGCAGATGCGGAGCGAGTCCACTCTGAAAAATATCGTCTCAACCGCGGCTGGCTCCTGGTCCGGCATTCTTTTCGGAACATCAGGCGCAGGCACAATCTTGGTTTCTATTCTTCTGAAATATCTGCAGGAACGAGGTCGGCGAAAAGAGATGGAGACTGCAGCAGGCGATTGCGCAGCCGCGATAGAATCTATCAGAGACGAAACCGCACGCACAGAAGCGAAAGAAACAGTCAGAAAACGCCAATCCTCACGCACAAAGTTTCACAAACTGGTTCAGCAAACCCCGCAGGCGGGTTAGTCCCACTTCCAAAGCCGCCCCGTTCATCGGGGCGGTTGAATCAACCACAGTGGCTAACCGCGGGGATGAACCCCGCGGCTTTGGAACATCCCTCGCCCCTCGCTACTCACTACTGTTTCGGTGCGGCTGGTGGTGCGTGAAATATTATGTCAGGCAGGTCACACGCTGACTTCTTTTCCTTGAAATAGGGAATACCGCTTGCCGCGTTTCCATCCACGCCATCCAAACCCACGCTGTAAAGATAGAAATCATTTCCTTCAAGACGATAAATAATCTCTTTTCCCGAAAACGGGTCTATAAGAAACTCTTCAGGAACGAGTTCGCCCAGTTCTGCGAGGTTTTTCGGCAACCTCCCCTGTCGCGCCTCAAATAGACGGATACCGGCAAGCGCAACGGTCCCGCGCCAGAGTGTCTCAGTTATCGCCAGCGTCTGGGTTGTCCCAAGATGGTTTGGCAAAACGCTTGCGATATAACCTTTATGCGTGTTGTGCATGCCTATTGCTTCCTCAAAGGTCTCATTGGATTTCGCTTCAGGAGGCATAGCGTAGTATTTTCCCGGGTCAATTCCGCGCCATATTTCCGCAGCCTTGCGGTATATTTCTATATCATAACGGAAGTTATAGAAATATTTCAATACGCCATCAGCAGGACCCAATTTGCCTTCAATTACGTCCGCAACAACCATCAGGAAAGAATAGTAGTCAGCCTCCTTGCTCATCGTGAAAACATTGCTGCGGTCTCCGTGCAACTCTACGAGCGATTTCAGAGCAGAACTAATATCTTTTTCTCCGACAGAACTCTCGGAAAAGAAGCGTGCTAGCCGTCTGAACGCAGTATCCAGCACGGCAGCCTCAGTCAAACGAGGAATATCACTCCGCTCGCCTGAGAGTGTTTCGCCAAGGCGGAAAATGTTCAGATACTCGTTGAGCGCTTCCGATTTTTTACCTTCAGACTCTAATAGATTCCCTTTGAGTTCAAGCAAGCGAGCGGCATAGCGGGGTGCAAATATGTTCGGGATTTTTCGTTGATACCCTTTGCTATAGTCGCTTGGAAACAAGAACTTCTTATAACTCAGTCCCTTGTAAATTTGTGCAAGCGCCTGTTCCTTTTCAGTAAGGTATTTCCTCAGAAGTGCTTTATCCGACTCGTTCTCCATGCTGAAATCCTCCGTCCAAAGGCGGTCTGACAAAGAACCTTTGGACGCTTCAAAACCAGCGAGGACAGGTAGCATACCGTTTTCGGAGTCGGGGATTTTGGGAAGTGTCTGGAGCCAGGCATCAACTTCCGCGCGGAGTTCCTTCGCCAGAGCAACATTTGAGCGCCAGCGAATCAGAACAAATATCGCCGCAATCAAAACCACAACCGCGATAGCACCCGGGACAAGAATTTTCCATCTCAGCCACCACTTCCGCTTTTTCGCCTCCGCCATAGTCCCTCCAGAAATTCGGCTACAACCCTGCCTGATTTATTGACAACAGATTCCGCCGCGCAGGCGCGGCGGCTAAACACGGAACCTGGTCACCCGCGGGATAAATCCCGCGGCTTTGGCATCACTTTTTACTTCTCACTTTTTACTTCTGCCTTTTTGAAGAGGATTTCGCCTTTAGTGAGTTGCGCGCCTTCAGGCAGTCTGCCGTACTGTAGCAAATCTTTCAGTTTTCCCGATTCGCTGACTCCGAGTTGCTCTCTGATTCTTGCTCCTGTATCGGGAATAAACGGCTCAAGCGCCCAGGAGAGGAGACGCAGAGTCTCAAGAAGCGAAGCGAGCACTTGCGCCAGTTTATCTTTATTCGGGTGTTTTGCGAGGACCCACGGCTGACTCTCTTCAACAAACCTGTTCGCTCTTCTGACGAGGTTCATAATTTCTTCAAGCGCGTTACTGAAGGCAAGATGCTCAAGCGCAGAATCTATCCTCTCAAATAGACCAGCCGCTTCCTCTGAAAGTGGAGTGGAGCCCGCTCGGGCGGGAACTCTGCCTCCGAAGTATTTCCATACCATCGCAGAGGTGCGCGCTAAAAGGTTTCCGAGCCCGTCAGCGAGTTCGGAGTTTATGCGTCTCTCAAGCGCGGTATAAGTGAAGTCGCCGTCAGAGCCGAACGGTATTTCGCGCAGGAGGAAGTAACGCAGAGGGTCAAGTCCGTATTTTGCGACAATCTCTTCAGGGTAAATCACGTTTCCCTTTGATTTGGAGATTTTATCGCCGTTTATAGTCCACCAGCCGTGAGCGAAGATTTTTCTGGGCAACGGGAGACCCGCCGCCATCAAGAGGCAGGGCCATATAACGCAGTGAAACCAGATAATATCTTTGCCAACGAGGTGAACTGTATTAGGCCAGAAGTCCCGGAAATTTTCAGTGTCGTCCGGGAAACCGAGACCGGTAAGGTAGTTCACAAGCGCGTCAAACCAGACCCATATCACGTGCGCCTCGTCCTGCGGCATTTTCACACCCCAGGTGAGACTTGTGCGGGAGACGCTCACATCCTCAAGTCCGGCGCGGACTCTGCTTATCACCTCGTTTCTGCGAATCTGCGGCTGCACGAACTCGGGACTGCGCTCAAGATGCTCAAGAATCTTATTCTGGTATCTGGACATTCTGAAAAAGTAGTTCTCTTCCTGCAAAGCGCTCGGCTCGCGGGCGCAGACAGGGCAGTTTCCATCCTCAAGTTGAGATTTTGTGAGGTATCTTTCGCAGGGGATGCAGTATAACCCGTCGTAGGTCCCTTTATATATATCGCCTCTCTCCAGGATTTTCGCAAACAGCGCTTTCACTGCACGCTCGTGACGCTCTTCTGTCGTTCTGACAAAGTCATCATTTGTTATTTTCAGCAGACTCCACAGGTTCTTGAACTGGGAAACAGTCTGGTCGGCAAGCGTTTTCGGGTCTGTGTTTAGTTCTTTTGCCGTATCAAGGATTTTCTGTCCGTGCTCGTCAGAGCCTGTGAGGAAGAAAACGCGGTTGCCTTTGAGGCGGTTGAATCTGGCAAGGACATCAGCGGCGATTGTGGTGTATGCACCGCCAATATGAAGCCTCGCGTTCACATAGTATATGGGCGTTGTGACGCAGAAGAAATCAGCCAATGTCTTCTCCAGACGCGGTGTCAGATTCAGGAAAAGAGTCATCTTCAGGTGCGCTCTCCGCACCGGATTCTTCAACTCTTTGTTGCTCCTCGTCCGGCTGCGCAGTCAGCGCAGAAGGCAGGTGTGAAATATCCTCCACCTCCTTCTCTTCAAGCGCGAGAGACTGCGCCTTATCAAACGAAATCTCACTCACTGGGTAGGTTTTGGTCTCTGCGCCAATCTCAACAGTGACTGTCTGCGCTATTATGTCGTATGTTACCACTTCTGCCGGACCAGCCGGAGTGGAGACGGTCTGCCCCTTTCTGGGCATTTGCGCTTTCAGGGCTACGTAAGTTTCTTGCTCAAACCTCAGGCAGCACATAAGTCTTCCACAGGCGCCTGAAATCTTTGCCGGGTCAAGAGTCGCTTTCTGGGTTTTCGCCATCTTTATAGTTACAGGTTCAAGTGAGCGCATAAATCTTCTGCAGCAGAGTTCTCTGCCGCAGCGTTCAATATCGCAGAGCAGTTTCGCCTCATCGCGCGCTCCAATTTGCTTCATCTCAATTCTCGTGCGATACTCGTGCGCGAGTTCCTTGACCAGTTCGCGAAAATCTACTCTGCTGTCGGCAAGAAAGTAAAATATTATCTTCTCCCCGCCCAGAAGGTGCTCCACGTAAGCGAGGCGCATAGGGAGATTGAAGAACTTCATTTTCTCCTGGCAGAACTTCAACTCCTGGGGCTCAGTAACCTCATCTATCTGGCGCTTGCGTTCCACATCCTCTCTGGTCG
>Ga0315280_10006023_pt1 | contig 16947 bp, 15 predicted proteins | sample YL17G06_40_MG_FD_203697 | JGI IMG/M metagenome (GOLD analysis project Ga0315280, IMG submission 203697) | Sediment microbial communities from Yellowstone Lake, YNP, Wyoming, USA - YL17G06_40 | ecosystem: Environmental > Aquatic > Freshwater > Lake > Sediment | place: USA: Wyoming | collected...
AGTTCCCAGCGTCAGAGATAATCTTTTGTGGTAACTGTCAGGGTTATTGGCAGTTTGTAGAGGAAACCTATGGATAAAGAATTGGCTGATAAGATTAAAGAGGATATTTTAGAAAGAGATAAACGCAAAGGATTTCGTAAATTCTACGATAAGGTTGTCAAGGAGTATATCTGGGCTTCCTTACCACCGATAGCTAAGGCAGTATATCCTGCTATTCTTTGTAATGTAAATTGGAAAACAGGTTTATGTATAATATCTTCGGAGAGACTTGCAGTTGAGGCTGGAATAAATAAAGAATCAGTTCCCAAGGCAACGGATATATTAGTTAAGGTTGGTCTGATTACCAAGAAACGTGGGGGAGAAGGTATTCAGTATAGATATGTATATACTGTTTGTTCAAAGCAAGAGATTAACCCTGATAATGAGGTTGCAGTTGCCTATGGTCAAAAGGTGTTAAAAAAGTATGATAAAGATATTGTTAAGGCTAAAGTAAAGTTTCGGCGTGGAGATACCGGTAAGTTCTTAGGTAGTAACAGAACCGAGAAAAAATCCGAGATTGTGGAATCCAAGACACTTACCGAGGTAAAATCCGAGATTGTGGCTGAGGAATGGTTATTAAAGAACTATGAAGAGAACCCTGATTAAAGCACACTTACCGATTTTGTTTCGGGTTGACACTTACCGAGATGAAATCCGAGATAATATAGATAATATAGATAACTGAGGATATATCTAAAGAGTATTAGGGTTTTTATAGGTATTAGAGTATTTAGATATACATTCGCCAAAAAGGAGGTCTCAGATGGCAATTTTACATTTGGTCTTGCGGGTAAGTTCAGAGGAACAGGCTCAGGATGGTGAGAAAGGTTTTGATGTTCAGTTAGATACTATTGTTTACTTTACAGATAGTATCAGTAAATATGACGGTTATGAAAGAGTGGTCTATCCGTTTACCCAAAGTTCAACGGAACCTAAGTTCCTGAGCGACCGACCAGACCTGCTTCAGATTTTAGATAATGTTAAACCTGGTGATGTTCCCTGTTATTTTAATATGGAGAGGTTGTCCAGAGATGGCTTTGTTAGAAGTGAATTCATCCAGCGACTTATCCACAAAAGAGGAATCACGGAGATAATTGTTAGCAATAAGATTTACGATTTGACTAATGAATCTGATTTAATGATGCTTGGTATCTACAGTTCGGTAACGCATAAGCAGACTAAAGAGGATTTGCTACGTAGAATTGAGGCAAAGCGAAGGCATAGAGATGAAGGTAAATTTATAGGGGGAATGCTTCCTCTTGGTTATGGTAAAAATAAAGAACAGGATAAGCATAGGGATTTTGTAATAGACCTTAAAGGAGCAGATATTTATAGACGTATAGTAGATAAGTTTCTAACAGGGAGTAGCACCTCAGATGTTGCGATAGCGTTAAATAGGGAAGGTATCCCCACCGGTAAGGCGAGTTATGGTTTTAAAGATAAACGTATTACCAGATGGCGTAGCGAAACTGTCCGTTATATCTTACGCAATCCGTTCTATCTTGGCAAAGTTATAAATGGCAAGCAAGTAATTCCTGCTCTGATTAGTGAAGAGAAATGGCAAAAGATTCAGGAAAAGCTTAGAAATTCTGCTTCAAGACCTGGACCGATAGGGACAAAGACATTATTATTAAGAGATTTGCTTAAGTGTGATAAATGCGGTAGTAGAATACTCGGTAGGACTACCTTTGTAAAAAGGAAAAAGAAGTCAGACCATTGGATAAAACAGTATTATTGTAGTAATCGTTGGATAGAAAAGGAATATAAAGATGAGCGTCAGTATTGTAAGTCTCCACTAATTGATATGGATGTTTTAGATAATTTAGTTTGGAATAGGACAGTTATGTATCTGTTAAATGTAGATGAGTTAAAGAAAGAGCTCCAAAAGCCACAAGATAAAGATGAGACCCCAAAGATAAAAGAAAGAATGGCAGAACTTCAGGGTGAAATAAAGCGGTTAAAATTTGCAAAAGATGACCTGTTAAGTATGTTAGGTTCTGGTTACTGGACAAGGCAAGAGGTTGAGAATAAGGTAAAAGAAGTATCAGATAGAATATCCGAGGCAGAGGTTGAGATTTTACTGTTCCAAGACCGTCTACAAGGCGAACAGAGATTGACCCATACTTTGTTAACCTTAAAGGAAATATCTCAGCAGTTAAAGAGAAATTTGTATAATTATACCCCAGAGAAGAAGCGAGAGTTACTGCTTAAGGTAATTAAGGAAATTAGAATTGATTGGATTGATAAAGATGTATATACAGAAACGTCAAGAGATTGTTTAAGTGTAGATATAAAGTATGTTCTGGATATAAAAGAGTTAAGGAATTATTTTGGGATAATGGATGCACACCTACGATCATGCCGGATATGGTTATTGAAGAGGCTCTGGAAGTGACTAAGATTCATTCGGTTGCGGGAACGTTACCTTTTAAAGAAGGTATTTTAACCCAGCGGCCGTTTCGTGAAGTGCATCATACTATTTCTTATGCCGCGCTCATCGGCGGCGGGTCTTTTCCCCAGCCCGGGGAGATAAGCCTTAGCCATAATGGCGTCTTGTTTCTTGATGAGTTGCCGGAGTTCCACCGTGACTGCTTGGAAGCATTAAGGCAGCCTCTGGAGGACGGCTATGTGCGGGTTTCCCGGGTCAAGAATTCATCCTTGTTTCCCGCATCATTTATGTTAGTGGCGGCCATGAATCCCTGTCCGTGCGGTTCACTGGGACAACATAAAAACCTCTGCCGCTGTTCAACCACCCAAATCGCCAGATATCGCTCAAAAATCTCTGGTCCACTGTTAGATAGGATAGATATCCACATAGATGTCCCGGCTGCCAGATACCAGGATTTAACCAGTAACCTGCCTGCGGAAAACTCTGCTCAAATAAAAGAGCGAGTGAATAAAGCCACAGCGATTCAAAGAGAAAGATTTAAAGGTGAGGGTATCTTAAGTAACGCCTTAATGAGCCACAAGCAAGTGAGGAAGTTTTGCGTTTTAGGCAAAGAGGAAAGCGAATTGTTGAAAATGGCTATGACTGAACTAAATTTTAGTGCGAGAGCTTATGATAAGATATTAAAGGTCTCAAGGACTATTGGTGACCTTGCGGGATCAGAGCAGATAAAAACAGAGCATCTATCAGAGGCGATTCAATACCGAAGCTTAGATAGGGATTTCTTTGTTTAAACCAAGAATGGCTTTAAGCTTTTCTTCTGTTTTCCTGTAAGGCCTAATATTCTTTATTTCCCAATTATATACAGTTGTTTCTGAAACTCCTGTCTTTTCAGCGATATTTTTCATTGTTAAACCTAAATCCATACGTTTCTTTCTAATCCTTTCACCGAAATTCTTAGGATGCTTCGGATATTTGGGATTAAAATCAAGGCGATTGACTACAATTTCTAGGGTATAAATTAATCTGCCTTCCGGAGTTACACTAATTCCCATTAGACACCTCCTCTCTAAAAATAAAAAACCGCATTCTTAAGATGCGGTTTATCGTTAAGCGTTATAACTACCTTATTTCAAATTTCCTTGCTGGATAATGAAGTGCGAAAGCAGAAAACCTACGAAAAGTGACAAAAGCAGAAAAACAACGAAAGTGAAAATTGCAGTTTGAAATGCTTCCATAAAAAGCCGTTTCCCTGTAAACTTGTGTTTCTCGTATTCATGCCATGTAATAACAAACGCCATCAACGTGGCAAGAAATCCAAATACAATACCTATGACGATAGAGATTACTAACATAACGCGGCAATTATATAAATTTGTTCCATACTTAAATACCTTCCTTTCGCGAGTTAGGGAAATTATTTAAAAATCGTGTTGGCGACAATAAATGATGCAAATACAATCGACACCATAGACATTAATTTAATCAATATATTAAGCGACGGCCCGGAAGTATCCTTAAATGGATCTCCAACAGTATCACCAACAATACTTGCCTTATGGCTCTGAGAACCTTTACCGCCATGTCTGCCTGCTTCGATATGCTTCTTAGCATTATCCCAAGCGCAACCAGCATTTGCCATCATTACCGCAAGCACGAATCCCGAAACCAACGCTCCGGAAAGTAAGCCCACCTCTGCCTCGAGCCCCATAAATATACCTACCAGTATCGGCGCAATTAAAGCTAGAAGCGCCGGTAAAATCATTTCTTTCTGCGCTGCGGCAGTAACAATACTTACGCATCTTGCGTGATCTGCTTTGGCTTTCCCTTCCATTAATCCGGTTATCTCTTTAAATTGCCTCCTTACCTCATCCACAATCTTTCCTGCTGCCCGGCCCACTGCGCCCATAGTCAAACCACAAAACAAAAATGGCAGCATCCCGCCAATAAACAATCCTCCTATAAGGCGCGGATTCATAAAATTCATATCCATAGTTTTACCTAAAGAAACGATTTTGTCATTATAAGCTACGATCAAAGCAAGCGCGGTCAATGCTGCTGAGCCTATAGCAAAACCTTTTCCTGTAGCCGCAGTAGTATTGCCTAAGGCATCCAAAGCGTCGGTACGTTGCCTTACTTCAGGCCCAAGATGCGACATCTCCGCATTACCTCCGGCATTATCGGCAATAGGACCATAGGCATCGGTGGCCAAGGTTATACCTAAAGTTGATAGCATGCCTACCGCTGAAATTCCTATACCATAAAGCCCAGTGTTAAAATTGTGCGCACCTCCGGCAAAGTAAAAACTTGCCAATATCGCCGCAGTCACAAGAAGAACCGGTAAAGCTGTAGAAATCATGCCTACCGATAAGCCGCCAATAATAACCGTGGCAGGGCCAGTAAGAGCAGTCTTGGCAATAAACCTAGTTGGCGAATATTTATCCGAGGTAAAATATTCTGTGGAAAGCCCCAAAAGAAGCCCTGCCGCGAGGCCGGAAATAATCGACCAGTACACGCCTATATGGCTTTGCCCCAAGACTGCCTTTACAACAAAGTAAGAAAAAATTGCTATCAATATTGCGCTGGCAAAGATCCCTTTGCGTAAAGCTTTAAGCAAGGTCCCTTGTTCAGCTTTTTCTTCGGATTTCACAAAAAAAGTGCCGACAATTGAAGCAACCACTCCTACCGCAGCCATAACCATAGGAATTGTAACTCCCGCAACTCCTAATCCGGCAGCAACAGCTAAGGCCATGGTAGCGACAATTGAGCCGACATATGATTCATAAAGGTCAGCGCCCATACCAGCGCAATCACCGACACAATCACCAACATTATCCGCGATAACAGCAGGGTTTCTTGGATCATCCTCAGGAATTCCAGCTTCCATTTTCCCGACTAAGTCTGCGCCAACATCCGCAGCTTTGGTAAATATGCCACCGCCTACGCGGGCAAAAAGAGCCTGAGAGCTGGCACCCATACCGAAACAAAGCATGGTAGAAGTAATCGCTCCGATTTTATCTATTCCTTGCGGTAGCGCATGCATTGAATAATACCGATTGAGCAGCCAATACCAGATGGTTAAATCAAGAAGGCCTAAACCAACAACCACCAACCCCATCACCGCTCCGGCAGAAAAAGAAATCCTTAATGCTCCGTTTAGGCTTGTTCTTGCGGCTTGAGCAGTTCTATCACTTGCGCTAGTTGCAATAGACATACCGACATAGCCTGATAAGCCAGAAAAGAATCCTCCGGTTAAGAATGCGAAGGGGACAAAGATAACCAAATAACCTTTAATACTTAACCAAAGTAAAATAAAAAATACTACAACGAAGAAAATTGTCACTACCGAATATTGTCTCCTTAGATATGCCTTAGCGCCTTCTTTAACCGCATCGGCGATTTCCTTCATTTTCTCCGTGCCGCGGTCTTTTTTTAAAACATTCCGCGCTAAATACCCCGAAAATACAAGTGCCAAAAGCGATCCTATCGGTGCCAGCCACAACAAATTAAAACTTCCCATTTTCCTCCTCCTTCCGCAGAAAGCGGAACACCAGCCTATCCTTTAAGGCTGGGTGTTAAGTTTAAAAGTAATAGGATATCGTTTAGGAAAATCTTTGTTTTGTCATCAATGTCTGTAACGCCTATCTCCAGCATATGCTGTCCAGTCTCTTTGTTAAAAGATATTTTAAGTTTGTGAATCTTTTCGCTATCCTCGGATTCCTCGAATAAAATAATGCTTTTAACCTTGTCCAAAGATATATTCAAGATATCTACGCTACTTCCTATTGAATGCTCCACTCCATCCATAGCAATCATAAGCGCTTTATTAGTTAAGAGGACTGTTGTCTTGCTTGTAAGATACGCTACCCGGTTCTTTCGCTTAAGTAAGGAACGCTTGTTTAAAATCTTCTCCCAGATATATCGGCAGGAAAAAGTCAAAATACATTTTTCTTGGTCGCTAAGAAGCGTCTTTAAATAATCGCGGTGGATTTTATCTTTAATCTTATGGATAAATGCTGCCGGCGAAGAAGAATCTAATTTGAAATCATCCGTATTTATGGCAAAACTGTGTTTCTTAAATACACGCAGCGCCTTTTGGAAATGATGTTTTCCGTTTGAGCTAAATATTATTGTTGCCCGGCTTAATTCTCCCCGATTAATAAATCCCAAAGAAAACCAGCTAAGCAGCATTGCGCTTCCAATATTAAAGTAAAGAATATCTCCAAAACTAATGGATGATAATGTAGGCTCTATTCCTTTGACATGTTTGTTATTTGAGATAATAAACCTTGTATCTGTTACGCATATACCTGAAGAAGATTCTGCTGCCTTAAGGCCAAACGGCGTTGAGGTTGAAGAAACGCGCGGCGAATAGATACAGTATTCAACTTTTTCCGATTCTTTAAGCTGGGCATCAATTAACTTCGCATGCACTCCTATTAGCTCGCAAGGATGTTTAACGCTAAACACCCAGTCTTCCCTTCCGGATGACTCCCAGCCTTCCCAAGTGTATTTTGTTTTGCTCTTAAACATAATTAATGCACTGCCTCGCTTATTCTGCGGTCTAGATCCATAAGTTTTACGTCTAAAGTATCGTTCTTTTGATATTTAACGTCTCTGGCAAGAAAACAAAGCCCTTTAATTATCTTCGGATTGCCTTTGGAGAAATGGAATATCTGTTTTTTAAAATCTGCTTCTTTAGTTATCTTTATGCCAAATTCTTTGATAAAATGATCTATTAAAACATCTGCCGTTGGCCTATCTAGATTAAATATTTCAACTTTCTCGAAATTAAACAAAGACATACGCAGATGGCCAATGTCTTTCTTCTCTAATCCGCGGCATAACACAATAAGTGGAATTTTTTCCTCCATAAGATATACAAAGAAAGAATAGAATTTCGGCTCAACACTCTCTACATGGTCAAAAATAATATATCCCGGATTTTTCTTAGCAAGGATTTTATAAAATAATTTCTTCAAGGCTAATATGTCCGCTTTTTGGATAGTTTTCTTATCGAAAGCGTCATACATCATAAAATGCAGAAGCGATTCTTTTAGCGTTTTGCTAATTGGAGAATATAATCTGTTTAAAATATTCGGGTTACTTAATACCTTATTGATAATAGCAGTTTTACCTACTCCCTCCGGGCCAAAAATAATGATGCTCTTCTTTTGGTTTATGAAACCGGTTATTGCTGCGCATTCTTTTTCTCTGCCTATCAGAATATCGCTCATTTAAGTACCGCTTCTGCCTACGATCTTTTCGATTGCCCTAAACCATGACTTCTTCTCATCATCTGTTTGCTGCCAGCAGAGTGGCGGCTCCTTTTTTTGAATAAAATTTGCTGCGTCTATCTTAACCTTTTCCAGCTGGGCAATCTCTGTTTCGAATAAAAACTTTATCAGTAAGCCATTTTCAATATAATCTACAATCTTAATAAAATGCGGTATACAAAGACCGCAACTCTCTGAGTATTTTGCTTTATGGCCATCGTCTTGTAATATAACCGTTAATTCTTTGAGATACCTTTTCTCTTTCTTTCTTAGTACGCGGCACAGAGGACAATACGTGCTACCTTCAAACGACCAGATTTTAAAATCCTCTTTTCGTTCCTTGAAAGCATCAATAAGATTTTCGTAATTATGGGTCCGAAGAATTTTTATTAATCTTTCTATTAACTCAGCTCCTATGGCTGCACTCCCATAATTGGTGTTAAGCCTTTGAAACTCCCAGAAGTGGTAATTACAAAATCCGCCGGAAGTCACCAGCTTAATTCTCTCTTCTGAACCTTTATATTGTTCGACACTTTGCCCCACCCAGTGGCATAGACTATCAAATTCGTCTTGCCGAAGCATTGCGCATACAGGGCACCTGTCTGAAGAAAAAGCATCGATAACCTTTTCACTTATGCTTTTTATTTGTTCCATCTATTCTAACTTCCATACAATATAAGCGCCTATAACACTTAAAATCCCGGCATACAGAAAACCCGCTGCCGGTGAAACCGCTACCCATAAAAATCCAACTATTATGCTTGATATAAAATCCCCTATTCCGTTGACTGTCGCAAGAACGCCGTATCCGGTGCCTTTTAGATTTTCAGGCAAAAGCTCCCCAGCAATAGCCCCCTCTAAGACATCCTCCGAAGCGATAAACGTCCCGCCGATGATAAATAGAATGAAAAGGTACCAAAATTTAGGCACGATAAATATAAATCCCGCGCACATAGCGGCAGATAACAAATAACCAAATGATAGTATTTTTCTCTTTGGCATTTTATCCCCTAGATATCCGAATGGAAAAGATAATCCGGCATAGAAGATATTATGGAATACATAAAGCAATATCGCCGAAGTATTGGCTACAACAGGACCGTAGATTGGTTTTAAAACTTGGGCAGCCATCAATATCAAAAGAGTATGAGAAAAATCACCGGCGCCAAATATTCCAACACCAACTAAATATCGTTTAAATTTCACGGGTAGCCCTCTTAAGCTCGGCAGAAACCTCATGTGATGATTAGGGCCTTCGGCAACTTCGCTAACTAAAAAGAAAAACGCTGCTACCGAAATGAGGCCGGGAAGAAATGCAAACCAAAAAATCTGCCTATAGCTGAATCTTGAGACTAACAAGAAAGCTATCAAAGGCCCCAAAACCGCTCCGGTCGTATCCATCATTCTATGGAAACCGAAAGCTTTACCGACATCTTTTTTCTCAACAGAAGCGGATAGCATCGCATCCCGCACCGGTCCACGTATTCCTTTTCCAAACCATGCTACCATCCTTCCCGATAGAACCTGAAACCCTGACGAAACCACTGCAAAAGAACCCATGCCGATAGCAGTTAGAAGATACCCTAAAACTGCTATGGGTTTTCGAATGCCCTTTTTATCTGAATAAAAACCTGCGCCGAGTTTTGCAAATGAAGAAATACAATCTGCGAGACCCTCTATTATCCCCAATAAGGCAGCCGATGCCCCTATGCTAGCAAGAAATGCCGGTAAAATGGATGTGGCCATTTCATGACAAAAGTCATTAAAGAAACTTGCTGCGCCCATCCCGACTACATTTTTATTCATCCATCTCTTAGGCATCCCCACCACCTTAAAAAAAATAGCTTCTACCAAGTATCTAAGTAGAAGCTATCAGCCTAAAAAGGCATTTTAGCGAGCTTCATCGCATTGTTTACTTAATAAACTTTATTCGTTATCTTAGCTTGCCTGTAAATGTTGCTTTGTCGCCAAGTTCCTCTTCAATCCTCAGCAGCTGATTATATTTAGCCAATCTCTCTGACCGCGCAGGAGCGCCTGTTTTTAACTGACCGGCATTAGTAGCAACCGTGATATCTGCCAAGAAAGAATCTTCGGTTTCTCCTGAGCGATGAGAAAACATACAGGTGTAGCCGGCTTTCTTTGCCAAGCTGATAGTTTCCATGGTCTCGGTTATGGTTCCGATCTGGTTTAACTTAATCAAAACTGCATTGGCAATACCCTGCTTTATGCCTTCTGCCACAATCTTCGGGTTAGTAACAAAAATATCATCACCGACAAGCTGAATCTTTTCACCTAGTTTCCGGGTAAGAATCTTCCAGCCATTCCAGTCATTTTCTGCTAAGCCATCCTCGATTGAGATAATCGGGTATTTTGAAACAAGACTCGCATAATAATCAACCATCTCTTCAGAGGATAAGTTCTTGTTGTCTGCCTTAAGCAGATACTTTCCATCTTGATAGAACTCGCTGGCTGCTGGATCAAGAACAATTGCTATATCCTTACCAGGTTTATAGCCGGCTTTCTCAATGGCAGCAATAATAATTTCTATTGCTTCTTCGTTGCGCGAAAGATTTGGGGCAAAACCACCCTCATCACCCACCGAAGTGCTTAGTCCCTTTGATTTTAAGATGCCCTTTAAAGTATGGTATACCTCGGCAGCGTAGCGCAATGCCTCTTTAAATGAAGGCGCGCCAAAAGGAGCAATCATAAACTCCTGGATATCCACGTTATTATCGGCGTGTTTCCCGCCGTTTAGAATATTCAAAAAGGGTATTGGTAACCTTACTGCATCCTTACCGCCAAGATAGCGATAAATGGGCATATCCGCATCTATGGCCGCTGCTTTAGCTACTGCCAATGACACGCCAAGAATCGCGTTTGCGCCTAAACGGCCTTTGTTCTCCGTGCCATCTAATTTAATCATCAGTTGGTCAATTTCTTCCTGCTTGGCAGCATCTTTGCCGATAAGCTCAGGAGCGATAATCTTGTTAACATTCTCGATCGCCTTTAACACCCCTTTTCCTAAAAATCTTTTTTTATCGCCGTCGCGAAGTTCTACTGCTTCGCGGCTTCCCGTTGAAGCTCCCGATGGAACTGCGGCTCTTCCTAAAACGCCGTCTTCTAATACAACATCCACTTCTACTGTGGGATTGCCCCTTGAATCCAAAATCTCTCTTGCGTGAATCTGTTTTATCTTTGCCATAGTTACACTCCTTTTTGATAAATTCCTTCTTTTCCGATAAACTTTTCAATAACCCTAATCCAAGAGTCTCCTTCTTTCCCGAATTTTTCCTTGGAAAAACGATAATCGTGTTTCCTCATAAATTCTTTCAGTTCCTCTATTAAACCGGACAATTTCACTGTCTCAACAGAAATGAGTTCTTTACCAAATTTAGCGTTCTTGCATTTCTTAAGTACCAAAGATATGTGCGGCAGGCATAATCCAAAAGAACTCTTATATTGAAAACTTAATTCCGAATCATCAAAACTCTCCCAAAAAACAGAAATATATCGCTCTTCAACATCCTTTTCCCATTTACAAAACATGCAGACTTTTTTTGGCGGTTTTGTGCTACCTAATTTTTTAAGTAAATCTTTTATGGAAACATCGGTATTAATTTCTCCAAGCTTTTCTAAAACCATCTTTATTAAATCATCGTATACAATGGCTTGACCAAACCCATCGCCGAACTTTTGCAGTTGCCACGCATGGCGGTTGCAAAACCCCATAGATGCTTTTATACCTGCTCTGAGCCCTGGATCATTAATGCTTTCATGCAAGAAGTCATCCATGGATTTGTGCGTAGCTTTATTGATGATAAAACAAAGCGGGCATCCTTCTTTTAACGCCTCCAATAGATTAAAATAAGTCGTGTGTTTTACGCTCATAAAAATAAAACCTCTACCCAAGGATTTGGTAGAGGCCTATACAAAAAATCCTCTACCATTACTAGTAGAGGTTATCAACCTCTTTATTTGAGGTGGTTTCTTTTAAGAGGCGAACCTCATCGCCTATTTTACTAGTTCTAATTTATCATACCCTGTTATATAGTCAAGAAAAATCGCTTTACCCTCTCCATGTTCCTGCCCACAGGTTTTCTACCCCTTATCTCCCAGTTTATCACCGTATCCTCTGTAACCCCTATCTGCGAGGCAAGCTGCCTAATGAACAAGCCCTTGTCCATCCTTGCCTTTCTTATTTTTTGGCCCAAAGTTCGGGGATTTTTGGGGTATTTGGGGTTGAAATCAAGCAGGTTTACATCTATATCAAAAGTATAAACCAGCGGACAAAAGTTTGTATTCTGTACCGCAGGGTTGTCCGTGCGGAACACAGGGACAACATAAAAACCCCTGCCGCTGCTCAACCACCCAAATCGCTAGATACCGCTCAAAAATCTCTGGGCCGCTTTTGGATAGAATTGATATTCATATAGAAGTGCCTGTAGCAAGGTACCAAGAGTTATCCAGTAACCTACCAGCTGAAAGCTCCGCGCAAATCAAAGAAAGGGTAAATAAGGCACGCACGATACAGAGTGAAAGGTTCAAAGATGAAGGTATTATGTGCAACGCCCAAATGAGTCATAAGCAGGTGAGGAAGTTTTGTGTATTGGGCATAGAAGAAAGCGAATTACTTAAGATGGCAATGTCTGAGCTGAATTTTAGCGCAAGGGCGTATGATAAGATATTAAAGGTTTCGCGTACGATTGCGGATTTAGCAAAATCAGAACATCTTCTTCCCGAACATATCTGTGAGGCGATACAGTATAGAAATTTGGATAGAATGTAGAGGCCTTACAATACCGATTTTTCTTGATAGCATAGGAAATTATATCGGCTTAGATTCCGCAAAAGTCTTTGCGGAATCAAGCAAAAAATAAACGCCAGTTGGCATTTTTTGCTTGACAAAACTGTTTACATATTGTATATTTAACAGTGTTGATAGTTAAGTATATTAACTATCAAGGAGGTTAAATATGGCCCAACTTTCCTTATCAGAGTTCGCCGATAAGATGAACGAAGTTATGCCGGTTATTATCAAAGAATTTGCCAGGCGCCAGGCAGACGAATTATATAAAGGGAAAATTACCCTCCCTCAATTTTTGATTTTGAATTTTTTAAATACTCAAGACGAATCCAAAATGACAGATATGGCGCGTTTTATGAGGGTAACCACCGCGGCAATGACCGGCGTCGTAGATAGGTTAGTAAAATACGGTTATGCCTTAAGGGGTTTTGACGCCGATGACAGGCGTATAATCAAGATAAGGCTTAGCCAAAAAGGCAGCGAATTAATAAGAAAGATCAACCAGCAGCGGCGGCAGATGATTATGAGGATATTTGGCAGGATATCCGAAACCGAGCGTCAGGGCTACCTTAAGATATTAATGCGCATAGACGATATATTAACCAAGGGGGTCCCTGAATAAAATGAAAAGGCTAATTATATTTTTAATAATATTTGGTTTTATTGCCTGCGGGCGTCTTGGGGCTGAAGAGGTTTCTCTTACCCTTGATGAGGCAGTGGCTATCGCCTTAAGGGATAACCGCGATGTTTTACTTAAGGAGCAGGATGTTAAGAAAGCAAAAGAAAAGATTGCCGAGGCTAATGCCAGCTTGTTTCCTACCTTAAGCTTTACGGGAGGCTGGACGGATACGCGGGGGTTTTATTCAAAAGATTTAACGCAAACCACAACCCAGACAACTCTAAAACAATATATTTATAAGGGCGGTGAGACGATTAATACGATAAGGCGCAACGTAGATAAATTCGAAGTTGCCCAGGCCTTGTTAGATAAAACTAAATTAGAGACAATATTAAATCTAAAGAAGGCATTTTATACGTTTCTCTTAGCCGCTGAGTTTAATCATCTGAATAAAGGTATTTTAAATAACACCAATGAGCACCTTAATTTCCTCGATGCGCGCTACAAACAAGGACAGGCTTCGGCATCAGATATTTTAAAGATTAAAGAATCATTAAGTAGTGTTGGGGAGGCTTACGAGGCATCTTCAAATCAGGTAGAGGCAAGCGTGGCCCTATTAAAAAACCTGTTATATCTTAGCGAAGATGTTAAAATAAAAGCCGAGGCCCAATTTGTTTATGAACCAATAGAAGTTGCTTATGATGCCGCGTTTTTAAAAGCAATGGAGAGCCGTCCGGAAATAAGGCAATATAGAGCACAAGAACAGGCGGACAGGAAGGCGATTGAGATAACGAAGGCGGATAACCGGCCGAGTATTTACGCCTCCTGGGATTATTATAGCCGTTCCCATGTCAGCGCAACCACCACAAGAAGCTGGAACGAGTATAATATTCTGGGTCTGACTTTTTCCTGGCCGATATTTGACGGCTGGGCAACCAAGGCAAAGGTGGAGCAGGCAATTGTCGATTTAAAAGAAACGCAACTGAGCAAGGATAAGGCAATCAAAGATATCGCCTTGGAATTAAAGAACGCCTATTTAAGTTTAAAAGATGCGATTGCTAAGATAGAAGCCACACGGGCACAGGTGGATTTATATAAAGATACGCTTTCCGTTATCGAAAAACAATACAAGGCAGGCATAGCCAGTTCCTTAGATTTAAATGACGCATCTTTGGGTTATCAGGTTTCATTATTTAATCAAAAGCAGGCAATCTACGATTATATTGTTGCCAAGGCGAAATTTGAGAAAGCAACAGGTTCTTTCGGATTGTAAATATAAATAAACGAAAGAACCGAAAAGGGAGTTTGAGGGGAAAGATTTTCCCCTCTAATAGAATAGCCCACTTTAGTTAAGCTACGGGGTGACAGCGACCCGCCAAGTTTTGTGGCGGGGAGCGCCAGAGGGGCGAGGAGCCCCTATGGGGAGCGAATGAAATGAGCGACGGAGGGAGTTGATGAAAAAATTTATTTTTTTCCTAATAATTTCTTTTCTATTAAGCGGTTGTCAGCCTAGGCAAGCAAAAATTAAGGTTGAAGAAAACATCCCGGTTAGGGTTTCTCGGATTGAATTTAGAGAACTTGAGGAGACCATAGACTATGTGGGTAATATCAAGGCCCAAGATGAAGTTATGGTTTATCCCAAGGTCAGCGGAAAGATTCTTGAGAAAGTCAAAGATGAAGGCAGCCAGGTCAATAAAGGCGAAGCGATTGCTTATATTGACCGTGATGAGGTGGGCTTGAAATTTGAGAAAGCGCCGGTAGAGAGTCCTCTCTCAGGAATGGTAGGTAGAGTTTATGTGGATATCGGTACAAACGTATCCGTCCAGACGCCCATTGCTTTAGTAGTGGCCATGGATAAAGTAGACATAGATTTAGATATTCCGGAAAAATACCTGCCCGTGATTTCTTTGGGACAGGAGGCGAAAGTTAATGTTGATGCTTATCCGCAGGAAGAATTCTCAGGCCAAGTGACCAAGATTAGTCCAGTGGTGGATCTGCTCACGCGTTCTGCGCCCATTGAGATAACCCTGGATAACCCCCAGCTGCGTTTAAAATCTGGAATGTTTGCCAAGGTCAAGTTAATTTTACAAACCCATAAAGATACCCCGATTATCTTGAAAGAAGCGGTGATGGGCAAGGAGCCCAATCTTTATGTTTATGTGATAGAGAACAAAAAGGCGGCCTCAAGAAAGGTTACGTTAGGTATTCGTCAGGGTCCGTATTATGAAGTACAGCAGGGTCTAAAAGAAGGCGATCTCGTGGTGATTATGGGCCAGCAAAGGCTTTATGAGGGAGCTATAGTAGCGCCGGAGGAGCAGAAAGAATGAATCTTCCTGAATTTGGCGTAAAGAAACCGGTTACTAACTTAATGATTTTTTCCGCAATCATTATCATTGCTTTTTATAGTTTAACCAAACTGGGAATTGATATGATGCCACAGATCGAGCCGCCATCGATAACCGTGGTCGCAGCTTATCCCGGAGCAAGCTCAGAAGACGTAGAGATAAAAGTAACCGAGCCTTTAGAGAATCAACTTGCCACTACCCCCGGCCTGGAGAAGATTACCTCTCGTTCCTTAGAAGGAACCTCTTTGATTACCCTTAAATTTACCTGGGGGACAAATCTTGATGAAGCCTCCAATGATATCCGCGACCGTATCGAATTAGCCAAGCGCGTTCTTCCTGATATACCTGATGAGATGGACAATCCTTTTATCGTTAAATTTAATACCGCTAACATCCCGATTATTTTTATGGGCGTAACCGCCGAGCAAACCTACCCTGAGCTTTATGACTTGATTGATAAAAGAGTTGGGGATACCCTGCGCCAGCTTCCGGGAGTGGGCACGGTTCAGCTCTTCGGAGGCTTGGAACGTCAGATTAATATCTGGATAGACAGGGCGCGGTTGGAAGGTTACGGATTTTCCATACTGGATATACAGAACGCCCTAAAACAGGAAAATATCACCCAGCCTTTAGGGAGCATAAAGTCAGGTCTTACGGATTATTTTTTGCGGCTGCCCGGAGAGTTTGCCAGTCCTGAGGAGATAAACTTAGTCATTTTAGGCAAACGCGACGCTAAATTTGTCTATCTTAAGGACGTCGCCCGGGTAGAAGACAGTTTTAAAGAAGTTACGATGAAGGTAAGAATTAACCGTCGCCTGGGCTTGATGATGATGATTCAGAAACAGACAGGCACTAATACTGTGGAAGTGGCGACACGGATAAAGAATAGGTTAAAAGATCTGAAGAAGAACCTTCCCTCGGATGTGAAGATGTTTTTAATCTTTGATACCTCGCAGGATGTTATCAATGCGCTTAATTCTCTTAAATCCGCGGTGTGGCTGGGAATAGTATTGGTGATCCTGGTGGTCTGGTTTTTTCTCAGACAGTTTTTACCCAGCTTAATCATCGCCCTGACCATTCCTTTTTCCCTCTTGATTGCCTTTATTTATCTTTTCTTAAGCGGCAAGACCATAAACATCATCAGTCTTTCTTCCCTGGCGATTGCCTGCGGTATGGTGGTGGATAATGCCATTGTAGTTGTAGATAACGTGTACCGACATCTAGAAAAGGGTCAGCGACCCCAGGAAGCAGCGATTTTTGGCACCTCGGAAATGTTCCTGGCTATTGCGGCTTCAACATTAACCACAGTAGTTGTGTTTTTACCGATGTTTTTTGTTTCTGGCGTGATTGGTATAATGTTCGGCGAGTTAGCAGTAGTGGTTACGGTGACACTTTTGGCTTCTCTGTTTACTGCCGTTACCTTTAGCCCGATGTTATGTTCAAAATGGATGGGCGCTAACTTTAATCCTAATAAGAAG
>Ga0315280_10006025_pt1 | contig 16943 bp, 14 predicted proteins | sample YL17G06_40_MG_FD_203697 | JGI IMG/M metagenome (GOLD analysis project Ga0315280, IMG submission 203697) | Sediment microbial communities from Yellowstone Lake, YNP, Wyoming, USA - YL17G06_40 | ecosystem: Environmental > Aquatic > Freshwater > Lake > Sediment | place: USA: Wyoming | collected...
GATTGCCTCCTTTGTAGTACAGTTCCGGCTCCAGAGAAATGCGGTAGCGTTTGTCCAGGCGCACCGACCACGCTGTCGGGTCGTTGATGATACGCTCAATATGCAGGCCGGGATGGAGAGGATTTTCCTCCAACAGGGCAAGTGTCTTTGCGATCCTTCTGATAAGAACAGTGTTCGACCGCAGCGCCTCTACATCCTTCACGAAAAGCTTACTTGTTGTCAGCTTTGGCACGCTTAACTTCCTTCGCAAGCCAGTCGGGCATTTTTACCTTACCGCTCTTTCGCGCTTCACCTATCTTTTTAAGCCCCGACTCGCTTAACTGAACGGTCGGGTAGACCGCCACCGGATTCAGCACGAGGGTCCCGCCCTTCATAACCGTCAGGTCAAGATATGCACCCTTATCAAGGTTAAGCTCCTTGCGCACCGCTGCCGGAAGATTAATACTTCCCCGCTTGTCTATCGTGATAAGCATACCCTCCTCCTTTCCTTCATAAATAGGCTATTCAAATTATGACATTTTGTCAATATGACAGAAAATGGAAATTGATGCTCATGAATGCATAACAGGGACAATCAGGTCAATCATAAATAGGCGCTGTGAGGCTGTTGAAAAAGTGCCTTCTGTTGTCTTTGCGAGGAGCTTTAGCGATGATGCAATTTAAAAAGGTTAGCAATAACGAAGCGCCCATTTACTAACTGGCCTGTAGCTTTTTCGTTGTCCTGTTAAGCGCCTTTTGGGGCGGTTTCCTACTTTTTGAATAGGCCGGAATGTGACCCCCGTTCTTTCAAAGATGATCCACTCCTGCCCAATTTTTTAAACATGTCATCGGCATCTTTGCATACAACCAGGTTTCTCCCCGCATCGGTGTCATCGAATGTCCTCAGGGTGGTCGAAGTGGGAATGACCACGTCGAATGGGAGTCCTTTCCGCAGCGTGACCTGACGGTAGAACATGGTTATCGCCTGGCTGGCGGATAGACCAAGTTTATTCAAAAGGGTTTCTGCTTGCTTTTTCAGGTTCGGTTCGATGCGTGCCCTCACAGTTGCTGTTTTGCTCATCACATAATTTCACATTTGTCGCTGACAATGACAATTGGTTAGCCAACGTTGGTATGTGCTACCCTTTTCTTTTTTAAATGACCAAATTTTCCATTTAAATCACGTAATTCCTTATTGCGAGATTTTAAATATTTTTCTGTTAATTTTGATCTTATCTCGCGCTGTAATTTTACAGCATCAATTCTCTTTTTCATATAACACCTCCAGTGGACTTCGTATCTCCAAAATCTGATAACCCTGCATAAGGTTTACTGCATTAAATTTCCTAATGCGATCTAAATTTACAATCTGTTTAAAATTCCAGCTTACCAGAACATCGACCCGCTCTATTGTAGCAATCGCAATGTGCTGAGTATCAATGAGATGTTTTTCAGTTACAACACCTTGTGCGATATAAGCATCTGCTAAGGCTATAGCTTCAGCAGAGAGAAAAACATACTCTACTGCATGCGACGGCAACTCGGATAAAATCTCGCTGACCTCTTCAGGAGCATCATCAAGTTCTTGAAGGGTAAGGTCAGACACTACTGCAATCTTTACCCCCGAACGGAATTCATCAAAGAGTAATTTTGACCACGTAGAAAACTCATCATCAAGACACCCGCCAATCACTGATGTGTCAATGTAAATTCTTTGTCTCATTTTTTAAATATACCACAGATTTAACGGGTATTTCAAAGTAGTTGCTAAAAGGGAGACGCTTTCCTAACCGCCAGTCCCTGCTTCCTCAATCCTCTTCACCACCTTCTCCAGTATCCAGAGGGGGGTAGAAGTGCCGCCCACAACCCCAACAGTCGCAAGGAACTTGAGCCGCTCCATGTCCAGCTCATCTTCGTGTTCGATGAAGAACGTTGGCGTACCGGTAGATTCCGAGAGTTTCACCAGCCTCAAGGTATTACCACTGTTCTTACCGCCCACTACCACCATCCCGTCCACCTGTCTGGCAAGTTCCAGGGTTTTCTCCTGTCTCTTCTGGGTGGAGTCACAGATGGTATTGAAAATCAGCGACTCAGTAAATCTCTCCTTAACCCTCCTGCTGACCTGGTTGAAGCTTCTCTCATTCTGCGTTGTCTGCGCCACAACACATACCTTTTTGAGGCCAGGGAGTTCTTCTACTTCCTCTTCTGACGTTACAACAAATCCCCTCCCCTGAGAAAACCCCAGGAGCCCTACCACCTCAGCATGCTCCTTGTCGCCTACGATGAGGGTAGCGTACCCCTGAGTTGCATACTGTTTGATGATCTTCTGGACCCTCTTTACCCGGGGACAGGTAGCATCGAGGACCTGCGCACCTGTTTCTTCGATCTCCTTTTTTTTCTGAGGTGAGATACCATGAGCACGTATGACAACGATCCCGGAATGGAGCTCCCGCAGGTCAGAGATGATTTCAATCCCTTTCCCCTTCAGGAGCTCAATCACCTGAGGATTGTGGATCAATGGGCCATAGGTGCAGATCTTGCTCTCTCCTCTGTCAGCCGCCTTGAGCGTCATGCTGACTGCCCGCTGGACACCCATGCAGAACCCGGTGGCATCGACAAGTTTAACAAGCACGATGTACTCCTATTAAATATGAGTGAGATGTGAGAAGTAAGACGTTAGACGATTTCAGAGTTGCGTTAGACATTAGACAAACATTCTTTTTACGTCTCACGTTTCACGTCCCCCATCTCACGTCTCAAGTATATAAAGAACTCCCTGTTTCCCTTCGGGCCGAGGAGCGGAGATTCAGTCAGCCCCAGTTCCTTCAACCCCAGCCCTGTGGCAAAGCGCGAGATCTCACCTATCACCATCGCATGGTCCTCTTTATCCTTTACTACACCGCCCTTGCCTACCCTGCCCTTACCCACTTCAAACTGGGGTTTAATCAGGGCGATGATCTCTCCTCCCTCCTTGATCAGCTGCATAACGGTCGGGAGTACCTTCTTGAGAGAAATGAAGGAGGTATCAATTACCGCGAGGTCAGCCAGTTCACCAATGTCTCCAGGTGAGAGGTACCGGATATTTCTTCTCTCCAGGCTGACGACGTGGGGATCCTGTTTGAGCGACCAGGCAAGCTGTCCGTAACCAACATCAACGGCATAGACCTTTTTCGCCCCCTTCTTGAGCAGGCAATCGGTAAACCCGCCAGTGGATGCCCCCACATCCATACAGGTCTTTCCCTCTGCATCAACCCTGAAAACCTTCAGTGCCTTCTCAAGCTTCAGCCCTCCCCTGCTCACATATGGTAAGTCCCGGCCTTTAAGGAGGAGAGCGCACTCCGTGCTGACCAAGGCTGCGGCCTTATCTACCCTCGTGCCATCCACCAGCACCTTCCCTTCCATGATCAAGGCTTGAGCCCTCTCCCGGCTGCTCACCATTCCTCTCAGGACAAGGAGTTTATCCAATCTTTCCTTTTTCATTTTCAAGCTTTCAGCGATCAGCTTTCAGCTTTTAATGTTAAATCTTTTAAATGAAACTTTGGCTGACAGCTAACTGCTGATAGCTGAACGCTCTGTTTTTTGGAGGAGTGCCTTTACTGCCTGAACGATACCGGAAGAATCTATTCCGTACTTCTTTCTCAAGAACTCCTGAGGGCCGTGTTCTACAAAACAGTCATCAATTCCCAGGCACGTAACTTTCTCAGCAGGGATAGATTTCCTGTTGAGGAGTTCCAAAACTGCTGAGCCGAATCCGCCGGCCAGGACATTCTCTTCGACGGTGAGTATCTTCCCGATCTCGCGGGCAAGGGTACAGATGAGTTCCTCATCGAGGGGCTTTACAAAACGGGCATTGACCACGGTACACGCTATTCCATCCTTTTTAAGCTCCTGGGCGGCAGAGAGTGCGGGGTACACTGTGGAGCCGATGGCTACGATGGCTGCATCCTTTCCCTCGCTGAGCACCTCTCCCTTCCCCACGGCAAGGTTCCTGATCTCCTCATCGAGAGGTACTCCTATTCCTTTTCCTCTCGGATAGCGGATTGCGGCGGGCTTTGATGAATCAATTGCTGTCTTCAGCATGTGCTGGAGTTCATTCTCATCCTTGGGCGCCATGATGATGATATTGGGCATATGCCTCAGATAGGAGAAGTCAAAGAGGCCGTTGTGGGTCGAACCGTCCTCTCCTACGATGCCGGCCCGATCCAGGACGAAGGTGACAGGGAGTGACTGGCGGCAGACATCATGCAGAATCTGGTCATAGGATCGCTGGAGGAAGGTTGAGTAAATGGCAATTACCGGCCTGAGCCCCTCGACAGCCATGCCTGCCGCAAAGGTCACTGCGTGCTGCTCGGCAATCCCGACATCGTAGAATTTCTCTGGGAATTCCTGCGCAAGCTTGTCCAGCCCGGTCCCATTGCTCATACCGGCTGTGATTGCCACAATCCTTTCATCTTGTTTAGTCAGCTTCACCAGGGTCTCACCGAAAACCCCGGTGAAGGAGGGACCAAGTTTTGAAGCGAGAGGGACGCCGCTCTCCTTCTCAAAGGGCCCTATCCCATGGAACCTGGTTGGATCCTTCTCTGCCGGCTGATACCCTTTACCTTTGGTGGTAACCACGTGGACCAGGATAGGCCCTTCCAGGTGTTTGATGTTCTTAAAATTTTCAAGAAGATAATCAATCCGGTGGCCGGGGATGGGTCCTATGTACCGGAACCCCAGCTCATCGAAGAGGACACCGGGCGCAAATATCCCCTTGAAAAACTCCTCTGTCTGTTTTGCAAACTTGTAGAACGGTTCACCCAGGGACTTGAAAAAAGCCTGCATGTCTTTCCGGAACCTGCTGTAGGTCTGGCCGGTGATGAGACGCGAGAGGTATGAAGAGAGAGCGCCTACGCGGGAAGAGATAGCCATCTCGTTATCGTTTAAAACAACAATCATGTCCTTCTTCAGATGGCCCGCATGGTTCAGCCCTTCCAGCGCCATACCGGCCATGAGCGAACCATCTCCGATAACGGCTATGATCTTGTACTTCTCTTTCTTCAGGCACCGTGCCTCAGCCATACCCAGAGCAGCGGAGATGGAGGTGCTGCTGTGGCCCACATCAAAAGTGTCGAAAGCGCTCTCTCTCCTGCGGGGGAATCCGCTTAACCCCCCATGCTGACGGAGGGTGCGAAAGAGTTCCTTTCTTCCCGTCAGGATTTTATGGGCATACGACTGGTGCCCCACGTCCCAGATAATCTTATCTCTGGGCGTGTCAAATACGTAGTGGAGTGCAATGGTGAGTTCAACCACGCCAAGACTTGAAGCCAGGTGTCCGCCCGTTTGAGAAACCGTGGAGATAATCATCTCCCTCAGTTCCTCAGCAAGCAACGGGAGGTCTTTTGGATCGAGCTTCCTTAAATCCTCGGGTGTATTAATCTTTTCTAAAATGGCGCTCATCCTTTCTTTTCAGCTAACAGGCTGCCGAAAAACACCCATTTGTCCGCCGCGGCGGATTGCCATCGTCCTTCGTCGCCTGCGCGCTGAAGCGCTTCGTCGCGCAAGCGTCGTTGCAGTTGTACAAAAAACGTTTGGTCGTTCTTACGATAGAATTTACCGCAGGAGCGGCCCAAGGTTTTATACTCCTCAGGATTTCTGGCGCCTTGTCCGCCACAGGCGGAGACATTTTTAATCAGCCTTAGAAACGTTGCCTTTTCAGCAACTGTTAATACCCCCGGGAGATGATAAACGTGGCAATCTCCTTGAGCGTATCAGCCTTTGATCCGAATGGTTCGAGGGCTTTATGGGCAAATGCAACCAGGTCTTCCGCTCTCCTCTTGGACTCGCTCACACCGAGGAGGTGAGGATAGGTTGCTTTGGATTGAGCGGCATCAGTGCCCGAAGCTTTCCCCATTTCTTCGCTGTCTCCCTCTACATTCAGCAGGTCGTCAACGATTTGGAATGCCAGGCCTATGGACTCCCCGTACCTGGTGAGTGCCTCGATCTCCGTAGCCTTCGCCCCGCCGAGCTTTGCGCCCATCCGGACGGAAGCCAGGATCAGCGCACCTGTCTTGTGGGTATGGATATACTCGAGAAGGGGAAGGTCTATTTCCTTACCTCCGGATTCGACATCTACCACCTGCCCTCCAATCATCCCCCCTGAACCAGCAGCAAAAGCAACTTCGTTAATCACTTCGATGAGAACTCCTTCCGGGAATTTTTCCTTCACCTCTTCACAACTTAAAAGCCTGAAGGCCTCTGTGAGGAGGGCATCTCCTGCCAAGATAGCTGTAGCCTCACCAAACTGTTTGTGGGTGGTAAGTATTCCCCTCCGGTAATCATCATTATCCATCGCCGGCAGGTCATCATGGATGAGTGAGTAGGTATGAATCAACTCAAGTGCACAGGCACAGGGAAGGATATGGTGGGTATTCCCTCCTACCAGTTCCCCGGCAGAGAGTGCAAGGACAGGCCTCAACCTTTTTCCTCCGGCAAAGAGGATATGTCTCATTGCCTGATGCACGCTCCTGGGGAATTTCTCAGCCGGGGGGAGATATCGATTCAGGACTGCGTCAACGAGGTCCTTCTTCTCCTGCAGGTAACCGTTCAGGTTCAACGGGGTTCCCCCTCGTCTTCTATGCTGAATGGTTCTCTCCTCTTGTTCCCCTTGCTGTCCGTAACCAGAATTTCGATCCTCTTCTCCACTTCGTCCAGTTTCTGGGCACAGATACGGGACAGCCTGATCCCTTCTTCAAAAAGGGAGAGCGATTCTTCCAGTGGCAAATCCCCTTCCTCCAGCCTCTTTACCACCTCTTCGAGTCTCGTCAATGCCTCTTCAAAACTCTCTTCTTGCATGTTATCCATCTCCCAAGGGCGAACACACAGGTTCGCCCCTACATAATCCGCCTGCGGCGGACGCCTTGCGGGTATGTCTTTTATTCGCCAATCCGCAATCCACATTTCCCTTGACCCCTTGAACCCTGGACCCCTTGGACCCTTATATTTTAACCTCCTCCACGCGACACATGAGCTCGCCCTTAAAAAGCCTCACGTTGATCTTATTACCATGGGCAAGCTGTTTTGAATCCCTCACTACCTTCAAATCAGGCACGGTGCGGGTGATACTGTATCCCCGCTTTAAGACATTCAAAGGGCTTAAGGCATCCAGCCTCCCCATCATTCCCTCAATCTTCTCCTTTTTTATCTTTACCGCATTTGATACATGAAAGGCGATACGTTCACCGTATTCATCTATCGTAAGCCGCAATCCCGGGATCATCTTCCGGGGATCCGGCATCCTCTTCTGGAGAAAAGCAAAACGGCTCTGATTGAACTCGTAAACCTTCCTGATAGAGTTTTTCAGACGGACATACGTAGTATCGAGATTACGGATGAGGTCGCCTTTATTCCGCACCACCAGTTCAGCCGCGGCTGATGGGGTAGGCGCCCTTAAGGAAGCAACAAAATCGGCAATGGTGAAATCAACCTCATGCCCAACAGCAGAGATTACCGGTATCTCGGAGTGGTAGATCGCCCGCGCTACCACCTCTTCGTTGAATGGCCAAAGGTCCTCGATAGAACCCCCGCCCCGCGTCAGGATGACCACATCAATTTCCGGTATCTGGTTGAGTTCCTGCAGGGCAGTGGCTATCTCCTGGGCCGCTCCCTCTCCCTGAACCTTTACCGGACAGATGAGGATCTCCACGTTGGCAAACCTCCTCTCGATGACATTCAGGATATCCCGGATGGCAGCGCCGGTAGGAGAAGTAACAATCCCGATCTTCCTGGGCAGCTGGGGGAGTGGCTTCTTATGGTCAGGATCAAACAGCCCCTCTTGTGCAAGTTTCTGCTTGAGCTGTTCAAAGGCAAGCTGAAGGGCTCCCCGCCCTTTGGGTTCGAGGTAGTCAAGGATCAGCTGGTATTCTCCCCTGGTCTCATACACATTGAGCCTTCCCCGGCAGATCACTGACAGCCCGTCTTCAGGGGCAAACTCCAGAGTGCGGTTCTGGGACCTGAACATCACTACCCTGATCTGGCTCTTCTCATCTTTCAGGGTGAAGTAAAAGTGACCAGAGGAAGGCATCCGGAAATTGGAAATCTCACCTTCTACCCAGAGGTAATCAAAACTCTGCTCAAGCTGGAATTTGATGAATTGCGTGAGTTCAGAAATAGAAAGAATATGAATATCCTGCATAAGTAATAAAAATAACAGAACTATATAGAAATTACAAAGAGATTTTGGAACCGGAAGGGTCTTGCTGAGAGGAAAAAAGAGTGTTTTTAGTCTGTACGATACATTTACGCCTTCCCCTTCTGCATTCCAAGGAAGGAGTAGGCGAATAATCTCAGGGCGGCTTTAACCGCGTAAAAAAATGGGGTGGGATTGGCGATGAGCCGCGCAGCATACTGGAAGATTATCTTTGGTCTGAAATAAAAATCGCGGTGCATTTTTTTATGGTACTTGATAAGTTTATCGAGTGTGAGGCCGTGGGGAACAAATACCGGTGCCCAAGTACTCATACTGCTCCAGTTTTTTGTGTACTCACCGTACTGATTAATATTCTGATAGAATGCAGTACCTGGAAAAGGGGTAAAAAAGGTTGCCTGAAAATCATTCAGGCATGAACGCTTTGCAAAATCAATTGTCTTTTCAATGGACTCTTCTGTCTCACCAGGAACCCCAATCATAAAAAAGCCACGAGTCCTTATCCCTGCTTTCACTGTTTGCTTTAATACCTCTTCTGATTTTTCCACCCGAGTATTTTTTTTAAGAATATCTAATACCCTCTGGTCTCCGCTTTCAAGGCCATAGGCAATCTGCCAGCATCCTGCCCTTTTTATGAGCTTGAGAATATCCTTCGAAATTATTTCTGTACGAGCCAGACATGACCACGTGATATTAAGTTTTCTCCTTATCATCTCCTCACATATTTCTGCTGCCCTTTTTCTATCGAGGAGGAAATTGTCATCATAGAAGATAATATCCCTGATATGATAATTTTTTATCACATGTTCTATCATTTCTATTGTATATTCAGCGCTATGGGCACGAAATTTTTTACCGCTCAATGCCATGACGCAAAAACTACACCTGTTTGGGCAACCCCGCGAAGTCAGGAGTGAGGTGGAGGGGAGTCGCAGATACATATGAGGAGAAGGTCTATAGTATTTCTCAAGTTGGGGTAAGAGGTCCCAGGCGGGGAATGGAAGACTATCTAAATCTTGCACATATTCCCCGGGAGGTGTTCGATACACAGCACCCTCTTCTCTAAAGATTATTCCCTGTATCTCGCGTAAATTCTTTCCTGAGAGAATTTCTATAATAGTAGTTTCACCTTCTCCGATAACGCCAATATCAAGACTTTCGCATTCATTGAACGTCTCTTCGGGCAATGCCGTTATATGAGCACCACCAATGATTGTCTTCGATTCCAGAGACTGGGATTTCAGAGTATTGACGAGGGAATAGGCTATCAGGATGGAGTCAGTAACCGCCGAGATCCCAACAAACCTTGGTTTTTCCTTCATTGCGAATTCTACCGTCTCTTTGAATCCCAAGTTTAAGGCGGGTGCATCGATAATCTTAACGGTAAATCCTGCTCTCCTGACTACCGCGGCTATCGTGCACAGACCTAGATGTGGGACCCTGCTGCCAAGATTGGCAAAAGCTCCATAGATCTCCTCCATGGAAAGGGGAGGATTAATCAGAAGAAGGTCACATCCCATAAAGAAGCCCCTTGAGCTTTTTGAACATGAAGAGCCAGTACACGCGGGTGATCCGATAGGCGCTGATATCAAACCTCTTTTCCCGGTCCATGACGCGGACTAAAGAATGGTAAAAGCTTTTAGAAGACGGGAAGAATCGGTATACCTTTTTCCTGATGAGAAAATCATTGAGCCGCCTGGGAAGTTTATTCACCAGGGCGAGCATGGTCTGACATTTTTCAAACTGTTTGTTCTCTATAGTACCACCCAGCTGGAACGGTTTGGTATTTTTTCTGTTCTCAATATCCTCAATCGCTTTTTCATCAAGGATTCCCATGTTATGAGCTATATCGACGATCTCTGTCTTGGGATAGAAGGAAAGCCAGAACACATAGAGACGGGTAGGACGATTCTCGTTATAAAACTTCATCATGTACACGAGATCATCTTCCTTCTCGTTGGGAAGGTTGATAATGTTCTCCGCCACGATCGAGATGCGGTACTGATTGAACAGCCGGATGGTCTCCTTCACCCTTTCATTGGTCTCATTCCTGTGGAGAATATTCTTCTTGATATCCTCATTGAGAGACTGGACTCCCATGAATGCCTGCCAGCAACCGCTCTTCTTCAGCAGGGAAACAACGTCTTCCTTAATGAAATTTACATGGATGCAGCAGGCATAGGGGAGGGCTATCTCCCTGCGGTATCGCTCTAAAAACTCCTTCAGCCAGTCATGATCACTCACAAAAATTTCGTCCCAGAAGTGGATGGAGGTCATGTTGTACTTCTTCTTTGCTTCCTTCAGCTCATTGAGTACATTCTCCACACTTCTCCTCCGGAAAAACGGGCCTTTCCCGGCATACATCCTCTTGAAGAGAGAGTTGTTGCAGTAGGTACAGCGGTAGACACATCCCCGGCTGGTCATGATATAGTACCCATCACGGAAAAAGGGGAGCTTGGCATAAAAGAGATCTTTATCGGGGAAGGGGAGCTCGTCTAGGTTCTGGATGGGAGGCCTCACCTCATTTCCCTTAATGGATCCATTCTCTTTATACCAGAGATTTCTGATATTCGAGATCGGCTCTCCCCGATCAAGACTATTGGCCAGATCCACAATCGCTCCCTCCCCTTCCCCCACGACCACATAGTCAGCAAACTCATTTTTCATCACTACCTCAGGAACGGAAGAGGGGTGGACACCACCGAAGATAATGGGGAGATGGTAGATTTCTTTGATCTTACGTGCCCTCTGGCATGCCCAGGAGTAATTATCAGAAACCACAGAGAATGCGACCAGATCAGGTTGGTGCATGCCCACCTCTTTCAGGATCCTCTTTTCATGGCTGAACGTCCTGCTCAAGGTTTTGCTGAAGACAAAGGTATCGTTGAAGAGCTGAGGATCATACACCAGGTCAACCTGATGACCAGCCTGCTTTAATGCCGCAGAAAGATATTCCATCCCCATGTTCTCACAGGAAGGCGATATAAAAAGGACTTTCATGTACACGTATTCTCCCTAAAAATAAACACTCGGGTGTTCATATAACCTGAACAATCTTAAAGATTTACATCGGCGGAAAATTGTCAGAACCTTAACGCCACTCTCCTGTATGGGGGTTCAATGCTAACGGGTGCTCAATTCTTGGCTGCATTAACGGTTTTGAAGGGAGGAAAATGGACAATAATTTCAGAATTAATAGGTGTAAACAACCACCTGAAAACCTTTCTCATTTGTTATTAATTATAACACAGAACCAACTATTCTGGTAAAACTTTATAGTCTGACTCAAACTTTACCACTTTTGATAAAAAGCCCAGTCGTATCGAATAGTTTAGTCTCTCTGGCCTTTTATACCAGTTCTATGATTACCGTTCACGCCTTATCTCTCCTTACCCTGAGCAACACCACAAACAGGAGAAGTGAGAAACTGCTAATCACTATACCTAAGGTAAGGCTTGAGGGTACAAAATAGATCCTTACCTGATGATCACCTGAATCAAGATATACTGCCCTCTGACAGAGATTTGCACGATACACCCGTCCTATTTTCCCATCTATATTCGCTTTCCAGCCGGGATAATAGGTATCGGAGATTACCAGAAAGCCTGGTGAATCTATCTTCACCCTGAGTAAAATCTCCGTAAAATTATACTTCTTCAGTTCTACCAGCGCATTTTGAGAAGCATTCGCTTCCTCTTTAATCTCTTCTTCGGGCGGTTGTGATAAGACTACCGTCTCTCCCGGGGAGAATTTTTCAGAAAAGAGAAAACGCACTGCCTCATCATCATCCTGTATAACCAATGAATGCGGGACCACAAAACATCTCGGGAATACCCGCTGGTTTACGTAGACTATCGTCTTTTCGGACCGAAAGACCTCCTTTAGTGCGGGGTGACTGATCGGCCACCAAGACAGGAGATACTTTGCATTAAATAGACTTAAGATTTTAACGAAGCTCTCATTCACCTGGATTTCCTTTTCATCAGGAGAAAGCCGGTAGGTCTTGGAGATGTTACCTTCAACCTTTTCGTCCCCCCAAATTTTAAGGAGATATTGGGGAGTCAGGTTAATATAGCCATCACAACTGGGAAGGTTATAGAGGACGTTACTACTCGGCTGAAGAACTTCTCTCTGCTTTAGATAGGGAGATAAGTCTCCTTCCCACCCTTTAGCTTCTCTATAGGTAAGGATATGGGTAAGCCTGGAGAGAGGAGAAAATATCCTAAACAATCCCTGATCCTGTTTGAGAAATTTTACAGTTTCCGGCATTTCTTCCCATTTCTCCATTTCCACTACCGGATTTTGTCTTGCCTGAAAAAACCAGAGGTCGGCAAGTGTTATGACAAAAACCAACGCAGTTATTCGATAAGAACGCTTCACAAAAAACTTCGTCAATCCCATTCCGGCAAGGATTGCCAAGGAGAGATCAGTGAAGAGCAGAAAACGGGTGGGAAAACGAAAGTAGTTCATGCCAGGAACGAGATAAAAAAAGATTTTAAAAAATGGGGTTACAGCCCCCAATACCAGGAGAAAGGAGCAGATGAGAAAGAAGGTATGGACCCGTGTTATTTTCCGGGATATAAATGTAGTCACGATGAGATACAGTGCAAGGAAAAGCGGTATCAAACCAACATAACCATAGTCTTCCCAGAAGACACTTCCAACTTTATAGGTTCCCAGTTTATAGGAAGCTGTACCAGGATTGCCGTTAATGAAGGGATAGAGAAAGGTTAAGATATCATAGGGATGGTAGTTACACGAGGTGGCAAACTGATAAGGAACACCTCCGGAACGCTGAGATAGAGAAGAAAGCTCAAAGGTAGGTATCAGTTGTATAGCCCCAATCGCAAAACCTATTCCGATAGTCAAGGAAAAAAGGCACAACCTGGGGAGATATTGTTTTATGGTAAGCGTGCTCTTCAATCGGAAACAAAAGTAGGCCATGCTTCCCAGAATTGTGTAATAGGTAATCTGAGGATGACCTGCCAGGATTTGGATCCCCAAGACAAGGGAAAAGTAGAGGAGGTACTTAAACTGCCCTTTCTGGCGGTAACGTTCGATCATAAAAAAGAGGAGAGGAACATAACACGCCGCATTCACCATATTAAGCTGCTTGAGATGGCTGATAAAAAAACCACTGTACATCAGGATAAGCCCAGAGAAGAGGGCGCTCACCTTCTCCAGATTCAAGGAGCGGGCATAGAGGTAAGTAAACACACCTGTTAAAAAAATATGGAAGAGGATGTCCAGGTTCAGGGCGATGAGGGGTTGAAAAAGGCCGAAGAATATAAGGTTCGGGGGATAAAAACTACCCACCTCTACGGCAGCGAATAAAGGGAATCCTCCATAGATATGGGGAGTCCAGAGAGGGAGTCTCCCTTCTGTGATCAATGTACCGAGAAAATAGCGGAGTGGATACCGGTCGTTCATCAAATCACTGGCGAAGATATCGTCAGTGATGACTGTCCCCTGCATCAATGCAAGCTTATAGAAGGGAAGGACGGTAAGGAGGAAGAGGACCAATACCATCCACCAATCGTTTTTTTTAAATTCTTTTCTAGATTTAAAACTTTGATCTACTGATGTCATCTATTTTTTATTTTTGGGACAATAATGATAGGGGGCCTCAATTCATTCAACCCTCCGGTAGATCATAAACCGCTCTGTTTCGTTCTTCTTCACGTATTGACTTCTCAAGAATTCCCCGAGCTCAGGAAAGAAAGAAAGCCTTTTTTCTGAACCCATTTCATCAATAGGATTTTGGTCATTCTTCGCCACAATAAAATAGCGAGGTTTTTTCTCATGAAGTTCTTCCCAGAATATCCTTTGTGCATTCTTTCTCATATCAAGGTTGTTCTGAATCAGGGGATAGATGAAGATGTAACGACTGGCAGGTTGTCTTTCAGAGAGGAAGTAGACCAGAGACTCCCAGCCCCAGATAAAGATTTTTTCCTCTTTCCTGGTATGAGTCCTTAGGTATTGAGAAAGGCGGTAATCTTCTCTCAGAGAAAAATCTGTAATGGTATACTCTTGGACCCTGTACCTTGAGTAGATTTCTTCTGCATTGACCTTTTTCATGCCTATCAGGGCAGGTATGATCCCTGTACTCACGTAAGAGCAATAATAGGCGAGGAGAAATTCCATGAGGAGGAAGAGGGTGAGCACTGAGATCATAAGATTTCTGGCTATCTGATACATGTTACTTCGTTGAGAAGGGAGATGATCGAAGAGTTGAAAAAAACCATAGGAGGTAAATACGGCAAGGGGTGGTATGAGAATGATAAAATGATAATAGAAGAGCCACCATCCCATACAGATACTTAGGATCGTACCAACGATCCACACAATGAGGAGGGTTCTCTTTTTTTTCTCAACCCTGGTTACTCGAACAAACCCATAGAGAGCAAGGAGAATAATTGTCAACCATAAGAAATGAATCCTCGTTCCTATGGTCTCGAAATTACCCTTAAATTTCATCAGTAGATCAAAATCGTAGGGGCGGTTAGTATGTGCGGTCAAATTAAAGGTTACGTTGGAATAAATAAAATCGCCCCATGCATTATTCATCCAAAAAAATGTTAAGAAAGGTAAAAGGGCAACGATCACGCCGGAAGAGAATAATAGGATTTTTACCATGCCTCTTTTCATCCCCCTCATGCTCATTCCATCTTCGATTAACAGGAAGAAGGACCAGAGAAAAATGAGAGGGAATATCGTTGTCTTAAGAGAAAGGGCAATACCTCCCAATATTCCTGCAAAGAGGAAGGAGAAAAGCGATTTCTCCTTTCCTGCAACCGGTTTAAGGAGGTAGACCACTCCGAGTATGGGGAGAAGCATGAATACCTCGGGCTGGCCCCTCCCCCACCATCCCACGAAGAAGATGCCACTCGAAAGAACGGTAAAAATAATAGTTGATAGATAGGCTGACCTTCGGTCGAACAACTCTTTTGCCAATGTAAAGAGGAGGAGTATGGAGAAGATTGTATAGAGACCGTCAAAGAGGGGGATACTCCTCATCTCTCTGCCCAGAAGTTTAAAAACCAGGGCATACAGAAAGTAAATACCCGGAGGTTTATGATCCCAGAGGTCACGGTAAGGAATTTTCCCCTCAAGCAGACCCGAGGCTATGGTAGCGAAAATCCCCTGATCCCTCCCGAACGGTTCGTAAAGAGTAGGGAGACGGAGGAGAACGAAAAGGAGAATTATTGCGAACAAGCAGATGAAATCCTTTTTCTTCCCTTGCTTCATCAAGCTCCATTGAGACAAATCTGGCAACCATGTAAAAGTGGTATGATGAGTATCAGCGATATAATCCCCTGAGGTCATTTATCCTGATCTTCAGGAGTTCCCATCCGGATTTGAATACCTCTTTCAGGGCACTGACCTTGGTATCTTCCTGGTAGTGGTTCCAGCGAATGGGGATTTCTTTAATCTTGAAACCAAGTTTATTTGCAAGAAAGAGATCTTCGGCATCGAAGCTCCATCCATCAAGGATTTGCCTGGAAAAAATGGGTTGTACCGTATTTCTCCGGTAACATTTAAACCCGCAGGTAAAATCCCAGACCTTTGTGGCGAGGAATTTTCTCGCTAAAAAGGAAAAACCCAAGCCCAAGATTGCTCTGTGGAGGGGAATATTGGTTGCCCTTATTTCACCCTTAGCCTTCCTGGTTCCGATAAAGACGTCAAACCCTTTGCCAAACTCTGCCATGAATTTATCAAACTCTTCAATGGGTGCTGATGAATCAGCATCAATAAAGAGAATATACTCACCTTTTGCCGCTAACATCCCCTGCTTGACAGCAAATCCTTTTCCTCTATTCTCTTTGAAATCGAGGACAGAGAAGCTATCAAATTTCCCTTCTTTAAAAAATTCCTTAACCACTTCTATGGTATTATCCCTGCTCCCATCATTTACAATCAGGACCTCATAGGTAAAACCCTTACCCTTGAGATAGTCAATAACCCCTTTCAGTGTTTTATGGATTCTTTTAGCTTCATTATAGACCGGTATTACAATACTCAAATATTTATCCATAATCTTTTCCTCAATGAGCTATTTTTATCAATGTATCGATATTATATCTGAAAAAACTATAGTAATTAAAGGATAATATCTCTTCCCCAAGTACTGGAGCATGTTCAGAATAGGAGACAAGACCGATATAAGGCTCATGCAACAAAAATCTTTTAAAAATCCTTACGAAAAGATACAATAATACCGTTCATATGTCCAATAAAGTAAACATCTCCATATTAATTCTCATCTTTCTCCTATCTTTTTATTCCATTACTATCTTCCTGAAACCTGAGGACATCTTCTCAAATTCCCCTATTTACACTGATGATTACTCAATGCATCTCTCTCACTGTGTTTCAACAAAAAGATTCCTGTTATCCCAAGGAAAATGCTGGGGATACGATCCCTTTTTCCTCGCCGGTTACCCTTCTGGCACACTGGTTGATGCTGACAATAAAGGGTGGGAAATGCTGTTTTTCATCCTTTCTCCTCTGTCAGAAGGATTTGCCTTTAAATTCTATCTGATCCTATTCCTTTTGGTGTATCCCTTCTTGCTCTATGGCGCTGCGAGGAATTTCAACCTCACAAAGGGTACGAGCTTGATTGCCTCAGTCTTCTCAATTTGCTTCTTCCTCCTCTCGATAGCCATGGACTTCGTCTCCTATGGCATGCTGTCCTACGTCTTCATGTGTTATTTTTCCATCTACCTTTTTTCTCTCTTTTATAAACTCTTCGAAAATTTCAGTTGGAAAAGATATCTTC
>Ga0315280_10006027_pt1 | contig 16928 bp, 16 predicted proteins | sample YL17G06_40_MG_FD_203697 | JGI IMG/M metagenome (GOLD analysis project Ga0315280, IMG submission 203697) | Sediment microbial communities from Yellowstone Lake, YNP, Wyoming, USA - YL17G06_40 | ecosystem: Environmental > Aquatic > Freshwater > Lake > Sediment | place: USA: Wyoming | collected...
TGATGGAGCAGAAAAAAGTAGACTCCCAGGCAGCCAACCTCATCCAGAGAAGGCGCTATCGAAGGCCGTAACTCGTTTCTAATCAACAGGGACGAATTGGATTTCAGCTAATTTGGACAGCAGTGATAATCCTCAGCGTCGATGTAAGCCCGCGTGTGCGCCGTGCCGCTGTGCCCAAGCCATTCCTGTGCGGTCTGGATCCTGCCGGTCTTGCGGTTGATGAGCTTGGCAATCGGACGGCGTAAACGTGCGTTGCTGATATCTGAATTACAGATTCCGTGCGGTCGAGTGGAATTGAGGGCGTAGAATTGCTGCGCATGTCAACTCATTGGTCGCCTGCCGATCCGAAGGATCTTCCAAGGCGCCGATCGACTCCATTTTGCCTACTTCGCAACGTCAGGATCGGGAAGCATCGCTATTGCTTCCTGAACGAACTTGGCATGAGCTACTATGGCCAAGCCCAAAGGATAACGCCGCTCCGTCGATGAGTATAACTCTTTGATCGATTGAGTGACGAATTCCTCTTGGATGACGATCCCCAGCAACATCTGCGTAACGCCGACGTGAGTCGCGCCACCGTACACACGGTTAGGGCTCGTCATATAAACTGGTCCTCCGCTGTTCCCTTGAAAAACTGGAAAGTCATAGAGAAACGTTTTGGTCTCATCCGTCGGAATCAGCGGGTAAGAGGCGATCTTGCCGCTGCGGAGAACCGGGAAGCCAGCTTCACTGCTGACCGCACCCAATGGAAAACCGAGACACATGGCCTCGTCACCGGGGTGGACCCCATATTCAGCTAGGATCTTGTCGTCAGCAAGAAGCGCCGACGGAAGAAGCGTCTGCGGCACTGCGTCCTGGGGTATCCTAACATACAAGGCGATTATGTCCGCCACCGCGTGCCTCACGTACAGCGGCTCGTTGTTAGAGCGAATCGGAAGTGCAACTGGAAAGCGTTCCCAGCGACCACTAACCCGGTGACGAAGCACTAATACAGCATTATCGCCGACGATTGGTTCGACGACATGAGCGGCGGTGATAAGCACAAACCGTAATTTCGACGGATCTTTCATAGGTCTGCCCAGAAGGAATGAGGTCCCGTACACCGGCTCTCCTTTTGCATTCTTCCCTTCTATCCTGAAGGTCGATTCCATGAGAATAGTGTTCAGCTCTGTTTGCTGTGCCGGCTGTTGAGGGGGTGTCGGCTGTTGCGGCTGCCAACCGCCAACAGCAATGGCACCGAGAACAACGCTAAGCACCAGGCCTGTTAATCGGTGAAGCATCACGCTCTTTGTTTTCATAACCACATCCTCTTCTTGGTCTTCTCTTCAAAATTGTGGGAAGGTGCCATGAGAATGCACGACTTTCTGGCTTCCTGCAACTGATTAGACACCGCTGCTCTCGTTTCGGCATCATTCACCGACATGCCTTCGGAGGTGCTCTCTACTGTCTCAGTTTGTCACTCGTAATCAGTGGGCCATCGGTTCAAGTCCGATCGCTGGCTCCAATAGAATCAATAATTCAGCAAATCATCCAAGAAGCCAGATCGCTCGTGGGTTCCTCCGGGGTTCCGGTTTGCACAGGATTACAGTCCCCTTGAGTCAAGAGGAGCCTTTGGCCGGGGGCCAAGTCGAAGGGCCCGCCACCGATCACGTCCGTTACTGCTTCGAAAGTCCCCGGTTGTTTGAACTCGAGCGTCGTGCCGAGAGCGTCGCCGATGGCAATCCCAAGCAGGCATCCACGATATCGTTCCGCAACATCCATAGTTTTGACCTCCTCGTTTTCGCACCCAGTCTGTCGTCGGCGTCGGCATCCGAAGCAGCGCGCTGTGGTGCGGATAACTATTGAGGCAGCTCCACGATTCTTATGTCGAAGAGCCTGGCCACATCCTGCAGGTGTTTTCGGAGCGTCTCCTCTTTTTCACCGGCAATCCTCGGGATCACCAAGGCAGCCTCGCACCGGCTGGCATCAAGGCCTCGATTTTCAAACCAGTCATTTAGCTTACCCCACGACCTAATGAAGTGGCGGTAGAGAATTGCCTGTGTTATTCCATGCCGGTAGTATTGTCCTTGGCCTTGAGGGCGCTTGAGTTCCAACGCCCATGGTTGCTTACCGGCACGGCAGAGCACATCGATATACTTCGATGCCTGATTTTCCGACCACTGGGCAGGGAACTCGAACGGATATTCTTCAGGGCTGATTACATTCTCGAGTTGCTGGCCGTCCACTATGACAGGCAATTCGTCATTCAGGATTCGTGCTTGCATGCGGTGCTCGGGCTCCAAACCCGAGAGCTTTCCGTCCGGTGGCACTCGCTCTTTACCGAGTTGCTCGATAAGAACGACCACCCTATTCAGATCACCAGCGTCATATTCCAAGGGGTTGTCTCCCATGATCTCCATAAATGTGTCGCGAGCCTCGCCGCCGATTTTGCCGACCCCGAAGATGAGTTCCCCAGTATCATGAAGCTTGCACACCTGAAGCCCGGCTATCCGGCCGGACCAGTAGGTACTCGTGACAGTGCGGTACCAGCGGAATTCCGTCCGGCAGAAGCTCTTGGCAATCTCTCTTCCAAGGCCTGGAAGTATTGCCTGCTCGCGAACATTGAGCTGCTCGCAGCGCTCAGCGACAACAGTGGTCAAATCAGGAAGGGGCAGGCTGATTGGGTCAAAATCTTGAAGGATATCGAGCTGCGATCGATAGTCTGCAGACAAAGAGTCACGGAGTATAGCCAGACCGTCCCTGACCGCTGCAGCATTTTCTCCATCCGCACTGAATACGAACGAAAGGGGAAGCTGTTGCGGATTGTCTGTCTGAGTGTGCCAGTGCAATGCATCAATGAAGGCATCGAGTTGCGTGTCTTCATTTTGGTCCTTTCCCACGAACACTGCGCGGAACTTTGGCAGACGGACTACCTTGCTGCTGATCCAAAGGTTCTTGTCCATCCGTGCAACCGCAAGATCACCAAAGGCGTCACGCACCGATTCTGTCGTACCGTCGTATCTGTCGGGTCTTGGGATCATTATCTTTCCTCCAATTTGTCTATATCGAACCAGACACCATCGTCGAGTGTCATGGCCTGTCTAAAATGATCTGCAAAGAGATCCGCACGATCGGTGTGAATGGGCACCACAGCCCGGGGCGCACAAGCATCGCACAACCGGATAAGGTCGTGCGGGCTCGCATGTCCCGAGGTATGACACACCTCGAGTGAAATTGCCTGCGCAGCCAGCCAATCGAGCAGTCTCTTGGCACTTTGGTCCTTCAAGTAGCCCGGCCACATGGAGTACACAAGCAGAGCGCCTGCTAGACAGTCGGCCTGCTCCACATCGCGGATCATGCTTGGTCGGAACAGCATCACCGACGTTGGAGCAGCAGCGGCGAGCTGCTCGGGGAAAATCCTGGAGGGCCTGTACTCCTTGGCCACCTCGAATGCCTCCTTGGCGATTATTTGGCGCTTCTGACTACGCGGCAGGAAAATGCGGACATCCTGCCAGTCCTTCTGTGGGACATTGCGGTTTTCCGTGGCGGCCAGAATGTGCGCCGCGTACATATCCACGATAAAGTTTCGTCCTGTGCGCTTGCAGGCCCGAAAGATGGTGACGAGGCGGTCGACGTTTTGGCCCGAACAGCACACCAGAGGCATACCCTTTGCCTTTCGAAACAGGTCGACCAACCGCAACTCCAGAGCTGTCTCGCTGGGGAAATCCTGGTCCGAATCCGCGCGGCCGACGGTCGTTCCCTCCATGAGCAATATGTCGATTTTCGGTGGCGGATCCGTGAGCAGACGGTCGAACAACTTGCCTTTCCGTCCGTGAGAACGGAAGTCGCCCGAGTAGAAAAATCGCTGACCTTCAGTCTCGACCAACAGGGCATAGGCGTCGTACGCGGAGTGGTCGACCAGGTAGGGGGTAAGCGTAAAGGGGCCAAGCGTGATTGGTATGCGATCCCGCAGATGAATTACGTTCTGCAGTTTGAGACCCGTATCGGTGAATAGGTCCGCGGCCGCGAGGATGCGCTCAGCGGCATCGCCGATCAAGAACATTGTCTCCGGCGGCAGACGGTGTGCCAGACCGTAATGATCGCGATGCGGATGAGAGATGACCACGCCAAGAAGGGATGGGTCGGGCGCGTGGAATCCCTGGATTGGGTAAAGTGGCACATCCTCGGCTTCGTCGACATCCAACGGCAGGCCAATGTCCAACACAATGCGCTTGTCGCGGGCTTCGATCTCCACACATGTGCCGCCGATTTCCTTCGTTCCTCGATGAATGCGGATTTTCATTCGTACCCGCCCATCTGTGCCCGCAGCTCCTTCAGCCGCTCCAGAATTCTCTTGATGTGGCCCGAATCAATCATGGCGCCAAAATGCCCCTCGCAGAATCGCTCCTTCCGAATATGCAGGGTCAAAAGCTTTCGGAGTGTCACAATATCGGCGGATCGGAGCTGTTCTGGATGCAACACATATCGCCTGGCCTCGTCCTGCCAAGCTGGCCAATCAAATATAAGGAGGAAGCCGCTATCGTGGAGTGAGTTCATCAACCGCGTCACTCCACTGCTGTAATGCACGCATCCGAGCTCGATACTATTTCCAACCTTTCGAACAGGGCCTGATATGACGCACGATTCCTGGGTTTCTAAAGCCGGCAGATGCTTCAGGACGGCATCAATCTGCTCGGGAGTTATCTTGTCCTCCATGAGACCCTCCGTAAATCGGATCAAATCACCAAATTCACTCGCCATTTAGCTGGCAGTAAAAAAGATGTGGCATTCATCGGTGTAAATCCTTTTCGAATCACTGCTGGACCGCGATCGACGCGGAATCACGTACACACTGTGCATCGGCGGGCCCAGCCGGCATGCAGTCGAGACGCCTCAGCCTAACGTCCTGATACCGCTTCCTCATTGGGGATGCGGACGGAACCCGGCTACGCCGGAAAATGTGCTATAAAATGAGCGACCGCGAGAATCCAAAGCACTGGGAAGTAGTTGGGATCCAGCACGCGCGCACATTCAGGGAGATCCTCGGGTTAAGGGAGTGGCCCCTCCAGATCTACCTTCCCTAATATGTGAGCTAACCCGTGCGTCGCCAGGTCAATTCTATCGATGATCGCCGCAATATCCCCCCCAGACTGCGACATCAACTCGAGCACGTCTTCCCATAGCATAATGCTAAGAGATTGAGGTTTTTCCGGTTGCTTTCTCTTTCGGATCAGTTCCAAATCAGGTTTCGACTCATGGCACGCAGAGAGCAATAGGTAAAGATGGGGTTTCCAGCCGATCTCCTTCAACCAATCGAAGAGTTTCATGTAAACGGACAATTGATACTCGCCGAGCCTGCGTCGGCCAGTGGTTTTTATCTCGATAATGCTGACCAATTTGCCGGGTCTCTTTATAACAATGTCAGGCGACAACGCCTGCAACTCGATTGGGGGATCGGTCCCGAAGGAATCGTGGCTAATCTTCCCTTCTACAACAACGTCAAAGAAATCCGGTGCGTCCTCAAGCGAAAAATCTGCTCTCTTTGGCTTAAACTGCCATTTGCCAGCGCTAATAACGTAGTCGTAGGTCGGAATCGGTTTGGCCCGGCCGGAAAGGATGTACATGGCAAATACCGATGTCCAAAATGATTCAGCGTTATGGTAGCAGTCTGACGGTTTTGTGAACAGCCAAGTTGCGTTGTTGATTTGCATGGATACCTCCAAGAAGAACTGGTGGTTACATCACGGACTCACCAGATCGATGCACTGCTTATAACGTTTCGCCCTATTTTGTTTTTCCACCCTGAAGGGCGGTTCTCCACCCTCCGGCCCGTCGGATTCTTTCCGGTTGGATTATGCACGTGAATATGCCACGGTTTGTCGCCAATTATATATGGTCGGTCGATCCTGCATCAGTTTTATTGCAGGATCTACAATCCTTTCTCGGGAAGCCTTTTATAGAGTTCAGCCATGTCACTGGCCATTTTTCGGAACTCTTCTCGGAGCAACTGCGGCTCAAGGACTTCCACGGCTGCACCGAAACCAAGCAGCCACCAGCGTAGTTCCGAGGTGTCCAGCACAGTGGCCTCCAGCAATTCGCGCCCGTCCTCTTGCGGGGTCAGCGTCTGATCAGGGGAAAGAGGCGTTTCGTGGAGATGCTGAGCGGCTTCCTCGTCAAAAAGGGCGCGGAGCCTGATCGGGGTATCGGTGACCAGGTAGCCGAATCCTCCCTTGCGAATGTATTCATCGAGGTTGAAGCCATCGGGGCGCAGCGCCTCCTCGTCCGTCAGGATGGCATCGGTGATTCGATGCAACGCCAGTTGCAGGGTATCCTCGTAATCCCAGAGGGTGCAAACCAGATAGATCACCTGGTTGCGCACTACGATTCCAAGAGGGTTAACGACGTATTCGCGTAATTCGCTTTCCCCCTTGCGGCGGTAGTGGATTCGGATTTGCTTTTCCTGGAACAGGGAATCATAGACGATGCTTTGTACCTCGGGATCGATCTTGGGTGGGTTCAGCGCCAGCCCCCTCGGGAGCACGCGCACCTTCTCGGCCCATCTGGCGAGCATCGGAGTTGCGGACAGGACGTTCTGTGCTGCCTTGAAGTGTGCATCGAGAGAGCTGAGGGTAGCCTTCGGAAGCAGCGGCATGAGAAAGAGCTCTGCCAGCTTCAATGTCAGCGCACCATGAGGCTCAAGCGACGGTATCTGAATGGGATCGCCCCGCCAGTACCATCCCTGCGGCTTTGTCACGTCAGCGGTTATCGGGAAATTCCCGGAAAGAGAATTCAGATCCCGCTGGATGGTGCGAATCGTTACGTCATGCCCTGCCTCACGTAAGCGCCTCTGGATATCGGCCGCCGCGATCCTGCGTGGGGGTGGCGGAATGGATCTTAGGATTTCCATTTGCCTGAACACTGTTTTGAGCATTTGCGTTTTCCCAAAGTCGATTGAACTGAAAGAGATGCTGCAAAGAATCAAGGCCTAGTCTGAAGCGCCTGCGAACAACCTCGTCAGCGAAACCAGTCCTTCCGTATCCCTCCCGCAATATTCCAGGAGATTGGTGCGGATTGTCTCGCGCCTTTCCTGAGAGGTTTCAGGGTTGATGGCTTCCAGGTACGCGAGCTGAGCCATGTCTCCATCCTGAACCTCGAGCCCTTCATAATTCAATTCCGATGCGATGGTGGGGAGGACGGCCTTGAGCGTCCACAAGCCTCTCATTTCGGGGTGATAGTAAGACTGACGAGTCAGCGGCAGCAAGTCGACCAGTCGGCCATGGATCTTCTGCAGCTTTGGAGCGAGACCCGGGAGCATGGCTGCCAGTTCATCGAGTCTCGTTCCCTCGAAGTGGCTGTATGTGAAAATCGGGCCTGAAGTTGTCGCAGTAGCAATGAGGCTTTCTGCAAACTTTCTCACAGGGAGGTCGCCGGTCGTGTCGAGGAACTGCTCATGCGCGACACAGCCGTCCTTGCCTTCAATGTGGCAGGACCATTGAAAGGGAATCTGCTGGTAGGGACGGGTGCCCGCCCAGATGGGGACGCTGAACGCAATCGTCTCAAAGTCCAGGTAAAAGCGAGGATAGGGTTGCCGGCCAATTTCCTCTGCCACAGCTGGGTCGAGCTCCGGGCGGCCGCTGACCGTGACACGCCATATTTTCTGATGGGTCGGATTGGTGAGACGGCCTTCAGGAACGTCGCGCAAGTCCTCAAACCCGTCTGCGGACAATGCCGACGCGACAGAACGCCCACGAGGCAAGACGGTCACGGGATACTCCGGGAAAACCCTCCCCGCACTGCAATGACCGTAAAATGGACAGTCAAATGGATTGCTGCACTGATCACCGATCTCGACGGTCGGTGTGTCACCCTCGAGAACTTCTTTGAATTTCTTCACCCACTGGGAAACCTCCCGCTGCTTCTCACGGCATGCAGCGGTCACGTCCACCTGCGCGAAAAGGCCCTGGTAGTTGCCACCCCCAGGATAGACGAACGAGGTGTCAATAAGGGCCAACTGCACCTTGTCCGGCTCGTACCCGGCTCCCCTGAGAACCCAGTATTGAACCGCAAGGTCCGGCAGGTGATAGTCCTTGACGGAGGCTGTGGACTTTACTTCAACCATTCGGCGGGAATTGGGCCGAGAAAAAAACATGTCCGTCTTGACCACGACCCCATTGTGTTCAAAGGTAGCCTCGAACAGAGTTACGCACTTCGAGCGAGCAAGTACATCACCTGTGTCGCGGAGGGCTTTCTCGACGTCACCGCCGGCGTCGATCAGTACGCCGCCGGGTTCGAGGCTGCGGGCCACCTCTCCCACCTCGGTACCCACTGCCATCCTGCACTCGCTTTGCTCGGATACTTCCGCAAGCTCCGGGTGATGCACTTCGAGGTACAGGCGCTTGATGCACTGCAGACCCGACAGGATCTTCGATTTTGAAAGCCGGTATTTTGCCATTCTCTTTCCGCCTCCATCATATTGTCGCCGGAAGAGTACTACAGGGTCGCGACAGCCTGCGTCGCATAGTTTTCCATAGGGATCCTACGGTTCTTATCGGCGGGAGACCGTCAAGGGCTGAGTCCCGACCATGGCACTTTTGCTGGCTGCGTGTCCAGCATGGCCGTGGTCCTTCTCCTATGCGACTTAGATTGTCGTGAGTTTGTGTTTGCATTAATACCACGAATTAATCCAAGAAGGAGGGGAATGAGCATATGCATCGTCGAATGTTTCTGAGATTTGCAGGCTCGATGCTCTCGATTCATGCGGCAGCCGGAATCCCGGGGCTTCCGTTTTTCGAACGTGGGAACCGGCGCAATCCAGGGCTGAAAGTCCCAGGCGAACTGAAGGAGGAGGTTTGGGAGACACGAACAAACCCTGACCTCCTCCGGCGGCTGTGTCCGGAAGATGCTGATGGCTGCAGCTGGGTAACTCATGCCTATGCGCTGTATCTGGACACCAAGACTAATCTGATACCGTTGACCTGCATCCAATCATCCAGGGAAATCGTTATGCCGCGGATTACCTTTGCCGGGCTCATCGAGCAGCTCGACCCGCATACGTGGCAAGAGCTGGTGTTTGGCTGCGCCGTGCATGACCTATGCATCATGGAGTGGACGGATGCGGTCTTCGGAGAACACGGGGCTGTTTGGGAGAACCCGATAGCGAACTGGCCGGACTTCAACCCGAATCCGATTGTGGATGAAATGCTCAAGGACTCGCGCGGCGCGATAATCTGGGCGCATCAGATTCATGCGCTATACAGTCTGTTCGATTCACAGGTTGAAAAGATGCTGGAATTTCGGAAGATCCTCAATGCAAAGATGAGCGATCGTCTCAGGGAGCACGAGGGAAGGCATTTCATCGATGGACGCGATCTGATGGAGATCATCGAGGAGCGAATGATTTTCGGTCACACAGATTACCTCAATGTCCGAAAGGCAAGCGTGCTCTGGCGCCATCGGGAGTCCTAGAATGGCCAAAACGCGGAGTGCGTGGCTTTAGCTTTTTAAGATCAACTCCCGCAGCTCCGTATAATCGTTCGGCCCCTTTCCCGTCAGCAGAAAGGAGAGTTGGTCCCTCAGCATGTCTGAGGCATCCTTGCTGAAGGCAAAATGAAGCGGCACAAGGTGGGGGGTAAAAACCGATTGCATCTCATCGAGGCGCAGCAGGCTGTCAACCTGCAACAGTCCTGACTTTTGCGGCAAGAACATGAGTTGCGGGAACTCCATCTTTCTGACTCGATCAACGAAGGATGGGCTAAACTCAGCGTGACCTGTCTTCGGATCGGCGAGCCCGAAAATCTGTGCGACGAGGCAAAGGTGTCTTTGGACTTTGCCTCGAAATCCTCCGTGATCGATTCCCAGCCAAGAGGACTCAGGTTGTATCAGCATCACGGGTCGCTGCTTTGCACGGATCACGATGAATTCCTCATTGGTTTCCAGCTTCGGGTTCGCGAGTGGCAGAGAGCGGCGGAAGGCATCACTTCCGGCAGGAACGATTTGAAAGGAAGCGGCGCTGGTTTTTGTAGGCTCATTGGGATCTATGATGGGACGCCAGAGTTGCAGGTTTTCGTGAGGGTAATAGGCATGCGTGGAAAAGAAACGTCCAAAACAGGGCTGCGATGCTTGGCCCAGTGGCAGCTTCTCATAAAAACCCGCGCCGAACCACTCATCAATGAACATTAGGATTGCATTTGATCGAGCTTCGCCAGGGCCTCAAGAAACTCCTCATCATAATTGGGTGGAGTGAAGAAGGAGCCTGACTTCTGCCCTTCAAGGCGAGAGGCCCGGTCTTTGGCAAAGCGCTCTCGTTGGGCCTTGAGATCCTCGCTCTTGATTCCGGACGCACTTCGAACGTACCTAGGAGGAGCCTGCTCAGCAATTTTGTTGAAGTCCAGCGGCTCATTCCGAGAGCCCAGTTCCATGGGTTCAGTACGAAAATAAACGTGGTCCAGAATTTCTCCCGTCGTGCGATCTCCCCAAACGTCAAGGATCTCCCGGAGGATCGCTTCCTCCTTGTAAGACTTCAGGATGTCTTCCAGTTCAAGGTGCTCCGGGGTGCGATAGAACCTGGTTTCGTAGTCGGTTCTGGTGCTGCTCGCTTCAGTCAGGTATCCACCTTCAACAAGATCCTGGACGATCGGATCAAATTCGGGGGTCCAAGGCCCCAAGTGGAAGAACTTCCAGTTAAATCCGGAAAAAGTCCGCCGGTGAACGCGGAAGTACTCCACATCAAACAGGTACAAGAGTTTTAATAGCTTTGTCTTGGTGAGGTATCCTCCGTGATCCGTAACATAAGAAACGATCGCGGGAATAAGCTGTCGAATGACGGGATTCATACCTACATGTCTTGATCTGGGATCTCGAACAAGGTTGGCCCAGGAGCCAAGTCGCCCAACGCGCAACAAAGAATAACGCAACCCTTGCCAGAGATCACGCATTTTGTATTGCCCGAAGGCTCTGCAATCGTTCGGATCGTGCAGCTCAACCGAAAGCATTAAGGGATTTCGGGGACACGCGCCATAACTTCGAAAGCTGAACAAGCTCCTCGTTCCCCAGCGGACGACCGGTCCTGGTTGCCAGCACGACGTACTCAAAGTCGCCCAAGGAGTTTGCCAACAGCGGAATCAAGACTTCGTGGGTATAGTTGGACATCAGGGTATAGCCTTCCATGTCCACCCGGTACTCGATGAAGTACGTGCGTTGGAGTTCGAGGTAGAGTTCGCGGTCGGAGGCGGCGAAAAACAAGCTTTGGCGGTGACTGAAGCGCTGTGTGACATGGTGCGGGAATCCTGGAATGACGACTCGAGCGATCCGTCGCATCATGGAGGAAGTTTCGCGATGCCGCCGATTATTTTGGAAATTTCGAGGTTATGGCGCCTGTCACTGAGATTTCCGCCTTAATTGGCCTTAGCTCCTTTTAGGTACGTATCGAGCCAAGCACGCTCGTGCAGCATGCGGTGCACCTGGTTCCAGTTCCCCGCGATTCCGTGCGGCTGCCCTGCGTACTGGATGATCTTCGCCGGCACGCCGTTCTTCTTGAGCGCGAAGTACATCTGCTCCCCTTCCTCGAACGGCACGCGGTGATCCACCTCGCCGTGGATGAAGAGCGTGGCGGCCTTCACGCGATTGGCATAGGTGAGCGGTGACTGGCGGATCATGATTTCGCGCGCCTTCGGATCCCAAGGCGCACCGTAGAACTCCGTCTCCTTGGTGCGCGCGATGTCGGCGAGGCCATAGTCGCTGATCCAGTCAGAGATCCCCGCGCCCACGCACGCGGCCGCGAAGCGGTCCGGGTACTGCGTGATCAGCCAATTGCTCATAAAGCCGCCGTACGAGTGCCCGATGGTGGCGACGCGATGGGCATCCACAGGAAAGTTCTTGATCACGTAATCCACGCCCGCCATCACATCTTGGCCGTCCTTCGTGCCCCAGGCGCCCCATGTGGCCCAGAGGAACTTCTCGCCGTAGCCAGTGGAACTGCGAAAGTTCACCTGGAGGACGAAGTATCCGTTCGCGGCGAAGTACTGGCTCTTGAAATCGAAGCCGTACTCCACTGCGCTGTGCGGCCCGCCATGATTGCTCACGATGAGCGGGTACGGCCCGCCTCCCTGACGGTAGCCGAAAGGAAAGAGGAGCCACCCTTCAACAGGCGTGCCGTCGGCGCTCTTGAAGTTTAATCGCTCGGCGCTGCTGAGCGCGACTTCGGAGAGGAACGGATCGAAGATGTGGGTAAGTTGCCGTTCTCCGGTGCCGTCGATGTTTGCGATGGAGATCTCCGACGGCGCCTCGAAGCGGCCGACCGTGAACGCCATCTTCGTCATCGCGCGGTCGAAAGAGAGCCCGCCGATGCGCCGCTCACCTTTGGTGATCTGTTCGACTGCTCCTCCGGCTGGCGCGACACGGAAGAGATGCGTACTGCCGCCGATGCCGCCCGTGAAGTAGACGAATTTGCCGTCGGGGCTCCACCGTGCGCCCGCGGGGAGGTAGTCCCAGTCGGCGGTGAGATTCTTCTCCTCTCCGCCTCCCGCCGGCATCACGATGAGATCCACCGGCCCGCCGTGATTCAGCTTCTTCGCGATGACCATGTCGAGCGCAAAGTCGCGCGCGGCGAGGATCCAGCGCCCGTCGGGCGAGTAGCGTGCCCCTGCGCCCTGTCCGGCCCGTTCATGGTTTCAGGCGGTGAATTCGTGCCCGCCGACATCCCCCTTTTTCTCGGCAAGGCGTCGGTAACATTGAAATAGGCACATCGTTATCAGCGCGAGGAATAGATCTGATTCGAGAAGCCGGTTGGTTCAGCCACTTACAGCAGCGCCCGGAATTAGCAATCCTTGTCTTTTGTTCAGCACGGGGGAACTGTGAACCCGGCTGACAGATGAAACTTGAATTTTTGATTGACGAAAAGCCCAAGGCTGTTTTGTGATAGCATTTGACTCTGACGAGGCGTACAGGAGGGACCAGCCATGACCGGCAAGCCTATTCAATACAGGTTTAAGATAGATGCTTTCACACCGAAAACCCTTCCAATGGCGCGTCTGGCGGAATACATGGCGGATCTGGCCGACCTTCTCGGAAATGTCGAAAAGGTGCATTTTGTGCGGTTGGACAAGGGCAGCACCGTACTGGTTCACGCAGTCGAGTGGGAAGCTGCACCGAAAGTTGTCGAACGCATCCACGCTGTGAAAATGTCTGAAGCTCCGCCCGATGCCATGAGAGCCTACCGTTCGATTGATCACCGGCTGGCTTCCGATAATGCGATCGGCCGCCTGATCGCGCCAACCCGGGACAACGTAATCGAATTTCCAGGGCGATCTCGTCCGACATCCCAGACATACGGCCCCTTCACACAGCCGGAAACCATCGATGGCATTCCCATTATGATCGGGGGCAAGACTGATCCGGTTCCGGTCCATCTCGAAGAGGGCGAGGTCATCCATCTCTGCCACGCTTCGCGGGAAATAGCAAAGCGGCTGGCTGTGCATCTTTTCGCGGCAATGGTCCGCGTTACCGGCAATGCCCGATGGCATCGCGATCCCGATGGTATTTGGATCAAGGACCGGTTCACCATCACCGATTTCTGCCTGCTGACGGATGAATCGCTCGGAGAGACCGTCGCAAAGCTGCGAGCTGCCGCAGGCTCGCCTGAAGCTGAAGACGTGCTTGGAGATTTGGACAGAATTCGCCACGGCTCGAACAGAGTACAATAGCTCATGGTTGTTTTTGACGCGACTTTTCTATCACACCTCCTGTACCCGGCATCCCGCCCACCGTTGGATCCTTCCACAAACCAACCGGTGGCAAGGGCGAAGGAGCGTATCGAACACCTGATCGATACTCTTTGGCAATCAAGACAAAAGATCGTCATTCCGACTCCAGCACTCACCGAACTCCTGGCTGTTGCCGGCAATCCTCAAGAGCTTCTTGATGTGATAAGCTCCTCGCGTTGGTTTGAGATTTATCCCTTTGACCAAAGAGCCGCGATTGAGTGTGCCGAATTTGTTCGTGCCGCGGCTAAGCCAAGAAGGAAAAAAGGCTTACCCTCGGCATGGGCGAAGGCGAAATTTGACTATCAAATCATCGCGATCGCCATTGTCGTTGGCGCGGATATCATCTATACCGACGATGAGGACATTCCTCGGCTTCTGGCAGGAAAAAGGATAAAGGTTATACGAATTTCGGAATTGCCGCTTCCTCCCCCGCAACAGATGCCCCTATACGAAGCAGGAGATCCTAACGAGGAAAATGTTAAATAGAACAACGTCCGGTCCTGCGGATTCTGGCGGGCACATTGTCCAAACCATCGAGTGGCCATCGGAACCAGATTTCGGAATCTCGCGCCCAATCTGATTCTAAATCATAGTTATCGATGTCGACTGCATTGCTGCTTCACGCAGCAGAGTTGTGACGCGGCAAAAGACGAGCAGGAAGAAATTCCAGCTCCCTGGGCCAAAATCGGACGGCAGGCCCGAGAGCCCGCGAGTCAGAAACCTTTCTACCGGGGCTGGCAAGCAGGCAGCGGAACGCGGCCCCCTAGTCCGGCGCCCGATCAATCCCGCTTCAATGGACCTTACCTCCTTATTAGGTACCTATCCAGCCAAGCACGCTCGTGCAGCATGCGGTGCACCTGATTCCAGTTCCCCGCGATTCCGTGCGGCTGCCCCGCGTACTGGATGATCTCTGCCGGCACGCCGTTCTTCTTGAGCGCGAAGTATATCTGCTCCCCTTCCTCGAACGGCACGCGGTGATCCACCTCGCCGTGAATGAAGAGCGTGGCAGCCTTCACGCGATTGGCATAGGTGAGCGGTGACTGGCGGATCATGATTTCGCGCGCCTTCGGGTCCCACGGCGCACCGTAGAACTCCGTCTCCTTGGTGCGCGCGATGTCGGCGAGGCCGTAGTCGCTGATCCAGTCGGAGATCCCCGCGCCCACGCATGCGGCCGCGAAGCGGTCCGGGTACTGCGTGATCAGCCAGTTGCTCATGAAGCCGCCGTACGAGTGCCCGACGGTGGCGACGCGGTTGGCGCTCACGGGGAAGTTCTTGATGACGTAATCCACGCCCGCCATTACGTCCTGCCCGTCCTTCGTGCCCCACGCGCCCCATGTGGCCCAGAGGAACTTCTCGCCGTAGCCGGTGGAGCTACGGAAGTTCACCTGGAGGACGAAGTATCCGTTCGCGGCGAAGTACTGGCTCTTGAAATCGAAGCCGTATCCCACAGCGCTGTGCGGCCCGCCATGATTGCTCACGATGAGCGGGTAAGGGCCGCCGTCACGGCGGTAGCCGAAAGGAAAAAGGAGCCACCCTTCCACAGGCGTGCCGTCGGCGCTCTTGAAGTTCAATCGCTCGGCGCGGCTGAGCGCGACTTCGGAGAGGAACGGATCGAAGATGTGGGTAAGTGGCCGTTCTCCGGTGCCGTCGATGTTTGCGATGGAGATCTCCGAGGGCGCCTCGAACCGGCCGGCGGTGAACGCGATCTTCGTCATCGCGCGGTCGAAAGAGAGCCCGCTGATGCGCCGCTCTCCTTTGGTCATCTGTTCGACTGCTCCTCCGGTTGGCCCGACGCGGAAGAGATGCGTACTGCCGCCGATGCCGCCCGTGAAGTAGACGAATTTGCCGTCGGGGCTCCACCGTGCGCCCGCACCGAGTTGACAGGACACCCTCAGCGTCGATGTAAGCCCGCGTGTGCGCCGTGCTGGTGTGCCCCGAGCCATTCCTGCGCCGTTTCGATCCTGCCGGTCTTCCGGTTGATGAGCTTGGCGATGGAGCGCCGCAGCACGTGCGTGACCGATCCCTGGATGACGCTGCCAGAGTAGATCGCTCAAGTACTTCTTGATGATCAGGTGCACCGCCGACCGCGTTAGTGGTCCAGGCGTGTGGAATTTGGTCCTGCGAGATTGGGCTGATGAAGGCCCAGGAGTAGGAGTCCTGACGGGTCACCAGGTAGGCTTTAACGGCATCACGCGCGTCGTCGCGCAACGCCCGCTCAATCCACCTTTCGGTCTTTGCCATCTTCATGCGCAGCACCCTTACGACCTCGCCGTCACTGTCAACCAGTTGGTGCCGGCGGAGCCGGACGATGTCACTCACGCGGAATCCGGTGGATGCCATCAGCCTGATTAGGGCATGGTCTCGCGGGTCTTCCTTCGCGAGAGTCATGAGCGCCTTAATGCCATGCCTTGACATAGAAAGGTGGTCTGAGCCCGCCTTCATAGTTTAACGTTCCTGCCAGATTCCCGGCAGGACGTAGAATGAGGACGGGCCATCGCCTTGCAAATGAATAACTTAGCAGGTATTTTCGACGGTTGGACAGATTGTTGAACTACGCGGGTGATCACCTTGTTGAATGTTGCCTTTCTCTTGATATACACCATCCACGAAAATCCTCGACATGGACTCCAACGCAGTGCTATAAGTGGCTTATTTTCTCCACATTGGAGGAGCAAGTGGCTGCTAAAAAAAGTGATCGGCGATTTATGGAAATCGCTGTACAAGAAATGAGGAAATCCAAATCAGAGCACCCCAACAAATTTGACCCGATTGTTGGAGCAGTTCTGGTTGACCGCGCTGGCCATGAGTTGGGGCGGTCCCATAGGGGTGGCCTGCGAGTTGGTGATCACGCCGAGTACCAAGTGATTGAACGAATGCACGCCAACCAAAACCTCCAATCTTCCACGCTTTATGTCACTCTCGAACCCTGCACAAGACGCGATCCTCCGAAGATACCTTGCGCTAAGCGCATTGTTTCCGCACGAATAGGAAAAGTCGTCATCGGAATGCCTGACCCTAATCCTGATATTCATGGCCATGGCATAGACTACTTGTTGAAAAACACGGTCTTCTCCAAAGTGAGTGGGTAATTTTGTGACTTTTCAGCTTCCTTTTGACCTGCTTCTCTGTCACTCCCCGGAACAATTGGATTTTTCAGGCATGGCTCCGGGGCCGATCGGTTCTTGCAGC
>Ga0315280_10006028_pt1 | contig 16928 bp, 15 predicted proteins | sample YL17G06_40_MG_FD_203697 | JGI IMG/M metagenome (GOLD analysis project Ga0315280, IMG submission 203697) | Sediment microbial communities from Yellowstone Lake, YNP, Wyoming, USA - YL17G06_40 | ecosystem: Environmental > Aquatic > Freshwater > Lake > Sediment | place: USA: Wyoming | collected...
ATTTTAACGGCTCACACCATGAGCCGTTGGTTTACCCTCCGTAGCTTTATGCGAAGGAGGGAATTAGAGATGAGGAACCCCAGAAGAGCAGCCAAACTGTCTCCGGGGCAAGGAAAGGGGAGGAAAGATGAAGGTGCGCGGCCTGTTGTTGTGGATGCTGCTGTTTGTTGGTTTCTGTGCTATCCCCAGCCCAGGAGCTACTATCTCAGTTACATCTCCTCCGACCGCTAGTCTCTTGGGCAAGGGGAAGACCTTTCCGCCAGACTGTGTGCAAAAGATCAATAGCATCTGTCAGACAGGGCTGTGTTTTACGGCTAAGATGAACTACATGACTCCGGTTGGGTTCCTACGCTGGCAGGAATTCCAACGGACTGGCGAGTGGCTTTCGCACGAGGATGCGGTTAAGCTCTGCCGCCAGAAGAACGGATAGGCCGGCTGTAACTGACCCAAAGGAGGAAAGCGATGGGCAGGTGGATAAGTGTGATACTTGCTGTAGCGGCGCTGGTCTTAGCACTGTCTACGCGTTGATTCCTATCACTGCGCCCCGCCGTCCAAGGGTCGTGGATACCTCCATCCTTACAAGGGGGAGATCGCGAGTTCAAATCCCGCCGGGGCCATACGATCTTTCCCATCCTATCTAGCCGAAGATGTCCGTCTTCGGCTCTTCATCCCTGATTCCATCCGACGAATTTTAATTCACGAATCATCACGAATAAGAAACTATTGACAATCATCAAATTGTACAGAAACCCTAACCTGTAAAAAATACACCTCGTAGGTGTATCAAAAGGGGTTAGGGGATTACGTACCTTAAAAACCTGCGTTATTTTAACGGCTCACACCATGAGCCGTTGGTTTACCCTCCGTAGCTTTATGCGAAGGAGGGAATTAGAGATGAGGAACCCCAGAAGAGCAGCCAAACTGTCTCCGGGGCAAGCTTAAAAAACCCTAACCTGTAAAAAGTTCCACTTCCAAAGTGGAAATAATCGTGGGTGGCTATCTAACGGGGCTTGACAACATTTTGATTATGCTTTATGATTAAAATTGAACGAAAGGTATTATTGATGGAGGTAAATTTTTAACAAGTTGACACCTGTCCGCCGAAGCTTTAGCGTAGGTGGATAGAACAATACATTCGAGGATAAACAAAAGAGTTCCGGATCCTTGGAGCTTTTTTGTTTAGCCTGGAGAAGGCTAAAATATGGATGAACATTAACAAAGGTTGCCCCATACAGCTCCTTACTGTGAAATCTATTCCATAGTATTATCACAGTGTGTCGTGTACGGGGCGAACCATAAAAGATTCTTTCAGAACTTTTATGGTTGCAAGAACTTCTTTGAGTGTAGAAGTAAATAAAACTCCTTCTTTCGAAATAGAAGTTAAATAATTTCAAGTCAGATGTTTATCTAGAGCAATCTAGATTCTCATAACAATTTTGAGAGTTTGATCCTGGCTCAGGATGAACGCTGGCGGCGTGCCTAACACATGCAAGTCGTTCCGCCGCAAGGCGGAGGCGAACGGGTGAGTAATGGCAAGGAACGTGCCTTATCCCGGGAAATACCTCGCCGAAAGGCGAGCTAATGTCCCATAGTCTACTGTGCGTAGCACAGAAATCCTAAATTCGAAATCATAAATCCTAAACAATATCTAAATCTCAAATCCCAAATTCAAAACATTTGGAATTTAGAACATTAGAATTTAAAATTTGTTTAGAATTTAGTGCTTAGAGCTTAGAGTTTCCGCGCTGCGCGCGGTAGTAAAGCTCCGGCGGGATAAGATCGGCCTTGCTCCTATCAGCTTGTTGGTGGGGTAATGGCCTACCAAGGCGACGACGGGTAGCTGGTCTGAGAGGATGATCAGCCACATGGGGACTGAGACACGGCCCTAACACCTACGGGTGGCAGCAGTTGGGAATATTGCACAATGGACGACAGTCTGATGCAGCGACGCCGCGTGGTCGAAGAAGCCCCTCGGGGTGTAAAGACCTTTTTTAGGGGACGATTGTGACGGTACCCTAAGAATAAGAGCCTGCTAACTACGTGCCAGCAGCAGCGGTAACACGTAGGGCTCGAGCGTTATCCGGATTTATTGGGCGTAAAGAGCATGTAGGTGGCTTCTCCAGTCGAATTTCAAAGTCCTTGGCTCAACTAAGGTTCTGGATTCGATACTAGGAAGCTTTGAGAATAGTAGGGGCAAGCGGAACTCCCGGTGTAGCAGTGAAATGCGTTGATATCGGGAAGAACACCAATGGCGAAGGCAGCTTGCTAGACTTTTCTGACACTGAGATGCGAAAGCGTGGGGAGCGAACGGGATTAGATACCCCGGTAGTCCACGCCGTAAACGATGCAGACTAGCTATCAGAAGTATCGACCCTTCTTGTAGCGAAGCTAACGCGTTAAGTCTGCCGCCTGGGAAGTACGGCCGCAAGGCTAAAACTCAAAGGAATTGACGGGGACTCGCACAAGCGGTGGAGCATGTGGTTTAATTCGACGATAAGCGAAGAACCTTACCAGGGCTTGACATCTAGGAAAGGCCGCCGAAAGGCGGCCGTGCCCGCAAGGGAATCCTAAGACAGGTGCTGCACGGCTGTCGTCAGCTCGTGCTGTAAAGTGTGGCCTTAAGTGGTCCAACGAGCGAAACCTGTATCCTGTGTTATTTTCCACAGGAGACTGCCGTAGTTTATACGGAGGAAGGTGCAGATGACGTCAAGTCAGCGTGGCTCTTACGCCCTGGGCGACACACGTGCTACAATGGCAGGAATAACGAGTCGCAATCCGGCAACGGAAAGCAAATCTCTTAAAAACTGCCTCAGTACGGATTGAGGGCTGCAACTCGCCCTCATGAAGTTGGAATCGCTAGTAATCGTGGGTCAGCATACCACGGTGAATACGTTCTCGAGTCTTGTACACACCGCCCGTCAAGCCAGCCGAGTCGGCGGGGCCCGAAGGCCGCCTGTGGCGGCCCACGGCCAAGTCGGTGAGGAGGGCTAAGTCGTAAATTAGTTGCGACGCCCGCTAGTAATAGCGAAGCGACAACTTGGCTATATGCTGGAACACCTGTGTATCTGGCGCTGCTCATGTGATAACATAGAAATATGCGAACACAAAGCGAAAATGCGACCAGTGCAGGCAATCAGCAGGAAAGACTGCCAGAAATTTCACCAGATTATATTGTAGGTTTGGTAGATGGAGAAGGTTATTTCTCGATTTCACCCAGAAAACGGATTTTCGGAAATCGGCAAGCGGCCGAAATCGATTGCGTTTTCGGAATAGAGCTTAAAGAAATCGATAAACCAATCCTTGAACGGATAAGACAAAAGTTTGGTTGCGGTAAACTTGTTTTCAGACTGGATAAAAGAGACAAGTTTTGTAACCTATGGGCATATCGAGTTAGAACGCATCAAGAACTTCTCGATAAGATAATCCCTTTCTTTAATCAGAACCCACTCCAAATTCCAAGTAAAAAAGAATCCTTTCGAAAATTCAGAGAGGTATTGAAGCTGGTAGAGCAGGGAAAGCACCGAACGGAAGAAGGATTTGAAACAATTAAGAATCTGGTAAATAAGGCAGAATCCTCAGAGACTATACGCCAAGCGCCCTTAATTGGGATGAAGATATAGTCCATGCATTATAGCGATATAGTGAAAAACATGAACAAGGTATCGCTAGGGGAATCTGGCGATGGATCACCTCCTTTCTAGGGAGTAAACACCTAGCCCCATTAGATAGTATCTAGCGGGGTCATAGTGTCGATTGTCGGAGATACGATTGAGTAGAAGTCAGACATTCTTGCAACCATATAAGCCCTGAAGCGTTTCTTGTTTACCCCTCAAAGTCCGCACTGTAAGTAGAGGACGTAGTCCCTTTTACAGTAAGGACGGCGTGGGGCAACCATAAAAATACTGAAGGGACGTTAAAACAAACGTTCCTTGCATCCATTTTCAAAAAGAGGCCTGTCAAAAGGCTTCTTTTTGGTATATTAACAGGACTGGCTAACGGCTCACCCCTTGAGCCGTTAAAATGTTGACAAGCAGAGAGAGAGTTAAGATGGGGATAGATATTATTTTTATATTCTAAAAGGAGGTGGATTTGTTTAAGAATTTACCTAAGCGGACAAAAGTCCTGGGGGGCGTGGCCGCGGCATTGTTGGTTTTGGCAATCGGTATTGGTATTTGGGGATATTCAACGGGTAAATTTAAAAGCAGTGCGGCAGTAGTTAACACTGGAAACTACATCGAAGGACATGTAACTTGTCCGGCTGGTGATTGCAGCATGTCTAATCAAACAGCTGTGTTACTTGTATATAGCGGTGACGTTGCCAATCCCGGTAGTGTAGTATCTATGGCAACGCGAACAGTTTCTTCGTCCGGATATTTTAGATTTGGTAATATTATTCCCGTAAATAAGCTGCTCATGGTTGGTGTAATGGGTTCGTGCACAGGAGGAACCAGTCCTTTGGGAGAATGTAACGCTCGGCCACAAGCCACAGAATTTACTGGCACTAACCAAACCAAACAAATGTATTTTACATTAGTATCTATAACTGGAAAAGCAAACGTTAAAGTTCAAACGAAATGTGTGCCCGGGCCGCAGTCGCCTTGCGGTGGTAGCCAATATCAACCTATCTCCGGCGCTAAAGTAGTTATGACTGGACCCGATGGAAAGCAATCGATTGATTACACTAATTCCAACGGCATAGCTTTTGGTGGTTCCCCTCAGGCGGGAATTATGTATGTCGGGGCATATTCGATTAAAGTCTACGCAACTGGTTATCAAACCGGAAGCGGTTCGTTGACAGTCAAGGGTTGTACTAATAATCTTACGACCATTACATTAGTTCAATAACTGAATAATACTGTTTTCTCGGTATGGTCAAATATTGCATGTCAGCCACAAAAATTCTGAACGAAATGTTAAACAATGTTTCTTTCACGTTAATTTTCAAAAAGAGGCCTGTCAAAAGGCTTCTTTTTGGTATAGTAACAGGAGGATGAATGGCTCAATGGTGTGAGCCATTGAAATATAACTTACAATATCCCTAAAATGTGCTGGAGCGTAAAATGGGGATAAATTTCTTGGTTTAACGGCTCACAATCATCTCACAACCATGAGGTGTTCAATTTCCAACCTAAAAAACCCCACCCCAGGGGTGGGTGTGATAGTCTTTCTGGTATAACAGTCTTGATATTTAGAGGTATTTTTGGTATCTTTTTGATATCCAAGCCATCGAAAAGGAGAAAGCCAGATGAAAGTAGAAAGATCGGGGAAGTACAGGCTTAGATCTCCGGGTTCGGTCAACAAAATTGTGGTCGAGGATCACGATTTGGAAGAATTGAGATTAGCATTGTTGGTGGAGTATGCATGGCTACAAAACGCAATAATTCCCGGGACAATGGTTAATGCCTGCGGCTATGTGATACAATTTTCAGGAATAGAAGAGAATATGTATACTCTTAATGAACTGGAAGACCAGTTGTTAAAAGCCCGAAAATAAGCAACAAGATGTCCATCAGGCCTCCGCGTGAGGCCTTTTTCTTTTCAAAAAGAGGCCTGTCAAAAGGCTTCTTTTTGGTGTATTAACAGGAGGGCTAACGGCTCACCCCTTGAGCCGTTAAAATGTTGACAATCAGGGAATCATTAGATTACAATAAACTTGAATTTAATTTTGTTCTTACATTAGGAGGGAAAGTGAAATTAATTCGTTTTTGCAAAAGACTAAGTATTAAGGTCTGGCTCATTATTCTGGCGATTATTCTAATCGGCACCCTCGGCTACATCTTTAGAGAGAAATTAGGCATTAAGGCCAGCGTCAATGAAAAACGTTATGTTGCTGCCGAACTGACTCGTCAATTAATCAAAGACGACAAATCCTACAAAAAAGTGAAAAATTCCGAGAACTTGGAGAAGGTTAAAAACACCGCCAAGAAAAGAAGCGAAAAATTGGCCGAGCTCGCGAATGAGGATCCCGAAGGGTTCTTGCTTGTCAGCTTCCCAGCCGATACTTCCGGCTTTCCGGCGGAAATCCAAGCCGATTTGGATAAGCCAGTTGAAAAAGAAGGGACACTCAAAGCCATTGCTGAAGATAATTTTAAGGATAAAACCGGCAAAACCCATTTTTTCCTTGACGATTATGCGACTGAAGTGAAAGTGTCTGGTAAAGATCCCCTCGATCTGGTTAATTCAAAAGTTAAAGTTAAAGGCAGTCAATACAAAAACTTGGTTGTCGCCAGAGTTGAGGATATTACCAAGACAGAAGAGCAAGTCGAAGCCGCGGTGGCCGGGGCCACGGTTCAAAAATGGGCAGTCATCAAACTGAATTTTCAAAACGATACCAGTCAACCGATTACTGATACCGAGATCCGCTATCAGACCTACCAGGCACCTAACAACCCCAATGATTTCTGGAAAAACTTTTCCTATAATCAACTTTCATTTGCCGGAATCAGGGATCCGAATTTGGACATTTTCGGTTGGTACACTCTTCCTTATCGTAATGATTCCTGCGATCCTAATGACAATGTTGGTTCTTTGATGAGTTATGCTAACTCCGCCGTTTCAATGGCTAAGGCCCAAAGCATTGACCTAAGTTTATATAATAATGTTATTTTTTATTATGGCAATCTCGCTGGCAGCTGTATCAATGGGACTGCTCGCGGTACGCTAGGGACAGGCAGTGGTACCGTTTGGATGACTTCAAATAGTAGATTTAATTCCGATACAATCGGTCATGAATTAGGTCATAATTTAGGGTTTCCCGATGAGTTTGATTATACTTGTACCGATGAGACGGGAAAGGCGGTGGCGATGGGACCCAACTGTCGCTGGTATGATCATGGTGATAATTTTGATAGCAGTTTCAACCGCATGATGAAAGGTTGGATTCCGCTTTCCAATATGCAGAATGTCACGGCTGACGGCACTTACAAAATGGCGCCGGTCGACCAACAAACGACTGCCAGTCAGACAATCAGGGTGCGGAAAGATCTTGATCCGACCACAGGCAACCCCTCAAATTATTATTATTTTGATTATCGAAAGTCCAAGGGGGTGGAAATTCGGTTTGCCGGAGAAGTGGCTTATTTTCAACCAACAAATCTAATTACGGCCGATCCTTACGGCGTCGGCGTGTATTTGCCTTTAGGCAAAACCTTCTATGATCCGTACGCCAATGTCACCCTTACCGTCAATTCATTAACTGATCAGGAAGTAACCGTCAGCATCAAAATCGGCACGCCGACCTGCGCTATGCACTCCCCTTACTTTATCACAGTTTCCACTATTGGCGGAGTTGTGGCCAGCGGTCAAGGCCCTTCCTATGTTGGTCTGATGGTAAGAAATGATGACGGCATCAATTGCCCGGGCAGTTACTTTGTTTTAAGTATGCCGTCGATTGATTCTCGCTTAAGCTATAGCTATACCCCTCAACGCGTCTTTCTTAAACCCGGTCAGTACACCACGGTTTTATTGACAATTAATTCGCAACCCGGACTGCCGGATGGGATGTATTGGTTTGATGCCATTGCCGCCCGTGAGGATAATCCTAATATTCATTGGCATCTTTTGCAGAATCACTATTCGGTTTGGTCGACAATGCCGCAGACTTGCAATAAAGAAAAACCGATCGTGATTGGTGAACCCAATCTAGCTGGGCCTTTGACTGGCGGTACTCCCCAAATTTACAACATAACAGTTATTAACAATAGTCTCTTTTGTCCTTCGGAAAGAATTGGGCTTAGTTTTAGTACCGCTGGACAACCATACTGGGGTTACAGTTTAAATCCGGAATCTTTAACTCTTGTTTCCCAGGCCAAGGGTAATGCGGCTTTTAATGTTACCTCTGCTTCGGGAGCCAAGAACGGCACCTATCTTTCTTACGTCTTTGCCTACTTGGGTAGTGACACGACTTACTGTGGTGGTTCGTCTTTTGGTTATATGATTGGTGGCGGACCCACTCCCTCGCCAACGCCGACACCGTCACCCACATTTTCACCGACACCCACACCGACACCTTCCGGCGGGGATATTGAAAAACCGACCGTGAGCATCACCTCTCCTCAGAGCGGGGCGACGGTGGCGAGACGCTCAAACGTGGCGCTCAGCGCCACGGCTTCGGACAACGTCGGCGTTACGCGGGTTGAATTTTACGTCAATGGCGGTTTGGTGGGCACCGATACATCCTTGCCCTACAGTCTGATTTGGAAAGTACCTGGCGCCAAGGGTAGAACATATACCCTTCAGGCAAGGGCTTTTGATGCCGCTGGAAATATGGGTCTTTCGTCAACAGTAACAGTGACCACTCAATAAAAAACTAACCGGGTCCAAAAAGAGGCCTGTATCCGCCGGCTGGCGGAGGGCTTCTTTTTGGTTATCGTAGATCAAGCTTTAGCTTGGAAAACAGGCTAAAAGCCTGGACTACGAAAGCGTAAAGCAAGGTTTAACTTGCTATTTAACAGAAGGGCGAATGGCTCAAGGGTGTGAGCCATTGAAAATTAGGGTATAATATAATTAATAAAGTATAACACCTCGACTCTCCGCCAAGTGGCGGATCGCTCGGGGCAAAGGAGATCAAATGAAAAATGCCTTAATTGCGATCATTATTATCGTTTTATTAGCAGCCCTTGGTTTCGGCGGATGGTATTTATTCTTGAAAAAAAGTCCAGAAGGCGGCACGTGTCTGACTGACAATAGGTGCGAACAGGGATTAAAATGTGTCAGCAAAACCTGCTCCAGTGGCAAAGTCGGTTCAGTCTGTGTGGTCCATAAAGATTGCCAACCGGGATTGCTTTGCGCGACCAATGTTTGTAAAGTTCAGCCGGATTATTCAAAATATTTCAGTGGGATTATTATCGGTAAAATAAGGCTCGGCGAGCCGTTTGGACCAAATAATTCAACCGTGCCGACCACTGAATTTAAGAAAACTGATGCTCTCGAGGTTGATTTAGCGGTGAAATCAAGCGATGTCAATGGCGAATTTTACTATGACCTTGTTAATGCAACCAACGGCAAAGTGGCGATGTCTGGCGTAGGCAACAAGCAGAAAATTGAAGGTCAAAGTCGTGGGACTGGTTCGGATTTGCCGGTACCAGTAGGTTCGTATGATTTAAATTTATATTTTAATAATGAATTAATTTACACTACCCCGATTACGGTCAGCTCCTGAAGACGTAGGCGACCATAAAAGACATGAAGGCGGAGGGAAAATGTTGTGGTCAAAAGGTAGGGCAATTGTCAGTGCGATTTTAGCAATCGGCTTGGTTATTTATGCCTTAAATTTTGTTGAGGGCAACCTCCTCATTTTGGCTGGCCGCTCAACCGGCCGAATCGTTTTTGATTATGTGGTAAACTTTATCATCTTTTTCATTGTCTTTTATTTAGTTCTCCTCTTTTTAGCTTTTGTCTTTTTCGGCAGAAAGAAATAGTTTTTTCCTTGCAAAGTTCTCAAAAAAGGGGATAATTATTGTAACTGCACGTGAAAAGGAGCGCAACCCATGAGGCCCCGAGAGAATCCGCCAAGACACCCCAAGAGCAAGGTCCCGCATGTTGGACCCAAAACTCGCAAAGAGCATCATGATCCCCGTCGCCTTCTCGGCGGCTCCAAGGCCGAAGCCCTCCTAATGCAGCAAGTATCCCGAAATGCTCAAAGGAGGCTCTTGGCAGAAGCGGCCGAGATTGCCGAGAGAACGCGGGCGTTCCGCAAACGAAACCGAACCTGGCCTTAGATCGTCTCTTTTGGTTCCATAGGACCCGATACTTACGAGGTCGCCGTGGCGGCGACCTCGTTTCTTAAATATTTTCTTGAAATTTCTCCCTAAATTTGCTAAACTATTTATATAATGCGTACGTAGTATAATGGGCGACTAGCTCAGTGGTAGAGCGCGTCTCTGATAAAGACGAGGTCGAAGGTTCGATACCTTCGTCGCCCACCAAGTTGTTAAAGTCAGACGAAGTCTGAATGTAATGACGGGGTCGATGTTTCGAATCCATCCGTACCCACATGAAATAGTCATTAGAAATTAGAAATTCGAAATTAGGATTTTCTTTAATGACCATCACGCCTCATTTTTTTGCCAGCGCGGCTCTTGCCACCGCCTTCACCAATAACGTTTTCGTGGCTTTTTTATTGGGTTTTTTACTCCATTTTGTTTTAGATTCTTTACCGCACGTTGACCCCGGTACCTTCCACAATATCCGAATTCCCGGATTTGCTAAGGAAATTAATCTCGCCCACGTCCATTCCGAAGACCAACCCTGGCCAGCTTGGATCTATATTTTTGTCATCGCTGAATTTATTGTTGTTATCACCTTTATGACTTTGATGTTTAGAAATAGAGCAAATTTTGCGATTATGATGGCCGGCGGGATCGGTGGGATTTTTGTGGACGGGATGGATAATGCGCTTTTTCGTTTTATTTTCCGCTGGCCAGTTTTCCGTCAAATCCACTGGTTACACCACCGGTTTCATTACGAATTGCCACGGGAAAAATGGTATTGGGGTTTGCCCGCAGTCATAATTATTACAGGAGCAAGTTTATGGTATTTGTTAAAATTTTAATTTTTTTGGCCTGTACTGGGATCGGGATTTTGATTTTGAAGTACACTGAACCGATTGTCAGAATGGTTGGTAAAATGAGCTGGGCTGAAAACCGCTTGGGCATGGGCGGGACTTATACAGTTTGGAAACTGATTGCCATATTATTAATAGTAGGGAGCTTGGTCTATTTAACATCAGCCGCCTGGTGATTTCCTCCCCTTACCCCTACAACTTCCCCTTAATAAGTCGAGTCTTTTAAAATTAGATTCTTAAGATTTACAAATATGGAGATTATGAGAAATTTAGAAGGAGTGTTAAATAAAATTTTGAGAGAGTTAAACCACCCCCAACCCCTCCTTGAAAATGAGGGGAGCATGGGCCGTTAGCTCAGCGGTAGAGCACCTGATTTGCATTCAGGGGGTCGGGAGTCCGAATCTCCCACGGTCCACCATAATGATCAATCTCGGCTACCAAATAATTGACCTTCACACGCATTTACGCGACAACATCCCATTCCATACGCAACTGGCAAAAGAGGCGGGGATTGGGATGGTTTTGTACCTGCCTGACCGGTAGGCAGGTATGGCCAACACCAAGCCATGTTTGGATAATGTTGTCGAAATTAAAAAGTCGCTCAAAAATAAAAGATGTATTAAAGCTATCCCGGTCAGCGCGATCACTATCGGCAGAAAGGGGAAGGAACTTGTTAATATTGATTCAATCAAACCATACGTGGCCGGTTTTTCTGACGATGGCGATTGTTTGAAAGATTTAAAATTATTCGAACAAGCGCTCAAGAAAAATGTTTTATTGATGGTTCATTCGGAACTGGAAACCGAAATGGCCGAAAAATATCTCAAGATTTTGGAAAATGTTGGCGGCCGGCTCCACCTCCAACATATTTCGAAAGCCTCTACTATTAATATTATTCGTAAATATAAAAAACGCGGTTTAAAATTTACCGCCGAAACTTGTCCACACTATTTTACTTACACTTCGGAAGTGGATGAAAGACCGGTCAATCCGCCGCTCGGGACATCGCGTGATATTAACGCTATCAAAGAAGCCCTCGCTGACGGCACAATCGATGTTATCGCTTCCGATTACGCCCCGATTCCGAGACCGCGCGGCACCGGTTTTGCCTCCTTCGCCTCATTCATTCCATTATGTTATGGATTAGTTCTCGAAAAAGTTCTCACCAAAAAGCAACTTAAAGAAAAAATCCATGATAATCCGTTAAAAATCATCCAAGGGTATTGACCCCAGCACAACAGCTTCCTGTAAAACCTACTACGTAGTGTACTTACAGGAGCGCTGTCTGCGGGGTTTGCGGGGTGAACTGAACTTCGTTCTAGTTCACCCCTTGACATTCTTATTGGATTTGTTCTAACCATATAGTATTTTAGTTGTGGATAGACCCGTCTCGAAATCGAGCCGCGGTAAACAAAGGTCGAGCTATCCTAAGGTCTAATTCGTTTAATGAGGTAAACATGGTTTTACAAGATTGGACAACTGCTGTTTCCGACAGCTGGACGAGTATTTGGGATCGCTTTGTCAATTTCCTGCCCAACCTCATCGGCGCCGCCATTATCATCATTGTCGGTTGGTTGGTGGGAATGATTGTGGCGCTCATCATTGATCGGCTTTTCAGGATTATCGGTCTTCAGACTCTGTTTGAAAAAGCCAAAGTTGAGGACGTCCTTAAGAAGGGTAGCGTCGGTAAAGATTCAACGGCTTTGTTGGCTTCAGTGGCTAAATGGATAATCTATTTGGTTGCCTTTATCGCTGCGGCCAACACTTTGAAATTGCCTGACGTGGCGAATTTCTTAAATGCCATTCTTGCCTTCATGCCTTCGGCAGTGGCTGCCGGCTTGATTTTGCTAATCGGCCTGGTTTTAGCCCATTTCCTTTCCAATGTGGTTAAGGGCTCACTCCTGGCTGCCGGGTTGGCAATGGCTGAAGCCGTGGCTTTGGTTATCCGCTACGTGATCATTATCTTTGCCTTTCTGGCCGCCCTGTCCCAAGTTGGCTTGGCTCAAAACATGATTTCCACCCTCTTTATTGGGGTGATCGCGTTCTTGGCCATTGCTGGTGGACTGGCTTTTGGTCTTGGTGGCAAAGATGCCGCCCAGGATTTGATCGACCGGATCCGCAAAGAATTGAAGTAGACCCCCACACCTAAAGATTATGTGGTGAGGGGTAAAATTTCGCAAGGTAAATATCGCGAAACAAAAAACGGGTTAAAGGAACGTTCCAACCCGTTTTTTGTTATTTAAAAGAATTCTTAAGATTAGACCTGCGAGGTCTAATCTGGGAATTCGAGCCAAATTTAGCCAAACTTAATCGGGGATAACTGGGATCGTCGCCGCGGGTTTGGTTTCGTCCTGGATAATATCGAGGGTTGATTTCCGCCCCGTTTTGTTATATGGTGAAAATGGGGAAGAAGCTTCACAAGGAGAGGTGAGATGCGAGGCTCGTTCTGGGAGGCGACGCGATGGGATAAACTATTTAGAATCCTCGTTCTGATCCTAATGGTAATCGTTTCCTGGTATTTCGCCGGTGTTAGAGCGGGCGAGATGGATCTGGGTTTAGCCTGGTGCGAATCTTCACGAGCGGTTGATCCGGATTTGAAGATAACCCTAGGATTAGTAAGGAAAATCCGGTCGGAGGGTAAGAAGTGAGTCATCCGGTAATCAGATGTGGCCGATCAAAGGCTTTTGAAAGGCCAAACGAGGCGATGAGAATCATTGCGCGTTGTCCTGAGGGGATTGCACCTTCTACTCGTCGCGGCGGGTTTTCACTTGAAGATGCGGCTGCAGAACTGGCACCAGGTATAGCTAAAAGGATGAGAAAGAATGAAAAAACCTCGGACTGAATCAGAGATGTTCCTCGCGAGCCCCCGCGATGTATCTCGCGGAGGTCGAGAAGGAAGACCATGGGAAGGCAAAACCGAGCCCTTGCCAAGCAAGAAAGAAACCGAATTGGGACTGGTGAAGAAACGCAGATCAAAAATGAAAAAACCGCGAAGAAGAACAATGGTACTGAATTCTCGGCTAAGGCGAACGATCAAGAAAATCAATGACTCGGCATCTAGCAGTGTCGAAACGAGGCTGCATTTGCGCCGAGAGCGCAAAGATTCAACTTGGGCAAGGCGTCAGAAGTAAATGACGCCTTTTCGTTATCAAAAGACGGCACTTGCCCCGTTAGATAGCTCCGCATCTAACGGGGCTTGACAAAACAATATATCATGTTACAATAAGATTGGTCTTATTCAATCAGGAGTATTACTGATGTACGAAACCAACAATAAGAAGGGGGTCGACGGATAAACTGAACAAAACCAAGTTTAAATTTTGGTTTGTGTGTTTAGTCCGCGTAAGCGGATTTTTTGAACCTTATAGCTAAATTCTAAATCCGAAATCCTAAATCCTAAACAAATTCTAAATTCTAAATTCTAAATAATTCAAAATTGTTTAGAAATTAGAGCTTAGAAATTAGAAATTGAAATTTTTAAGTCGCTACTTAAAAATTTAGTCAGTGTCTTGGTAGTTGTTCTACCCAATATAAGTTTTCGTTAAAGCAGAAGGTGGATGCCTTGGCACGGAAGACCGATGAAGGACGCAGTAGGCGTGCGATACGCTTCGGGGAGGAGCCAAACATCCTTTGATCCGAAGATTTCCGAATGGGGAAACTCAGCCCGCGAAGAGTGGGTTATCCTGTGCAGGACCCCCGGCGTTAGAGAGAGCCTTTTGATCCATTAAATTTAGGGATCAAAGTAAAAGGCCATTTTCAATCTCATCTAGCGCTGGGAATCCTGCACGGGAAGGGAACTCGGTGAACTGAAACATCTTAGTAACCGAAGGAAAAGAAAACAACACTCACCTAAAGTGAGAAAATCGGAAGACGGAAAACGGAAGACGGAAGACAGATTTTTTCTGTCATCTGTCCTCTGTAATCTGTTCTCTGGTTTTGTGATTCCCCTAGTAGCGGCGAGCGAAAAGGGAACTGCCTGATTATGACAAGTGAGTTTATTCTAGTCGAAGGAACCTGGAACGGACAGCCAAAGAGGGTAACAGCCCCGTAGACAAAAGGTAAACTCAGCCTGTCATAATTTTTCTCGACCATTTTGGTTCGAGGAAAAGTACTACTAGCCACGTGTAAGCTAGTAGGAAGATGGGAGGATCGTCTCCCAAGGCTAAATATCTTCCGTGACCGATAGTGAACTAGTACCGTGAGGGAAAGGTGAAAAGTACCCCTAATCGGGGAGTGAAATAGTACCTGAAACCATCTGCTGACAACAAGTCGGAGCTGCGCTTCGCGCAGAAATTCGAAATTCGAATCTCGAAATTCTAAACAAATTCCAAATCATAAATTCCAATGTTTTAAACATTTGAATATTAAGATTTAGATATTGTTTCGGATTTAGGATTTAGAGTTTGGGATTTCCACGCGGAGCGTGGTGACGGCGTGCCTTTTGTAGAATGAACCAACGAGTTAGCTATGTGTCGCAAGCTTAACCCCGTTAGATGCCCCGAATCGCAGCGCGGATGAATAATCCGATGATGTCGAAATTCGAGGCTATCTAACGGGGGTAGGCGAAGGGAAACCGAGTCTGATAAGGGCGCCAAGTGGCACATACTAGACCCGAAACCGGGTGATCTATTCATGGGCAGGGTGAACCCCGCCGAAAGGCGTGGGGGAGGCCCGAACTCAATAGCGTTGCAAAGCTATGGGATGACTTGTGGATAGAGGTAAAATGCTAATCGAACCCGGAAATAGCTGGTTCTCCCCGAAATATATTTAGGTATAGCGTCTAGTGTTCGTTTACGGAGGTAGAGCTCTGGATGGTCATGTCGCCGAAAGGCGACAGACTAATCAAACTCCAAATTCCGTATTCTTAGAACTAGACAGTCAGACTGTGGGGGCTAAGCTTCACAGTCGAGAGGAAAACAGTCCAGACCGCCATCTAAGGTCCCAAAGTGTAATTTAAGTGGAAAAGGATGTCGCAGTCCCCAGACAACCAGGAGGTTGGCTTAGAGGCAGCCACCCTTTAAAGAAAGCGTAACAGCTCACTGGTCAAGGATTACGGCGCCGAAGATTCAACGGGGCTCAAAATTATCACCGAAGATGCGGACTTGTGCGGAGCACAAGAAATTTCAAGCACCAAATCACAAATAACAAATAAATTACAAATCTCAATGGATTAAAATCGAAAATTAGATATTTGAAATTTAGAAATTATTTGGAAATTGGAATTTGCTAATTGGAATTTCTCGCGCTCTGCGCGAGTGGTAGGGGAGCGTTCTTAGCGGAGTGAAGGTGAATCGTAAGATTCGCTGGACAGCTAAGAAGTGAGAATGTTGGTATGAGTAACGAATTATCCCGATGCGAAATCGGGACACCAAATATCTAAGGTTTCCCCCGCAACGATAATCGTCGGGGGGTTAGTCGGTCCTTAGCCCGTGAGGGTGATGGACATGGCGTTGATATTCGCCAACTGCGAAATGACTATATTATCGTGACGCGTTTTAGAGGTTTGACAAATCGTATGGTTGAAATGTCAAATTGAAGAGACGACGAGAAAAGCGATAATCCACTACTTTTCGCATCCGTACCGCAAACCGACTCAGGTAGATGGGTAGAGAATACCAAGGTGATCGAGCTAACTTTCCCAAAGGAACTCGGCAAAAAAGCGAGCGTAACTTCGGGATAAGCTCTGTCGTCATTTATTTGACGACCGCAGCAAACGTATTTCAGGCGACTGTTTACCAAAAACTTAGGTCCCTGCGAACCCATTATGGGGATGTATAGGGGCTGATGCCTGCCCAGTGCTAGAAGGTTACGGAGAGAGCTGACCTGTACGTAGCACAGAAATCCTAAATCCGAAATCCTAATTTCTAAACAAAATCTAATGATCAAAATCCAAAATTCAAAATAAGTTTGGATATTAGAAAATTTGAATTTAATATTTGTTTAGGATTTAGTGCTTAGAATTTAGAGTTTCCGAGCTGCGTGCAGCGAGGCTTGAACTTAAGCCCTAGTGAACGGCAGCGGTAACTATATTGGAGCGAGCTACTGCGAGCGAGAATATATGAGGAAGCGCAGTCCGTAAGGACGAGCAAGCTCATATAACCGTTCGAATTCGTCGCAAGACGAATCGCTCAATCAATGTAGTTGTAAAATCTGGCTGTATGCTGGAATAGCTCTGTATCCGCCGGTACCCGTCATCGAAAGATGCCGAGGTGACAATCCGCGCGGTGGAGCCAATCAGCAGGGAAGGAGACGAGAAGATGAAGAAAGTGATAGGTGTGATGGTTTTGACTCTTGTAGGGGCATCACTATTTACCGGAATCGTTTTCTGGCTATCCTATCATTTCAGATGAAAGTAAGTTCTTCC
>Ga0315280_10006029_pt1 | contig 16923 bp, 19 predicted proteins | sample YL17G06_40_MG_FD_203697 | JGI IMG/M metagenome (GOLD analysis project Ga0315280, IMG submission 203697) | Sediment microbial communities from Yellowstone Lake, YNP, Wyoming, USA - YL17G06_40 | ecosystem: Environmental > Aquatic > Freshwater > Lake > Sediment | place: USA: Wyoming | collected...
GTTCTGAAGTGCCCTGATGACCGTCCCGAGCTGGTGCGTCGTGTTGAACAGGAACACGTTCAGAAAATCGCTAAAGACCAAGCCCCCCTTGTCGGTGTCGAAGACTGGCGCCGCGAACTGTTCGGTCGTCGTCCGGCCCATCCAGTCCTTGTATCCATTGGGCCCGGTGAAGAAGGAGGACCCGAGTTCGGTCAGCGCATTGCGGCTGACCTCGGCGAAGCGGACCCGGAGCAGCACTTGGTTGGCCGCGATCGCTTCCTGCTGCTTCAGCAGGTTGACGACGTTCTCCTTCTTCTCGACGTAGCCGGCCGCCACGTCCGCCGCCTTCTCGACGACGTACTTGCTCGAGACGGTGCCGGAGATGACGACGTCCTTGCCGTTGCTCGAGACGGCGATCTTCTCGCCCGGGAAGAGCTGGCGCATCTGCTCGGTCAGCTCGCTCAGGTCGCGCGAGACGATGACGTTATAGCGGCGGATGGCGCCCGATCGCTCCCAGACGAACATCGAGATCGTGCCGGGCATCTTGCCGTGGATCAGCAGCTGCTGCGGCCCCGTAGCCATCGCGTCGGCGATCTCAGGGCGCGTCAGCGAGACGCGCGTGATCGGCCCGAGCAGGTTCAGCACCGCGGATCGTCCGACCAGCAGCTGCACCTCGCCGGCCTCGGCGTCACCCGTGATGACAGTGGCCGGCCTGGCGGAGAAGGCCGGGGTGCCCGGCGTTGCCGCAGATTGCGGTGGCGTGGAGGTCTGCGCGGACACACTCGTCGTAGCCGCGATTACCAGGGCGACGGCGCACAGCGGGCTCAAAAGCCGGGGGGCGCCGTTCGCGCGAACGGGTAACATGGGAGTCCTCCTATTTCACGACCTCGTACGCTCGCTTGTCGCCGCGGATCATCTCGATGGTGGGCGCCGGTGCGGCCTCGACGACCGGCGCCGGCACGTGGGGCGATCTCTGCGCGGCCACGCGGGCCACGCGCGCCGGCTCCGCCGTGCCGAGCAGCACGGCCGGCTTGACGCCTGGCGTCGGTGGCGCGCTCTGGTCGAGCGGGTTCCGCAGTGCCAGCTGGATCTTGCCTTCGGTGCTCGCCAGCGTGAGGCGCTCGGCCTCCTCGGGCGTGACCAGCAGCGTGACGACGGTCGCCTGGATCGGCTTCCCCTTGTCGCCCGTCTGCTCGATCTTCGTGCCCGTGGCGAGTACCTGGACATTGGTCAAGACCACCTTCGACGTCGTGTCGGCGCGCTGATCGTTCGGGCTTCCGGTCGCCACGACGTCGACACGCGTGCCGGGCAGCACGTAGCCGGCCACGCCAATCACCTCGTTGACCCTCACCGAGACCGCGCGCATGCCGGCCGGGATTGCCGTCGGCAGCCCGGCACCCGCCTCCTTGCTGGCCAGCTTGGCCGGCAGGACCGGCTCGTTGCGGATGATCGACATGACAACGCCGCGGCCCTGCAGCTCGGCAGGGTTCGAAAAAGCACCTTCCGGCACGTTGGCCGCCGGCCATTGCACCACCCGCATGTCGTCGGTGCGCAGCTCGGTGCCGACCGTCAGGTCAGCCGAGGCGACGACCACCGGCTTGGTGGGCATCGACACCACCTTGGGCGGCTGGTTCTGCAGGTAGCTGTAGGTCCCGAAGGCGAGCACGCCACCCGCGGTGAGGGCGAGCGCCAGGACGAGGAAGATGCGCATGCGGTTCATGGCTGCCTCTCGTGAGTGGGCAGGCTGTGGTCAGTCACTGCTGCCACCGGCTGCTGCCCACTGGCCACTGTCCACCGGCCACTGCCCACTGGCCACTGTCCACCGGCCACTGCTCACTGGCCACTGTCCACTGTCTATTGCGCCTCGTTTCGCATCAGCGCCGTCGCCCTCATCGTGACCGGGCCGCCGGTGGTCGACCCGCGGTTGACCAGCCGGGCGACCGGCTGCAGCACGATGAAGTCGAACGGGTAGTCGATCGTCACCCGAGACGCGGAAACCGCCCCGCCGTTCGCGGTGATGGTCGCGGCCCGGTCCACGGCGACCGCTGCCTGCGCGTACTTCGGAAGCTGGCCGTCCTGCATGTAGCTGCGGACGCGCGCCTCGACGGCGCCGGAGGCGGGGTTGGGCAGCACGGCGATGCGCGCCCCTTCCCGCGCGGCGTTGGTGAGGATCTGCCAGGTCTGGTACGCGCGGCCACACTCGAAGATGCCGATTGCGATGAGCAACAGGATCGGGATCGTCACCGCGGCCTCGATGAGCGCCGTGCCCCATTCGCCCCGCAGTCGCGTCATGGCCTTGCTCCCGTTTCAGATGCCCAGCGCGGCAAGCGCGCAACCCGCCGCGATGGCTGGACCGTACGGAAACCGGTTGGCAGCCCCCTCGGCCTTGATCGCCGCCCCGGTGCTGGAGGGGGCTGCCACCAGGCTGGCTGCGCGCCAGAGCGTGCCGGTCAACCGCCGCCGTCTGATGGCGAAGGCGACCGCGAGCAGCCCGCCCGCGATCGCCATGTAGATGAACGCCACGAGGATCTGCCGGGCGCCGAGCACCGCGCCCATGGCCGCGAGGAGCTTCAGATCGCCCGCGCCCGTCGCGCCGATCGCGTAGCCGGGCAGCATCAGCAGCAGGCCGAGCGCGACGCCGACGAGGGCGGATCCCAGGGTCACGTCGCCGATCCCCGCGACCGACAGCCCCAGGCCAGCGAGGACGAGGGGCACGGTGACGGCGTTGGGGATCCGGCGCGAACGAAGGTCGATCGCGGCGGCCGCGCCCGCGCCGGCGAGCACGACCACGAGCCGGATCGACTCAAAAGCTGTTGACAATGAACTGCCAGAAGGCGGTGTTGACCTTGACACCCAGCGTGGTCACCCCCGCCATCGCGACCACCGCGATCAGCACGACCAGCAACCCGTACTCGACCAGGTCCTGGCCGTCGTCTTTTCGGACGAAACGGCGCAGCACCGAGATTGCGCGCCGCATGTGGCCTCCCTCATCCGCGCCGCTCCGGACGGCGCCAGGGCGACAATCGTGAAAGCTGGGGCCCCGCCGCTGCGGGGCCCGGGGTGCGACAGAGGCAACGTGCGAGTCGGGCGCTTACCGGGCCCTGGCTAGATGGCGTTCGCGATCTGGTTGAAGATCGCGTCCACGCGCACGCCGGCCGCGGTCACCGCGCCGACGGCGATGATCGCAATGAGCGCGACGAGCAACGCGTACTCCAGCAGGTCCTGCCCTTCCTCCCGGCGCGCGAGCGACATGAGCAACCGAAGCATGACCCCCTCCTCGGGAAAGAGCATCGTGCGGGCGATGCGTGCGGCGTGATTGCCGCGTCTCGAGTGGCCCGCGCGAGCGGCCGCGGACCGTAGGGCGTCAAGGCAACGGGTGTGCCACGGGCCGAGGTGGCGCCGTGCCAACGCCCCTAACTTGCCCTGTTGGGCCTGCTTACGGACACTCCGCGCCCGGCGTCCGGGGCGCCGGCAAGGGCCGCCGGGCTCCTCGGCGACACCGGAACTGTAAGCCGGCCCCCGAAAGTCGTGGTTCGACGGGGCGCGGGCCCGGCGCCGGGCCAGCCGGAAATGGGCCGTAATCCGGTGACGCGCCACGCCTTCGCCGCGCTCCGCGCGGCCGTCGCCGGCGGCACGTCACTTGCGAAGACGGCGGGCGGGACGGAACCATGCGCGTCATCACGCGACCGGGGATCGGCGAAGGTGCGGCCTCTCTCGCGTGCCTCGCGACCGTGTTCGCCGTGCTGATCGCCATCGACGACCGGGTGCGCGAGCGGTTCGTGATGCTCTTCGGCGAGGCTTCTGGCGATTTCGGGGATCGCGTGCGCTCGCTCGGCGACGCCGTCTTACAGGCCGCTCGCGATCAGAGCATTGCGCAGGCGCCTTTGCTGCTGTTCGTCATGGTGGCCGTCGTGCTGCTCGTCTTCATGCTGAGGACCTGAGGTGCCACTCGTCGTCGCGATCGAACCCGATCCGCGCCAGGCCGCGATCCTCGGTGGCATCGTGCGCCGCCGCGTGGGCGCGGATCTGCTTCTCGCCGACTCGAAGGACGCCGCGATGGCCGCGATCCGGAAGAAGATCCCGGATCTCATTCTCGTCAGCGCCCTCTTCTCGCCCCGCGACGAGACCGAGCTGACCGAGGAGCTGCGGCTGCTCGAAGGGACGGCGCACCTGCAGACGCTGACTATTCCCCTGCTGGCTGCGCCGACCCGCGACACACCAGAGGAGAAACGCACGCTCCTCGGTGCGTTTACGCGCCGCCGGCCGAAGATCGGTCCACAAGGGTGCGACCCCGCGATCTTCGCCGAAGAAGTTCGGGTGTACTTGCAGCGCGCACGCGAGTTCACGGCCGAGCGCACCGCGCAGGCCCAGGCGGCGGACCAGGAACAGGAACCGACGGGACTGACGGACGGCAGGATCCCGAGCTTGGGAGCCAGAATCGAGAATGAGGGAACCGTTCCGGCGTCTGAATTCTCTCCAGGCCAGCCAACCAGCATCGAGCAACCGGGCGACTCTCTCGCTCGAGAGGATGTCGCGCTGATCCCCGTGGCCGCACCGTTGCCGATCGACATCCGCAAAGAAAGCGTGGAGGCGCCGCCGCCCGCGCCCGTCCCCGAACCGCTCGCACCGCCCGTCGTCGCCGAGGCCCGAGCACCGGGGCCCGACTTGCCTCCCCCGGCAGAGCCAGGCACGACCCAGCGTGCTCCGGAGCCGGTGCCGAAACCGGAGCGGGGGCAAACGCGAACCGAGCCGCGTCCGGTCGAGGATGAATGGGGCTTCTACGACCCGGCTCAGTGCGGGATGGAGGCGTTGTTCGCCCGGCTCGCCGCCATCGAGGCACCTGAAGAGCCCGCCGAGCCAGACGCGCGATCTGTTGCTTCTTCAAGAACCGTCGAGCCACCAAGTCGCCAAATCACTGGAGTGCCAAGTCGGCAGATCTCCGAATCACCACGTTGCCAAATCACCAAATCACCAAGTCACCAGATCTCCTGGTCAACAAATCGGCTCATCCCCCGAAGTACCGGTCACGGCCGCCCGCCCTGACGCCTGCGCGGATCTCATCGAACCCCCGCCGGCTGTCCTGGCTGACGCGCGGCCTCTTGTCGTTCCGGCGGGTCCCCGGCTCGCCCCGTTGTCGATGTGGGCGCGCGGGACGGAGGCCGACGTGATGCACCAGATCCGCGTTCGCGCGGAGGTCGCCGCGCTGATACGCGGGCTGGGCGTGCCAGGGGATGCAGCCGCGGTGAGCTACGGGGCAGGATGCCGGATCCGGCACGTGAGCGTGGTGACCCCCAGGCACCGGCACTTGAAACGCGGCGAACGCGAGCCGGTCATCATCGTGTCGCGGAAGTTGCTGCGCAAGGCCGCAAGAGCCTCGGAGGCATCGCGACAGTTCACGGTGCCCGGACGCAGGACCACACAGTCGGCATCGCCGGCGACGCCGGCGGGAAGGGTCAGAGCATGAACGTCACCTTGTTCCTCGGGATCGTCGGCATCGTCCTCCTGCTCTACGTCATGCGCCGTAGACGCCGCGTGCGATCGGACGACTGACGCCGGACCTCGGGGAACAGCGGGGATGTCGCGGAGGCCGTGGAGGTTGGTCGTCTGGCGGCAAGGCTGAAGTCTGGCCCGGCTCCGCGAGACCAGGGCCTCGACCTACGCGTGTGTACGCTGGTTCGGCGCGAGGGCGGATTCCACCCAATCACCAGGCCGGCAAATCGCCAACTCAACAAGTAACAGATCTGCAGATCGGCCGCTCTCCCGCTGCGTTTTTCGGCCCCGGCACCGCCCGCCTCCGATGTATCCTGTCTGAAACCGCCATGCTTCGCGCCTCATGCGCCCGGCGCGTCCAGCGTCAGCCGCCGCCACGACGGCGGCGCGCGAACCCCGGTTGGCCTTCTTCCTCGTCTTCTGCACGCCGACCGGGGACTTCGTGACGCGACCCCGAGGTCCCCGGAGTCTGAAGCTCGAAGCATGAACTCTGAGCGAGGCCGCCATGAAAGCCGTTGCCGTCTTTCCGGGTACGAAGGAGATCAAGCTGATCGATCACCCGCGGCCTGCCAAGCCAGGCGCGACGGAGGTGAGGGTGCGGATGCTCGAGGTGGGTGTCTGCGGCACGGATCGTGAGATTGCGGCGTTCGAGCACGGCACACCGCCCTCCGAATCCGACTATCTCGTCATCGGACACGAATCGCTCGGCGAGGTGGTCGAGGTCGGCACCGATGTCTCCCGGGTGGACGTCGGCGATCTGGTCGTCGTCATGGTGCGGCGGCCCTGTTTTCACCAGGACTGCCTGGCCTGTCGCTCCGGCCGCCAGGACTTCTGCTACACGGGCGATTTCACCGAGCGCGGCATCAAGCTCGCGCATGGCTTCATGACCGAAACAGTCGTCGACGACGAGCGGTACATGAATGTCGTGCCGCACGAACTGAGAGAGGTCGGCGTGCTGGTGGAACCCCTGACCATCGCCGAGAAAGCGCTCGCCGAGGTGTGGCAGGTGCAGGGGCGGCTGCCATGGGGGCCGCGGCGTCCGCACGACGCGCAGGCCGGCCCGCGCCACCGCGCGGTGGTCCTCGGCGCCGGCCCGGTCGGTCTGCTCGGCGCCGTGGCCCTCGTGGCAGGCGGGTTCCAGACCTGGGTCTACTCCCGGGAACCCGCCGACGGCGCGCGCGCCCGTCTCGTCGCGTCGATCGGCGCCACGTACGTGTCGAGCCTGACCGCGTCGGTCGATCAGCTCGCCGAACAGGTCGGCAACATCGACCTCGTCTACGAAGCGGTCGGGGCGTCGCGCCTGGCGTTCGACATGATGCGGGTCGTCGGCGCCAACGGGGTGTTCGTCTTCACCGGCGTCCCGGGGCGCAAGGGGCCGATCGACGTCGACACCGATCTCATCATGCGCAACCTGGTGCTCCGCAACCAGGTGGTGTTCGGCAGTGTGAACGCGGGACGCCAGGCGTACGAGGCGGCGATCCGTGACCTCGGGCGATTCATGAAGCGGTGGCCGGACGCCGTTCGCGGACTGATCACCGGCCGGTTTCCGATCGAAGCCCACCGCGACCGGCTCCTCGGCAGGAGCGACGGCATCAAGAGCGTCATCGTCATCCATGAAGGGCCAGGAGTAACGAGTAGGGAGTAACGAGTAGCGAGTAACGAGTCACGCGAAGCCTCCGCCCGTCGTCGGGGCCGGGCTTCAGCCCCGCCCACGTCGGCGGGGCTAAAGCCCCACCGCTACGACGGAGATGAGCCTCGGCACGAGTAACGCGTACAAAGTAACGCGTCACGAGCGATGAGTGGCATGCACAGCGGGCAAGCGTCGGCCGAGCGGATGCGCCTGGACCAGGACGTGCGCCGCGACAAGAACTGGAAGCGCTGGGGGCCCTACCTGTCCGAGCGGCAGTGGGGAACGGTGCGGGAGGACTACTCGGCCCTGGACTCGACGCCGACGCACTCCTACATGAAGGCGCTCTACACGTATCCGCAGGCGGAGTTCCCGTACGCGCAGCTCCTGCTGTTCGTGCGCGAGTGGTACATGCACCCGAACGGGCAGCTCCCCGCCTACGAGTTCGACCTGTCGGACGTCAACCCGCCGGTGCACGCGTCGGCGGCCCGGCGCGTCTACAAGATGTGCGGGCCGCGCGGCGCGCGCGACCGGCTCTTCCTGCGGCGCCTCTTCCAGAAGCTGCTCCTCACCTTCACCTGGTGGGTGAACCGCGAGGACCGCGGCGGCGATAACCTCTTCTCGGGTGGCTTTCTCGGCCTCGACAACATCTCGGTCTTCGACCGCTCGAAGCCGCTTCCCAGCGGCCAACGGCTCGAACAGGCGGACGGCACCGCGTGGATGGCGTTCTGCTGCGGGACGCTGCTGTCGAGGGCGACACCGGCCGAGGTCTCGGAGCCAGCCATCAGACCGGGTGGACGGCCCTCATCGCCTCGTGCCTGCAGGATCTGGCACGACGGCGAACCTGGACGGCGGCCGGTGATCCGTCGGTCCAGAAGCCGCCCTCATTCTGGCGTCTGGACTCTGGCTTCTGGATTCTTCCTGGAGTCCATCAGGTCGTTCCACCATCGCCGGTACAGGAAACTGTCGCCCGGGAAGGTGAGCATTTTCTCGAACCGCGCCGGTGACACCGTCAACGTGAGCATCTCACGCGGAAGATAGCGCCGCATCGCGAGGTCGGTTGCGCCGAGGACCGCGCGGTCTCCATCCGCTTCGCCGAGCGCGCGCCACAGGAAGCTGCAACCGGACCCGAACGGCGCGACGACTTCGTTCGCCGCCGACCAGTACCCGGCCAGCGTCATCACGCCCGACAGGCGGTCCGGGTCTACCAGGAAGGTCACGCTCCGGACCGTGTTCCACTGTTCGGGGCGCAGCAGTCCGATCAGGACGGCACCGGAACGAACGTCGGGCGGCTTCGCCCGGTCGATGAAGGCCTGCGCCAGCTCGGCGGCCGCCTTCAGCCCCTCGCCTTTCGGGGCGCCCACCCCGTCGGTGAGGAAATGCGCCATGTAGGCGGGGTAGGTCTTCTCGAGGCCGAGCGCCCGCACGGCTCCCTGGCACCCCTTGCTCCCTTTCCGGACGACCAGCGTCTCGCCGGCCAGCCAGCGGCCGTAGTAGGCGAAGCAGCAGGTGCTGCCGGTCGGCTCGACGAGGGGTGCGAACGCGTCGGATGGCCGCGCATCGTAGAGCGCGATCAACGGTGTCGCCAGGCGCAACCGCTCGGTCAGTCTCTGGATCCGTTCAACCGTCGGCGGCATAGGTCCTCCTCGCGGGGCGGGTCGTGCGGCATTCTACGCCCATTCGCCCGATCTTCGCGCTCGAGCTAACCATCCGCTCGGAAGTTCGTCTAAGGGGACAGATGGACGGCAGCGACCAGGCGGCGGTCGCGAGGGTGCGCGCGGGGGACGAAGACGCCTTTCGTGTGCTCGTGGAGCGCCACACCCGCCGATTGTTCAGGCTGGCCTACCGGATGACGGGCAACGAGCAGGACGCGGAGGACGTGGTGCAGGAGACATTCCTGAGGGCGTACCGGCAGGTGGGTCGCTTCGAGGCCCGTTCGAGCATCGGCACCTGGCTCTACCGGATTGCGGCCAACTGTGCGATCGACCTCATGCGGCAGCGGCCGCATCGGGACGTCGCGCCGCCCGCGGCGCAGGACGACGGAGAAGACGACCCGCCCGTATCGGCGGCGCCGGATCCGGAACGCCTCGCGGCAAGCGCCGTGCTGCGGCACCGCGTCGCCTCGGCGCTCGACCGGCTGAGCGCGATGGAGCGGACGGCGTTCGTGCTTCGTCACTTCGAGGGGCAGTCGATCGAGGAGATCGGACGGGCGCTCGGCGCGCGGACCAGCGCCACCAAGCACACGATCTTCCGCGCCGTGCAGAAGATGCGACGGGCGCTCGAGCCGCTCGTGCAGTCATAGGGCCTGGACTTCAGCCGACTGCCGAAGACCGGCACCATCAATGAAGAATGTCGAACGCGGAATGTAGAAAGACGACCGTGAACCACTTGACCGACGAAGACCTCGTCCTCTACCGCTACGGCGAAGCGAAGACGCCGGCGGCGATCGAGGCGCACCTTGGCGCGTGCGACACGTGCCGTGGCCGGTGCCAGGCACTCGAGCGCGTCCTGGCGGCTGTCGACCGTTTTCCGGTTCCCGAGCGCGGCGAGACGTACGAACGCGACGTGTGGGCGCGCCTGCGGCCGCAGCTCGCCACCCGGCCCCGTTTCAGCGTGTCCGACTGGGCGGCGTTTTTCCGCCCCGGCCGCCTGGCACTCGCCGGGGGGATCGCGGTCCTCGTCGTCGCCGCGTTCCTCGCCGGCCGGCTCTGGCCCCGTCCGCCGCAGCCGATCCCGCAGCAGGCGGGCACGCGGCAGCAGGTGCGGGAGCGCGTCCTGCTCGTCGCCGTCGGCGACCACCTCGAGCGGTCGCAGATGGCGATACTCGAGCTGATGAACGCGGAGCCGGGCCAGACAGTCGACATCTCCGAGGAACAGCGGCGGGCGCGCGACCTCGTGTCGGCCAACCGGCTGTATCGCCAGACGGCAGCGCGTGCCGGCGAGGCCGCGGTGGCGAGCCTGCTGGACGACCTCGAACGCGTGCTCGTCGAGATCGAGAACAGCCCGTCAATGCTGTCGGCCTCCGACTTCGACACGATCCGGCGCCGGATCGAATCGCAGGGAATCATCTTCAAGGTCCGCGTCGCCAGCTCGCGCGTGCGCGAGCGGGGGCAACAGACGCGCGCGCGGCCGCCGGCCCCGACGTCGGGACTCTAATCGCACGCGCCCCCCCATCGAGGGGTGGAGCGCGCAGGGGTAACCCACATGACACAGACTGGTTCTTCTTCGATCGTGCGCCGGCTGGCGGGCCTCGCCATCGCGCTGGCCCTCGCCGTCGGCGCCAGGCCTGCCAGCGCCCAGACGGCCGCGAAGCCTGCCGACGCCTCGCCGGCCCGTCTTCAGCCGCTCGACGTCCTGAAATCGCTCGAGTCGCTGCGATCGCTCGAGGCGCTCGGCTCGCTGGCGGATCTGCCATTGGCCGGCGTCGGGGCGGAACTCGAGTGGCTCGGAGGCGGCCTCGATCTCGCGCGCGCGTCGCTGGATCTCGTGCGGCCCGGCCTGGCCGGAGCCGATCGTCTCGACCGCGAACAGGAGCGGCGGGACCGCGAGCAGGAACGGCAGGATCGCGAGCAGGAGCTGTACGAGCAGGGCAGCGAGGCTCTGGACGAAGGGCGCTGGCAGCGGGCGCTCGACGCGTTCGACCGGGTCACGAAGATGAGCGGGCGCAAGGCCGACGGCGCGCTCTACTGGAAGGCGTACGCGCAGAACCGTCTCGGCCAGCGCGCCGAGGCGCTCGCTACGCTCGCCGAGCTCTCCAACACGTTTCCGAAGAGCCGCTGGGTGAACGACGCGCGCGCGCTGGCGATGGAGGTTCGCCAGAGCAGCGGCCAGAGGGTGCGGCCCGACCGGGAGCCGGACGAAGATCTGAAGCTGATGGCTCTCAACGGGCTGATGAACTCCGACCCGGAGCAGGCGATCCCGATGCTCGAGAAGTTCCTCTCCGGCAGCGACGCACCCAGGCTGAAGGCGCGCGCCCTGTTCGTGCTGGCCGAGAGCGGCTCTCCGCGTGCGCGGGAGGTGCTCGCGCAGATCGCCCGCGGCGGCTCGAACCCGGACCTGCAGATGAGGGCGATCAAGTACCTGGGCCTGTTCGGCGGCAAGGAGAGCCGGCAGACGCTGGCCGACATCTACGCTTCGGCAGCAGACGTGGACGTGAAGCGGCAGGTGCTTCAGAGCTTCATGGTGGCCGGTGAGCGCGACCGCGTGCTCGCGGCGGCGAAGGGCGAGCAGAACGCGGCGCTGCGCGCCGAGGCGGTACGGTTGCTGGGTGTCATGAGCGCCCAGGCCGAGCTCTGGCAGGTGTACCAGGGAGAGACGTCGCCCGACGTGAGGAAGCAGATCATCCAGGCGCTGTTCATCGGCGGAGACGCGACGCGCCTCGCCGAGCTGGCACGGACCGAAAAGGACGGCGAGCTGCGGCGGACCGCCGTGCACACCCTCGGCCTGATGGGCTCGAAGAAGACCGGCGACACGCTCGTCGCCATCTACCGCAGCGACAAGGACCCCGAGATCCGAAGGACGGCCATCAACGCGCTCTTTATCCAGGGCAACGCGCACGCGCTCGTGGAGATCGCGCGGCAGGAGACCGATCCCACCTTGCGGAAGGACATCGTGGAGAAGCTGTCGCTAATGAAGTCGAAGGAGGCGACCGACTTCCTCATGGAGATCCTCAAGAAGTAGTGATCCATGAAGGAGCAGGGATCAGGGATTGGGGCGCAGGGGTCACGGCTGATCGGGAACGGGGGATCAGGGATCAGGGCTGACGCGGAGGAGTCATGAGAACGGCACGTCTTGCTCTCTTCTGTCTGCTCGCGGGCGCGCTGCCTGCCCTCGCCGCACAACCGCGCGTCGCCAACGCCAGGCTGCAGGAGCGATTGGCGGCGCAGGGTCTCGCGCGCGAGGTCCAGTCGATCGTCGCAGCCGAGCGGGAGGCGGCCTGGATCGGCTACGCGGTGCCCGCGATCCCCGGCGCCGGTCACACGTGCTGCTCGGACGGCGACTGGCGCGGCCCGTCGTCTTGCGGCTGCCACCTGGAGGACAGCCGCGGCAGCTTCAACACCGAGCAGGGCGACAGCGGGCCCGTGAAGCTCGAGGGCGGCAATCGGGTGCTCGTCCTGCTGCGCGTCGAGAACGGCCGGATCGGCAAGGTGCGGGCTTTCTCGGAAGACTGCCCGCTCGACGCCGGCGGGCGCCCGTTCTACTGGCTGACCGGCGCGCGGCCTGACGACAGCGTGTCGTTGCTCGCATCCCTGGTCAGCGGCCAGGCGGCGGGCGATGCAGCCGAGCGCGGCGACCGCGCGTGGCACGGTGCGGTGATGGCGATCGCCTTCCACGCGGATCAGGCGGCGTCCCGCGCGCTCGATCGCTTCATCGCGCCGGGGCAGCCGGCGCCGCTGCGCAAGCAGGCCGCGTTCTGGCTCGGCAGCGCGCGAGGCCGCGAAGGGCTGGAGGTGCTCCGGCGCCTGGTTCGCGAGGATCCGGACCCCTCGTTCCGCAAGGAAGTCGTTTTCCCCATCTCGCTGAGCCACGAGCGTGAGGCGATCGAAACCCTCATCCAGGTGGCGCACGACGACAAGAGCGCCGAGGTGCGCGGGCAGGCGCTGTTCTGGCTGGCGCAGAAGGCCGGCCGTCAGACCGCGGCGGCGATCGGCGACGCGATCGCCAACGATCCGGACACCGAGGTCAAGAAACACGCGGTGTTCGCCCTCAGCCAGCTGCCGAAAGACGAGGGCGTCCCGAAGCTGATCGAGGTGGCCAGGACCAACCGCAATCCGGCCGTGCGGAAGCAGGCGATCTTCTGGCTGGGACAGTCGAAGGACCCGCGGGCGCTGGCCTTCTTCCAGGAGGTGCTGCTCGGCCGGTGATCCGCAGATTGCGCCGAGGATCCGCAGATTACACCGATTCGAGTCGCACGGCCTCGAAGTCCCCCGGATTCGACGGGTCGACACAAGCCAGGGCAGGTTCCGGTTCACCCCGTTCTTGCTCATCCCGGCTCTGACGCCGAGCTCGAGGAGCGGCTTCGACCGGCGGCAGGCTTCCTGCGGCGCCACTCGGGTGCTCGGCCGAGGGGACGAGCACAGTTCAACCAGGGTGGCTGTGCCGCCCGAGCGCGAAAGCCAATCTGTGAAATCTGCGTAATCTGTGGATAATCGTCGCGTGAAATCTGCGGATACGGCCGCCTGGCTGGTGCACCTCTACACCGCGAGCGGCGCGGTCCTCGCCTTCCTCGCCCTCCAGGCCACCGTCCGCGCCGACTATCGCCTGGCGTTTCTCTGGCTGTTCGTGGCGGTGGTCGTCGATTCGAGTGACGGGTGGCTCGCCCGCCGCGCGCGCGTCGCCGAGCGTCTCCCGCAGTTCGACGGCACCCGCCTCGACGACCTGGTCGACTACCTCACCTTCGTCTTCGTCCCGGCGTTCCTGCTCTACCACGCCGGGCTGCTCCCGGCGGTCTGGGGTCTGGGCGTGGCCTGTGCGATCCTTCTCGCGAGCGCCTACGCGTTTGCGGCACGCGACGCGAAAACCGCTGACCACTTCTTCACCGGCTTCCCGTCGTACTGGAACGTCGTCGCGTTCTATCTCTACGCGTTTCGAATCTCACCGAGCGTCAACGCCCTCCTCGTGCTCGTCTTCTGCGGCCTGGTGTTCGTGCGCACCCTCTACGTCTACCCTTCGCGGACACCGGCGCTCCGGGCAACCACCGTCCTGCTGTGCTCGGCGTGGGGCGCGGTCCTGCTGTACATCCTGTGGCGGCTGCCGGCCATCGACCGGCTGGTCCTCGGCGTGTCCCTCTTCTTCCCCATCTACTACTTCGGGCTGTCTGTCGCATTACACCTCCGGCGCCCGCTGGCTCGTCGGTCGGGCCCGGCGGACCGGTTTCCGGGTTGAGCCCGGGAACCGAACCTTCTCGGCGCGCCGCTCGTTAGAGGCTTAGAGGGTCGGGCACCAGGGCCTTGACGGTCGGCTGGCCGAGGGCAAGGCTACGGGGCGCTGATGGAACTGCCCACATTGCTGGAACGGTGCCGCCAGGGCGACGAGCTGGCGTGGGAGGCCTTCGTGCACCAGTTCCAGCGGCGCATCTACGGGCTGGCCACCTGCTACACCTCGAACGCCGACGAGGCCCGGGACTTCGCGCAGGACGTGTTCGTGCGCCTGTACAGGACGCGGGCGCGATGGATCGACGCCGACCGGTTCGTGCTGTGGATGATTCGCGTGGCGCGCAACGTCTGCCTGGACCAGGTGCGCGCCCGGGGCCGGCGGCCGCCGGTCAGTGAGGTGGCCGTCGACGAGCTGATCGATCTGGCGGCGCCCGAGGGGAGTCCGGAAGAGGATTACGCCGCCCGGTCCCGGCAACGGCTCTTCTACCGCGCCCTCAGCCGGCTCACCGACCTCGCGCGCGAAATCATCGTCTTGAAAGAGATCCAGGGCCTGTCGCTCGAGGAGGTCGCTTCGCTGCTGCGCGTCCCGCTGGGCACGGTGAAGTCGCGCTCGAACCGCGCGCGGATCGACCTGGCCAGAAATGTCCTGGCGCTCGAACGGGAGCGTCAGAAGGGAGCGACCACGTGAAGAAGGTCGCAGATTGCCGTGACGTCGAGGCGTGGCTGGATGACTGGATCGCGGGCAGCCTGCCGGCGGACAGGCAGAGGCTGCTCGCCGGCCATGCCGACGCGTGCCCGCGCTGCCGGCGGCTGCTGGCGATTGCGCGCGACGGCGTGGGCCCCGATGCGGGTGAGGCACCGGACCTGGCTCCGGGGGTTCTCGAGAAGACGAGCGGTCCCGCATGCGGCCGCGCCGAGGAGCAGCTTCCGGCGCTGGTGCGCGGCGAGCTGGACGCCGTCAGCCGCGAGATCGTCGAGGCCCACCTCACCCATTGCGCCGGGTGCTCGGCCCTCGCCGCCGTGCTCGCCGAAGCCGAGCGCGTGCTCCCCGCGCTGGCCGAGCTCGAACCGCCGCCGGACCTCGTACCGCGCGTGCTCGCCGCCACCCGCGACCGCCCGCGCCGCGAGCGCGTCGCTGAATGGTGGCAGCGGATACTGGCACGGCCACGCGCGAGCTGGGAGCTGGCCTACGTCGGCACCCTGCTGCTCGTCCTGCTGCTGGGCAATCCGGTCGCGGCGTTTCGCGAGGCGGGACAACAGGCGACCCGTCTAGCCGACGCTGGCGTCCGCACGGCGGTGACGAGCCTTGCCAGCCGGCTGCCCGTGCCCGACGTCATGGCCGGGCAGGCGGCGTTCGGGTTCACGGAGCGCCTGATGACGACCTGGCAGACCGCCGTCGACACGATCGGCGCCGAGCTGTCGCGTGCCTGGCGGAACGCTCAGGCCGTCGTCGACTGGGTCAGTCAGACGGTCCGCGACGCGGCCGCCTGGATCGCGTCGAGCGATCTCGGAACGGTGGCGACGAGGATGGCGCGGGCATGGCGCGGCGCGGGAGCGGTGAAGCATGCGCCGGCGGCACCTCCAGGTGGCTAGCGCGCCGAACCTTTCGCCCGCTGCCGGCGTTCTCATCATTGGGAGCACCGGGCGGACCACCCGGTGGCTCCGGAACGTGACAGGGAGATCAAGGGGCGCACACGAGACGCCCGAAGCGAGGACATATGAACGGGTCACCAGACGTCAAACAGGAATACTCGCCCAGCTATCGAGCGACGCCCCTCGCCACGTCGGCGGCCGAAGGCCCTGCCGTGGCGCCCGGCGCATGGCGAAAACAGGTCTACCTGGAGGATCCGCGGCGGAAATCGGTCCCGCTCGCCGTGGTCATGTCGCTCATGCCCGGCCTCGGGCAGGTCTACGTCGGTTACTACCAGCAGGGGTTCATCAACATCCTGGTGGCGGGCACGCTGATCGCAGCGCTGGATAACGCGCACTTCGGCGTGCTGCACACGCTCGAGCCGGTGATGGGCCTTTTCCTCGCGTTCTTCTGGCTCTACAACCTGGTCGACGCGGGGCGGCGGGCCTCGTTCTACAACCAGTCGCTCGTCGGCCTCGGCCCGGTGGCGCTGCCCGAAACGATGAAGCTGCCGCGCGGCGGCGGATCGCTGGCCGGCGGCGTGGCGCTGGTCCTGGTCGGGCTCCTTCTCGTGGCCAACACGGCCTTCGGCATGCCGCTCGACTGGCTGGAGCGCTGGTGGCCGATGGCGCTGGTGCTCGTCGGGGTCTACCTGGTCGTGGAAGCCGTGCGGGCGAAACAGCGGGACGAGCGGCGCCCGCAGGCTGAGGCGCAGGCGCCCACCGACGTCGGTGCCGCCCAGTAGCGCAAGTGAACGCGTGAGTGTCGATCAGCACCCGCCCCGGCTTGGCCTGCGATCAGTTGCCCTCGCCAGAAGCCTTCGTCTGGACCGAACACTCCCACCCTGTAGGGACGCATCCCACCCGTTGCGTGGGAAGCATGTGCGCCGACCGGTGCTGGAGCAGAGTCGGCGGACCGGCGGTCAAGCGGCAGGCGACGCGGCACGGCTCTCTGACACGGTTCCGCCGGCAACCTGCAACCGATCGTCACATACGAGCAGACACCCCAAGAAGCGCGTAGGAACTCGGGTGGAAACGATGTGTCCGCTGGGGTCACGTGCGACGCGCACGCGACTCTTGCGACGCACGAGTTAGGTGTGAAAACAGAGGCACTTCGTGGAACCTGTGTACGGAACTATCGTCCGTCGGCCTCTTGAAAAGCGTGCGACGATTCATGCCGTCGGCCGCTCGCGTCGTAGGTTGCATGTAGGACAGCGAACCGGCCTCCGATGAAACGTCTGGGGCTCGCGTCGCAACGGACTTGACAAGCGGCCCGGACAAGCGCTGTCGAAACCGAACCGATTGGGGTCAGCGGAACCATGG
>Ga0315280_10006031_pt1 | contig 16919 bp, 19 predicted proteins | sample YL17G06_40_MG_FD_203697 | JGI IMG/M metagenome (GOLD analysis project Ga0315280, IMG submission 203697) | Sediment microbial communities from Yellowstone Lake, YNP, Wyoming, USA - YL17G06_40 | ecosystem: Environmental > Aquatic > Freshwater > Lake > Sediment | place: USA: Wyoming | collected...
TAGACCGGCGCTACAGCACCGCCCAGCTGTGTTATGCTCTGGGGAAAGTGGACGAAAAGAACAAGCTTTATTTCGGCGACAACCTCAAAATCCTCCGCAAACATCAGAAGGACGCGAGCGGGGACCTGATTTACCTCGACCCACCCTTTAACTCTCAGGCCACTTACAACGTCGGTGTAGCGCCGCCCTTCAGGGCGGCACATGCCGGGCTAAAGCCCGGCGCTACAGCGGCCGGCGAAGAATCCGCCGCGCAGATCATGGCCTTCGAGGACACCTGGCAGTGGGGCCTGGAGCCGGAAGGCGTTTACAAGGAAATCGTCGAGAGCGGCCCGCGCAAGCTCGCCGACCTCATGCAGGCCAGCGGTTATGCCGATAGAATGCAAAGAGGCCACACTGTGTAGCTACGACATACAGGGCCGACGGAGAGGACGTGCCGCTACAGCTTGTGTTTTTCAGAAACCCTGCTACAATGGTGCGCAGAGGACAGATGCACAAACGAGTTGGAAGGAGCAACCGTAAGTCCCCTGCTGGAATTTCCACGAATCGGCTCGTCTTTAGCGCGCAAGAGGGAACGAACTCTGCTCTTTTCCCCGAAATACTGCGGCTCTACGTGCCTGATGGAAGTATCGTCGCGGACGTGACATACGGAAAGGGCATATTCTGGAAAAAGGTTGACACGACCAAATATCGCCTATTGAAAAGCGACATTTCTACGGGCACCGACTGCCGGAATCTTCCCTACAAGCCACAAACTGTGGATTGCGTTGTCTTTGATCCGCCGTATATGCACACCCCCGGCGGGACTGCTCACGTCAACCATCAGAACTACGAGGACTATTACCGAAACAATGCTGGGCAGAACGGATCTGGCAAGAAGTACCACGAGGCCGTTCTGGATCTCTACTTCAAAGCGGCAGGTGAGGCCCATCGAGTCCTAAGAGACGAGGGCATTTACATCGTAAAGTGCGGAGACGAGGTTTGTGCGAACCAACAACGCTTGACCCACGTGGAACTGATCAACGAGTTGACTCAAAATGGCTTTATCGTCGAAGACTTGTTTGTCCTCCTGCGCAACAATCGTCCTGGTGTTAGCAGGGTGATCCGGCAGGTTCATGCCCGCAAGAACCACTCGTATTTCCTGGTTTTCCGGAAGTCCAAGAGAAAGCGCTTGCTGAGCGGTAGGCGAGACGAGGTCAGGTGTGTAGGAGTTCCTGAAGTTCGCCGAACGCTCGACCAAACGATCTAACCTCGACCCGAGGGAAGTCGGTAGCCAAAGCCAGATAAACTTGCGGCGGATCCAAATAATAGATGCGACTGACTTCGGCAACTCTCGACTGAAACATCTGTAACTGCCTGGGAACGCAAATCTCGATAACCTCTCCTGTCCTGCTGTCTCGCTTCGTTTCCGCCGCGACGATAAGAACACCCCTGTACACTCCAGTCCCAAATATGCGGTCGAGCACTAGCTGGTGAACCCACGCCTGAACTGCCCGCTCTCGCGTCGAAGTCTTGATGGGGAGATGTATTTTTCGGCTGTTCTGCCCTGGGTCGAAAACGTAATCTGTAGGTAGGTCCGCTCCCGACTCCGGAATACGCACCTTCTTGCGGGGCGAAACGCCAACGGCACGAGCCACCATATGACCGACCAGAATTTCAAAAAACGTTGCAGAGGCTTTCCTTCCAACTTCATACACGTCGTTGGCAGCAAAGACGCTATAGGCTATTGTGTACGCTGATCTCACGACTGCGTCCGCTGTAGAAGTCTGAAATCCCCCGCGGAACGCACGCAACAATCGATTGAATTCAGCCCGACCCTCGACGTAGAGAGCTTGGTTGATCGGTCTGGATTCCCCCTCTCTCCTAAACCCGAAATAATGTTTTCCCGTGACCCGAGAGGTCAACTGCACACGTTCAGCTCGTTGAAGCATCTGGCGCGACCACGAAGCCATCTCAGAAATGAGGCGACTGACGGCTACCCCCCGAAGGTCCTCGGAGGCAATAGCCTTCAGTCTCTGGTATTGCTGGCTTAGATGTTGTGGCACAAGGCCATCATCCTATCACAAATGGATCCGCCGCGCCCACAGACGTGCAGGGCGCAGAGGCGCTGAAGGAGATCAGCCCGCACCAGTTCGAGTGGTGGGCGGTGGTGGCACGGCCATCTTGGCCGTGAATAAACACGGGCGGGACGCCCGTGCCACAGACCACAAGAAGGGCGCGGACACCGGCATTGACGGCTACATCAACTTTTTCGACGACAAGAGCGGCCAGGCCAAGCAGGTGATCGTGCAGGTGAAGAGCGGTTACGTCGGCGTGAACCACGTGCGCGACCTGAAAGGCGTGATCGAGCGCGAGAAGGCCGCCATCGGCGCGCTCATCACCCTGCGCGAGCCCACCAAGCCCATGCTCACGGAAGCTGCCGCCGCGGGCTTTTACGAGTCAAAAGAGTTTCCGGGCCGCTATCCCCGCCTGCAAATCCTCACCATCGCGGAACTGCTGGCGGGAAAGAAGCTCGAATACCCCGCCCACCGCGTGGAAACCTTCGCCAAAGCCGAGCGGAAAACCAAAACTCAGCAGGAGGGTCTCTTTTAGCTGGGGGTAGCCGCAGACTTGTCGTGTAAGCCTGCGGCTCTCCGATTCGGACGGCAGAGTTGGACAAGGACCCTGCGCTGCAAGCTCTGCTCAGTCTCAGCGGTCAGGAACGCTCCTGGCGGGGCCTCCCAACTCTTGGCCGGGCGCGACTGGGCCGCTTCTTCCTCTCAAAGTGGGGAGGCCCCTTCATTGAGATCTCAGCGGTCGGCAGGGTCCGACGCCGCAATCGTAGGATGCGGCTGGGAGCAAATGAGGTGAGATTCAAGTCGGCGGTGGCGATTGAAAGAGCCGTGCCGTCCACCAGTTGGCTGGCGGTTCCGAGTCCAGCCGTGCCGTCGGTGATTACAACGTGCATGTCTTCCATACCCATACGTCACCCCGTCTAAGCCGTCTTCCTAACCTGAATTCGCCACAGATCCTCAAGGGTTCGTTGTTGGAATCCCTCGAGTTGAATGCCTTCCTTGGTGGTCTTAACCCGCTTGACTTCCCGCTTCGTGTGGAATACGTACGTGCAGTCGGAACTCTCGATGAATGCTCTGTCGAAGTCAACCATCTTGGTACTCTGGTTCCCTAGAACCAGCTCGGGGTTGAAGGGCGCAGCAAGCTCCAAATCCTCCGCGTAATCATCGTACAATGCCATGATCTCCGCCTCAAGCTCTTCCGAGCAGTCTGCGACTTGCAGTCCGATGTGTTCTTTCGCTTCTTTTCGGCCCACCAGGTAGTCGTGAGAATACAGCTTTCGCGTGAGGGTCTCGACGATGTGGTTGATCCGACTCTCGTCACGTTCTGGGTCCATGTGAAAGCTCAAGAGCTTACGCGCGAGCATGCCGATTTGCTGCTTGGCTCGATAGACGTTGCCCAATGCAATCGGCCGAACATCGGATGCCAGAACCTTCACAATCTCGCTGATATGGGCCTCTGCGCTTATCTTCGCCTCCTCGCGAACCAGATCCATGAAAGACAGCACGTCCTCGACGCTTAGTGGCAGAAAGTTGGGAGGGCCCCCAGGCACATCGCTCGGCAAGGTCGGATTGAACGGCGAGCTCACAGTCGGGTCCACTGGGCTGAGCTGGCCCATCTTGCTCATGACTATCTCATTCGCGCCCAGGGCAATCAGTGTACCGCTGCTGTAAGCCTTGAACGGCACCAACACGACCAGTCTGTCGGAGAATTCCCTCAAAAGGTTGACCAGGCCCCAGGCGGCCATCGTCACTCCACCTGTGCTGTAGATAAACAGATCGATTCGAGGCTGTTTCCCCATGCGCGCCAGGACGTTGTAGAATAACGGAATGATATCCATCCCAATTCTCGTCTGCAGGTCCGGTCCCCTGTCTCCCGTAACGTAGGCCACCAGGCGCGCATTCCGGGCCTTTTCGAGTGCCTTGATCTTCGACACGCGCTCCTCTGGCCCCATTAGAACACCTCTTCTTATTGCTGAATCGGCACCAATCTTACTTACTTGAGAACTAGAACTCAAGTTCAAAACTCCGGGCAGAACCCAGCTGCGGCTGGTGCCGCCATCGTTTCTCGATCTCTTTGAATTTTCGGCTGGTCGCAGCACGGCCGTCTCGGCCGTGCACTTTGGCTGTACATCTTCACGGGCGGGACCCCGATACATCGTGGCAGGCTACCCGTGCTACGCGTCGGCGAATGTTCGTGTGTCCAAGAGCGGCGCGGCGTTGCCGGCGGTTCTACACCTGGAATCCGTTTGGCTGATCGCAGACGTGCCAAATCCGCCACGCGCCGCGCAGAACTGCCTCAGGACACACCGCTACGATGCTGCCTCCTTATACACCCAAGCCCCGATCAGAGTCGCTACCACCAAGACCACCAAGGTGTCCACAGCATCAATCGCCCACACCCGTGCCGGAATCAGCCTTAACATCGAACCCCATCCAATGTTTGGGATAATTAACAAGACCCCAGCCGCAACGCCTGCCAGTGCAGCAGTCCTCGGGCCAGCGCCGTATCGCGGACGAATGGCTGCATAGAGCCATATGACCAGAATCCCCACGAAGAAGCCCACCACAACCCAGAGAACGGTGGTACCAACAGTCTCCTTCAGCGGGTGCCCCAATGCCTCAAGCACAGCACTCAAGCCACGGCGAACAAAAAGTGCCCAGGCTGCGAATTGGAGCACATTGATTACGACCCCTGCCACCAATCCGCCGATAAGTACACGTATCCAGTTGATCCTACCCATAGTCGTCCTCCTTCGCCTTCATGGGCGTTCCTACTAACGGTTGAGAGTCAGAATCAGAATTTGGGTCAGATGATATGCCTGTTCTCCCATCGTTGCAAGCCCTACAGAGAGTGGCTGGCCTTGGGGTTGTTTAACCTGAGAAGGCTTGGGGGAGTACTGATCCGAGGTGGTTTGACCTAGTGCATAGGATGCCCGCCAGACGCCCCCGCAGGCACGCAGAGACACGGGTTCGGCTTAGAGTATATATGGGGAGAGTAGCTACGGCGGGGTGGACAACGGATTCACAAATTCCAGTCCGGCTTCCGCCTCTCGGTCCGAACCGAGCCGGCCTGCCCAAACAACGCGGGCCGGCACAGCATGGCTAGGACTGTCCTCGAAGATCACTTGCGCCAACTGCCCGGGTGTCAGAGCGGGGTTGGCTTGGAGTCGGACTCCGTGCCGCGAAATGTCCACGGTGAGGGCGCGGTGGTCGACTTCCTCACCCTCGATAAGAAGGATCACAGCCATTCTGACGGGCTTGCGCTCGGACCTGCGAGCGATGGAGTAAGACACCTTCACCACCGCGCTCACGTTACCTAGGCGACAAAGAGAGAGCAAGTCCCCGCGAAATCAAGTAGCTCTGCTATAACAGGCGGCAGTCCGGCAAGGCGCGCAGAATGCCCCACGGTCGCGCAGCATCGGCTCAGGATGGACCGTTGAGGCAAATGCGTGGGGAGGATTTTTGGACCGGGACGGGGAGCTGAGCTGGAACGTTCCAAGACGAGGCCGTGGGGTGTACACTCGTAGCTACCCGAGAAACCCAAAATGGAAATCCCGGTTCAATTCTGTTACCTCAGGGAACAAAAGGAGTCGATTTTGTTTCCGAAGGGGGGACTTCCATGTTGAGAAACAATCACCTGGTTTTGGCGGTAATCTTTTTGAGCGGGGCGGCTGTGGCATATGCCCAGCAGGATCAGGGTCCTTCTGGTTCCGGGAAAAAAGGGGAGCGAATCCAATCCGATAGATGCTTTTATTAAGCTTGGCAAAGTTGCCACTCAAGTGCCTGCTGATCCTACGCAGGTGCTTTATTATTGGATTGGTGCGCAGACTTCGGAAAGTAGAAAGATAGTGGAAGTCAGGAAAGCAATCGCTGCCGGTGCCAACATCAATGCTCGAAATAGTTTTGGTCTGACTGTGCTAGATTATGCCGCCGACCCTGTCTATCCCCATCCTTACCTGCGGCGACTGCTCATCAAATCCGGCGCCAAGTGCGGAGCCTTAAGGACAGAAAAAGGTGAGATACCTGCGGAGCCGGTGAGAGAGAGCGAAATCGACCAGCAGCTCTTCTTGCACTCCGGCCAGCGGGTGACTTGGGTGTCCGGCACAACAGAAGGCAAGGAATTTCAAGGGAAGAAGGTCTATTGGCTTCAAACCGGGAACGAAGAAACCATGGAAGGAATCATCGGCAAGCTGGGAGAGCTTTCATCTGAGGTAAAAGTTACCAAAGGTTCCGGCTAATTTGCCCCGGGCAGCATAAGGACAATTGACAATCATGATTTGTCCGCAGTGCAATGATTGTTATCAATATTTCCGGATTCCCTGGTGCTCTGCCCGGTATGCATCCGTTTCACTTCTCTGGAGCGGCAGAGCAATCATCGGCATAGTTTCACGACATTGTTTTTGGTGAATCTCCCCGATGTCAAAGTTAGTGAAGATTACAGGGAGCACAGGCGAAGGCTCTTTCGTGCGAGAGATAAGAATTTCGTGTTTCATAAATCGCGTCTGAGATGCTTCGCCCGCCAATCAGAATGGCGGGCTCAGCATGACACGGGGGACGGGAAGAGTAATTAGCTCGGAACCGTCATTTCATGGACATCATCATCGGTTCGCGCGGCAGCAAATTGGCGCTCTGGCAGGCCAACTGGGTACTCGACCAGCTTGTTGCCGCCGGCCACGCGGTCGAAATCAGGATCATCAAGACCACCGGCGACAGGCTTCAGAAGGTTTCGCCCTCGCAGCCGTTGCCCGCCTCCATCGCTCAGGCCGTCGCGGAGGCCGGAACCAAGGGGCTCTTCATCAAAGAGATTGAAGAGGCGCTGCGGGCGAGGGAAGTAGACATTGCTGTCCACAGCATGAAGGATCTGCCCACCGAACAACCCGAGGGCCTCGTGGTGGCTGCGGTGCCGTCCCGCGAAGACGCCCGCGACGTTCTCATTTCCCGAAACGGAGAATCGCTCGCGGAACTTCCGGCGGGAGCGCGCATAGGAACCGGCAGCCTGCGGAGGCAAACGCAATTGCGCTGCCTGCGTCAGGACCTTGAATTCGTGGCGCTGCGCGGCAACCTCGACACCCGGCTGCGCAAACTCGATCGAGGCGACTGCGAGGCGCTGGTTCTGGCCGCCGCGGGAGTGCACCGCTTGGGCCTTCAGGCCCGCATCACGAGCTACTTCGACTTCGACCAGATGTGCCCGGCCGTCGGCCAGGGCGCGCTGGCGATTGAGGTTCGCCAAGGCGAGGCGAGGATCGAGCGCGCCGTCGCGCCCCTCGACCACCCAGCCACTCACCTCGCGGTGCACGCGGAGCGCGCCATGCTCCGCCGTTTGGGCGGCGGATGCCAGGTCCCCATCGCGGCTCATGCATCGCTGGAAGGACAGCAATTGCGGCTGCGCGGCGTCGTGGCCAACCTCGCGGGGGACAAGGTGATTCGCGCTACGGCGGCGGGCGCGAAGGAAGATCCTGAAAGCCTCGGCGCCTTGCTGGCTGAGAAGCTGCTAGACCAAGGAGCACGCGCCATTTTGGAATCGATCCAAAAGTCGTAGGGTCACGGCGCGCCGTGCCCTGCCTGGGGCGCACGGTTGTGCGCGCCTACATATGTCGGGAGGGCCGAGCCCTCCCTGCCATCGCTGGCGCAGACCCTCCGGGTCGGCGGAATTTGAGAAGAACGGTTAATTCAAAACGCGAATTAACCGTGGCTGCCAAGCAAAAGCACAAGGATGCGCGGGCAACCCAATTCGTCTGAGCGCCCACCGCTTGCTGGCAAACGCATCGTCATTACGCGCACGCGCGAGCAAGCCAGCGCCTTGCGCGACCAGTTGGCAGCCTTGGGCGCGGAGGTGATCGAAATCCCCACCATCGAGATCCGGGACCCCGCTTCCTGGGAACCGTTGGACTCGGCCATTCGGCGCCTCGAGGAATTCGATTTCCTGCTGGTAACGTCGGTGAACGGTGTGCGCAATTTTCTGGCGCGTCTCAGGGCTTGTGGGCGCGACATCGGCGATTTGAAGGGATTAACGATCGGCGCGATTGGGCCTGCGACGGCGGCGGGGCTCGAAAAAGCCGGCGTGAAGGTTGACTTGATGCCGCGCGAATACCGCGCCGAAGGACTGCTCGAAGCCCTCGCCGACCGTGATCTGCGCGGCAAGGCTTTCCTGATCCCGCGCGCCAAGGTCGCGCGCGACGTCGTCCCCAGAGTACTCAGGGAAAAAGGCGCTAAAGTGGAGGTGGTCGAAGCCTACCAAACCGCGCCGCCGCACTTCCCGCCCGGAGAACTCGAGCGGCTCCTCACCCCGCCTCCCGACGTGATTACCTTCACGAGTTCATCGACGGCTACGAATTTTGCTAAGCTCGTCGGCGAAACTAAAATCGCCCAAACCCTGCGCGGCGTGGCCGTCGCTTCCATCGGCCCCATCACCTCTGATACCGTCCGCAAACTCGGCCTCGCAGTCGCCATCGAAGCCGGCGAATCCACCATCCCTGGCTTGGTGCGAGCCATCGAAAGGTATTTCAGCCACAAGTGATGACCGGTCAGGAGTCAGTATCCTGAACTTGATGCACAAGTCCGGCCGGCGTATGATCTGGCGAAGGGAGAACTGAGATCGGAAATCTGCTCTCGACGACTGGCGGCTTCTTGGGTAGAACCTTTCCGCCGAGACAGCCGAGCAACTTATGCTAGGATGAGCCCACCAAGATGAGGGCAGAGGCCCCTACTCAAGTCGAGCGCCTGAAGCGGCGCACGGAACGCATCCTGCTCCGGATACCTATTGAGGTCAAGGGAGCGGTACGAGGCGGGAAGGCCTTTCAGGAATCAACCTACACGCTGGCCATCAACCGTCATGGGGCGCGAATCGCCTTAAACCATGAGGTTCATTCGGAGGCTCGCCTGACCATTACCAATCTTCAGAACAGGATGTCCTGCCCATTTCGAGTCGTCGGTCGCGCCGGCAAGCGGACAGGTGAACAGGCCGAATGGGGCGTCGAATGCCTCAAGCCGGAGGTAAACTTCTGGGGCATCTTCTTCCCTCTGAAGGCTGACACGCCGACGGCGGAAGAACTGATCGACGCGCTTCTGGAATGCTCGCGCTGCCACTCCCGCGAACTGGCGCAGTTGACGCTGGATGACTATCAGACCATGACGAATCGCGCGTCGCTTCCTCGCGCCTGCACAACGTGCAAAGCGAGGACAGAGTGGACGTTTGGATTCATTGAGGGGGACCTCCGCGAAACGTTCGCCCCGCCCACGGTTCCTTGGACCGCAGCTCCGGCGCGGATCATCGAGCGGCGACGCGCCAAGTGCGTAGCCGTCAAGCTGCCTGTCCGCCTTCGACTCGAGGAGATCGGGCAGACGGAGAACCTCTCCCACAGCGGCGTGTGCTTCAGTTCCAACCTGATAATGAAGGTGGGGGATCTGGTCATGGTGACCGTCGGATATGAGCCGGGAGGGCGCAACAAGGAGATTCCCGGACGCGTCGTGTGGCGCCAGCAGATCGAAGGCTCGCCTCGGGCCCTGTACGGAGTCCAACTCTTATCGTAGAGGCGCCCTTTAAAGCCTGTGAGAGAACTTCCGCTGTAGCACCAGTCTGTAACCGGCGGCTCAGGATTTTCAACGCTTTCGCCGCTCATCGAGCGGCGCTACAAGTCACCAAAGCCGGTTTTCACACAGACTCTCGAGGGCGGCATGTTTGTCTCAAGGTGCTTAACGGGTCGAATTGGGGTAGTACCGGGGGGGCCATTTGAAGTCAGCCCGAAATCATGAAACGACGCTTTGGTTACGGCCAGCTATATGGCACGACTTGAAACTTAGTGGCCCTAATGGAAGCCTTAGAAAACAGGGTGACAACAATTGGCTGTTGGGGAGTAAACGGCGGTGATTCCCAAGAAACCAAGAACCAGTTGGCATGGTCTTGGATAACTCCCATTTTGGTTTTGATGTAAGCTCCATCGCCAGCACCAGCCCTGCCGTCTCCTATTTCGCCGTCACATACCAGAAGTATTGCCACTGGTTGAATCAGAGTGTCTGTCTGAATGGCAACCTCCAATCCAAAAGGGAGTCCAGGATTAGTTGAGGGTCCGCGTCGCTGAGAGGCGATCCTCATACCGACGAGTATTGGAGGGGCCTGGGCTGAGGCCGAGGATACCTCTGGAACCTGCTTGTTGCCTGCCCCCTGAGGCGGTTTCCTTTGCAAAGCATCATCTAGACGTTGCTGCAGCTTTGCTATCTCGATATCTTTGGAGCCCACCGTTCTTGCCAACTCGCTCTTTTGCCCATTGAGCATGTCAGCGGATAGGTCACCTTTATCCCTCGCGTCTTTGTAGGCCATAAACTGCGCAACGAAAAGACCTGCCAAGAACGCACGCGCGACCCATCTGGCAGGGATGGGAACTTTCTTGCCCCTGATTTTTCCTATTATGTCAGGCAACACCATTAGCAATCCCGGAACTATTGCCCATAAGTGCGCAATGACACTCTCCAGGTAATCCGACAGAATGGGTAACCAAGGCATGAGGTCATTGTAGTCATCCCCTGCAACCTTTCAAGCCAAAAGACCCCATCACCATCCCGCCGAAAAACTTTGGCTGAGAAACAAACTCAAGGTACAATTTTGGTATTGACGTGAGCCGTTCCGGGAGAGAAGCGATGAGCGTTCTTGCTGAGGTGGACCGAAAGAGAATCGGCGAATTCTGCCGCAAGTGGAAGATCGTGGAGTTTGCAGTCTTCGGCTCCGCGCTGCGAACCGACTTCGGGCCAGATAGCGACGTGGATGTGCTCGTGACCTTTGAGCCGGACTCGCCCCGCAGCCTGTTTGATCTGGTCCAGATGGAGGAAGAGCTAAAAGAAATCTTCGGCCGCAAGGTGGATCTGATTAGCCGGCGAGGAATCGAAGCCAGCCAGAATTACATTCGCCGCAAAGCCATCTTGAGCTCGGCGAAGGTTCTCTATGCCGCGTGACACCGAACATCTGCTGGACATCCTTGGAGCGGCCAAGCTGGCTGCGGCTTACGCCTCCGGAAAAACCAAAGCAGAATTCCTCGCCGACAGGCAGTGCCAGGATGCTGTTATTCGGCGTCTGGAAATCATCGGCGAGGCGGCCCGCCGGATTTCCCCAGCGACGCGCGCAGGACTTCCGCATCTTCCCTGGACGGCGATGGTCGCCATGCGCAATCTAATGATCCATGAGTACGACGACGTGGATCTAGAAGTGGTCTGGGACACAGTTCAAAACTACCTCCCCACCTTAATACAGTCGATTGGGCCGCTGGTGCCGCCACCAGAAGGTGAATGACTGACCGCGCGGCCCTCAGAGAGCGCCCCTACAGGGCGGCGATGGTTTCGACCAGGGCGTCGCCGCGCTCGAGGGGTTCGGAGCGGAACTCGAAACCGAGGCTGGGGCCTTCCGGCGCCGTGACGAACCCGTCCTGGGGCACCGGAACATTCTTGATGAGGTACGGGTACTGCTAAGTATAGAAGTGCGAGCAGCTTTCCATAATAAAGAAATTGGTCAACGCAGTCGCGGTGTGAATGGTGGAGAACCACAAAATAGGGGCGCCGTGGGGATATAGTAGGTGTCGGCCATGTCGGAGATTTTCTTCGCCTCGGAAATCCCTCCACATCAGGTGAGGTCGTACAACACGACGTCTGCCGCTTTGAGCTCCAGCGACTCGCGGAACTGGTAGCACGTCGCCAGCCGCTCGCTGATGCAGATGGGAATCGAGGTTTCGCGCGCCAGGGTGGCGTAGGATTGCATGTTGTCCTGGAGCAGCGAGTCCGCGAGGGACCTGTCGCAAAAACTGCGCGCAGGCAGCGCTCATCGTGGGTTCTTTATGGGGGGTAGCGGCCAGCCGGGAGGGTGCTCGCCTGTCTCGTTTCTCTGAGGGTTGGGAGGAGCGCAAGGCGCCGGGGCAGGCCGGGCTGCCGAAGTGCAAGAAGGACCGAGACCGCGACTTGCCCCGAAAAAACCGGGGAGGCCTCCCCCACCCCACAAACCGCCTTGCCCGAGCAGTGCACGGCACGGACCTCTCATCCTCTTCCTCTTGCCTAACAGCGCAAACTACCTGGAGATCTCTAGCTGGATTCAGAGGTGCGTGATTCCTGCTACCCGTCCATAACCTGACAGCGTTGCTTCGCTGTCCCTCACAATCCCCTCAAATCGGTACTCTCCCTTCTCGGGAGACCTTCCTTGGGTATGCGTTTCAGAACAACATATTCAATCCTATGCGCTTCGCAGAACGCTCGTTTCTCGGGTTTGTCTCCGTCTTCGTTTACCGCGTAGATATCCGGCTTTATTGTGGCGATCTCCGGTTCGGCATCCATCCAGCCGTGGCCCGTGGATACCAGGGCTTGTTTGACATAGCGGACAGACTGAACCATATATCGGCGTTCGTCCTGCGAAAACATGGGGTGACCTTCCCCCTTGAGCAGTCTGACGTTCTCGTCGTGCCCCACGACGACATACAGGTCACCCAGTTCGGAGACTTCCTCAAAGAACCTGACGTGCCCAGAGTGAAACCAATCAAAACAGCCAGTCACGATCACCTTCTTTCGTGACGATTGTTCTCCTGGGGTATCGACCCGTGCTACAGGGAAGCCTTCCAACTCCTCTTTTTTCACAACACGATACCCCACGCCATGCGACTCGCAATAGGCTCTTTTCTGAAGACTATCGCTTGCCTCATCCACCACCCAGATCTCCGGCTGTACCTCATCCGTCTGTGGTATGGCGTCAGGTTCCACGCGCCCCGTCACCAGCCTCACCTCCCTGACATACCGAATTGCCTGAAGCAAATATAGACGCTCCTCCGCCGTAAACTCTGGGGCTTTCCCTTCCAGGCAGCGCGCCGTCTCGTCGGACCAGAGCAAAACGCGCACGTCCCCTGACTTCGATGCTTCTTCCAGGAACCGGACATCGCTAGACCGCAGGTTGTCAAAGCTTCCCGTCACGACGAGTTTCTTCATGCTAGCCGCGTCTCGCTGCCAACCTGACCTTCATGCGGATGGAACCCGGTACTGGCTCTTCAGATACGACGTAAAGATATCCACCGCCACATCCGGAATACATGGCGCCCGCATATCTGGACTGGTAGTAACCCAAGAGTCCTAAAAGGTCTACGGTGATGGCCGGATGCCGGACCGTATGAGGCAGAAGTGCTTCCCAGCACTTCATGCATTCATTCAATGAAGCTCCCAGAGCGCTGAGGTCTTTCGCCAGAATGGCATCAAAGCATTGCTTGCCCGACTGGCCCAGCCTCCGTATCCACTCCAGGTCCAGATATTTTTCACCCAAGGGGTTGTAACCATCGGGGCGCGGAGCGACCGGCACGATGTGGATCACCTCTTCCAACCAGTGCGCGATATCCGGGTCGCTGTTGCATTCGATATGCACCGGGAAGAACCCACCCTCATAACCGTAATCATAGTCGAGCCGGTTGACGCCGGGATAAATCAGGCCGGCCATATCCTGCGATCCGGAAGGTTCTGGTTTGCCTTGGTTCTCTGCGGCGTACAGCTCCCGAACCAGCTCCATGGGATCTCGATGCGGCAAGGTTTCGTTCCACAGCTTCCTGGCTATCTCGCGGGTGCTCGTGGCTATCCCGCATCGATCCATAAAGCGGAAGGTAGGCTCCAGGGCGACTACAACCATTGAGCCGGGCGGAGAGGGATTGAGCTTTGACACAAACGGTTGATCAATCCAGCCACCAGCCAATGCTATCCGATAGGGAATCTTGCCGATAACAGAACTGATATTTGTGTCTTTTTGCGTGTCCATAAGGGTTAGGGGTCTAAAAATGCTCGCTGACGGTCCGTTTGCCAGCTTTTCGGTCTGCGTACTGCTGCTGGATCCAGGCATAGGTCTTCTTCAGTCCTTCGCGCAACGGGGTGTTGGGCTCCCAATTCAGAATCCCCTTGATCATCGTGTTATCGCTGTTGCGGCCGGCAACGCCCCTCGGCGCGCCAAGGTCATACTTCCGCTCGAGTTTCACCCCTGCAATCTCTTCAACGAGGCTGACCAAATCGTTGATGGAAATAAGCGCACTCGAACCCAGGTTGATGGGAGCAGCGATCAAATCGTCGCAGTGCATGATCATATCGATGCCCTTAATGCAATCATCGATGTACATGAAACTGCGGGTCTGCGTGCCATCACCCCAGATGACGATCACGTGCTTGCCGCTGTCTTTAGCTTCGATGACCTTACGGCAGATAGCTGCCGGGGCCTTTTCCCGACCGCCATCCCAGGTGCCGTACGGGCCGTAAACATTGTGGAGCCGAGCAATAAACGTCTTCATCCCACGTTCCGCCCAGTATTCCTGGCAGAACATTTCCGACATGAGTTTCTCCCAGCCATAGCCCCTTTCCGCCATGGCGGGGTAGGCATCCGACTCCCTTAGTGCTCTGGCGTTGGGGTCCTGCTGCAGCTCGGTGTTGTATGCGCAAGCCGATGAGGAGAAGAAGTACCTTTCCACACCAGCCCGGTAGGCGGCTTCGATCATGTGGGTGTTGATCAGAATGCTGCGCAGGCATTCAACTCTGTATCTCTCAATAAAACCCATGCCGCCCATATCGGCAGCGAGGCTGTAAACCTCGACGGCGCCCTCGCAGGCCCTTACGCAATTTTCTTTCTCACTCAGATCCAGGGACAGATTTTCAACGCCCGGCACTCTCTGGTACCACTCTGGCAAGGGCTTCTTATCAATGGCCCGGATTCGGGTGCATCCCTGGTCGTGGAAATATCTGGTCAGTGCCCCAGCTATGAACCCGCCCGCTCCGGTGATGATCATCAAATCATCTTTTTTCAAAGTGGGGCTATTTGTTGCTGTCGGCTGCTTATTCACTTCTATTCTCCTTGAAGGATTTGATACCGCGCTTGCGACAATACGCATCTCTCGAAAATGCCGCCGAGTTCCTTCGGCCTGGGATTTGCCATGGCACCGTTACCACATTCACCTGCTCGCCTTCAACACCTGTGAGACCAACGAATGCCCTTGGGCAAGCTATGGTTCTCTACACCACTCACCGCGCATTTGTCCGTAAAGCCGGTTCCGATTGTACTTGAACCGGTGGTAAGGGGTTGTTGGTTTTTGTCGTTCCCTTTGCTGGAGGATCTCTCCCCGCCGGCCTCGCTGGCGTTCCGTGGCTATGGTCAGCTGATGGTAGTTTGCGCCTGGGTCCGATAGCTGTAGCCCACAAACTGAAGCGGTGTGAGCCGCTCCCCTGAGGAGCAAGGATGGCGGAGTCCGTTTTGTGACCGTGCACCTTCTCTGCAAATTCTCTTCTGAAATCCAAGAGAGACTCTGCAGAGGGCTTCAACATCAAAGGACGCATGTGGCACAGCGGGTGCCGGCCTGAAGGTCGCCGTTACAGGTTAAGCAGATCCCGGAGCTTCTTCGTTTGGGCGCGGCTAACAGGGATCTCGGTTTGCTTGCGGTCTTGCATTTTCAGTTGGTAGGTGCTTTTGAACCAAGGGACCACTTCCTTGATGTGGTTCACGTTCACCAAGTAGGAGCGATGCACACGCCAGAAGGTCTTGGGGTCGAGGTTCGACTGCAGTTCCTCGACGGTGCGGAAATTCGACTGGCCCTCCAGGTCGCGCGTCACGATGCTGATGACTCCGCCCTCGATGCTGGCATAGATGACGTCATCGGAATCAACCAGATACAGGCGTCCGCCGCTCTTAACCAGCAGCTTGCCTTTCTGCGCCGCCGGACGCTCTTCCATCATCTGGACCAAGCGGTCCAGCTTGTCGTGGGTGGACTCGGTAGCGTCCAGCATCCGCCGGATCCTCGCGATGGCCTTCTCCATTCGCCCCCGGGCAATGGGCTTCAAAAGGTAATCCAGGGCGTTCACCTCGAAGGCTTGAACGGCATATTGGTCGTACGCGGTGGCAAAGATGAAGTACGGCAGGCGCACCTTCTTTTCCAACAATTTCTTGATGACCCCGAAGCCGTCGATGCCGGGCATCTGCACATCCAGGAGAACTAGGTGGGGGTTCAGCTCCCGAATCAAGTTGACGGCTTCTACGCCGTTCTTGCCCTGCCCCACCACCTCGACATCCGGAAAGCCTTTGAGCAGGAATGCCAGCTCATCGCGCGCCGGCTGTTCGTCATCAACGATCAGAGCCTTGATCTTCATCGCGTCGAAGTTCTCCTCCCTGGCAGTCGGGCCAGGCATGCCCTTTTGGTCGCGCCCCCTGAATAGCAGCATTATAACGAACGATTCGGTTGAGGAGAACCAAGGAAAGCTCACTCCCGCAATGAGGCGACCTCGCGCCGCGCAATCGGGATGGGTTTGCTGAGGGAGATTACGGGTGCTTGGTTGGAGTATTGCGCGTAATTGTCTGTGACCCGGTCTTACGCAGCCAAGCACTCGTCAATTGGGGAGAGCTGCCTACTTCCCGCCCGGCTGGCCTTCGGTGACTTGCGCCATGACATTCAGGGTGCCGGTGTACATCTCGGGCGGCAAGGTTAGGCCGACCTCGTTGATGCGTAGGGTGACGGAACTGGTTTGCGAACCACCCTTACGGTTGGCATTGGTAACGGGAACGGTCGCAACGTGGAGGGCATTGACCTGCCCACAGGCTGTGCCACTCAACGCCTGGAATGACCCGCTGCCCTCAGTCTTAGCTTCTACTCGCGAGGTGGGGATTATAGCGATGCTACCCGCCGTGCCGGCGAGCGGCCCCCCCTGGCCCGACGGCCTGAAGCCGGGTCTTCTCCACCCATACTCAACCGCAATGACCTTTAAGTTTGTGCTATTATTGCCGATACAATCCTATTGGATATGAGGGGCCTTCCCATGCACGGCACTCCGGTGCGGCCCTGCCGAGGGCTCTGCGAAGACCGTTCGCGGAAACACCGGAGGCATAACGGGCTTGCC
>Ga0315280_10006032_pt1 | contig 16914 bp, 9 predicted proteins | sample YL17G06_40_MG_FD_203697 | JGI IMG/M metagenome (GOLD analysis project Ga0315280, IMG submission 203697) | Sediment microbial communities from Yellowstone Lake, YNP, Wyoming, USA - YL17G06_40 | ecosystem: Environmental > Aquatic > Freshwater > Lake > Sediment | place: USA: Wyoming | collected...
GTCGGAAGCGGTGGCGAGAACGTGCCGATCGATCTGCCGGGGCGGTTCGCCACGCGCCTTCTCTGGGCCCTCGAGCGGCCCGAGGCGGCGCCATAGCCCACGGTCTCGCAGTTGGGAGGATCGCCCAGCGTCCGCTCACCTCACCGGCCCGCCCAGCCGCTGTAGAGGGCCCAGCCGATCCAGCCGCCTTCCTTGTCGTTGCCCAGGGTCCGCGTCTCGGTGCCGCGCTTCTCGCGGACCTTGATAGGATAGGTGCTGCCGCCGAAGTTGATCTCCCGGAGGCCCGCGACGGAGAAGGCGGCGCTCTCCACGTCGAACATCGGCCGCGCATCGTCCTTTGCGATGTTGCCGGGATCGTAGCAGAACATGCCGAGGAGTTCCGTGCGTCCGCCGTCGCTCGTCCTGAAGCGGACGCCGGCGCCCTCGCACTTGACGCCCAGGCACCAGAGGTCCGCGCCGGCGCTGCGGACAAGGCCCGTGTCGCTGGTGCCCTCGGGATTGAGTTGGCGGGCCCACATCTTCTGGCCGCGTTTCCGCAGGTCGACGTGGGCGGGACAGTCGGAGGCGAAGATGTCGCCGCCGCCCGAGCCGACGATCGTGACGCCGCAACTCTCCACGACCAGCGTCCGGGCGGCTGAGCGGTTCTCGACCACGGCCGCCGGGCCGCCGAACGAGTCGATGTTCTGGAACTTGACGACTGGCGCGGCATCGTCGCCGACGACGAACTTGCCGCCCTTGCCGGCGACGATCCGTCCGAAGCCCAGGCCGAGGATGTGGCGGACGCTCCCGTGAACGCGAACCTCGCCGTCCAGCGTGTACCAGTTCGGGTCCGGCCCGCCCACGCCGCGCAGGGACACGGTGGTCTTGCCGGTCGCCGCGGCCGCGTCAATCGCCTTCTGGATCGCGGCCGTGTCGTCTTTGTTGTCCCCCGCGACCGCGCCGGATTCGTTCACGCAGACCCACTTCGCCGGGTCGGTCTCCCAGGGGATGCGCGGCTCCGGCTTGATGGGAAGGGCGAGGCCCCCCGGCGGGGCGTCGAAGAGGCGCTTGGCCTCGTGCGACACGTACTCCGTCACGTCCGGCCCCGCGACGCGCCCGCCCGGCGTCGTGCTCTCGATGGCCGCCTTGTAGCCCTTCGTTTTCACGTCCCGGGCGTAGAGGACGCTCCTGTTCAGGATGGCGGGGCCGTCGGGGCTGCCGCCCGTGAAGCGTCCGCCCACGAGGGCGACGACGCCGCCCCACCAGGTCCAGTCGTTGGGGAACTCGCACCGGACCGCCAGCGGCGTGTTCTCGACCGTGAGGTCCTCGACGCCGACGGCGTTGGCGATGACGACGAGGCCCTCCTTGCGGCAGTTGCGGATCGTGACACGCGAGATCGTCTCGCCCCAGATCCACTGGCTGAGGATGCCCGTCTCAAAGCCCTCGACGACGCAGTCCTGGATGAGGTTCGGCCCGCTCTGGTCGAGGAACCCGGCGTTGATGCCGATCTTGCCGTGGCCCACGACGCGGACGTTGCGCAGGATGCCCGTGTTGGTGGCATACCAGCGGACGCCATCGGTGTTGGGGTTGTCGCCGGCGTCGATCGTGAGGTTGCGGATGTTCCGCATGAACCAGTCGGCGCTGGTCTTGCCGCTCTCGTGCGGATGGGTCCGCAGGACGGACTTGCAGTCCGCCGCCCCGTCGGCGAGGCGGATGACCGTGCCGTCGCGCGACTCGCCGTAGAGCCAGGGCCCGAGGGCGCTCTTGACGACCAGCGTCCGCGTCACGCGGTACGTGCCGTTCGGGAGGAAGAGCACCTTCGTCACGCGTGCGTCGATGCCGCAACTCGCATCGAGGCCCTTCTGGAGGGCGTCGGTGTCGTCGGTGACGCCGTCGCCCTTGGCTCCCAGGTCGCGCTTGGCGTCGAGGACGGCCGCGTCGGCCGGGAAGGCGATCCGCTCTGGCGCGGCTGCGGGGGCTGCGGTCGCCCCGCCGGCAATGAACATCGCCCCGGCCACCGCCGCGCCCAGGACGGCCGCGGTGGTGGCGAGCGACCCGATTGCTGAAGACCTGTCCAACCGCGGCGTCCGCATGAGTTCGGTCTCCTTCCCCAGGTCCGAAGCGGGACTTGTGGCCTGCCATTATCGTCTGTGCGGCAGCGGGTTCAACGGTTTGCCCGGATACGGCGGCACGGGCGGGAAGTCGGGAAGATGGTAGGCGCAGGCGGGGAGGGTCGGTGTACAATGGGCGAACACCGTTCCGCAAGCGCCATCGGGCGCCGGCGTCCGGCGTACCTGGGCTCTGGTTCAGGCGCATTCCGGGATTCCGCATGCGGGAGGGACTTCCGTTGATGGGGGACTGTGTCAACGTTGGCTGGGTGGGGACGGTGGCCGCCGCCGTGGCGCTGGGCCTGGTGTGCGCTCCGCTCCGGGCGGCGGAGGACGAGGCGGCCCCTCGCCGGGCGGACGACCGGACGCTCAAGGTCCGCATCTCGTGGGGCCACACCTCGCCGGCCGCCACGCCCTTCCACATCCGTTGCGTTGCGGCGGGGGCGACGATCGCGGAGGTCGCGCCGCAGGGAATGGAGGCCGGCGAGGCCGTGCGCCAGGGCGCCTGGGAGAGCCGCGCGGGCGGAGGCGACGTCGACGCGGTCGAACTGGCGCTCCGCTACCCCGAGACGCCGGTCAAACCTCTCGAGAACCTGCACGTCATCTGGGCCGACCTCATCGCCCAGAGCGACGCCGACACGGCCCGCCGCCTGCGCGAGGACCCGGGCCTGCGGCCCGACGCGCGGCGGCTGACCGTCGAGATGGACCGAGAGGGTACGCGCGGCTTCAGCCTGACGGTTGACCAGATGCGCCGACACCGCGCGTTCTGGGTCCCATCGCTGGATGTCTACGTGGCGATCGGCGATGCTCCGCCCTCGTTCGACGAACACCAGAAGGAACTTGCCCCGTGGCAGGGCAAGCGCGTCCTCGACCAGGTGGCTGCGGAAGCCGAGGCCACGTACGGCGAGTGGACGAGCCGCTGGGAGGACATGGGGAGCCCCTCGTACCAGCATCCCTCGCAGCCCGCGCCGGGCCACATCGTGGGCCTGACGTGGGACAGCGCCATCCCGAAGTTCGGCATCGACCGCGGCGCGGGCGTGTGGCCCGACTATGGCAATCCGGACCGTTTCCGCCTGGGGTTCGACTTCGGCGACCTCGGCTCCGACCTCGTCAAGGCGTGGAAAGGCCAGCGCCTGGCCGACGGGTTGCCGATCCTCGCGACCATGGTCGAGCGAGACGGCCTCCGCTGGGAGGTCGAGCAGTTCGCCTACCCGCTCGACGGCCCGCCGCCCGAGCGGCGCGGCGACATCGCCATGGTGCTCTTCTCGAAGGTGAAGGTCACCGACCTCGTGGGCAAGGCCCGGACGGTCGGCCTGACGCTCCGCCATCGGCGCGAGCACCCCGCGGGCGAGGCGCTGGCGCCGGCGGCGCGGCAGGAAGCGGGCGGGCTGACGCTCGAAGGCGGCGCAACCGTACTCCTCTCGGTTCAGGGCGCAGGGCTCGCCCTGAAGGCGTGCGACTTCAGCGACGCCTCGACGAAGGCCGACGACGCGAAGGCCCCCTGGGCGGCCGAGGGCACGCTGACGCTGGCCATCGACCTGGCCGCGGGCGGGTCGCGCGAACTCGTCGTCAAGTTGCCCTCGCCGACGGCGCCGGCGGCCGACCGGGCCAAGTTGCTCGGCCTGGACTATGACGGGTGCCGCGCGGCCACGGTGAAGTTCTGGTCGGACTGGCTTGCCCGCGGCGCGCGGTTCAGCGTGCCCGACCCGGCGGTGAACGAACTTTTTCGCGCGAGCCTGTGGCACGCCCTGCGCCTGCCGCGCCGCCACGGCGGCCAGGGGCCTGAGGTGCGAATCGACCTCCCCTATTCCAACTTCGCCTACGACCAGCGCGGCACGCCGTGGCCGATCAACCAGGCCGTGTACGTGGACTACATGCTCTACGACCTTCGCGGCTACCACGACGCGGCAGCCGAGGAACTGCTGGCCATCTACCGCGAGAAACAGGAGCCGAGCGGCCGCGTGGGCGGCTACGCCAACTGGACCGTCTATACGCCAGGGATGATCTACGCGGCGGCGCAGCATTACCTGCTCTCGCACGACCGCGCCGACTTCGAGAGGTTGTTGCCGCCCACGCTGAAGGCGCTCGACTGGTGCCTGGGCGAGATCGCGAAGGCCCGCGCCGCCGGGGCCGGCGCCGGCGGCCTCGTGCGAGGCCCGCTGAACGACCTGACGGGCGACGGCGTGTGGGCGTTCAGCCAGGCCTACTTCTATGCGGCCCTGGACCTCCTGGGCCGCGCCCTCGAGGACGCAGGGCACCCCCGCGCCGCCGAGTGCCGCGAGGCGGCCCGGGCATTCCGGCAGGACGTCGGGCGCGCCTTCGCGCGGGCCTCCGTCCTGAGTCCGCTTGTCGAGTTGCGCGACCACACCTGGTCGCCCTACGTCCCGTGCGAGGCCACGAAGCACCGCCGCGCCATGGACCAGTGGTACCCGACCGAGGTGGATACGGGGGCGGTGCACCTGGTGCGCCTCAAGGCGCTTGACCCCGGCGGGCCGCTGGCGGACTATCTGCTCCAGGACCACGAGGACAACCTGTTCCTGCACGGTTGGGGCATGGCCAACGAGCCGGTCTACAACATGCAGGCGACGGCCTACCTGCTGCGCGACGAACCGAAGGCGGTCATCCGGGCGTTCTACAGCATGATGGCCTGCGCGTTCAGCCATTCGGTCCTCGAGCCGGTCGAGCACCGCTGGACGTGGGGCCAGTACTTCGGCCCGCCGAGCACGGACGGCAGTTGGTTCGAACTGTACCGCCGCATGCTGATCCACGAACGGGACGACGGCGCGCTCGCGCTCCTTCAGGCGACGCCGAGGACATGGCTGGAGGATGGCCGCAGGATCGAGGTCGAGTGGGCGCCGACGTGGTACGGCCGTCTGTCGATGACCGTCGAGAGCCGTGCGGCCGCAGGCGAGATTCTCGCGGACGTCCGGATCGAGGGGCCGCGCCGACCCAAGGCGCTTCTCGTGCGGCTGCGGCACCCGGAAGGCCAGCCCCTGGTCGCCGCGACGGTCAACGGCAAGACGTGGGTGGACTTCGACGCGGCCAAGGAGTGGGTCCGCATCGCCGATCCGGCGGAGGGGCGGTATGAGATCGTCGGACGATACTGAGTCGCGGGAGGGAGGACGGGCCATGGAGACAGCCCTGTGTCTGGTACTGGTCGTCCTGGCGGCCTCGGCGGCGGCCCTCGGGGCCGAGCCGGCACCCGCGGTCCGGGTCCTCTTCGGCGATCGCCAGGGGCCGCTGGAGATTGACCGGTTTGCCCTCGGCCAGGGAGGCCTCTCGGACGACCCGATGTGGGACGACCGCGTGGCCGAGGTCCGGGCCCTGCGGCCGCGCGTCATCCGCCTCTTCATTCAGGAGTACTTCGACCTCGCGCCCGAGCGCGAACGCTACCACTTCGACACGCTCGACCGGTCCGTCGACACGATCCTCCGGGCGGGCGCCAAGCCCCTGATGTGCATCTGCTTCAAGCCGCGCGTCCTCTTCCCCAAGGTAGACCACGATATCGTCGAACCGAACGAATACGCCGCGTGGGAGAGACTCATCGAGGCGCTCGTGCGGCACTGCAAGGACCGCGGCGCGGGCATCCGGTACTGGGAGGTCGCTAACGAGCCGGACATCGGCGAGAGCGGCGGCTGCCCGTACCGCTTCCAGCCCGAGGCCTACACGCGCTATTACCAGCACACGGCGGCGGCGGTCCGGCGGGCCGACCCGGGGGCCCGCGTGGGCGGACCGGCCCTGGCCTATGTCGGGTCGCCCATCTTGCCGGCGCTTCTGGAGTTCTGCGCGGCCGGGAAGGCGCCGCTCGACTTCATCTCGTGGCACATCTACTCGAGCGATCCCAAGGCGATCCGCGGCACGATCGAGACGGCGAAGGGACTTCTTGCCAAGTACCCCGCGCTGAAGGCCGAGACGTTCCTGGACGAGTGGAACATGGACCTGGGCCTCCCGCCGCGCGACCCGCGCCTCCAGCCGTGCTTCGTCGCGGAGGTTGCCTGGCAGATGAAGGACGCGGGGCTCGACTGGTCCTGCTACTATCACATTCGTGACTACCACGTGCGGCCCGAGCAGTTCGCCCCGTTCATGTCGCCTGGCGGCAACGCGTTCATGACGCGATGGTGGGACCGCAAGAGCCAGTTCGACGGCCTGTTCGACTTCCAGAACACCGTGCGGCCGACGTACTTCGTGTTCAAACTCCTCTCGCGCCTGACGGGCGAGCGGTTGCGGCTGGAGTCGTCACACGCGTCCGTCCACGGCTTCGCCACGCACGACGCGGCGCTCGGCGTCTACAGCCTCATGCTCTGGAACTACTCGGGGACGCCGGTTGCAGTGGATGTGGCGCTTGAGGGCCTGCCGAGGGACGTGACGGCCGTTCCCCTGGTGCTGGACGCCACGACGCCGAGCCCGGACGAGAACGCGCGGCTGCGGCCCGAGGACATGTTCGAGGTGAAACGCGACAAGGCCCGCCTGCGGCTCCGGTTGGAACCGTATGACGTCCGGTTCTGGACCCTCGAGCCGAAATGAAGGCGCCGCCGAGGAGAATGGCCCCATGACGGCATGGCTTGCATTGTGCTTGCTCCTCGGCCTGGCGGCCGGTGCCGTCGCCCAAGGCGCGATGCCCCAGGACTTGTCCGCCGAGGGCGCTGGCCCCGAGGCGCTCCCGCGCCTTCGCGTCAGTGAGAACCACCGGTTCCTGGTGACCGAGGACGGCAGGCCGTTCTTCTACCTCGCGGACACGGCTTGGGAACTCTTCCACCGCCTGAGCCGCGAGGAGGCCGATCGGTACCTCTCGGACCGCGCGGCCAAAGGCTTCACGGTTATCCGCCGCGAGATGCGACAGTGGATCGCGGAAGTGTTGAAGTCCCGCCCCGGCACACACGCCGTACGCGGCCGCGTCCTGGACGCGAGCGGCAAGGGCACCGCGGGCGCGCGTGTGCAGTGCGGCACATGGCACTGGACCGTCACCGGGGCCGACGGCGGCTACGTCATTCCGTCGCTGGTGCCCGGTCGCCGTCGGCTGAGTGTCACGAAGAACGGCTTTGCGTTCGCACCGACGGAGCGGGACGTGGTCGTCGAGGATCGGGACGTGGACGCCGAGCCGTTCACGGGCACCCCGGTCCGCTAGCATCTGCGGAGGAGAAGAGCATGCGAGCTCGAATCGTTCTACTTTCCTGCGCCTGTCTTATGTCGGCCACAGCCTTGACCGGTGGCGCGGAGCCGCTGGCCGTGTTTGAGTGCCGCGAGATCACGGGCCGCGAGTGGCCGCGCACGCTCGTGACCTATGCGCTCACGCGCGACGACTATCAGCCGCCGGCCGAGGCGCGGGCCGGCCTGCCCGACGCGGCAAGCCCGGGTTGGGTGAAGCTGAAGGCGCCGCTCAAGACCGACGCCGTGAAGCTCGTGGACGCGGCCGGGCAGGAACAACCGTGCCAGTTCTGGCGCGTCGAGAAGGACGCCGACGGTTCGGTGAAAAGCGCTCGCGTGTCGTTCTTTGCCAGTCTGGCGCCGGGCGGGCAATATCGGTACTAACTCGTAGTCGGGAAGCCCGCGGCAGGCGCGCCGCCCAAGGTCTCGACGGGCGGCGGCTTCGTCACGCTCGACAGCGGCGCCGTCGCCATCCGCCTGCCCGGAGGGAAGAAGGAGTTCAAGAAGCCGCTCGTCTTCCCGGCCGACCACGCGGCCGCGGTGAAGAACCTCGGCAACCTGGAGAAGGCCTGCCTCGCCTTCGGCCCGATTGCGGGCGTGCGCCTGGCCGACGGCAAGTGGGTGGGCGGCAGCTACTTCACGACCGAGTCGATCGAGGCCGTGCGGTTCCGCGAAGGCTACCGCAAGGACCCGCCGGGCGCGGCCACTGCGGCCGCAGCGCTTGCGGCTGCGCCGAAAATGGTCGGCTACGCGACGCAGGTCACCGAGCAAGGGCCGCTCTTTGCCGAGGCCCGCGTTCGGTTCACGTTTGACGGCGGCGGGTACTACCAGTTGACGGCGCGGGTACTGGCGAACGATCCGGCCGTCCGGATCGACGAGGTGATGAACCTCGGCGGCAACTGCCCGCCCGACCACCCTCTCTACGTCGCGATCCTCCTCGACAGCGGCTGGGCGAAGGGCGGCTGGCGGCCCGACGCCGCCTTCATGATGACCACCCGCCGCAAGACGAAGTGCGAGCCGCTCGAGGAAGCCTTGAAGCAGCACGGCTTTGCCTCGCGGTATGCGGGCGCCGCCGTCGACTACACGTGGGATGCCGCCCTCGTCACCGAGGTAGTGCCGCACGACCCCTGGAGCGACCGTGCCCACTACGTCGGCCTCGTCGATGCGGCAAAGCTCCGGGCCGACAAGGCCGCCCCGTTCCTGGGGATCGTCCCGATGCACGCCGGCTCGTGGCGCGCGGCCCACTGGGTGTTCCCGCCGAAGAACCCGAACTTGTTCGAGCAGTTGCTCTCGTGGAAGGACGGGGCTGTCGAGATGCGGTGGACGATCCGCGCGCAGCCGCAATCGCAGAACCTGCTCCACACGGGCGAGTTCGACCCGGACTTCGGCCAGACGGGCATGCGGCGGCTGTGGTGCCTCGTGGCCGGGCCGTTCCAGTATCACGACACGCTCCACCCGGTCCGCGCCAACGAGGGCTACATCAACCTCGACAACTACAAGGACTGGACGCTCGCCTGGTCCGACGACACGCGGGCCGGCGCGGCACTGCCGTTTGACGCGAAGGACCGCACCGAGAGCGGGGCGCTGCGGCAACTCGAGGCGTCCCTCCTGGGCGACGACCACGAGTACCCTTGGTTCAGCCACTACCGCCAGTCCGAGGGGACGGCGTGGACCGTGAAGGCCCGGGAGGTGCTGGCCGACGCTTCCGTGCCCGCGGCCCGGCGCGGCCAACTTCGGGCCCAGGTGGCCGCCTTTGCCTGCCTGATGGCCGAGCCCGACGTCAACACCCGCGCCTCGGGGACGCACCAGGGCAATCCGAACATGCCCGTGAACCGCTTCTTCGCGCTGCCGTTTGCCGCAGCCGTGATTCCGGATCATCCGATGGCCAAGACCTGGATGGACATGGCGGCGGCGTACATACGGTACAAGGGGGGCGTCAACACCGCGCCGAACGGTGCGTGGGCCGAGCTCATCATCTACTACCCGGCCAGCGCCCCGACGCTCGTACACGGGGCGCTCGTGGCCCAGGAGACCGGCCGGATCGACGACGGGACGCGTTCGCTCGTAACCGGGCCGGTGGACTTTGCCCTGCGGCTTCTGGCACCGCCCGACCCGCGGTTCGGCGGGATGCGCGTCGTGCCGGGGTTCGGACACGAGGGCGCCCTGGCGTTCAACGTCTGGACCCCGGCGGCAGCGCTCTGGAAAGACAAGGACCCGGTCCGCGCAGCCCTGTACGCCTGGGCATGGAAACAGCAAGGCGAGCCCGGCGAGACCCAACACTGCAACGGCTTCAGCCTGATGACCGAGCCTTTGGGCCGCGACCTCGCGGGCAAGGCCGACCCGGCGGCCATCCGCAAGGACCTCGCCAGCGTCTGGCTGCCCGGCTTCGGGGCGATCCTGCGAGCCCACGCGGGCGAGCCCGGCGAAACGTACCTCGGTCTTCGGCAGGGGTACTTGGCGAGCCACAGCGACGCCAACCAGGGCGACTTCGTCATCTACGCCAAGGGGGCGCCCCTGACGACGATGAGCAACTTCGGCTACGCCATGCGGCAGTATGATGAATACAAGAAGGTCTATGCCGAATTCGGTTGGCACAGCCGCGTGCGGTTCGGCAAGCAGGCGGACGACGGCGGCTGGCCGGGCGGCGGGTCCGTCTCGGGCATCGACCGCCACTTCTTCAGCGACTCCGCCGATTATCTGCGGGCCGTCGGCGACTACAGCCCGACGTTCCTGAGGCCGGACGACCCGACCGCCCGGGACCTCTCCGTGCCCGAGGCCCTGCGATGGACGCGGCAGGTACTCTTCCTGAAAGGCCGGCGTTCCGGCGGGCCCGACACCTTCGTCTTCCGCGACAGTTTCCGCAACCTCGCCAAGGGCGGGAAGGCGAACCTCCCGCCGACATGGTGGTACCAGCGGACGCTCGGCAAGAAGGACGTCGTGAAGCCGTCGCCCGCCGGCTTCGACTACGCAAGTCCGTGGGGCCCGAAGATGAACGTCCGCTTCCTCCAGCCAGCCGAGGTGAAGATCGAGTCGCGCGAGGCGTCGGCCCAGGGGCCGATGTACGGCTGGCTGGCAAAGAGCTGGCAGGCCGCGGGATCGCCCGTCGTGAGGAAGGAGCATGAGGCCGCCGCCACCAGCGAGGAGACGCTGACCATCAATGCCGCCGGGCCGATCGCCGCGGGGCAGGACGTCCTCGTGGCCATCTGCCCTCTAGCGAAGGACGAGGCGGCCCCGAGAGTCGAATCGCTCGGCGACGGGGCCGCGCGGATCATGGCCGCCGAGGGGACCGACTACGTCTTCGCCAGCCCTGACGGCCTGACGCTGAAGCAGGGAGACGTGGCCTTCGAGGGCGTGGCCGGCGCGGTCCGCGTGTACGCCGACGAGGTGCACCTCATCGTGGCCGAGGGCGCAGGCACGGTCTCCTACAAGGGATGCACGCTCAAGGCCGGGCAGCCCGCGACGAAGGTCGTGCCGATGACCGACGTCGCCCGCGGCGGGACGTTTGAAGTGCCGGCCGAGAATGTCGGCATCGCCTTCGCGCTGGACGAGAAGGCCGGCGCCATCGAGGAGGTCACACCGGGCGTCCGCAGGCAAAAGCGGGCGAGCGGCATGGCCTGGCAATTCAAGGCCGACCGGCCGCTCCGGTTCGAGCGCGAAGGCATCGTTTTCGTTGGAACGCGCGGCGGCATCGTGACCGATGACCAGGCCGGCACGATACGCCTCGTGATGATCGAGGGCGAACGGATCGTCTGCCAAGGGCGCGAGGCCAAGGAGTGCAGCGGCCCGTACGACCTGAAGTTCCACAAGGACAAGGTCGTGGCCGCCGCCGAAGGTCCGGCCCGGTTCCTGATAGTCACGCAGCCGGAGGGGATCGTCCAGATGCCGTGCGTGAACATCGGCGGCATACGCTATGCCCCGGGGACATACGACCGGTGGATGATCGTACCGCTCCTGGGCGGGCGGTTCGAGTTCACGCTGGAGAACCTGCCCCAGCCGCCGGTGCTGCGAAGCTGGCAGGAGTGGTAACCAGGAGATACCGCTGGACCGGCGCCAAGGAGCCTGAGATGCGAACTCACTCAATCGCGATGGTGGCAGCCATCCTCTTCTTGCTTCCTTGCCAGGCCCCGTCGGCGGAGCCGCCTGGCAAGCACGTCTACGACCGCGAACCTCTTGCCAGGTGCTCCAGCGGATTCAAGCGCGAAGTAATCGACGACGCCAAGGCCCGCGACGGCAAGGCCGTGCGATACACCGGCGAGGGCCACTTCATCAGCCTCCACGACGAGGTCCGGGTCACGCCCGGGCGGCATCGGTTTACGGTCCGCCTGAGGCTCGAGGGAGGCGGCCACATGGCCACGGACCTCGAAGTCGGCGGCAAGGACTTCCAGAACCGCACGCCGCTGGAGTTCTCCGATCTGCCGGCCGACGGCAGCTACACCGAGCGGACGGTGGAGATGAACCTGCCGAACGATCTCCTGCGTGTGGTATCGCTCCGCGGCGGGCTGCCCAAGAGCGGCCTCGTGGTCGACCGAATCGAGGTCGAGCGGGTCGCCAGCGCCGCCACCTTGGAAGTCGCCTCCGCGGCCGCCGGCAAGCTCGTCTACGCGCCAGGCGAAGCCGGCGAGGTTGACGTCCTCCTGGCCAACTACGCCGGTTGCGAGCAGAGCGCGCACGTGCGTCTGGTGGTCGAGAGCGGCCTTCACGACGAGAAGGTCGTCGCCGAGCGCGATGTGGTGCTGCCGGCCTCCGCCACGCTCCAGAGCACTCCGATTCCGCTCCCGGCGCTTCCCAAGGGTGGGTACCAGGTGCGGGCGGAAGTGCTCGAGGGCGGCAAGATCGTCTCCGCCGCACGCGACGTCTTCGTCGTGACCGACCGGCCGATGCGCGCCGGTCAATACGGCATCTTCGAGCTCAGCGGCCAGGACTACAGGCTCTCCCCCACCGACTCGAACGTCCGCCGCCTCCGCCGGTCGTTCGCCACCTCCGCCGAGATCTGCTTCTGGGCGCCGTGCGACATGAGCCAGCTCGCCCCGCCGCCGGGCAAAGACCGCTGGTGGTCGGGGCAGACCGCCCAGCGGTTCAGCACCGGGCAGATTCGCGCCCTGATCAGTCAGGCGCACGCCCAGGGCATCCGCGTGCTCGGCTACGCCGATTACAGCGTGGCCTTCGGCTACCGCGTATACGACTTCGGCCGACGGTTCCCTGAGCTCGTGGACTGGCGGACACAGAACGACAACGGTTTCGTCTGGATCGGCTTCGACTCGAAGACCATGGGACTGGATTCGCCCTTGCGGGCCGAGGACGACGCGGCCCGTGACGCGAAGAAGGGCGTGAAGGTCGAAGGCGTCGCCCGCACGCTGCACTCGCATCCCGGCGCGATCCGCTGGCACGCCGACCAACTCGTCGCCTCGATGAAGGCGCTCGGCTGGGATGGATTCCGGTACGACGATCCGATCGACTACGACGCGCGGCAAGTGGACCTCCTGGGGCGCGAGGCGCCCTTCGGCGGCTGCGGCCTGGCCGAGATCGTCGCCTACTCCCGCCGACGGATCGAGGAAGCCAAACCTGGAGTACTGCTGGGGCATAACGGCGATCCCATGCGAGCTTCCTCCGATGCCATGTACGTTTCCAGCGACCCGCAGCGCATGGACCGGCAGGAAACGGCCGTCCTGCGCAGCGGCGGTTTCATGCTTCAGGAAGGCTGGTCCAACTATTTCATGGCCCCGGACGCCAAAGCGACCTGGAAGCAGTGGCGGGACCGGAACGTGACCGCCGGGCGCGCCGCGCGGCGGGCCGGGGGCGATGTCTGCATCATCACAGACATCCGGGACCATGCGCCGGCGTGGAGGAAGTCCATGGTCACCGCCCTGCTGTTGGCCGCGGGCAACCACATCGCTTACAACCGCGAGGCCGACCGGTCGTTCCTTGCGCTCGCAAGCCGCTACTCGGACCTGATCTATGGCGACGACCTGCGCTGGCTAAGCGAGGCGGACGCCGCCAAGACCGCGCGCGTGGACGCGGGCGGCCGGCCCGTCTGGTGGCAGGACTACGTGCGGTTCCTCCCCATCCAGCCCGGCAAGCGCACCTACCTCGTGCACCTCGTCAATCCGCCGGAGGGCGACGCCATCAACGACAGCCGCGAGTCGCCGCCGCTCAAGGACGTAGCCGTCTCCTTCACTCTGCCGAGCGGATGGAAGCCGACCCGGGCCTGGCTCGTGAGCGCCGAACGCGAGCGCCCCCTCGTAGCGTCCATCGTGAGCCGAACTCGGCGCAACGAGGGTCGCGAGGAACCATTTCTCGAACGCCTTATCGCCATGGAAGGTACTCCGTCCTGCGAGGCCCTGCCGCTCACCAGTGTCGCGGTGCGCGTGCCGGAGGTGAAGGTCTGGGGCCTCGTCGCGCTGGAGTGCGACGGGCCCGCCTCGGACATCGCCCCTTCGGACACAACCCTGCCGTTCGCCGCCCCGAAGGTCCTCGATGTCAATGCGCCGCTCCGGGCGCGCCAAGCAAGCGGGACAGAGTTGGCGCAGTTCGGCGTCGCCGCCCTCCTCGGGGGCGACCCCAAGAAACTCGTCGTCGACCCTCTGGCGGCAGATGGCCGTGCCGCGCGGCTCGAGACATCGCTACAGGTGAAGGTGCGGAAAAACCCCGGCCTCAACTGGGGCTGGGTCCAGCCGATCCCGACGGGCCAGTACCGCGTCACAGTACAGTGCCGCGCCACGCAGGCCCTCACCGGCGATCTCGTCCTCACGTGCTCCACCGGCGAAGGGGCGCACGAACAGAACAAGTTCCCGAAGTTCGCACCGTTCAAGGAGAGCCACACGTGGGATCTGTCGCGCGTGCCGACCGATCGCTACGGCGCATTGGCGGTGGACATGAGATGGGAGGAGATGCCGTGCGAGGCCGTCCTGAAGCTCGATACGAGCGCGGCGGGTCTCCTCGTCGGCGAGGTGAAGGTCGAATGCCTGAAGGTCCTTGACTCGGAACGTATCAAGGTCTGGCAAAACGGCTGGCCCCAGGGCACCACGCTCCAGCCGCATGAGGGGAAGAGAGTGTGGTTCGGCCAGGGACTCTACTACGACTACTACCGCCTCGACGTGGCCCTGCAGGGCCTGCCCGGGCCGGTGACGGTTGACCGGGCTGTTCATTTCAAGGTGGGCCAACACCCCACTGGCTTCAAGGACGCCGAGTTCCCCAGCGCCGAGAAACTGGCCCAGTACGACTTTGTCATTATCGCCGACGTGGACCTCATCACGTTCCGTCCGCCTGATCGCGACCGCCTTCGCGGCTGGGTCGAGGCGGGCGGACGCCTCATGATGCTGGGCGGGCCTTACGGCTTCGGCAGCGGCGATTGGCACGTGTCGGACCTACTCGCCCCGATGTACCCGGCGGAACTTGGCGGCCGTTTCGACCTTCAGTCGGTAGGCGCCGAGAAGCCCGTGAAGCTTGCCCCGGCGAGCGTTCTGGCCAAGGGCCTCGATTGGAGCAAGCCGCCTGTCCTCCTGTGGCAACACGTGATGAAGGCGAAACCCGACGCCACCGTGCATGTGACCGCCGGCGGGAACCCGGCTATCCTCACGCGGCCGTTCGGCAAGGGCAAGGTGTGCTTCGTCGCGGCCGCGCCGCTGGGCGATGCCCCGCGGGGCGAGACCGCCTTCTGGGACTGGCCCGAGTGGCCGAAGCTTGTAGCCAGGCTGTTCGCGTCGCTGCAGGAATAGGCCGCACGTTCTATGGACGTCGTTGCCGCGTGCATGAGGAGGACGTCATGGAGATACCGACCGCCTTGCTGCAACAGAAGATCGACAAGTTCAGCCGCATCATCGACCGGCAGGCGGCAAGGCAGCTCCAGGTGTTCTGCGCTGCCCGACTCGAAGCCCTAGGGCAGACGCCTGCGTTCTTCGGCGTGCCCCAGCGACCCGAGGTTCGCGTCGTCGAGGTCGCCGAGGACACGAACGGCCTGTTGCCGCCCAGGATTGTCGGAGAGTTGCGCATACCTACGGCGTCAACCCCGCTGACGGCTCGTTTCGACGTGCCGGTGGGCGACTTCCATGCTCCAGGGAAGGAAGATCACATCTTCGAACTCTGCATGCTGCGGGCGGAGGCCTGCCAGGAGTTGCGAGGGGAAGGCGATGGCCACGTCCTGGATCGCATGGCGGGGCTGGAAGCAGAGATCGGCGAGTAGTCGTTTCGAGAGGCACAGGGCAAGGTCGTAGTCGGGGTGCCGGCCATGCAGCTTGTGACGCTCGAGGCACAATAGCACGCATGGGGCTGAGTGGCACAATTGCCCCGATGTCTACGCCTCGCGACAAACAGTGCTCTGACGCTCCTATGGATCAGGGCAGGGCCGCTCGGGCAGGCACGGGCGGCAGCGCCGGCCACTGCCACTCGACGACCTTGAGCTCCTGCTTGCCGCTCTCGACGCCTGCCGCAAGGCCAAACTGGGGTTCGTCTCGCCCGCGCCACGGGCTCGGCTCGTCCGGGATCCCCGAGGCCCAGAGCTGGCCGTCGAGGAGCAGCATCGGCCGAGTCAGCTTTTCGGGCGTGCTCATCACGAGCGTTCGCCGCGAGCCGTCCACGGTGCCACGCCAGCCGTCGGGCGCATAGGTCAGATCAAACGGCCCCATGCCGCGGATGCCGATCGTGCCGCAGTCGTTCGGCTCGACGACGCCGTGGTCGATCTTCGGAAAGAGCACGCCAGGCTTGAAACAGATGTACATCAGCGGTTCGGCCCCGGCCTTGCGGATCGTCTCGACGGACCGGTCGAGCGTGGCGAACTGATACCGTCCGCGCTCGGGCAGGAGGTCGAAGTACTCCTGGATGAAGAGGCGGATCATCCCCGGCCTGAGGGCGCGGACCTCGGCAATGCGGTTCTCCCACATGGGCTCTTCCGACAGTCCGCCCTGGCCCAGGGCCATGCGGTCGATCGCCAGCGGCCCGAGCCTCTCGGCAAACGTGGCCTTGACCGAAACGGCCCGCGTCTGGCCCTGCGCTAAACTCGCCATGAGCCACACCAGGCACCCCGCCAGAAGCACCAGTTTCATGACGCACCTCCCATGGTTTGATGGGCGCGGCCTTCCTCTTCCTGAGGCGGCTCGCCCGGTGGCCTTGCTGCGGAGACCGGGATGACCTGCCAGCCTTCGGCGGCGAAGCGGATGTCGCGTTCGACGAACTCCCACAGGACCACGCGTTTCTTCGCGAGGAGCCCCGGCCTCCGATGGAGTTCCTGGCGCACCAGCGTGGCCCCGCCGCCGTCGCTGATGAGAGAGGTCACGGGCTGCCCCAAGAGGCGGGCGAGATGTGCTGCCAGGCCGGCCGACCCGGGTTCGTCCTGCTCGTAGATTCGCAGGAAACTGTCGCCCAGGACAAGGACCTGCGCGTCGGGGGCGTCCTTGTAGGGTTCCCCGGTATCGCCCAGGAAGACCTGCTCGCAGGGGATCGTCTCGGGCCCCGCCAGCCGCTCGATCGGCGGCGCCTGGAGCATCCGCACCACGTCGCCGACCCGCCGGACCGGCGCGGGCCGCGCGCCGTACCGCACGGTGCCCGGCGCGACCCAGCCCATTGCCCGGAGGCGCTCCGCCGCGGCCGTGGCCGCCAGCGCCACGCCTGCCGGCGACCAATGGGTGTCCTGGGCGAGGTAGAGTGCACGAGCCCCGGAGGCGGTCTGCTCGTGCTTGGCCTGGCGGAA